>JAESGR010000437.1_pt1 | contig 33432 bp, 40 predicted proteins | sample 9269771 | NCBI WGS metagenome assembly JAESGR01 (sample SAMN15739572, study PRJNA653492) | algae metagenome | isolation source: Chroococcus sp. CMT-3BRIN-NPC107 and co-occurring heterotrophs from well... | place: USA: Clark Mountains Wilderness, California | collected 2010-04-18 | reverse complement strand
CCGCCGATGCGCCAGCTTCTCGTGCGGGTCCTTCGCCACCACCCTGCGTGCTGCTGATGCCATTGCCCTTCCTCCCATCCACAGCCTGGATCAGTCCAGACCGCAAGACAAGGAGGTTAAGAGAACAGCTTAGGGGAGCGCTCGCAAGTGGCTTACGGTGCTCTCCTTACGCATCTGCCTTTCTGACGAAGCGGCACTGCAGCTCGCAAGCTGCCCTCACCCGAGCGTTCTTCTCGGCCCTGAGCACGCCCATTAAGGCTCAGATCGAGTCAGTCAGACTTAGGAGCCGCATCCTTCGCGAGTTTAACCCAGAAGCTCAGAATATCTCTCTCCATGCCTCCGGCTCTGTCGCGCTGTTCAGTGAGTTCCCTGATAAGATTCTCACGGACAGACGCGTCGCCGGCTTTAGCCAGAGCAATGATGATCGCACTGATACCGAGTGAATTGGCTTGCGCGCGATCAAGATTCGCCTGGCTGACGGTGACAAGCTTCTGGATGTCAGATTCGATGTCAGACATGTCTCTCAATCCGATGGTTTGGTTGGCACCGCCACCGTAGTGCGAGACATCGTGGGCGTCGCCGGAATGGAATCGCACATCCGCCCCGGCGACGAGCCCGCCCCTGCCAATGTTCCAGATCCACCGCTGTCCGTTGCGGTCGCCCCAGATTGGCTTTGGAGAGGCTACTTAACCTCGGAAGATCGGCATCGCTTCGCCAGCGTTTGGATCAGCATCGGGCGTCGATCCTGCGACCGGAGCCTGAGCCTGAGCAAGGATGCGCCGTGCGGCCGCGCAAGCAGTTGCGATCTCGTCCCTGTCCGCGATGCAGGCCTTTTCCTTCAAGGATGTGATAAGGAGGTCGGCTGCTATCCGTGCGATGAGGCGAGCATCTTCCCTGTCGGCCGCAGCCTGAGGGCTGAGTGTGTTAGCAATCTGAGACATGTCCGGCCTTCGGCAACTGGTGTGGCGTCTTTGCTGTAGCACCGGATCATGTGGGCGTCGCCAGCCCGGCTCGGGCCCGAACGCTCGCTACCCGGCGGCGAGCCCTAGCTAGCTTGCTTCAACGTTGCTGAGCCTGCCCAGCAGCGCATACGCTGAGCTTCTCAAAATAGCGGGAGTTCAGCATGCAGCTGTTGGGCAAGCCTCTCGAAGCGCTCACTGCATCCGACCTAGAGGCTTTCGCTGCTGATCTTCCGCAGGAAGACAGGTTCATCGAGTACAAGAGAGAGACCTACGGCAAATCTGACGCGCGCGACGAGCTATCAGCTGACGCCTCCGCATTTGCCAACGCGTCGGGCGGTTGCATCATCATCGGCATCGACGAAAAGACCGGTGAACTGACCGGACATGGTGAAACAGACCCCGACAAAGAACAAAACCGCTTGCTGCAGATGCTCTCTCAAGGGGTGGCGCCCATCATCCCGAACGTGTCTGCGAAACACATCGAGCTATCTTCAGACCGGTACGTGATCATTCTTCATATCCCCAGGAGTTGGATCGGGCCTCATCAGGTCAGAGGAACTAAGAAGTTCTGGATCCGTGTGTCAGGCGCAAGGCAGGACATGGATGTTGACCAGCTCCGCAGGGCCTTCAGAGGTGGGCCAGATCTGGCGGAGCGTGTCCGAGCGTTCCGGAATGAAAGGATCGGACTAATCCTGGCGGACGACACGCCGGTACGACTGGTGCCTGGACCAAAGTTGGTCGTGCACGTGATTTCAGCCGAGCATTTTTCTGATGATGCACCTGTGGATCTAGGGCCGGCTGTTGCGCCGAACAGTCCGCTGCTTCGATCCTTCGCAGGGCAGCCCGGCGAACTGCCGCGCTTTAATCTGGACGGCGTCATCTGCCATTTGGCGCTAGGGAAGAACGGCAGCCATGCCTACGCACAGGTCACCCGAAGCGGGTTACTTGAGTACGCACTAGTGTGCCCGAGCACCGATGTTTCCCCTGGGCGGCCGGTCAAGTTGCTGTCCGCGCAAGATCTTCATGAGGGCATAGTCAACGCAGTACATGTTACTACCGAGTTGATCAGATGCGGTGTGCTTTCTGCACCTTGTTATCTAATGGCCACACTCCTTGGTGCCAAGGACATGGCCCTCGGTGGCAGCGATCGCTATTTTCATCGGATGGGGCGTGCCGCGATTGACCGCGATGTCGCTCTTATACCGTCGATAACGATCGAAAATTTCGCACCCTCCCCGGAGGAGGTTGCTCGGCCTGCGCTTGATCTGCTGTGGAACATCGTGGGCCTTGCGGAGGCACCTGAGATTCGCTGACTGAGCAGGCATGGGCATTCCTGCCACCAGCGCCTACGATTGATCCGCCTACCGGATGATAAGCGGGACCGAGGTGGAGTGGGTGAGGCGGGAGGACGTGCACGAAACGGATGCAGGCTAGCTGCCCTTTGGCCCCTTAGGCATGCGAGGAAGCCCCCGATAAGCTCGCACTTGTCGCCTCAACTCCACGTACTGGGGCGTGTCTCGAAAGCGCCTCTCAAAGGCGTCAACCTCGAAGCTGATGCACTGATCTGCTGCTGCTCCCTTCGGGATCCACAAAATCACATGCTGACCGAACTCCCGGTCTCGGCGGAGAAGCCAGGTATCCCCGTTAGGGGCATTATAGCCGGCGAGGGTGTCGTGAGGCATGCATGATCTCCTCACATGCTTGCCGCTAAACGTATAGGAGCAACAGGCGTTGCCGCCGGCGACACTCAATTGCCATCATCGACGACTCGCTGCAGCACGCCGTGATGATGGCTGTGCGCGGCGTCTAACAGGCAATGGACAGACAGCCGGACTGGGTGAAACGGGAAGACATGGACAGGGCAGAGGGCGTGACAACCTGCCCCGCGACGGCCGGAGGATAATTGTCCAAGGCTGCAATCACTTGCTTGCAAGTGAAGCCCCAGCTCCTAGCAGAAACAACACCAACCATGAGACAGTCTTCAAAAGATCGCTCTGCCAAGCGTGCCCATACCAAAGTCATGTACACCCAGCTGGATCTGCACGAGGAGGATGTCGCTCACATTGAGGCACTCGCGCACGCGCTAACGGTCAATGATGAGACGTCCGACCATCTGCGTGCGAAGATCGAAAGCATCCTGGACGGTGACAGGTTGGGGATGCCGATGGAACTCCACTAAGACCTCTCCGGATATCTACCCAGCAGTGAACACGAGTGTCAGATAGATCCGGAAATTGCCCAACTGCTACCTATGCGGTAGGTCGACGCTGACCGATGTTCTGCTAGCTTCCTATATAGATTAGCCTCTAAAGATAACTCAGTAGCCTGCTACCTGCTTTAATACGGTAGATTAACATGAGTGGATCCGTTGAGTCGCGTCGTCGTCGCTTCGCCGAACACGGCGTCAAGCGTGTGGAGGTATCCGTTCTCGCCTCCGATGCCGACCTTCTCCGCCGCGTGGCCAAGGCACTAACCGACGATGACCAGCAAGCGGAGCGCTTGCGTAGGTTCATCAACGGAACGGTACCGAAGAACAAGAACGCGACCGTGAAGTTCAAGGATTGGCTGGCATCAGGGTAACAACGTCTTTGGGTCCGAGCGATCCAAGACAGCCTTAGACGCCTTGGCCTCCACTTCCGGAGCCGGCATGGCGTCGTCGAACTGGTCGATCTGGTCCATTAGGCGCAAGGCCAACCACCCGAAGGCAGGCGGCTCCCGTGCCACCGACGACTGCCAACAACACTGATCGTGCCGGTTGTCCGGTCCTGGACTCACATAGATCTGAGTTCATCCAGGCTATGCCCGAGGGTCCTCTTGGCTACTTCAGGTACAGCTCAAACCCTCTGACCGCGATGGCGAAGTCCCGCTTGTGCTGAATCTCTGAGCTGGTCTGCATCATCGACACGAACATGCCGTTGATCTTCCCAGTTGGATCGTGGCGCGGCATGAACGGGTAGTTGACGCCCTTGAACGTGAGGCTGTCGCGCTTCTCGAACGTCGTCACCAGCTCGTTGGTCCTGTCGTTGTAGATCCAGATCCGGCTGATCGCGCCGGACTTCTGCTCGGGTGCCGGGTTGTAGTTGGTGTTCATCACCAGCTCGTGCTCGACCCGGTACCACACGCCACGGCTCAGATCGTCCCTGCGTGGGTCGTCGGCATGCATCTCGTTGATCGTATAGGAGCGCGCGCAGGTCATTGGCAGAAAGTCGTCACGGAAGTGGTTGAGGATGCGGCCTGAACCCGTTGTCTCGTGAACGCTTCCGCTGAAGGTGATCCGGGTCGAGAACCGGTCGCCGCGGTTAATCTGCCGGGTCGTACCCTCGCACAGATGATCATTTGGCGGCAGGAAGCCTTCAGGTGAGCTGGCGAAGCCTGGGAACTTGGCGTTGTAGCCGGTGCGCAGGTCGTAGTTGGTGGACAGCATCAGCCGGTAGGACAGGCAGGCCTTGTCGCCCACGCCAAGGTTCACAAGCGAGCCAGGGTCTGGCGAGGCCTTGTCCAGGATCATCCAGCCGGTGTGGTGGCCCAGGCTGTTGGGTGGAATGGTCGGATGAGAGGGTATGCCCAAGCAAATTGCGGTCGTGGTCCCGTCCACCACGCATTCGGACAGGTTCTTCTGGCTGATGCGGGTGCTATTGCCCCAACTGGAATCGGCGCCGGGTGCCCAGTTGCCACGGACCAGCCGCCCATAGCCGGTCGAGGTGTTCGTGCCGAAGATGTAGTCCCACTGCTTGGCGAACTCGGTCTTCTGGAGAAGCTTGCCGTTTGCATCGGCAGCGTAGTTCAGGGAGAGCATGTTGCCAGAGGTATGGCGTTTGCCCACCGGCAACCTTGCCATCACGCTGGCCACGGGTGGCGAGTTGGTGCGCCAGTAAAGGTCATCCGGTGTATACTGCATGCCGCAGCGAGGCGGAGGTTGGGCGTGTACCGCAGTGGCTAAACTACCCACAAGAACAGCAGCAGCAGCAGCAGCAGCAACAACAACCCGGCCAAACATAATCATCCCCAGGAACAGCGCCTCCCCTAACCTGGAACGCATATTCGTGATGACAACAGTGTTCTTATGCAGTTTAATGTTACATTGCAAAAAACATCATTCACGTGTGGATAGGGCCATATGACACGCGCTAATGTTCCGGCGCTTGATGCCTCACGCTGGTAGGCAGGAAGAATTCCTTGCAATGACATCACTGAGACCTGCCACCTGGAGCTTCCTGATCAGGTGCAGGTGCATACTCCGCGGTAACACGTCAGGCGAAGTCGTAGTCGGTCAGGGCTATCTGCACCTCACGGCCAAGGCTGATCAAGGAGGCGCCAAAGAGAACCAGCGCTAGGATGAACATGATCGCCACGCCAGGTTCATGACGAAAGCCCAGCAGCGCGCTGCCAAAGGACAGGATCACTAGCGCCACCGTACATGCCGCGCTGGCGACCGCAGCCAAGATCGCATCGTTAATCAACCTTGCGCGCTTCTTGAGGCGCGGCAGGTCGGACTTCAGATGTCCGCGCTCAGGATCCTGCTCATCGATTAAGTTCACGTAGCGGACGCGGTCGAGGATCCCGTTGAACCGGCCCATCAGCAGGGACACGAACGCCGCCGTAGCTCCGAGCAAAAACGTCGGAGCGACCGCATGGCCGATGGCGTCCGCCAGCCTGGAAAGATCAGTCGCATCCACGTTAGCCGGTCCATCGCACGGGTGAGCGGGGGCGGCCGTTGTTAGAGCCTAGGCCACCGGTTGGGTAGCCGGCCATGGCTGGCTTGATGATCGATAGGAGACGAAGGTCTGCAGGACGGCTTGCCCCCACACTCAATTCATCGGGCAGGGCATGTTGAGGAGGTGCGACTGCGGCAGTCCCTATCCTAGCGCCCGCTGGATCTCGATCAGACCCATAACCAACCGCCTCAGCCCTTTGTCTCGCTCGGCAGGTAGCCGCGGTCACGCAGCCACGCGATCACGATCTCCTATGCCTCACAGTCGGAAGTTCGGGCGTCTCGCCGAGATTATCCAGCGCCATCGTCGCGAGCCGTCGCAACGCCTCCGGCCGTGAGGGCTGCGGATCAGGTTGATCAGCTATCCACGCATCGAGGCGGACAAGCAGGGTGGGGGGAATCATCACGCTAGCCTGCAGGGAACCTACCCTCGGTCGACCAACCTTTTTCGAATGAGATATTGCGCTGCTCATAGGTTGATCGTATGAGAAATAGTAGGCCGGAGCAAGGTATCAGCTCGCTCCGGCCCTAACCTCAGACAGGATTGGACGATCCATGTCATCGGCTGATCACGCCCATACCACGGGCACCACATCGACCTCTACTGCCCGCCGACTACCTGGTGGTGCGCCTGACCTCGCCACCGTCAACGCCATCGAACTGGCTGACAGCGCCGCTCACACCTGGACCCGCGTCACGCAGCTCTACCTGATCCTCCAGGCGCTCTATCGCAACAGCCAACGCGGTGATCAGATCTCCAAGCCGCAGATCGAGGCCGCCTTCGAGCTGGCCGACGACCTGCGCGATGATATCGGCACGGTCATGACCAACCTCGGCTGGACCGAGGAGGAACTGGCGCTGTGAGCACCAACAACAAGAAGACCCACTCGTCGGACATCGTCGTAAGCTTCGTCGACGCCGACCTCTTCCTGAGCGATCTCGAGGGGCTTGCAGACGCGGTTGCCCTCTGCGGCGAGGGTGTGGAGCGCCTGGGCCTAAATGGCAATGAACTAGCCTTCCATGCCCTGCAGACCGCGATCCAGGGACCGGCTCGACTTCTTCCGACGCCGCTATGACCTGCCGCTCGAGCGTGACCGGCACGCGCGAGAAAAGCCGCAGGATTGAGCGGATCTCCGCCGGTGCATTGACCAAGCTCAAAGCGGCCCGGGCCTATCGGACGATGCTGTCTATGGCTGGGGGCGTCGGACGAGGAGACGACCCTTGATTAGGATTAGCCACATCGGCCTGTTGACAGAGTCCCACCTGAGGTGCTGTAGTAAAGGGCTCTAGCCGCTGTAGTGGCTCATGTAGCCCTAGCGCAGTCGTCTAGTGACGTCTCATCCTTAAGCCGCCCGGCCTGCTACCGGGCGGCTTCTTTCTGCTCAGCCAGTGCAAAGCCAGATATAAGCCTCAGGTAGCCGACCGCTGACCTAGCCGCCGCCCTGGCTGCTCGGCTACGGCGGCATCCTTCCGTTCATTCGCGCTTTCCGTCGACGCCGCTGCCCTGTCAGCAGGCGGCCGGTAGGCAACTCCGATGCATATCACTCTGAAGCTTCTCAGGAGCATGATGCCCATAGATGCGCGGATGCATGCGCGCCCATCATGTCGCATCCTTGTCGCACGGAGCTGCCGTCACTGGTTGTAAGCCGTTGAAATTGGCTGATTCTGTTCCGCGACAAGTGCAACACGAAACGGCGCTCTTACGAGTGAGCGCTGAAGGCTAACCTATTGATTTCGCTGGAGAAAGAGTGGTGCCCAGGGACGGATTTGAACCGCCGACACGCGGATTTTCAGTCCGCTGCTCTACCAACTGAGCTACCTGGGCGCCCGTTCGGTGGCGGGTAGTTAGCGGCGAGCGGCTGCGCTGGCAAGCCTTCCGGTATCGATCAGCCAGGCTTCAAGATCATGGATCGTATCCAGCACCTGATCCGCGAACGGATGCAGGGCTGAAGCGGGGAGGGCACCGGTGAGGACGGCCACGGCCGCCTGCGCACCCGCGGCGCGCGCCATTGCTAGGTCGGCCCTGGTGTCCCCCACGACCACGACCTCGGCCGGCATCAGGCCGGTCGCTGCGCAGAAGCCCAGCACCATGCCCGCCGCAGGTTTCTCGCCGTGGCCGGCATCAAAGCCGGCGATATAAGCAAGGTGGCGGACCAAGCCCAGACGGGCGGCCAAGGACTGTGCCGCCTCCGTCGTATCCATCGTCGCGATCCCCAGCTGCAGCCCGAAGGAGCGGAGCCTGGCGAACAGGCTGTCCAGATCGCCCACGGGTGCCGGGGGATATCGCTCCGCGTCGCTGACGTGGTTCGAGACGATCGCGGGGACGTCGATGCCGCGCAACGCCGGCAACCGGGCAAGGGCAGCGGCCACGTCATCGTTGGTCGCCCACAGCAGCGGGCTGTCCGGGGCGAACCGATCGCCTGCCCTGTCGTAGCCGAGGTGGGCGAGCAGGCTCGCGCCCAGATCCTCCTGCCGGCTGATGCCGCCCTCCGGATCGATCCTGGCCGCCAGATCCAGGGCCAAGCCTCGATAGGCCGGCATCCAGGTACGCCGGAAATCGATCAGCGTGCCGTCCTTGTCGAACAGGATCCCGCGTATCATGACGAAACTTTCGCTGTCGCGCGGTGTTCGTGCACCGGATCCGCAGGTGCGGCCACGGAAATTGCCGCGGCCGACCAGCCTTCATCTTCGCGTGTGCCGATTCTCGCTCTAGAACGTGTCTACGAAGCGAAAGGGGATGGCGATAATGCTGCGTCCGATCGGATTGATGGCGGTGCTGGTGACCTTGATGGCAACACCCCTCATAGGGCCTCGAGCGCAGGGTTCTGGCTTCGAAGAGAAGCGTGAGACCGCAATGAAGGCGATGGGCAAGGAGATGGGGGCGATCAAGGCGCTCGTCGGTGGCCCCGCGGAGAACCTCGGGCAGGTCAAGCAGCATGCGGCCACGATCTCGAACATCGCCAAGGATATTCCCGGCCTGTTCCCGCCCGGCAGCGACAACGAGCCGGACAGCGAGGCCCTTCCGGTTGTCTGGACGGACCAGGCTGGGTTCCAGCAGGCCGCTGCGCGTCTGGGCGACCTTGCCGACCAGCTCGCCGCATCGGCCGACACGGGCGATGCCAAGCAGGTCGGTGCCGCCTTCGCCGCAGTCGGCAAGAACGGGTGCTCGGGCTGCCACCAGACCTATCGCGAGCCGCAGAGCTGACCCCTTTGCGGCGTAGCAGCCTGCTCGTCCTGGCCACTGCCGCCGTAGCACTCTGGTCCGGGATTGGCAGGGCGATGGAGCGCGGCGAACTGCTGTTCCATATCGGCGGCTGCCAGTCCTGCCATACGCGCCCGGGCGGTCAACCGCTCGAAGGCGGCGCACCGTTGGTGACGCCGGTCGGCACGTTCCACCCACCCAACATCACGCCTGATCCGAGTGCAGGGATCGGCGGCTGGAGCGACGAGGACTTCGTGCGGGCGATGTCGGACGGAGTCTCGCCGCAAGGGGAGCCATACTACCCAGCTTTTCCCTTCGCGAGCTATGCCCGGATGACCAGGGAGGACCTCCTGGCACTCTGGGGCTACCTCAAGACGGCCGTCGCACCATCGCCCACGCCCTCCAAGCCGCATGAACTGATGTTCCCGGTCTCGCTGCGCTGGGGGCTTTGGCCGTGGCGCTGGCTGTTCTTCGATCCCGAGCCAATCGTGCCCGATCCGAAGCATGACGAGGCATGGAATCAGGGCGCCTATCTCGTGCAGGGGCCCGGCCACTGCGCCGAGTGCCATAGCCCGCGCACCTTCTGGGGCTTCGGCGTGGCGGACAGCAGCGTGCCGCTCAGCGGCAATCCCGGCGACTTCATCACGGCGCGCGCGCCCAACATCACCGCCGACCCGGCTGATGGCATCGGCAAATGGAGCGCCGACGACCTCGACACGTTCTTCTCGCTGGGCATGATGCCGGATGGGGATTTCGTGGGCGGCGAGATGGCCAAGGTCGTCGAGAACAACATTGGACCGCTGCCCGACGAGGCCCGCGCCGCGATCGTGACCTACCTGCTCGGATCGCGCCAGTGAAGCATCACCCGCCGGCGGATCCCGGTCCCGCTGTCGATCGACCGGTAACGGGGACCGGCACATGAGTGGTCGGCCATTGTCACCCGGCGAGTACTGGTACGAGGACGTCGAGCCGGGCGACCACTGGAGGACCGGCGGGATGGTGGTGACGGAAAGCCATATCGTCGCGTTCGCCGGGCTGTCCGGTGACTTCTTCGACGTGCACATGGACGACGCCTTCGCGCGCTCGCAGGGCTTTCCCGGGCGGGTTGCCCACGGGCTCCTGGGCCTTGCCCTTGTCGACGGCCTGAAGAATCGGGCACCAGCCAGGATCCTGGCGGTGGCGTCGCTCGGCTGGAACTGGCGCTTCCAGGGGCCGGTTTTTGCCGGCGACCGCATCAGCGCCGCGATCTCCGTCCATTCGAAGCGGCTGACCAGCGCTGGCGACCGCGGGGTGGTGACCTTGGACTTCAACGTCACCAAACAAGACGATGTCGTGGTCCAGTCGGGGCAGACCATCCTGCTCGCCCGCCTGCGCCCGGCCTCCTAGCGACACGTGCACGAACGGTCAGCTGTGCAGCCGGTGGCGGATAAGGGCGAGGCCAAGCAGGTGGACCTCCTGGCTCAGCGAATACTGGCTGGCGAGCGGGCGGCGCTCGCACGAGCCATCACCCTGACCGAGAGTTCCAGGCCGGACCACCAGGGCCTGGCGCAGGACCTCCTGCATCGACTGTTGCCGGACACTGGGAGGGCGAAGCGGATCGGCATCACCGGGGTGCCGGGCGTGGGCAAGAGCACGTTCATCGAGGCGCTCGGCACCATGCTGACCGCACAGGGGCACAAGGTGGCGGTGCTGGCCGTGGATCCCTCCAGCTCGCGCACCGGCGGCTCGATCCTCGGCGACAAGACCCGGATGACCCGGCTCGCGGCCGACCCGCACGCTTTCGTCCGGCCGTCCCCCTCCTCGGGAACGCTCGGCGGCGTGGCACGTGCGACGCGCGAGGCCGGGCTGTTCTGCGAGGCTGCCGGCTATGACGTGATCCTGGTGGAGACGGTGGGCGTCGGCCAGTCCGAGACCACGGTCGCTGGCATGGTCGACCTCTTCCTCGTGCTGATGCTGCCAGGGGCGGGAGACGAACTGCAGGGCATCAAGAAGGGGATCATCGAGCTGGCCGACCTGATCGCCGTCAACAAGGCTGATGGCGACCGGCTGCTGGCGGCCGAGCAGGCGCGGCGGCATTACCTGAACGCGCTGCGCATCATCGCGCCGGCCAGCGGAGTGTGGCGTCCGGAGGTCTTGACGCTCTCCGCCCTGACGGGGACTGGCCTACCCGACCTCTGGCAGACCATGCTTCGCTTTTGCACCCTCATGCAGGAGTCGGGCGAGTGGGCCAGCAAGCGCCGCGGCCAACAGGTCCGCTGGATGGAGAGCCTCCTCCAGGATCGCCTCCTGCAGCTGCTGGGGAAACATGCGGCGGCGGCTCGCGAGCTGGCGTCCTGCCGGCAGGAAGTGTCGGCGGGAACCGAGACGCCCGGGCGCGCCGTGCAGCGGGTGCTGGCGGCCTTCAGCAGCCCCTAGAAGCCCAGCCCTATCCCGACACCCACGCCGATATCGCCACCATAGGCGCCGAAGCTGCCGAAACCGCCGTAACCACCATAGCCGGACGAGCCGTAGCGTCCGGCATAGGGATCAGGAAACAGGTTGCGGCCGACTTCCCGCATCAGGCGGACGACATCCTCGGCCGAGTCGCTGGCGGCCGCAGCCCGCAGGTGGGCCACCGTGCTGGGCCCGTCGCACACGAAGGCGGCGAGACGGCGCGCTTCCCCGAAGCCGCTGGCCTCCGGCGTTGCGGGATCGCAGGCCTTCCAGGGCGACATCTGGTCGGGCGGGCCGAACACGAGGATCACCCTGCCGCGGTCGGTCGGTGCCTCCGGCATGGCCGAGAAATACGGCGCCGTGCCGACGATCTCGGAGGCCAGCGCATCCACGACCGCTGGCGCGGTCAGGTTGCCAGGGATAGGGCCGCGCACGACCACCGGCATCGGCCCGCTCCGGTTGACGTCTTCCAGCAGGAGCCGCGCCGAACGGGGATCGCCGTCGGCATAGGCACCGATTTCCGGGCTGGCCGCGCATCCGCCCAGGCCGGTACCGGCGAGGACGACCAGCGCGCGCAAGCAGACCGAGCTGTCCAAAGTCATCTTCGCCACCTTGGTATCACGCTGGGCTGTTCCGCCCACCGATCCACTTCGTTCCAGGCGGGCAGACCCCACCTGTTGATCAACGCCGGTCGCCATGAATGGCTCCGTGGCTGCCCCACGACCGGCGCCAAGCAACCTCGAAAGTTCGACGACCATGCTCTTCGACCGCCTCAAGACCGACCGCCTCCAGGCCATGAAGGCCCGCGACGACGTCGCCAAGAACCTGCTGGGCACGCTCGTCGCGGCCGCCGGCAAGGACGACAAGTCGCCGGACGATGACACGGTCCTTCGCACCATCCGTGCGTTTCTCAAGAGTGTCGAGGAAACGATCGGGCACATGAGCGGGCGCGACACGGCGGTCCAGCAGCGCGAGAAGGAGATCCTTGAGTCCTACCTGCCCACGATGCTCGACGAAGCCGCCACCCGTGCCGCGGTCGAGGCGATCGTCGCCAGTCTCCCTGAGCGCTCGCCCAGGCAGATGGGCAAGGTGATGGCGGAGCTCAAAGCCAGGTACGGCACGACGATCGACCTCAAGCTCGCCAATCCCCTGGTCAAGGAACTGCTGTCGGCTTGAACGGCAGACGTCAGGCCTCGATCGCCGAGGCCAACGTCGCCCCACGCGCGGCCATCATGTACAGCCCCATATGGTGGGCCAGCTCCTGCGGATGGGTGGAGGTGTCCGGCAGGCCCATGCTGCGGGCTTCCTGGAGCGGCAGGTCGTAGGTCGAGCACGCAGGCTCCAGGACGACCACCTCGTCCAGGGTGGGCAGCAGGCCGTGGTTGCGTGCCGACATCATCGTGCAGACGAAGTCCATCACGCAGATGTCCGTGCAGATCCCGACGACCACGATCGCCTTCAGGCGGTGGAGCGCTACCCAGTCGATGACCCGGTTATGGGTGACGCCATGGCCCGGATGGGCTGCCTCGATGGCACCGACAAAGCCGTTGATGCAGTCCTTGCGGATCAGCGTGGCGAGCGGCTCGGACTCGAGCCAGGTCAGTTCGTCCACCAGTTCCTCATGGCCGCTGCCGCGCTCGCAATGCGGCGGGTAGGGAATTTCGACCTTGCCCGGCTCATGGGTCTCGAGGAATGCCAGGATCGGGCGTCCCTCCGCCACGAAGCGCCTGGCGATCCGGTCGGTCTCTTCGATCATGCGGGTGACCTGCGCGTTCGGTGCCGCCGGGGCCAGGGGGCCGGCACCAACCGTGCAAAAGCCATGGACCTCGTCCACGATCACGAGGCCGGTCGGCTTGTCGCCGATGGACCAGGCACTGGTCGTGACCGGAAGCTGATCTTGGAGCGCCGTCATTTCAATCGACACTTGCTCTCCCTTCATCCCATTGCCTTTCGCATTCTAGCGGGTCCGGCACAGCCCGTCGCCCCTGCTGGCGACCGGCCGAGCTTGCAGCGCCCGGACGACTGGGGCAGGAGGATGGACCGAACGCGGGGGCAGTTCATGGAAGCGATCAGGATAGGAATCATCGGGTGTGCCGGCCGGATGGGCCGGCAGAACATCGAGGCGGTCCTGTCGGCCGAGGGCCTGACGCTCGCGGGCGGCATCGAGCGGCCGGGCCATCCCGCGATCGGACAGGATCTGGGGATCCTGGCGGGCCATGAGGCCACCGGGCAGGTGGTGGCCGACGACCTGGAGGTGCTGGCGGGCGCGTCCGACGTGCTGATCGAGTTTTCATTGCCCGCGGTGACCCTGAAGCATGCCGAGACAATCGCCCGTCAAGGCAAGGGCCATGTGATCGGCACGACCGGCTTCTCCACCTCCGAAATGCAAGCCCTTGAGGCACTGGCAGCGCGTTGCCCGATCCTCTGGTCGGCGAACATGAGCCTGGGGGTCAACCTGCTGCTCGGCTTGGCTGAGCGCGTGGCGGCGGCGCTGGGCGACGACTGGGATGCCGAGATCCTGGAGATGCATCATCGCCACAAGGTCGATGCACCCTCGGGGACGGCGCTGGCACTTGGTCGTGCGGTGGCGGCAGGCCGGCAGGTGATCCTGGACGACGTATCGGTCCGCTCGCGCGACGGGATCACCGGGGCCAGGGCCAGTGGCACGATCGGCTTTGCCACGCTGCGCGGCGGCGACGTGGTCGGCGAACATGTCGTGATGTTCGCCGGCGAGGCGGAGCGGATCGAGCTGGCGCATCGTGCGACCGACCGCAGGATCTTCGCACGCGGCGCCGTCCGCGCGGCCAGATGGCTGGCAGGGCGTCCCCCCGGCTTCTACCGCATGAGCGACGTGCTCGGCCTCTAGCGGCTGCGCCCGGTTACAGCATGGCGGGCTGGTTCGCGGGGCACACCGCCGGGTTGACCGGCACCGCTTCGACCCGAGGCGGAAGCTGGCGTGCCTGCGAGATCCAATAGGCGACCTCGTCAGGCGTGGGTGAGCGCCGGGAGATGCGCTCCTGGCGATTGTACTCGCGCACCCGCGCATGCAGATCGATCGGATCCTGGGCCGCGAGGCTCGCCAGTGTGCTGACGCCAAGCTCCTCGAGGATCAGGCCGAATACCGCGCCGAGGCCATCCACCCTCGCGAGATCGGCGCGATGCACGATCGTCATGAGGTCTTCCTCGTCCATGCGGCCCTGCACCAGGAGTTGACGTCGGCCGGCGAAGCTGCCGGCGGCGCGCAGCAACTGCTCGCAGGTCGTGATCCGGCGCGCCTTGAGGGCGACACGCAGCGCGGACGGAAAGCCCCTGAGCTTGCTGAGGGGGAGATCACCCGTTGATCGGGCATGTACAGGCGTTTCCGCCGGTTCTTGATTCATTGCCGCATCGTCCGTCACGCGACAGGCCATGTAATCGGCACATGCCGACCAGCCAGCCGTACACCCATAACGCGAACATCGCTGGATGATGTCGGAGCAGTAATGGAAGCGTCGGCAATCGGTCCATGTTCCTGAACGTCGCACCCCTAAGAAGGCGCTCAAGTCTTGGGCGCACCCGGCAAGAGTAGTGTCAGGAGCAATCCGCGCGAAGCGGTTGCAAGGGCGACGATCTTCCGGAAGGACCGGAAAATCCGGAGACGGTAGTGCTCCACCGGCTTTCGAGTACAAGGCAGAGTACGGCAGTGAAGGCCCTCACTGCTGGTATCGGCCAATGGCTAGAGGGGCTCCAACTTCTTGGTCTCGCTCACGGCATCTCGCAGGGCGCGTGCGAGATCGGCCCGCTCCCGCGGCGTGAGAAAGGCTCCGATCCGCACATTTGTGGTGTGATCGCGGACATGGACGAGGCTCGTCAAACGCAGGGGCTGGTCCAACTCGACGCGGGTGAAGTAGGGCAGGAGCTGCCATTCGCGCGCCCGACCTTGCGGGTCGACGCGTCGGATCGTCAGGCGATGCCGATCGAGCCGCACCGCTTCAAAGGAGCGGGCACGACGCCGCACGATCCAGAACGCCAGCCACAGCAAGAGGACATCGACGCCGACAAAGCCTACGACCGGCCAGGCGCCTGCAAGATATGTGGCCGTGCCGATGACCGCGGACAGAGCGGCAAAGGTGCCGATCACGATGGTGAACCCGCGCTGCGAGAGCGGAGGATTGGGATAGATCACGGCGTCGAACAACAGTTCCGCGGTGGCGGAAGCCTCGCTCATTTCCACCTCGCTCATCGGGTAGCTCGGAATATATGACGCCCCGGCAGCAGGAACAGCCTTGGCGGATATGGCGCATGGACGTGCAGATGGCCCCGGACGAGGTCGAAGCAATCTTCTCGGCCCTGGCGCACGCAGATCCGGCGCCCAAGACGGAACTCGCCTATACCGATCCGTTCACGCTCCTGGTCTCGGTGGTGCTCTCGGCCCAGTCGACCGATGTCGGCGTCAACAAGGCGACCAGGGGCCTGTTCGCCGCGGCTCCCGATGCGGCAAGCATGGCGGCGATGAGCGAGGAGCAGGTCGGCTCGTTCATCCGGAGCCTCGGCCTTTGGCGCAACAAGGCGAAGAATGTCGTGGCGCTCTCGAAGATCCTGCTGGAGCGGCATGGCGGCGAGGTGCCCCATGACCGGGCGGCCCTGGAGGCGCTTCCGGGGGTGGGACGCAAGACGGCGAACGTCGTCCTGAACGTCGCGTTCGGCGAGGGCACGATCGCCGTCGACACGCATATCTTCCGCGTCGCCAATCGCACGGGCCTGGCGCCTGGCAAGACCGTCGACAAGGTCGAGCAGGGCCTCCTGGCCGTGGTTCCCGAACGGTATCTCGGAGGGGCGCACCACTGGCTGATCCTGCACGGCCGCTATGTCTGCAAGGCGCGCCGCCCCGAATGCTGGCGCTGTGCGATCGCGAGATGGTGCCGCTTCCCCGACAAGGCGCTCTACTCGAAGCGCCCGACCGGACCGGACGGCGTCAGCAGCGCCGACGACAGCCTGCGGTCGGCATAGCGCATCCGCCAGGACAGCATGCTGCCGGCGAGGTCTGCACGGGTCAGGGCGTAGCTTGGATTGGTCGACAGATCAGACAGCCAGGCAGGATCGCGGGCGTGGTCGAACAGCAGCGGCGGAAGGCCCGAGAACTGGACGAGCGCATGGTGGCCGTCAAAGATCGTCGCCAGGCCACAGGCATGGTCGTCGAGGCCCAGTGCCGTGCGATGCCAGCCGGTCTCGAGGTCGCCGACATCGTGCTCGTAGTGGACAGCGTCGCGCCAGCGCCCGGGTTGCTCCCCCTTGAGGAACGGCGTGAGCGCATGGCCGTCACACTGGAGCAGGACCGGCAGCCCGGCGGCTTCGAGGAAGGTTGGCATCAGGTCGACATGTTCAGTGAAGCGTTCGACCCTCAGTTCCCTGGCGCCACGAGGATGACGGATGATCAGCGGCACGTGGAAGGCCTGCGGAAAGAAGCCGGACTTGCCGATCATCCAGTGATCGCCGGCCATTTCTCCATGATCGGCCGTGAACACGATCAGCGTGTCGTCGAGCTGGTCCGTGCGCGCGAGATGATCGACCAGTCGCCCGACATGGTGGTCCACCTCCTCGATCAGGCCGCCATAGACCTGGCGTAGCGCGGTGAGACGCGAACCTTCCAGATCGGCAGATCCGGCGAAATGTTCCTTGAACCAGCTGCCCAGCGGCCGTTGCAGGTGGGCGGCCAGCCAGGGATGCAACTCGCCTTCGCGCTGGATGGTCGGCTGACGCAGGAGCGGCGGCAGGTCGCGCGGGTCGACGGACGCGTTCCACGGCGCTGCGGCGACGAAGGGCGGGTGCGGCTTGATGTAGGACAGGTGCAGGAAGAAGGGGTGCGGCCGGCGGCGGTCCAGGTAGGCGATCGCCTGGTCGGTGAGGAAGGCGGTCTCGCTGTCCTCGGCACCGAACATGGCAGGCGCACCCAGTTCGCCCGCATAGACGTCCTCGATCTGCAGGTTGCCATAGCCCCGGCCGCGCAGATGGGCGAGCCAGGGTGCTGCAGCTTCCAGCATCAGGCAGATCGGCCGGTAGCCCGGCGCCACGCCTTCGTAGCTGAGCAGGCGCGGGTCGGTGGCGGCCACGCCGCGCGGATCGATGCTCGTGTCGGTATAGCCGAACAGGACCGGATCTAGCCCTGCTTTCCTCAGCTCCTGCGCCAGGGTGGTGTGGCGGGCATCCAGCGGCGTTCCGTTGCGGATCGAACGGTGATTGAAGCCATACATGCCGGTGTGGAGGGAAGCCCGCGAGGGACCGCAAGGCGTCATGTTCGAGAAGTGCCGGGCGAACAACACGCCATCGTCGGCCAGCCGGTCGAGGCTGGGCGTTTTCACGGCGGGGTGGCCGACCTTCGACAGACAGTCACCGCGCCACTGGTCGGCGGTGATGAAAAGCACGTTCACTTGGGGCACCCTCCGGATGGCGACGCGATCGTGCCCTTGCAGTTCGCCCTGGACAATCGGGCATGTCCGACACCAGTTTTCCTGTAAACTATACGCCAGGGAGACGATGACGATGCTCAAGTTGGCGATGCTGACGGCGGCTGTCGGACTGCTGTCCACAGGTGCGGCGAACGCCGTGACGATCTCGATTTCCTGTGGGGCGGTGGGTGCCGAACTGGAGTTCTGCCGGGACGGCGCGCAGGCCTGGGCGAAACAGACCGGCAACGAGGTCGAGATCGTCTCGACGCCGAATTCGGCGACCGAGCGCCTGGCCCTCTACCAGCAGCTGTTGGCGGCGGGGTCCGGCGACGTGGACGTCTTCCAGATCGACGTGGTCTGGCCGGGCCTGCTCGCAAACCATTTCCTCGATCTCTCCGGCGACTTCTCGGCCGACGAGATCGGCGCCCACTTCAAGCCGATCATCGAGAACAACACGATCGATGGCCAGCTGGTGGCCATGCCCTGGTTCACCGACGCCGGCATGCTCTACTACCGGACCGACCTTTTGGAAAAGCATGGGGCCCAGCCGCCCAAGACCTGGGTCGAACTCTCGCAAACGGCCCAGAAGATCCAGGACGCCGAGCGCGCGGCCGGCAACGACAAGATGTGGGGCTATGTGTATCAGGCGAAAGCCTATGAGGGCTTGACCTGCAACGGGCTGGAATGGGTCGACAGCTTCGGTGGCGGCCAGATCGTCGATGCCGACGGCAAGATCACGATCGACAACGATCAAGCGGTCGCCGCCCTGGCCTGGGCCGCATCGACGGTAGGCACCATCGCACCGGAAGGCGTGCTGAACTACACCGAGGAAGAAGCGCGCGGTGTCTGGCAGGCCGGCAACGCCGTGTTCATGCGCAATTGGCCCTATGCCTGGAGCCTTGGTCAGGCCGAAGACAGTCCGATCAAGGACAAGATCGGCGTCGTCGCCCTGCCTGCCGGTGAGGGGGGCAAGTCGACCGGCGCGCTGGGCGGTTGGCAGCTGGCCGTCAGCAAGTATTCCGAGAACCCGAAGGAGGCGGTCGATCTGGTCCGCTACCTGACGTCGCCGACCGAGCAGAAGCGGCGGGCCGTCGAGGGAGCCTATAATCCGACGATCGCTTCCCTGTACAAGGATGAAGATGTAGTTGAGTCCGCGCCGTTCATGGGTGCGCTCTACGAGACCTTCACCAACGCGGTGGCGCGGCCTTCCCGTGTCACCGGGGGCAAATACAACCAGGTCAGCGCCGAGTTCTTCAACACGACCCACCAGGTCCTGAGCAAGCAGGCCCAGCCGGCGGACGCCCTTGCGGCCCTGGCGCAGAAGCTGGACCGGCTGAGCCGCGGCGGCCGCTGGTAACAGGCAGGCGGGAGTGCCCGCTCCCGCCCCTTTTCGACCCGTGCGACAAGGACCAGGGCGATGACGACCGCCTCCCGGTTGACCCGATCGCGCACCCGCTCCGCCTGGATGTTCCTGGCGCCCATGCTGGTGGTGCTCCTGCTCGTGGCGGCCTGGCCACTTGCGCGCACCATCTGGTTCTCGTTCACCGACGCCAACCTGTCTGACATGGCCGCGGCCGAGTTCATCGGCCTGGCCAATTTCGAGTACCTGCTGACCGACCCGGACTGGTGGCAGTCGGTGAGGAACACTCTGTTCTTCACCGTGGTCTCGGTATCGATCGAGACGATCCTGGGCCTCGGTATCGCGCTCGCCCTGAACATGCACATGCCCGGGCGTGGCATTCTGCGTACCGCCGTGCTGATCCCCTGGGCGATCCCGACCATCGTCTCGGCCCAGATGTGGGCATGGATGATGAACGACGTATTCGGCGTCCTGAACGAGCTTCTGATCCTTGTGGGCTTCATCGACCAGGGCATCGCCTGGACCGCCAACCCCAGCACTGCGCTCTGGGCGGTGATCATGGTGGACGTCTGGAAGACCACGCCGTTTATGGCGCTCCTGATCCTGGCCGGCCTGCAGATGCTCCCCTCGGAGTGCTACGAGGCGGCCAAGGTCGACGGCGTGCATCCGGTGGAGGTGTTCTGGAAGGTCACGCTGCCCCTTTTGATGCCGGCCCTGCTGGTCGCCGTGATCTTCCGGCTGCTCGACGCGCTCCGGATCTTCGACGCGATCTACGTGCTCACGGGCAACAACCAGGCGACCATGTCGATGTCGGTCTATGCCCGCCAGCAGCTGGTCGACTTCCAGGATGTGGGCTTCGGCTCGGCCGCCTCCACGCTCCTGTTCCTGACGATCGCGATCTTCACGACCGTCTACCTGACGCTGGCCAGGGTCGGCAGCAGCGAGGGAGACCGTGCATGAGCCGCGCCACCCGCCGCCTGCTGGGGCGGATCGGTTTCTACCTCCTGATGGCCGTGATCGTGCTCTACGCGGTCTTCCCCTTCTACTGGGCGATCGTCAGCTCGTTGAAACCGGGCTCGGAGATGTTCCGGGTCGACTTCTTCCCGCCGCCGAACCTCGTCAACTACCGGGCCATCTTCACCGAGCAGCCCTTCTACCTCAACATCCTGAACTCGCTGATCGTCGCGATCTCGGTGGTGCTGCTCTCCCTGGCCCTCGGCCTGCTCGCCGCCTTCGCGCTTGGCCGGATCCGCTTCCGGGGCCGCTCGATCCTGCTGTTCACCATCCTGGGCGTCTCCATGTTCCCCCAGGTCGCCGTGCTTTCCGGCATGTTCGAGCTGATCCGCTGGCTGGGCCTCTACAACCGCCTGCCTGCCCTGATCCTGTCCTACATGATCTTTACCCTGCCGTTCACCGTCTGGGTGCTGACCACCTTCATCCGCGCCCTGCCGAAGGAACTGGAGGAAGCCGCGATCGTGGATGGCGCCAAGCCGCTCACCATCGTCACCAAGGTCTTCCTGCCCCTCCTGTCGCCGGCCCTGATCACCACCGGGCTGCTCGCCTTCATCGCTGCCTGGAACGAGTTCCTCTTCGCGCTGACCTTCACGCTCTCGGGCGAGCAGCGCACGGTCCCGGTCGCGATCGCGCTGATCTCCGGCGCGTCGGCCTATGAGCTGCCATGGGGCAATATCATGGCGGCAAGCGTCGTGGTCACGCTGCCACTGATCGTGCTGGTGCTGTTCTTCCAGCGCCGCATCGTGTCCGGCCTGACGGCCGGTGCCGTGAAGGGCTGACCATGTTCGAGGCGACCACCCACGAAACGCCCAAGGTCGGCACGCGCGAGGACCGCTGGTGGCAGGGTGCGGTCATCTACCAGATCTATCCGCGCAGCTTCCTGGACACGAACGGCGACGGGGTGGGGGACCTGCCGGGAATCGAGCGGCGCCTGGATCATGTCGCCGAGCTTGGTGCCGATGCCGTGTGGATCTCGCCCTTCATGCGCTCGCCCATGAAGGACTACGGCTACGACGTCGCCGACTATTGCGATGTCGACCCGCTGTTCGGCACGATGTCGGACTTCGACCGGGTGCGGGAGAAGGCGCATGCGCTGGGCCTGAAGCTCCTCATCGACCTCGTGTTCAGCCACACGAGCGACCGCCATCCCTGGTTCGCCGAAAGCCGGGCATCCAGGGACGATCCGAAGGCGGACTGGTATGTCTGGGCGGACGCAAGGCCGGACGGCTCGCCCCCCAACAACTGGCTCTCGCATTTCGGCGGGTCGGCCTGGACCTGGGATCCGCGCCGGCGGCAGTACTATCTCCACAACTTCCTGGTCGAGCAGCCGCAGCTGAACCTGTGGAGCGACGAGGTGCTGGCCGCCGTGCTGGACGTCGCCCGCTTCTGGCTCGATCGGGGCGTCGACGGCTTCCGGCTGGATGCGATCGACGTCGCGATCCATGATCGACATCTGCGCGACAACCCGCCCCGCCCGCAGGGGCTGCTCCATTTGGGCGGGCCGCCGGCCACGCCGTTCTCGATGCAGGTCCAGCTCTACAACAAGGCCCGGCCCGAGCTTTCCGACCGCGTGCTGAAGCCGCTCTGGCAGCTTACCGACGAGTACCATGCCCGCATGCTGCTGGGCGAACTGGGGTCGGACATCGGCCTGCAGCGCGCCGCCGAGCATTCCGCCGGCGGTGGCCTGGATATCGCCTACACCTTCGACATCCTTCAGCCCAACCCGACGGCCCGCGTCATCCGCGAGATCCTGGAGCGCGCCGAGAACGCGATCGGCGGGGGCTGGATGTGCTGGTCCCTGTCGAACCACGACGTGGTCCGCGCCGTCACCCGCTTCGCCCGTGGCCAGCCGCCGACCGAAGCGTTGCGCCGGTTGATCCCGGTCATGCTGTGCTGCCTGCGCGGTACCGTCTGCCTGTACCAGGGCGACGAACTGGGCCTGGAAGAGGCGGACCTGGCGTTCGAGGATCTGCACGACCCGTTCGGGATCACCTTCTGGCCGGCCTTCAAGGGCCGCGACGGCTGCCGCACGCCGATGCCCTGGCGAGGTGACGGCCCGACTGGTGGCTTCACCGAGAGCCGGCCATGGCTGCCGCTGCCGGCGAGCCATCTGGAGCGGGCCGTCGACCGGCAGGCGGCCGATCCTGGCTCGGTGCTCAACCACACCAGGGCGTTCCTGCACTGGCGCAGGACGCAGCCCGCCCTGGTCACCGGCAGCAAGCATTTCCTGGACGTCGGCCATGACGACGTCGTGGCGCTGGAACGGACTGAAGGCGGCACCCGGCTCCTGACCCTGTTCAACCTGGCGGCCGAACCGGTCGACCTGCGACTGCCCTACGCCGTCGAGGATTCCGGTTGTCCCTGCCAGCCCGATCAGCCGACCGGCGACACGATCCGGTTGGGTGGACATGGCTTTGCGATCCTGCGGGCGAGGGGGGTCTGATGGCCACGATCGAACTGGCGAATGTGAGCAAGCGCTTCGGCTCCGTCGAAACGATCCGGGGGGTCGATCTCCATCTGGAGGATCGCGAGTTCGTGGTCTTCGTCGGCCCTTCGGGATGTGGGAAATCGACCCTGTTGCGGCTGGTGGCCGGCCTGGAGGACGTGTCCGGCGGGGAGATCCGCTTCGACGGCAAGGTCGTGAACGAGATGACCCCGCCCGAGCGCGGCATTGCCATGGTCTTCCAGTCCTACGCGCTCTACCCGCACATGACCGTGCAGGAAAACATGATGTTCGGCCTGAAGCTGGCCAAGACGGGCCGGGCCGAGGCCGAGCGGCGGGTGGCGAATGCGGCTCGCATCCTGCAGCTCGACCAGCTCTTGCAGCGCAAGCCCAAGGAGCTGTCTGGTGGCCAGCGCCAGCGGGTCGCCATCGGCCGGGCGATCACGCGCGACCCGAAGGTGTTCCTGTTCGACGAGCCGCTTTCCAACCTGGATGCCGCGCTGCGCGTCCAGATGCGGATCGAGATCGCGAAGCTGCACCGCCAGCTCGATGCCACCATGATCTACGTCACCCATGATCAGGTCGAGGCGATGACGCTGGCCGACCGGATCGTGGTGCTGGAAGCCGGCGAGGTGCGCCAGGTGGGCAGCCCGCTCGACCTCTACCAGCACCCCGCCAACCGCTTCGTCGCGGGCTTCATCGGCTCGCCGAAGATGAACTTCCTGCCGGTGAGCCTGCCCAAGGGCTTCCATATCCCGGCCGACGTGACCGAGATCGGAGTCCGCCCGGAGCATCTGCTGCTGGGCGGCGGGGGTGACGCGATCGTCGAGGGGAAGGTGCTGACGGTCGAGCGGCTTGGTGCGGAGAACTGGGTCTATCTCGACCTGGGCCTGGAGGAGCCGCTGGTGGTGAAGCATACCGGCATGGTGGGCCTTCTGCCCGACAGCATCGCTACCGTCGGCCTGCCCTCGGCCGCCTGCTATTTCTTCGACCGAAACGGCCAGTGCCTGAGGCGTGACGGCTTCGGCTGAGCTTGGCCTCAGCCATAGGCGATCAGGCGGCCGAGCGAGCCGATCAGGAGCCAGCCGGCCAGGGACAGCACGGCTTGCAGGCGTCCGATCAGTGGCGGCCGCCTGTCCCAGTCCTGAAGATGGCCGCGCCAGAGGAACCGGAAGACGGCCACGTTCGCAAGGTTGAGCGCCAGGAGCAGCATCTTCAGCTGGAAAACATCGGTCGCCACCAGCGGGCCTGCATCCGCGGAAAACAGCATCAGCCCGCTGGCGATCAGCAGGAAGAGGCCTGCCGCGGTCCAAGGGGTGAGCAGCCGGCTGGCGTCAGGCACGGACACGACACGCCCAAAGCCCAGGAGCCGCAGGTCCAGCAGGCCGATCGGCGCAATGAGGAGGCTCAGGCCCAGCAGGTGGACGAGGTTGGCCAGCGGGTAGAGGAACAGGGACTCGCGCATCATCATGCCGAGGGCGGATGCTTCCAGTACGCCCGCCCAGCCCGGATCCCCGGCCAATCCGTGTTCCATCAGCGCAATTCGATGGTCTGGCCGTCCACGGTGATCCGTTCGACCCGCATCTCGCTCTCGTCGACCCGGCTCGGATAGCCTACGACCGTCACCACGGTGCCGGTCGCCAGCATCTCCTGGGCAAGGCCGCGCCTGTCCATGCGTGACGGTGGTGCGAGCACGCAGCGCCAGGTCTTTCCTTCGCTGACGATCGTGATCTCGCCATGGGGATAGGCGTAGCTGGCCGTCTCGATCGGTGCCTCGACGGTCAGCACGGTGGCGGCATCGTAGCTGGACCAGCCGTGATGCGCGGCTACGGGGCCGGCAAGGTTGGTGGCGGCAAGAATGACGGTCGCGGTGGCGAACGGCCGAACCATGGTCTTGTCCCTGACATACGGGGGCGATGACGGACAAACTGTGCGGCCGGTATCCTGTCGGCAAGCGCGGGCGAGGCTGGAATCCACACGCGTTCTCCCGGGCGGTCACACTGGCGCGGCTTCGGCCTCCCGCCTAGATTCGAGCGAGCGCAAGGACGCTCGGAGCAACGCAATGGAACGGCAGAACGAACGGGTCGCCTGGTTCAATGGCGAGATCATGCCCGAGCGCGAGGTCCGGGTGCCGTTCCGGGATTCCAGCTGGATCTATGGCGACGGCTGCTTCGACATGACCCGATCGTTCGGGCATCGCCTGTTCAAGGTGAAAGAGCATGTCGACCGGTTGTACCGCTCCATGAAGTACATGCGGATCGACCCGGCCATGGAGCCGCAGGAGATGTGCCGGATCAGCGAGGACCTGTTCGAGCGCAACCGCCATTTGCTAGGCCCCGACGACGACTATTGGCTGGCCCAGCGCATCAGTCGGGGCGTGCGCCAGGTCGATGGCGACGGGCTGGACAGGCACGGGCCGAACCTCATCATCGAGTGCATGCCCCTGCCGTTCCGTCAGCGGGCCAGCCTGTTCATCGACGGCATCAAGATCGTGGTCCCCTCGCACCGCCGGGTGCCGCCGGACGCGCTGAGCCCGCGGATCAAGTCGCACAACTACCTCAACCTGATCGTCGCCAGCCAGGAGGTCCACGCGATGGACCCGTCGGCCTGGGCGATCCTGCTGGACGTGAACGGGAATCTGGCGGAAGGGCTGGGCTCCAACATCTTCGTGGTCAAGGACGGCGTGATCCTGACGCCCAAGGAGAAGTACGTGCTGCCCGGCGTGTCCCGGCAGACCGCGATCGACCTGGCGGAGCAGGAAGGTCTGGAGGTACGCGAGGCCGATATCGACCTCTACGACGCCTATAATGCCGAGGAGATCTTCATCACCTCGACGTCGCTGTGCATCTGCCCGGCGAGCAGGATCAACGGAGTCGTGGTCGGCAGCGGCGGGCAGGTCTGGGGGCCGGTCACCAAGCGGCTGGCCGACGCCTATTGTCGGCTCGTCGACTTCGACTATGTCGACCAGCACCGCCGCCAGTTCGACCCGGGCGAAGCATCGCGCCCCTTCTAGGCGAGGATGGCGAACCAGCTTCGGCTGTGAGAACCAGAAAACTCACAAAAGCCATCGACTGGCGGAGAACGACAAAAAGAACGGCCAGGCTTTCACCTGGCCGTTCCGACTTGTTGCGGCACGAGTCGGTCCACGAGCTGTGGACCGCCACGACCGCCTTGGATTCTTCTCAATATAGAGCGGCAGATACGAAGATCTGCCTCGAAAGTTCAAAAGTTTCACAAAATGAATAATGACCTCGCCGCGCAAAGCAGAACGCCATCCACCTCCCCGATCAATAATGAAAATCGCCGGGAAAGATCAAAGGATACGTTCATCACTCCGATGCGGCCCGTATCTCTGTCCGATGGCAAGAAAGAATTGAAGAGCCAGCTTCAAATCCAGCCTGCCGCCCGACGGCCGTACGTCAATAACACCTTGCGATCTGAATGTGATCACGTCGGCCCGGATACAATGGCATGGCCATGGATGGGGAATCAATGGCAAGCCGCAGAAATCGGTCAGGTATTTCTAGCTTTTCCTGGAAATCCACATTGCTGTCCTGGCCGTGCAAGAAACGCGGCCGTGATCCAGGTCGTGCAGGCTGACGACTGGATCCGCATCGGAAGATGGCACTTATCGGGTGGCGTTGTTCTTTCCGCGGAGCAACGGTGCCGTCCATCGCGGCAGCGATGAACCACGGCTCGCTGCGGCCAGACTCCAGGCGGTTTCTCGCCTGGAGTCTGGCCGCACCTGATCACGGCTGATACAGGGACTGCCCATGGCTCATGAAGGTGTCCCCGTGACGAGGTTCGAGCTTGCTCCCGTTCTCGCCGAGACCGATCGGCAATTTCCGGACACGGTGGAGCGCCTGAAGGCATTCCTGAGGTTCCCGTCGATCGGCACCGCCCAGGCCTATCACGGCCCGACCAGGGAATGCGCCGCCTGGCTGGCCAACGAGCTGTCGAGCATTGGCTTCGAAGCGGCGGTGCGGCCGACCGGCGGCATGCCGATGGTCGTGGCCCATCATCCAGGCCCCGGCGACGACGCGCCTCATCTGCTCTATTACGGGCATTACGACGTCCAGCCGGTCGATCCGATCGAGCTGTGGGACACGCCGCCCTTCGAACCCACGGTCGTCCAGGGCGCCCATGGGCCCAGGATCGTCGCCCGCGGTGCCGTCGACGACAAGGGCCAGGTCATGACCTTCGTCGAGGCGTTCCGGGCCTGGCTGAAGGTGCACGGCACCCTGCCTTGCCGCGTGACGGTGTTCATCGAGGGCGAGGAGGAGGGGTCGTCGCCGTCGCTCGAGCCCTTCATGCATGCCAACAAGGCCGAACTGCAGGCGGATGTCTGCGTCGTCTCGGATACCGGGATGGTCGATCCGCAGACGCCGGCGATCACCACCTCGCTGCGTGGCCTGGCCTATGTCGAGGTCACCGTGCACGGCCCGGAGATGGACCTCCATTCAGGCATGTTCGGTGGCGTCGCGGTCAACCCGAACAATCTCCTGGTCCGGATCCTGGCGGAGATGACCGATGCCGACGGGCGGGTCACCATTCCCGGGTTCTATGACGGCATCCTGGAGCCGTCGGAGGCCGTGACGGAATCCTGGAAAGCTTTCCCGATCACGGAGGAGCAGTTCCTCGGCGGCGTCGGCCTGAAGGGGCCGCACGGCGAGAGGGGCCGCTCCTTCCTGGAGCGGAACTGGACCAGGCCCACGCTCGACATCAACGGGATCTGGGGCGGATATACCGGCGACGGTGCCAAGACGGTCATTCCGGCGAAGGCGTCTGCGAAGATCAGCGCGCGGCTGGTGCCGGGACAGCACTGGGACCAGATCGCCCCGGCCATCCTGAAGTTCGTCCGGGATCGGCTGCCGCCGGACTGCCGGATGACCCATCAGGATTTCGGCTCCTCGCCCGGCATCACCGTGCAGACCGAGGGCCCCTGGATCGAGGCGGCGCGGGCCGGGATCCGGCAGGTGTTCGGCAAGGAGCCGGTCCTGATGGGCTGCGGCGGCTCCATTCCCGTCGTCGGCAGCTTCCAGAAGATCCTGGGCATGGAGACGCTGCTGGTCGGCTTCGGCCTGGACGATGACCGCGTGCACAGCCCGAACGAGAAGTTCGACCTGGTCTGCCTGCGGCGCGGCGTGGAGACCCACGCGGCCATGCTGGCGGCGCTTGCCGGCGTACGGGCCTGAGAGGGAGCACGACATGGCGTTCAGGTGCGACATCCCTGCGGTCCCGACCGTCCAGCGGGACGATCAGGACGTCCGGATCACTCGCTGGGACTTCCTGCCTGGGGCGGTGACCGGCTGGCATGAGCATGGCTGGCCCTATTTCGTGATCATGCTGGCTGCCGGCACTCTCCGCATCGACGACGGCAGCAAGGTCACCGACGTGCCGCTGGAGCATGGCCAGACCTACCAGCGGCCCGCTGGCATCAAGCATGACGTCATGAACGGCTCGGACCACCCGATCGCTTTCGTGGAGATCGAGATCAAGCGGCCGGAAGCGATCTCGGCGGGCTGAGCAGGTCTTCTGGCGCTGAGGCTGCAGGCCGCACTCGGGCAGGAAACGACCTGTCCTGCGTGCAAGCCCTTGTCGGATCTGTTCATCTTCCCTAAGGCGCGGTGCCAGGGTGCGGCAAGACCAGCATCCTCGCCATGGTCGGCATCGGGGAAGAGCGTCTCATGAAGATCGGGGTGCCGAAGGAGCGTGCGGCGCATGAGCGTCGCGTCGCGGCTACGCCGGAAACGGTCAAGAAGCTGAAGGCGCTGGGCGTCGACGTCCTGGTGGAGGCCGGTGCCGGCGCATCGTGCGACATCGCGGATCAGCTCTACGTCGATGCCGGAGCGGAGATCGTGCCCGATCCCGCGGCCGTGTTCGCCGCCGACATCGTCTTCAAGGTGAAGCGGCCGGACGAGAGCGAGATGGCGCTGCTCCGGGAAGGCCAGGTCCTGGTGGGCCAGCTCGACCCCTACATGAACAAGGACCAGGTCCAGGCCTATGCCGGCAGGAAGGCGGTCGCCTTCGCGCTGGAACTGCTGCCGCGCACGACCCGCGGGCAGGCCATGGACGTGCTGTCCAGCCAGGCCAACCTCGCCGGCTACAAGTCGGTGCTCGACGCGCTCGAGCACTATACCCGCGTCATGCCGATGATGATGACGGCCGCCGGCACGGTGACCGCCGCCAAGGTCTTCGTGATGGGTGCTGGCGTCGCGGGATTGCAGGCCATTGCCACGGCCCGGCGCATGGGTGCGGTCGTCACGGCCACCGATGTCCGCCCGGCGGCCAAGGAAGAGATCGCCTCGCTGGGCGCGAAATTCGTGGGATTCATTCCGGAGGGTGCCGCCACCGCAGGCGGTTATGCCCGCGCGCTGACGCCCGAAGAGCAGGCCAAACAAAAAGAAGTCGTCGCCGATCACATCAAGAACCAGGACATCGTGATCACCACGGCGCTGATCCCTGGCCGCAAGGCGCCGGTGCTGGTGACCGAGGCGATGGTGGCGTCGATGAAGCCGGGCTCGGTGATCCTGGACCTGGCGGTCGAGACGGGCGGCAACGTGGAAGGCTCGGCGGTCGGCGAGGTCGTCGTGAAGAACGGCGTGAAGATCGTGGGCAACCCGAACGTCGCCTCGCGGCTGGCTCCGGCCGCCTCGCTGCTCTACGCGCGCAACCTCCTGAACTTCGTGACCCTCCTGGTCGACAAGGAGACGAAGGGGCTGGTCGTGAACCGCGAGGACGAGCTGATCAAGGGCACCCAGCTCACCGACGCCACCGGTGCTGTCGTCCACGACGCGTTCAAGTCCGCCTGAAGACGCCGGAGAGACAAGCCATGGAACTGATCGACCACAGCGTCTTCAACCTGATCATCTTCGTGCTGGCGATCTTCGTCGGCTACTACGTCGTATGGTCCGTCACGCCGGCCCTGCACACGCCGCTCATGGCGGTCACCAACGCGATCAGCTCGGTGATCATCGTGGGCGCGCTGGTGGCCAGCGGCTCCGGCAGCACCGTGGCCATGATCTTCGGCCTGATCGCGGTCGTCCTGGCGGCCGTGAACATCTTCGGCGGGTTTGCGGTCACGCACCGCATGCTCGCCATGTTCAAGAAGCGCGGTTGAGGAAACGGCCATGAATTCCAACCTCGCCGCCGTCGGCTACCTGATCGCCGCCATCTGCTTCATCGTCAGCCTGCGCGGCCTGTCCTCGCCGGCCACCTCCCAACGCGGCCTGCGCGCCGGCATGATCGGCATGACGATCGCCGTCGTCATCACGCTCCTGTCGCTGTCCGAGCCCTCCTTCCTCACCTACCTCCTGATCGCCGTCGCCCTCGCGATCGGCGGCGGAGCCGGCTACTACACGGCGCGCAAGGTCGAGATGACCGCGATGCCGCAGCTGGTCGCGGCCTTCCACTCGCTGGTGGGCTTGGCCGCGGTGTTCGTGGCGGCCGGTGCCTTCGCCAGCCCGCACGCCTTCCACATCCTGGTCCCCGGTACCGTCGATTCGATCAAGGGCCTGTCCCTGGTCGAGATGGGCCTGGGTGCGGTGGTCGGTGCCGTGACCTTTACCGGCTCGATCATCGCGTTCGCCAAGCTGCAGGCGCTGATGGGTTCAGCCCCGATCATGCTGCCGGCCCGCCATGCCATCAATATCGGCATCGGCATCCTGATCCTGCTCCTCCTGATCTGGCTGATCATGGCCCAGAGCACGACGGCGTTCGTGCTGCTGATCCTGTTCTCCCTGCTGATCGGCGTCCTGCTGATCATCCCGATCGGCGGTGCGGACATGCCGGTCGTCGTGTCCATGCTGAACAGCTACTCCGGCTGGGCTGCGGCCGGCATCGGCTTCACCCTGAACAACCAGGCGCTGATCATCACAGGCGCGCTCGTCGGCAGCTCGGGTGCGATCCTCAGCTACATCATGTGCAAGGCGATGAACCGCTCGTTCATCTCCGTGATCCTGGGTGGGTTCGGCGAAACGGGCGGGGCTGCCGCTGCCGGTGGTGCGGAACAGAAGCCGGTGAAGGCCGGCTCGGCCGAGGACGCCGCCTTCATGATGCAGAACGCGCAGAAGGTGATCATCGTGCCAGGCTACGGCATGGCGGTGGCCCAGGCGCAGCATTCGGTCCGCGAGCTGTACGACGCGCTCACCAAGGAGGGCGTGGAGGTCAAGTTCGCGATCCACCCGGTGGCGGGCCGCATGCCCGGCCACATGAACGTGCTGCTCGCCGAGGCGAACATTCCCTACGATGTCGTGTTCGAGATGGAGGACATCAACAGCGAGTTCGGCCAGACCGACGTCGCCTATGTCATCGGCGCCAACGACATCACGAACCCTGCCGCCAAGACCGACAAGACTTCGCCAATCTACGGCATGCCGGTGCTGGATGTGGACAGGGCCAAGGCCGTGTTCTTCGTGAAGCGCTCGATGGCGGCAGGCTATGCCGGCATCGACAACACGCTGTTCTTCCAGGACAACACGATGATGCTGTTCGGGGACGCGAAGAAGATGACCGAGACCATCGTGAAGTCGATGTCCGGCGGAGGCCACTGAGGTCCTCGTGCTTCCAGGCGGATGTGCTGCATCTGCAGTACATCCGCTTTGCGATGCGCACGGTCCTCGTCAAGCGAACCTGTCCTACCCGAAGCTCCTGGCCGACGTCGGTAGCGCGCGCTGAGGGACATGCAGGGCGGCCGTGCCTTCGGTCGGGTCGCCTTCATGAATCCATGCGGTGAACGGGTGGCCAAGCTTCTGGGGAACCAGGCCGGATCGGCCTTACCATTCCCGCCCCATGAACTCTTCCAACGCGGCTGCCGGAGTCTTCCGGTAGACGCCGGCGCGGCTCACCGTCGTGCCCGTCAGGCGTTGGAGGCCCAGTGCGGCTTCGGCTGCCTTGGCAACGGCGGCGATGCCGTTGAGCACCGGCGCCCCGTCGACCGCAAAGCCTCGCTCGCGCGCGAACAGCAGCATCGGCGGCCGCCCGCGGGCAGGATCACCTCCGCGCCATCAGCGACGAGCGGTCGGACCTGCTCCTCGAACTGAGTGCGGACCTTCCTATAGGCGTCCTCGTTCTCGAAGGCGCGCATGAACAGGTCGAGGTCCGCCCGTATCGCGCGCACGCCGGCGATGCGGCGCTCCAGGCCATGCCGGACGACCTGATCCTCGTGCCAGGGAATGAAGACGGGGTCGATCGTCACCAGGCCGATCTTTCGGCCGAGCGTGCAGGCGGTCAGCAGCGCGGCCTCGCCCAGGCCGATGACCGGCACATCGAGCGTGGTCCGGCATTCGAGCAGGCCCGGCTCCTGAAAGTGGCCGATCACGAAGGCGTCGTAGCCGTTCCGTTCGGCATCGATCGCGTGGCGCACGGTCTGGATGGCGCAGCGGAACTCGGTGAGCGGGCCGAAGAAGCGGTCGGGCGGCGTGAGCCCATGCACCTCGAACCGCGTACCCGGTGCAGCCACATGGTCCAGCATCGCCTGCAGGCGCGTGATGTAGGGTGCCTGCGCCTGCGGATCGACGAAGCTCTGGTACCATATCCGGCTGACCGTCCTGGCCTCGGCCATCTCGATATCCTCCATGGTCGGACACCTTGCTCAGTCGTGGCCCGCCGGCTGGCGCCGCATCGCCTTCACGCCCGAGCGCTGCGACTTTGTGGCCAGGCGCCGTTCCTTCGAGCCCTTGGTGGGCCTGGTTGCGCGGCGGGTCTTCGGCCGGATCGCGGCTGCCTGGATCAGCGCCACCAGCCGCGCCACCGCATCCTCCCGGTTGCGCTCCTGGGTACGGAAGTTCTGGGCGTGGATGATCAGGATGCCGTCCTGCGTCATCCGCGAGCCGGCAAGGCGGATGAGCCGTTCGCGGACATCCTCGGGAAGGGAGGGCGAGTTGAGGACGTCGAAGCGCAATTGCACGGCCGTCGACAGCTTGTTGACGTTCTGGCCGCCAGGCCCCGATGCGCGCACGAAGTTCTCGTCGAGTTCGCGTGGGTCCAGCCGGATCGAGGCAGTGACGGGAATCATCGGGCTTTCCAAGGCGCTGGCGGATGTTTGCTCCAAATCATCCGCGTTGACCATTGGTGCCGCGCCCTCCGATATCGCGCGGCAACGCAATCGGCTGGAAGCACCACATGTCTCTTTCGGGAAAGATCGCGCTCGTCACCGGTGCTACCGCCGGGATCGGCCAGGCCATCGCTCGGGTCCTGCACGAGCGCGGCGCGAGGCTGCTCGTCACGGGGCGCAACGAGGAGGCCGGGAGACGGCTCGAATCGGAGCTTGGGAATGCGCGCTTCGTTCCCGCCGATGTCACCGCTCGCGTGGCACCGAAGCTGCTGGTCGATGCCGCCATGGAGACCTATGGCCGCCTCGACATCCTCGTGAACAATGCCGGGATCGTGATGCGCGGCAACGCCGACCAGTGCACGGACGAGCAGTGGGAGCGGATCATGACCACCAACGTCACCTCCCTGTTCCGGCTGAGCCGGGAAGTGCTGCCGGTCATGCGCCGGCAGGGCAGTGGCTCGATCATCAACATCGCGTCCGACTGGGGACTGGTGGGTGCCGTCAATGCCCTGGCCTATGGCGCCAGCAAGGGGGCCGTCGTGCAGATCACCCGGTCGATGGCGATCGACCATGCGCGCGAGGGGATCCGGGTGAACGCGGTCTGTCCTGGCGACACCGACACGACCATGCTGGACGGCGCCATGACCGGCGGCGACCGAGCAGCCGAGCTCGCCAAAATGGGCGACGCCTTGCCACTTGGCCGCGTCGGCCAACCCGTCGAGATCGCGAGGGTCGTGGCGTTCCTGGCGTCGGACGACGCCAGCTTCATCACCGGCGCCTGCCTGCCCGTGGATGGCGGCAACACCGCCCAGTGACCAATCAGCGCTG
>JAESGR010000436.1_pt1 | contig 33490 bp, 35 predicted proteins | sample 9269771 | NCBI WGS metagenome assembly JAESGR01 (sample SAMN15739572, study PRJNA653492) | algae metagenome | isolation source: Chroococcus sp. CMT-3BRIN-NPC107 and co-occurring heterotrophs from well... | place: USA: Clark Mountains Wilderness, California | collected 2010-04-18 | reverse complement strand
ATGACGACCCAGGAAAAGCCGAGGGCGGCCAGGGAGGCGAAGTCGCGGTCGGCGACCTCCCCGTCGCGTCCCCAGTAGGCACAGCCAAATGTCGGCACCGCGGCCGCTCCTTCCCGTCGCCAATCGCGCGACGTCTCGTCCGCAACGCCAGAGGCCATGCGACCCTATCAGTCCCGAAATAAATGAACTCAAAGGACGGGACTAAGATACCAGACGGTCTCCCACAACGGGTGAACGGCCGGTCATGCCGCGCCCGCCGGCGAGGAACCCCGTCGTCGGTCGACCTTCGCGCCTGGGGCGTGATCGCTCGCATACGTCAGGACACCTCTCGCCACTGCCGCGCTCTTACTCGAACTCTACCCCTCTCTCCCAGCACATCGGACCCGGAACTCGCAACGTGGGTAGCGGGTAGGGGGGGAGGGCACCTCACCGAAAAGACACCCCGGACGCTCTGGCCCGGGGTGTCTGGTGTTTCTGTGTGCCGACATTCGGCAATCGCTGACGAACCGTGGTTCGGGTTAGCGACCCTCAGCTCGGAAGAACCGCCGGTCGTCACGGAACCCGAACGCCAGGGCAGCCATGCCCAGCGCACCGAGCGCGAGGGCGATACTGCCGGCTGCGCCTGCGTCGACCGCGCCGATGCCGGTGCCGGTGCTCGGCAAGCGCACTACCTGACCACCCTGGCCACCACCGGTGTTGCCACCGCCGCCGGTATTTCCGCCACCGGCGTTGCCGCCGCCAGAGTGCACGGGAGCAACACCTGGGCAAACGGTGTCGCCGATGGCGATCGCGTTGCCGGCATTACCGCCGCTGTTGACATCTCCAATCGAGACAACGCCGCCGTCGGCGGCTGCCGTAGCCACACCGGCATTTCCAGCACTTGCAGTGTCCTCCTGGAAGAGGATTTCCAGCGTTGATTGCATTGGCGCTGCTGACCAATCACGCCGGTTGTTATCGCGGTTGTTGTTATTGTTGTTATTGCCGTTGTTATTATTGTTATTGTTGTTACCGTTGTTGTTATTGCGGTTGTTGTTGTTCCCGTTGCCGTTGCCGTCGTTGTCGTCGCCCGATGCGGCCGTGAGCGACAGGTTGCCCTGGCCGCCGCTGGCATCACCGATAGCTGTGCCGCCGTCGGCCTCAACATCCAGCACCGTCTCGTTCACCACCGTACCGCCATTGGCAGTCACGCACTGCTCGTTTCCACCACGTTGCGCCGCACTGGCTCCCGGCGTGGCAAGCGTGACCAGACTCAAGACCAGGATGATTGCTACTGTGATCGGGACCAGTCGTGAGTGATACATCACCCATTCTCCCTCTTCCCACGAGCCGGGCTGGTCCCGTACTCGCGCTCACTCGTCGAGTGCCTCGCTCAGGTCGTTGTCAGATCGTCGGGTCGGGGTCTTCCATGAGCGTCTCCCCCTGGTGCCCTCATATACAAGCTGCTCATCGTGCACCTCGCCTCACATAGCCAGGGTGCGAACGGTCGGCGGGTCGACAGCCTGGTCGGCTCTCAGCCTCCCACGACGGTAAGTCGCAAGCGGTTGGACCTCCCGGTCTTGCCGAGTTATGACGCGCGGGCTCTCCACCTCGTTTCTGACCAGCAGGCAAACAGGTGGCCCATTCGTACTGCTCCCACTCGCCTGCTGTGTCTCTCCGTGGATCCACAACACGTACGGCAGGTCTGGAATCGGGCACCAAACCCACGATTCCACTGTACGGAACGCGCCGTCACACTCTGGGTTTGCCCGCTTCAGTCGTGCGATGGAAGTCTTCCGAGCACGCCAACGGTGAATGGAGGAACTGGTGCAGGACCTGACATTGAATCCCGCGTTCAAAGACCCCGAGCCGCGGCTCGGGGTCTTTCTCGAATGGACGAGATGCGCTTTAGCAACGGCGTCTGGAGGCAGTGGCACTCGGCTCCCGGAATCCTGCAACGCTTCAGCGTTGCCTTCAGCATCGACGGCGCTCCCATCACGGCCCAGTGGGCACAGTCGCGCAGCGGCGCCGATCGAGAGCGAGCCTTCGACCTGACCCGCACACGAGCATCCTGCAAGTCAGGGCTGACGGGGTGATATTGCGGTTCCAGCGCCACCTTCGTCCGGGACGCTCAGTCCGTGCTCTCGGGCACGTCCAGATGAGGCAAGGTGGGTGATATTGCCATGGCCGGCGGCCGCGTCGGCTATAGTCGCGCCCTCCAGGAAGGAGGGCAAACCATGGCCGCACATGATGGCATTTTCCCCACGTTCTTTCTTTCGGGCTTCGAATGCTCGACGTTTGACTGGCGCGACCAGGGGCGGCGGAATCTGGTCAAGGAAACCCTCCACGCCGAGCACGCCGATGAGGACTACGCCCTGTTGCGAAGCCTCGGCATCGCCGTCGCACGAGAAGGGATTCCCTGGCCGCTGGTCGAGCGCAAGGGCAGTTACGACTTCACCCTGCTCGAGCCGTTTATCGCCGCCATGAACCGTCATCAGATCCTTCCCATCTGGGACCTCTGCCACTATGGCTACCCTGACGATGCAGACCCCTTTGGGCCGGATTTTGCCGAGCGCTTCGCGAATTACGCCCGGGCGGCGGCGGAGTACGTCGTAGCCAGGGTGCGAGGGCCGCACTTCTTCACCCCGATCAATGAGATCACCTTCTTCGGCTTCATGGGTGGGGAGTGGGGCTGGGCTGCTCCCTTTCGAAACACCAAAGAGGAGCGCTTCGCATTGCGCCGCGCTCTCTGCGCAGCCGATATCGCTGCCGTCAAAGCCATCCGTGAGGTCGACTCGGAAGCCCGCATGGTGCACATTGACCCGCTTGTCCTGGTCGTCGCTCCCCATGATCGACCAGACCTAGCTGACGAGGCTGCACACGAGACCTACGAAGACACTTTCTATGCCTGGGACATGATCTCCGGTCGCCGTCACCCGGAGCTCGGCGGCACCCCTGAGATTCTCGATATCGTCGGTGTCAACTGCTACTCATTCGGCCAGATGGAGTTCCGCGAGCAAGGCCCGCACGCCGCCCTCGCACCCGATGACCCACGCATCCAACCGCTGGGTCAGCTCCTGACGCGAGTCTGGGAGCGATACCAGCGGCCGATGATCGTCGGTGAGACCAGCGGCCTGGGCGAGGGACGCGCTGACTGGCTCAAGGACATCGTCGAGGAGTCGCTGGCGGCCGTCCGCCAGGGAATCGACCTCCACGGGGTATGCCTCTTTCCGGCCGTCGACATGCCCAATTGGCACTCGGGCGAGTGGCTGCACAACGGCATTTGTGATCTTGTCGAAGAGGGCGGAGATCTCCGCCGCGCCCCGTTCGAACCCTATGTCGCCGAGCTACGCCGCTGGCAGACCGAGCTCAACCGCGTCACCGAACTCGACGAGGACCCCTTCAGTGATCCTGTCGACCTGGGGGACATCGTCGCGGCTGCCGAGCGGTTGCAGTTGCGCTCCGACCAGAACTGGCACTAGCGGCAACGGGCCTTTCCACCCGTACCCGTCGTCGATCAGCACCAGAAGCTGCCAAACTCCTCCTGCTTCTCAACGACGACCATCGCTACTCCGCCCCCGGCACGCAGCCCTTTCCGGTTGAGCCAACCGCTGCCCTGGTGAATGATGCCTCGCAGCGGCTGGTCTCCTGGTGATCTCTGACGTGCATCGCATCAGCGCGAGAAATGGAGACCGGCGGGCCAGAGCACTGTTCATTGAGACGGGAGAAACACCACGGGTGGGGGCGGAACGTGGGTATCTCCCTATTCCCTGACCCTCGGCAACGCCGTCTCCCCTACGCGCTCTTCACCGCCGTCGCGTCGATCTCCACCACCCACTCGGGCCGCGCCAGGGCCGTGACCACAATGCCGGTCGAGACGGGGTAGACGCCCTTCAGCCAGCGCCCCATCACCTGGTAGACCGGCTCCCGATAGCGGATATCGGTCAGGTAGACGACGATCTTGACGATATCCTCCACCTTCGAGCCCGCTTCCTCCAGCAGCATGGCGATGTTCGCCATCGCCTGCTCCGTCTGGGCTGCCACGTTCCCGATGCCCACCGATTCTCGCGTCTCCAGGTCCTGCCCGATCTGCCCGCGGAGGTAGATCGTGTTCCCGGCCACCACCGCCTGGCAGAGATCGTTGTCGAGATTCTGCTCCGGGTAGGTCTCTTTCGTATTGAAGGGGCGGATGCGGCGGTGGGTGGTCATCGCGCGGCCTCCGCAGCAGGCACTGCCAGCTTCTCGCCTGCCGCCGCACCGGAGCCGTTGCCCGTGCGTCGCGAGGGCTTCACGTTCACCTTCTCCGAGAGGCCTGCCGATTCCTGCACGATGCGCATCGGTTCAGCGAAATCGAAGTTCCGGTAGACCGCCAGCAGGTGGGCGAAGGGCGGCGACTGCGCGAAGAGCTGGAAGGTGAGCCGGTGTCCGGCATAATCTGAGTTCAGCAGATCGCGCGCGTAGGCCAGCAGCTTGCGCCGGTCCTCCGCTTCCCAGTTCTCGTTGATCGTGTAGAACTTCTCCAGCCAGGGCGCCGTTTCAGGGTCCATGAAGGTCGCGAAATTCGGCGTCACGCAGATCTGACCCCCACAAAGATCGCGGGTGAGGTGCATCATCTCGGCCAGTTGCGAGCAGGCCAGCACCCGCCCGGTATAGAGGAAGCTCTGGTTCGGCATCAGCAGCCCGCCCGGGCTCTCTTCCGCCTCGGCAATGGCGGCGGTCAGGTGGGCGTTGATCCCCTCGCGGTAGACCGCGAGGCGCGCCAGCTTCTCCTGCACGGCCTGCTGCTTTTCCAGCCCCGTCTGCCGCGCGTTGTACATCGCCGTGCCCAGCATCATATCGGCGTAGCGCAGGATGCGCTGCACGAAAGCGAAGGCGCTGTAGCGATGCAGCGTCGCCCGAATGTAGGAGGCGGCCCGCGTGTGGCGGTAGAAGAGCACGTCCTCCCAGGGAATCAACACGTTGTCAAAGATGAGGAGGGTATCCACTTCATCGAAGCGGTTGGAGAGCGGGTAATCCTCCAGCGGCGCGCGGCCGGCGAAGCCGCTGCGGCAGATGTGCTTCATCCCCGGCGCGCCCATGTGGGCGATGAACCCCAGCGCGTAGTCGGAGAGTTCGCTGTCCCCCCAGTTGGCGATGGTCGGCTTCACGAACGCCTGGTTGGCGTAGGCCGCAGCCGTCTCGAACTTCGCGCCTTTTACGATAATCCCGTTGTCCGTCTCCTTCACCACATGCAGGAGCATGTCCGGATCCTGGTCCTGCGGACGCTTGGAGCGGTCCCCCTTGGGATCAGTATTCGCCGAGACGTGGAAGGGATCACGCAATGCCGCGTTCTCGACGTGGCGGCGGATGTTCTCCGAGAAGCGCGGATCGATCTCGTTGAGCACATCCTGCCCGTCGTAGAGCGACCACATCTCCCCAACGGTCTCATCGCCGACGCGCGTCACCACGCCGCCGATGTCGTCCAGCACGGCGTCAACCGCGCGACGCTTCGCCTTCCAGTCCGCTTGGGTGCGTGGTAGCTGCGGCCCGACAGCGAAGCGCTCGCCCGTCTCGGCATCGACCGTGGTCATCACGTCCTGCGTCTCAGGATCGTGCGCCATGTCGTAGATGCGGGCGCGGATATCAATGACCGGCTTGAACATTGGGTGGCTTGGCACGTCTGTCACGCGCTCGCCATTCACCCAGACCTCACGGCCATCACGGATCGATTCGCGGTACTCATCCCCGGTGCGGATCATGCGCTCTTCTCCGTACTCATGCCCAAGCCACCCACTGGTACAGGCCAGCAGGTTCAGGCATCCCGAACGTCGAAATGTGCCGTCCCGTCCGGTGCGACACCCGCACAAATCCGGAAGGTGTGGAAGCGAACAGTTTGGCACACATCCCCAAAGCGGTACACATGTGGCAGGTCAAGCGTGAACCCCAGCAGTAGCTGACGCCAGCGCAGATCAACTCGGTTACTCAGAGGAGTTTGGCGAGCGGGGTTCCTGGCATCCTATTCGGATATAGGGGGAGCGACCTCCGAGCGCAGCAGGAGGTGGTGGCAGTGTCCAGGTGCGTGAGAAAGACACCGATCAGTCACGAGTCATGGGTGGATATCATCCAAGAACCGAGCCTGAAATGGACTGTCCTCGACCCAAACTGGCGCTAATCGCGAACCATACCTACTCAGCTTCGCAAATTCTTGACACTAATATGTAATGATTTTTCTTGTTTCTTCATATTTTCTTCATTAGAGAACAATGATACTGATATGGCAGACGTGATCCTCCTGCTCAACCTGAGCGTAGTTCATCACGAGCTGGAACTCGCACGGAGGTGCACCATTGGATACTGGTAGATTCGATAGCCTCGCTCGAACCCTAAGCCAGGGAGCATCGCGACGGACACTGTTCGCGCGAGTCGCTGCAGGCGGCGCTGCAGCGGCCTTCGCCGCCCTTGGCGTGCGTCAGGCTCAGGCGGGTGACATTGCCGCTGAGCGACGTCGTCGTCGCCGCAAGTCATCCTCGAACACGGGCTCGACGACCACCCTCCCGCCACTCAGGTGTGACACGATTACCGGTGTCGTCCAGAAACAGGGAGGGCAAGACAACGGTACCGCCTGCACGGGGGGTAGTCCCGCAGCATGTGGGTCCGGGTTCTGCACAGCCACGCTCTGCCAGCCCTGTCCGACACCGTGCACCGTCAGTGGCATCCTCCAGTGCTGCCCGAACGGGTCAACGTGCGTGAACAACACCTGCAGCGGCAATTGCGTGCAGCCGCCTCCGGTGACCACCACTACCTCGACGTCGAACTCCTCCGGCAAGAAGCGCCGTAAGCGTAAGAAGCACTAGACACGCGTCGAGGTTCAACCGTTTGCGCGGAGGCACAGTGCCTCTGCGCTCGCCGTTCTCCGACCTTGCCAACTTCCAGACGGCACGTACTGCTCCCCCTAAAACACAAAAGACACCATACGAGGAGAAGAGGAGCAGGAGCCGCAGTGGGTCTCGCCGGCGTGATGACGAATCACTGAGATGGCCCACAGCTCCTGCTCTCGTTTCCATAGGCAGGATTTTACACAGCGGCACGGATCGCCACCCCATCCTGGCTCGCCTGGATTTACTCTCCCGCAACGTTACTCCGCCTCGATTCCGCAATCCTTCGGCCAGGCAGTTAGCATTCACCTCCACCATTCCCGGATCCAACACAATCTCCCCGGAGCCGGAATGGACCAGCTCTGATTCGGGCTCCTGCCACCACCACGGCAAGCCGGGGGCAATCCCCTATTGCCGGGCACTCTTGGTTTGCTTCACGCGCAGACATGCTGGAAGCACTGCTCCCCTGCGCAAGTAAGCAGCACGTGAGCCTTCCGATCTAAGTGCGTGCGCAGTTCGCAGGCACCATCGACGGTCCCCTGCGTCCGCAGTCTCGGCGGTCAATAATTATTGGAAAGACTGTGTCTACAGCAGGATGGCGGAGAACCCCAGCTTTGGTGCGCTTGGGTTAGGGGAATTAACCCCTGCGTACTTCACCGACCCGTCGCTACACTCTCAGAGTTGGGAGGATCGCCATAGCGCTCACCAAGCCAGCGGGAACATGGACCTAGGCCAATCTCGCAGGGTTGCCAGATGACGGCACTCGGCACGAGATCATTGACGGCGACCTCTACGAGCTGACGGACGCGACGTGGCCCCAAGCTGTGGCAATCATGGCGATGATCAGCCTTCTGTTGCCACTGCTTGATCAACTCGGTGACACGCCGCGCTCGATGCCTTCCTCGCCGGGGCCGATCCCGTGCAGCCAGACCTCGGCGCGCTCCTGCCCAATGGCCGCGCCCGCTCGGTGCGTCGCGTGGTAGAAGGCCCGCCAGACCTGCTGATCGAAGTGCTAGCCCATCTAACCGTGCTCATGACCAGGTCCGTAAGCGCTGTATTCCCGCGCGGGTGCACGAGTACTGGATTATCGATCTTGACGCGGCCACCATCCAGATCATCGGCGCGAACGGTGAGCCCGTGCAGCGAATAGCTGCTCCTGGGGATGGCGTCCTGACGCTGCGCTCGCCGCTCCTCGGCGACCTCACGGTTAACCCCTCCACCCTCTTCCCGGCCGACGCCGAAGACTGAGGCACAGGCGCAGCTCTAAACCCCGTCTTTCGACTGCTCCTTCTGCCCTCGTGCTAAATGCTGTGGCTGGAGAACTGCCACTCACGAGTGGCCAGTACTCAGGCCGCGACGACCCAATCAACACCACTTGACAGACTAGAGTAATTGCTCTAATCTCCGCGTTAGAGCAATTACTCTAGTCGCGCTGAAGCATGCCTGGGGTCGCCCATGTCCACCCGAGAACGCATCCTCGATACGGCGGTCCAGCTTTTCAATGAAGAGGGCACCGCCGTCGTCTCGACCAATCACATCGCAAAGGCGGCCGGGATCAGCCCGGGGAACCTCTACTACCACTTCCGCAACAAGGAAGAGATCATCCGCGCCATCTACGTCCGCCTGCGCCCCCTCTGGGAAGCAACGGTCAGCGTGCCGACCGACCGGCTGCCGACCCTGGCCGACCTGGAGCGGATCATCGACGATCACTTCCGCATCCTGTGGGAGTATCGATTCTTCTACCGCGAGATGCCGGCCCTGCTGCGTCGCGATCCAGGGCTGATGGCCTCCTACCACGAAGTACGCGAGGCGGGTCTCGCCAATGTCGAAGGATTGCTGCGCATCTTCACGCAGGTTGGCGTGCTCGATGTCGCGGACCCGGACCAGGCGCTCCCGGAGTTAGCGCGCATCATCTGGGTCCTGGCTGACTTCTGGCTCCCCTTCGCGGAGCTCGACCGCATCAACGGCGGACAGGTCGATTTACGAGAAGGGAGCATCCTGATCTTGCGGGTGCTCTCACCGTATCTCGCCCATGCTCCGTAGCATCACGGCTCCGCTCCCGGCAGGGGCGCCCCATTTCCACGCTCTCACTTGCAATCCTGTTTTCCACCAGGAAGGATTCCTCATGTCCACGGGCCTTGCCGTTCGTCATGTCTTTGCCAGCCGTGCTACGTCTCGCTCGTTCCTCGTGCGCTGGACGCCCACGTTCCTTGGCTTCCCGGCGGGTGGGGCGCTGACCATCCTGCTAACAGGCCCGGTCAACGCGCCGCTCCCGGCGTTGCTTGGCGGCCTCCTTGCGCGCGCGGTCATTGGCGGCTCGCAGTGGTTGGCCCTGCCGGATCGCCTGCCGGACGCAGCCTGGTGGATTCCGGCCTCAGCGCTGGCATATGCCATAGGCCTTGCGGCAGGTTCCGCCCTGGTGAGCTACCAGACCCGGATGGCGCAATTCGTCGTCCAGGGCGCGGTCACGGGGCTGGCGCTCGGCATCGGCCAGGGTCTCATCCTGCGCCGCATTCTGCCTGGCTGGGCGTGGTGGGCGCTGGCCATGCCGTTCCTGTGGGCACTCGGCTGGGTCATCACCACCGCCTCCCAGGTCCAGGTCAACCAGCAGTTCTCGAACTTCGGGGCGCACGGTTCGCTGGCGTTCTGTCTGCTCAGCTGCTTGCTGCTCAGCCACCTGCTCCGTGATCCGTCTCCAGTTCAGTCGTCCTCACGCGTCACCCCTGCCCCCTGATCGACCTACTCCGCCCCATAATCCAGAGAATCATCCCGAAGGAGACCACCATGACAACGTGCAGCCGCGCCCTCACCGCTGCCCTTCTCATCATCGTGCCCGTGCTGTTCAACGTCTTCTTCTTCCTGCTGCAGAGCTCGTTTGGATATCCTGATATCCTGCGGGAACCTGCCGATACGATCCTGCGCCAGTTCGCCGCTGGCGGAACGTCCCTACTGGCGATCTGGTACGGCTTCGCGCTCACTCCGGCCCTCTTCATTCCGGCAGCCGTCCTGCTGCGCCGCGCCTTTCCGGGCGATTCGCCGCTCCTCGCGCTGGCCACTCCCTTCGCCGTCGTAGCGGGGATGGCCCAGGTGCTGGGCCTCCTGCGCTGGCCCTTCCTGGTGCCGGGGTTGGTCCATGCGTATCTCGACCCTGCCGCCAGCGATGCCACCCGCGAAGCCGTGGTGGTGGTTTTCTCCGCCTTTCACCAGTACGCCGGTGTCGCCGTCGGCGAGCACCTCGGCTACCTGTCCACCGGCGCCTGGACGCTGGTGATTGCCGGCGCGATGCTGGCCGGCGCGCCCTTCCGCCCCTGGCTGGGGTGGATTGGAATTGCGGCCGCGCTCGGTATCCTGGCTGGGCTGCTGGAGCCGGCCGGGTTTGCGCTGGGCGGCACCATCAACGCCTTCGCCTACATCCTCTGGTCCCTCTGGCTCATCGCAACGGCGGTTTTCCTGCTGCGGGTCCCTGTCGCAACCGCGCTTACGTCTCTCGTAGTCCAGCCAGAGCCGGCAATCAACGGGGTGCCCCTGTAATACCGTCGCATTGGATAGGAACAACGTCTATTGCTCATCGCATGCCTGGAGGCCTGTCGTGACTCACGTTCAGGTAGATCAGGTCTCAATGTGGAGCGCGAGCTTCATGTGGTGTTTGGCGCTGGTGGCGCTGGCGGCACGCTCGTCCAGGAGCTGGTGGTCCAGGGCAAGCCGGTGCGGGCAGTCACCCACAGCGACCACGGTACATTCCCGTCTGAAGTAGAAGCGTTCGCCGCTGACGCCGCCGATCCCGCCAGTACAAGAGCAGCCTGTGCCGGAGCGAGCGTCGTCTACCCCGCGCCGCCAACGTGCCGTACCGGCCTGGCCGCAGATTCTGCCTCCGGTGATGAGATCGCTGATTGCGCATGCTGCCGCGGCCAGCGCTACCCTGGTCTACGCTGGCAACGCCTACTCCTATGGCCCTGTTGATCGCCCCATGACCGAGGATCTCCCAGCCGCAGCTACCACGAAGAAGGGGCGGCTGCGCGCGGCTGGCGGCGACGCTCCCTGAGGCACACCGCTCCGGCGTGGTGCGCGCGGTGATTGGGCGCGGGTCGGACTACTTCGGCCCCTGCGTCACCAACTCGGTGGCTGATGATCGCCTCTTCCCGGCCATCCTGGCTGGCAAGAAAGCCATGTGGGTCGGTAATCTCGATCAGCCGCACACCATGACGTATGTCAATGACTTTGCGCGCGTACTGCTCACGCTCGGCTCGCGGCCAGAAGCGCTGGGGCTGGTCTTGCATGCCCCAGCGGCTGAGCCCCTCACTGGCCGCCAGTTCCTGACGCTGGCCAGTGAGTTGGCTGGTCGCCCGCCCCGGCTCGGGGCGTACTCGCCGATGCTGATCCGGCTAGCCGGGCTGTTCGATCCAGTGTTGCGGGAACTGCCGGAACTCGCGTCTGAGTTCGAGGCGCCCTTCATCCTCGACGGGGGGCGCTACCAGGCGGCCTTCGGCGGCACGCCCACCCCGCACCATGACGCCCTCCGCGCCACACTCGCCTGGTACGCCGAGCGCGCCATCTAGCTGGAGGGGCACGCTCTCACCCCAGGTTGAGATACACCCGCTGCGCCACCTCATGAAACCCGAGCTTCGCGGCCACCCGTTGCGACGCCAGGTTCTCCACGCTCGTCCCCCACACCGGCGTTCGCCCACCCACCTGAATCGCCGCACAGATCAGTGCTGCCGCTGATGCGGCCAGCCCCTGCCCGCGTGCGTCCTCTCGCGTGACGATGCCCACGTCCACGTACCGCTCACCAGCAGCCGCCGTCAATGCCACTGCCACCAACTCGCCGTTGATGACCGCGCCCGCCGCCAACCCTTCCGTCAGCAGAGCCCCGGCGCTCCCGAAGCGCCAGTCGCCCATTCCCAGCGGCACGGTCGCCGCTTCCAGCAGCGGCAGGTCAGCCACTCCCAGCATTCGCACCGCCGGGTGCGGCAGCGAGGGTGCCGGGTGCTCCAGCGTGAAGAAGTGCTCGCGCGAGAAGGTGACCGGGCGCCTGGTCGCCCACCCCAGCCAGTTTGCAACTGCCCGCGCCTGCTCCGCCGGTATGTCAGTGGCCTCCCACCCGTCGAGATGATGCAGTAAGGCAAATGTTGCCTGGGCATCATTACCATATAGGCTAACATCGCCCGGAAAGGCAAACGGCAGCACGGCGGCCGCCACCGGATCTTCAGGGAATCCCAGGACATAGGCCCGGCACAGCCCGCGCCGCAGTTGCTCCAGACTCATGAGCGTTTCGGGCGCTTCTCCAATTACCGACATCAGGTGGCGCCGCCCGGCCGGTCCGAGTTCCGTCACTCTGGTTTCCATCATGTGCCCGTTGCTTCACGGAATCCCAGGCTGGCATAGAGCGCCAGGGCCGGGCTATTTTCCGCCTCCACTGTCAACGCCACCTGCTGCTCACCGGATTCGTGGAGCTTGGCCATCGCTGCCTGCACCACTGCCCGGGCCAGGCCCCGCCGTCGCTGTTCCGGCGCTGTGAAAACCTCGATGATATAGGGGCAGGCCGGCGCATCTTCCCAACTGGCGCGTCGCACGGTGAGGACCGCTGCCACCAGCACATCATCGCAGAGCACTACGGGGGAAGCTGATGACCAAAACTCGCCGTAGGCGCCGGCAAAGGAAGCTGCGATATCCGCCCGCGCCTCCTCCAGCGTTGCGCTCGCCTCGCCCGGTGGGTACGCCGTGAAGTAGAGATACGCCAATTCCTCTTCGTCGCCAGGAGCGCAGGGCCGCATCAAGCAACCGGTCGGCAAGGGAGGTGGCTGCGCAAGGCTTGGGTCAGGTGTGGCGATCAGTACTGGCATGCTCCGGTCCCCTGCACCGCACCTCGTGGTGAGCCCTTTACGACGTTCACGCGCAAAGGGTTACACGCTCTGCGTTGTTTCTCGTACGGACCATACGGCCCGGAAACCGGTGTGTTTGCTGATGTCTGCAACTCTTGACGCCACGCAGATCACGCCCCACCTGCGAGTGGTGTGTTCTGATGGTGGGCAGTTTGCCACGGTTGATCACACGGATAGCGGCAACTCGATCAATCTGACGAAGGATGAAAGCGGCCTGCAGCACTGGATTCCGACATCCTGGGTGACCCAGGTCGATGGGCGCATCCCCGTGGATCGCTCGGGCAAGCAGGCGATGCAGGAGTGCTCCACATCGAACTCGGGCGTAAATAGAGACACCCCGCGCCGTGAAACCGACCGGGGTGGAGCATGCGCTCCGCCCCGTGACTTATGCTCGCGGGAGGCGTTGGACGCTGCGCAGAGAGGATGTCATTGTCTCGTCGAGCGACGCGGGGTAGACGAGCCCAAAATCTCTCGCGAGTCCCCACGCAGGCTCACGGAAGAGATCAACCGTACGCTAGAGGGCGCCCCACATCTCTTCAGGCGTCCTCGGGAACTGTTCGGACGCGCACCACTCCGCCCACAACGCCTCAGCCATCAGTGCCGGCACACCGCGCCCGAAAAACCCGGGCAGGGAGGTCCTGCCAGTGTCGATACCGATTCGCCAGGACACAAAGCGCAGCAGGATAAGGGGCCGCAACTCGTGCTCGAAGAGCACTCGCGCCGTGAGCGGTTCTTCACGCCATAGGTTTTTCGCGACCTAGGTACAGAGCCACTAGAACTCCTCTACCGCCGCCTGGAACTTAGCGCTCGACGGCGGCGTGGGCCGGTAGGCATCTCCCGTCGGCCGGGGCCAGCCATCTGTCAGGCCGTCCTTGTCCAGCAGGACCGGGTAGCCATGGCCCCATTCTGCCGGGAGTGCTCCCCCATCGGCGATGCGCTCCGCGATCTCCACCTGCCAGAAACTGCACTCGATCTTCGCATCATCGGCGAAGAGAAGCATGTCGTTCTGTACGGGCAGGCCTCCACCTCGACCACGTCGCGGACGCGCATGAGCGGCTCACCGAGCACCCACACCCAGTCACCTGGCGTCTGCCACCGTGCCGAATCAGTCACCAGGAAGGAAACATCATAGTAAGCAAGCACATCGCGTGGTGCATCCGGGATGGCAAGGGAACTCTCCAGGATCACCGCCCGCACACCAGATTCGCCCCGGCCCAACGCAGCACTCGCGCCCGAACCCCGGCCTCATCGGTGTGCAACGGAATCACGACCCGGTCGCTCTCCGCAGGGTCACCAGTGCATCACGCAGAGCAGCAACTGGCTCACCCCGCGGCACGAACTCCATGCCCACGTAGCCCCTGAAGCCAGCATCGGCGATAGCTCGGTAGATCGGTGGGTAGTTCAGTTCCTGCGAGGCGTCTGGCTCATGCCGCCCTGGGTTCCCCGCCACGTGGTAGTGCGCGAAATGCTGATGCTGGGCGGCAATCGTGCGGATGACATCCCCCTCCATGATCTGCATGTGGTAGACGTCGTAAAGCAGCTTCACCGCCGGGGAGTTCACTTGCTCGATCATCTGCACGCCCCAGGACGTGTGATCGCACTGGTACCCAGGGTGATCGACTCGGCTGTTCAGCAGTTCCACGGCCAGCGTCACGCCGGCCGCCTCGGCGTCGTGGGCAACCCGCGCCAGCCCTGCCGCCGTGACGGCGATTCCTTCCTCGTCGCTGGCGCCGTGCCGGTTGCCGCTGAAGCAGATCAGCACCGGGCAGCCCCACTCCTGCGCCAGCGCAATATTCTCCCGGATCTCGCGTTCGATGCGGTCATGGTTGGCCGGGTTATTGAGCCCGTCTTCCAGCCAACCGTGCCCACGGTGCGTGGCAATTCCGAGACCTACCTCGCGAACCTGCGGCCACAGCTCCGGCTCGGCCATCTCCACGCCGTCGTAGCCCATTGCCGCGCTCTCTCGCAGCAATGTCTGCGCGTCAACACCCCGCCCCTCAAACGACCACCATGCATACGACGTCTTTGGCACAGCCATCCCTACCCTCCAGTCTTGCCCAGAAAACAAGCATCACGCTCATCAAGCACACGCAGGGTAAGCGAAACTCACGGACACTCGTTCATGGTGATCATGCGCACGTCAGTATTGCGTGGAAGTGCGTCGACCCTTGCCTAGGAAAAGTTTGGGAGAACACTGCCATGTCCACGTGCTCAAGACGCCAGTTTCGTGCTCGCAGTTCGTCCTGGGCTTACCTGCGCCGGATGGCAGCTGACCGCCTCGCGCTGGAGATCACGACCCTTAACGGTGGAATGTCCGTGTTCCTGGGCTCGAAGCTGATCTAAGGCGGGATCTGGGTCAGCAGCACATCTTCCAGGTCAAACCCGGTACCCCGTTGCGCGTTACGTTTGGCTTCTCCCAGGCCCACCCCCAGGCGAAGTCCTCCCGCCTCTTCTTCTTGCTCAACTACGAGAGATCAGGTTTGCCTGCCAGGAGATCCCAATACCAGTTTCGGACCCACTTATTGCAACAATGCCGGCGGCGATCCCAACCGGACAGTTGCGCCGCCCGCTCTGTCGCGGAGGCCGGAACCACTGATGGCAGCCATTTCGGCGTCTCGAGCCAACGCTTCATCCTGAACGCGGAATAGGCATCCTGCGCGTGAGGGACGGCCCCCGCAGCCACCCAGTTGCTCCCCCCACTCACGGGCGCACTGGCTTTACGCCGGTAGATCATCCACGCTGGGTATCACCTCGTCTAACGAGACAGCCAGCTCACCCAGCAGCGGGGATCGCAGCACCGGCTCGCTGCTGGCATCGACGCGGTGCGCGGTGACTCCACGCCCGTCAATGACCTCAATCACCCGTTGCTCCGGGTCCACGATCCAGTACTCACGTACTCCGCCACGCGCGTAGAGTTCGCGCTTTCGCACCTGGTCATGGGCACGGTTGGTTGGGCTGAGCACCTCAATGATCAGATCAGGCGGGCCTTCTACGCCACGTCTCACAATACGGTCAGGTCCGTCCGGCAGCAGTACCAGGAGATCAGGCTGGACTGGGTCCGCGCCCGGAAAAAAAACATCAAGCGGGGCTGTCATGAAACGACCGCGAAGCCGATCAACCACCGGCAACAGCAGGCGAATAAGCGCCATTATTGCCATGGCGTGCGCTGACGCGGGTGAGGGCATCTCGAAGAGTTCCCCGTCGATGATTTCGTACCGGGTCTGGTCGTCTGGAAGGGCTGCCAGATCCGGGTAGGCCCAGGTTCCAGCCGGTTTGGTGAGCGCCACAGCGTTCCTCCTGTCACCGTGAGTGTACCGATCTCACTGCTCGGGCCTCTACACTCCTCTGCATGAAGATGGATACTGAAACCGTACCCCTTACCGCCACCGAGCCGTACCAGGCGCGGCTATCCACCGCCACCACGCTGTTCGAGCAGGTCAACCAGCGCTGGCACCGCGTCGCCAACTTGCGCCTCGTGGCCTTCGTTGGCGCCGTCGCGGCGGCTGCCTGGGCCATCTGGGGCCAGACGCCCGCCGGATGGCCGCTGGCCGCTTTTCTGTTGCTCGCCTTCACCGGGCTCGCTGTCTATCACGCCCGCCTGGGGCGAGAACGGGCGCGCCATGCCACCATGCAGGCTGTGCAGCGGGACGCCATTGCCCGCATCGAGCGCCGTTGGGCAGATCTTCCTACGCCCTGGCAGCCCGCGGTCCCGCCCGATCACCCCTACGCCTTTGATCTCGACATTGTGGGACGCGCCTCACTGCTGCAACTGCTGAACACCACCGCCACGCGCATGGGTCGCGAGACGCTCTCGGCATGGCTCCTCGAGGCGTCACCACTGGCAGAAGCACTGTCCCGGCAGGGTGCGGTCGCCGAACTGGCACCACAGCTTGACCTGCGCCAGGACCTGGAACACCGGGGTCGCGCTGCCGCCAACGACGAGGCCGATCCCGCACCCTTTCTTGCCTGGGCCGAGGGGCCGGATTCCCTGGGTGGTAAGACGTGGCTGCGCTGGTACGCCTGGCTCGGCCCCGTCGCGCTCGTCCTCCTGGCTGCCGCCAGCTATCTCGGGCTTACGCCCTACCCGCTCTGGGCCATTCCGTTCCTGCTGAACCTGGTGATTGGCGCCACCGCTGGTCGCAGCGCCTATCACACCATCTCTGCCGTCGCGGCGGATCACCGGGCCATTGCCGCTTACGCTGGGCAACTGGAGCTGCTTACCGCCTCGCCCTTTACGGACGCCCACCTGCAACGGCTGCACGCCACGCTGGGCGAGGGGGAAGCCAGCGCACCGGCCATGTTGCGCCGCCTTGGCAGCACTGCCAGCATGGCTATCCCGCCCTCATCCATGCTCTACCTGCCCATCCAGGCGCTTACGCTCTGGGATGTGCACGTCGTCTTTGCGCTGGAGCGGTGGAAGCACCAGGCTGGATCGCGAGTCCGTGCCTGGCTTGATGCGCTCGGAACGTTCGAGGCGCTGGCTGCCCTGGCCGGCCTCAGCTACGACAACCCCGCCTGGGTCTTCCCGCAACTGGCGGAAACCCACGACCGCCTTGCTGCCCGGCAGGTCGGGCACCCCCTGCTGCGCGAGGACGTGCGCGTTCACAACGATGTCTCACTCGGCCCCCCGGGCACGTTCCTGTTGGTGACCGGTTCCAACATGTCCGGCAAGAGCACCCTACTCCGCTCCGTCGGGGTCAACGCCGTGTTGGCGCAGGCAGGAGGTGCCGTCTGCGCAGATAACCTTAGTCTGCCGCCGGTCACTATCTGGACCAGCGTGCGCGTGCAGGACTCGCTTGAACGCGGGGTTTCCTTCTTCCTGGCGGAGTTGCAACGCCTGAAGCTGGTGGTTGATGCCGCGACGGAGGCGAGCGAGAGCGACAGCCCTCGGGTCCTCTATCTGCTCGATGAAATCCTGCAGGGCACCAATACCGCCGAGCGCAGCGTTGCCGCCCGCCAGATCATCGCCTACCTCGTGGGACAAGGCGCCATTGGAGCGGTATCTACGCACGACCTGGCGCTGGTGGACGATCCGCGCCTGGAGCCGATAGCGCACACCGTCCACTTCACGGATACGGTCGGCGAGGGCCCAGATGCACCGCCCATGTCCTTTGACTACCGCCTACGCCCCGGTGTGGCCACCACCACTAATGCCTTGCGCCTGATGCGACTCATCGGCCTCGACCTGGACGACACCACATCGAGCCCTGCAGTCACCACGCGTACCTGATCTCCGAATCGATGCATCTCTACACCTAACGAAGATATGAAACAGGGCGGCCCGAAAACTCGGACCACCCTGAGTGTCACAACGCGGATGTGCGCTACGCGCTAGTTGTTGTTGCGGCGGCGACAGCGCTTGCCACTGCACTGGAAGTTGCGGCAGCAGTCCTTGTTCTTGTCACAGAAATCGTTCCGCTTACCGCAACCCCGGCGGTAGGCGCAGGTCCCACTGAACTCAGCCTCTGAACGAGGATTCTGCAGTTCCTTGCAAATTAGGCCAGTACAGCAGTCATTCTCGCTGTTGCAGCCGGCGTACTGCTTGCCGCAGCGACTCCGCCGGTTCCGCCGATTGCGGTTTCGCCGGCGCTGGGCATCGCTCTCGCTGATCAGCGCACCGAGGCCGGTAGCCGCAACTGCCCCGGCAGCTAGCCCGCGCAGGGCAGTACGGCGTGAGCTTGCGTCACCGAATGCCCGAATCAGGTGATCAAAATACTTACTGTCCATCGTGCATCCCTTCGCTGCCACCACCATGCGCTGCTGGCGGGGTCGTCACGATAAGTATGGCAAGAAATGAACCTTTTAATTGTACGTAGCGCAACAATAAAACTGGGTGGCAGTAGTGCCACCCAGTTCCTCTACGATCACGATGCCAGGCTTGTCACGGCACGCGCCGGTAACCCCTTGCCGCAGCCCGTCTAGTTCTTCTTCTTCCGGCGGCACTTCCTGCTATTGCACTGGAAACCGCCACAGCAATCCTTGTTATTCGTGCATGCGTCGCCATTCTTGCCGCCGCACTTCTTCTCGTACTCACACTTGCCACGAGTCTGATTGCAGATCAGGCCCCTCTTGCAATCGTTGTCCTCATCGCAGTTCTGGCCCTTGAACCCCGCCTCGGCAGAGACTTCCTGGCCGAACGCAACGCGGCTCACCGCGCCCAGACCCAGGATCGCCAACGTGCCGCCAGCAGCGGTCTTCAGCATCCCACGACGATCAGTCTGCTCGCCGATCTTGCGGCTGATGTTATCGAACCGATTCGTATCCACCTGATCCTCCTGACTTCCGGCCACAACTGTGCTCGGTTTTGTTGCAGTTTAGTCTACAACACCTCGTGGTGCCCACCAACCGGTTGGTAGTGAACCAACGTGGACGAAATCGTCACCGACATCCGATCGCGTGGTCACACCCGTTCACCCGAATCTACAGGCAAGAACGCGCTCTGGATCAAACCTGTTCCCTTGCATGACACGATGGCTGGCGATCCCATCGCCAGCCATCGACACGGATCTTAGCTACTTCTACTTGCAGCGATTCTTCTTCTTGTCACAGCGGAAGCCGCCACAGCAGTCGCCATTGTCGTCGCAGTAGTCCTTCTTGCGGCCGCAGCCTTCACAATACCGCCACTCGTCGAGAATCTTCTTACCCTTGCCCTTTTTCTTCTTTTTCGTGATTTTCTTCCAGTAGAGGCCTTTGCCGCAGTCGCTATCCTGCTTGCACGTGTCGTCGTCGCCGCTATTGCCCTCGACGCCAAGGTCCTGCGCCAGCGCTTCCGCACTAACGGCAGCCAGGGCGCCACCGAGGAGCGCACTCGTGACGCTACGACGGGAGGGCGTCGCGCCGATAGCGGCAATCATCGTGTCGAACTAATGGGAATCCATCGGTACTTCCCTTACGCAAATCCCGTCATGCCCACAGGGGCGCAGCTTCTGCAAGAGCGAGGAAATCTCACATAAACGTACGAGATAAGGTCCCGGGTCCCGCGCCACAAGCCGACGGGCCTGGTTCGGGGAGATCCAGGAAGCAAGGAGTTCGAGGGTTGCAGGCCGAAAAGCACGTCATGACGACGAAATTGGCGGCAGGGATGCTCCTGCTACGTTTCCTCGCCCTGCCTGTGACCGGCTTTAGCGAGTGTCTCTCCCGGCGCATCTCCGAGAGCATCCAGGAATCGATCCGGTATAGCGAGGGTAATCGGGGCATCCAGATTCGTCTGCACGTAGCCCTCCAGCCGCGACGTCAGCCATGCGATGGCGCTTGACCCTCGTTGATCCGCGTCCTGTGTGTCGAGGATCAGCAGTGCTTCCCACTCCTGCCGCGAACGGGTCACGAAACGCTTTCCCATGGCCCTGATTCTCACTCCCTGTCGTGCCTGCGGTAACGCCACTCCGGACATGCCTCATCTTGAATGTACCGGCTATCCATATGCGTTGGCACGTTCTGCCGGTACCCCTCCGAGTTGAGGATCGTGCCCAGGTTGCCAGTCCCTGGTCAATCCAGAGCGCAATGGTGAAGAGCATTACAACATTCAGGGCCTGGCTCGGCCGTCCAGGACTGCTCCGCAGCAACTCGTCACGCAACCGGCAACGACATCCTGGGGGAGAGAAAAACGCACACGGTGTGCTTCATACCGGTATGAAGCACACCGTGTGCGTGGCAATGTGGCTCTGGCGTAGCGTGCCTACGCGCGCCAGGCCGGGAAGGACTGCGGCGCGAGTTCATCGATGCTGCGCCCTGCCCAGTCGCCCTTGTTGACGTTCGCCCACATCCGCTCACCAGCGGCCTGGAGGTCCCGCGTCAGTGCTGCCACGTCCACGCCCAGCACCTCGCGGTCCTTCATCCGCACCTCGCCGTCGATGAGAACCGTTTCCAGGTCCTCGGCGGTTGCCGAGTAGACGATGTTGCGGATGGGATCGCGCAGCGGGGCCATGAAGATGGAGTCTCCGCGCCACAGAAGCAGGTCGGCCTTGGCGCCCGGGGCAATCCGGCCCAGGTCGTCACGGTTCAGCGCCTTCGCGCCAGCCAGGGTGGCAGCGTTGAAGACGTCCCCTGCCGTGGCCACCTCTGTCTGCCGGTCCACGATCTTGCTTACCACGGCCGTGTAACGCAGGCCCTCGATCATGCTTTGGGGACAGGTATCCGTGCCTAGCGTCATGTTCACGCCACGCTCCAGGTAGCGGGCGAAGCTCTCCATGGCGATCCCGCGCCGCGCGAACACCCATACACAGTGGGCGACGTTCGTGCCCGTATCGGCCAGGATGCCGATGTCGTTACCCGACCAGTTCGTCCATGTCCCCGGCGCCAGGATGATGCAGTGTCCCAGGATCACATCCGGCCCCAGGAAGCCGAGGTCACGCAGCCACTCGATGGGCGTAACGCCGTGGCGGCGCGTCATTTCCAGGAACTCGTTGACCGACTGGGAGGTGTGCAGCGCCATTGGCACGCCAAGGCTGGTGGCCGCCTCCCGGGAGCGGCGCAGCAGGTCTTCGGTGCAGGTATCCACCTGAGACGGTGAGAGGAACCCCTTGATGCGCCCATTCTGCTGGCCGTCGTACTCCTCGATGAAGCGCACCGCACGCTCCATGCCGCGCAGGCCCGCCTCCTCATCCCAGGCGTACTTCACCTCCATGCCGTCGTCTGTGTACCAGCGCCCGGAACGGTAGCCCGGCCCCATGTACAGGCGCATCCCCACCTTGCCGGCCTGGCGCACGGCCTCTTCCGGGTAGGAGCCAATCTCCATCACCGTCGTGGTGCCGGTGCGGAGGAGTTCCGTCATGGAGTACGCCAGGCAGGCGTGCGCCGCCTCATCGTCCATGGCCGCCGAACGAACCGGCAGATACTCGAAGAGCCCAGAGAGATAGAACTGCCGCCGCCCCTTATCCTCGACAAAGCTCTTGTCCAGCGGCGATTCGTAGAGGTGCGTATGGGTGTTGATGAAGCCCGGGGTGACCACCATCCCCTGCCCATCCATCACCTCGTCCACCGGGTGGTCCCAACTCCCCTGCGGCCCCACGTGAATGATCTCGTTCCCCTCGATCACCACCACGCCATCCTCGAGATGACGGTGTCCACCATCCTGGTAGGCGATGACGTGTGACGCATCGATGCGCTTGCGGGTCATGACGTTGTCCCTCACTCGTGGTTCTCTGCGAATCTGATCTGAGAAGTATCAGAACACCGCTCCCGGTATCGTGCAAGGGGAGGTGAGGAGAATGAGGGTGCAGGCGCCAGCAATGCAAATGCAGACGTGGAGGCCGCGCCGGCGCTACGCGAAGATCTCGGCGACTTCGATCCGGAGGTCGGGCAACACGTCGCCGCCATCGAGCGCGTCCGTCCCGGTCAGGGTAACCGGCTCCTGCCCCAGCGCCAGCACCGTCACGGTCTGCGCCCGCGGGTCCACGATCCAGACCAGCGGCACCCCGGCCTCGTGGTACATCGCCACCTTGGCCCACACATCGCGTTCACGGTCTGTCGGCGACAGGACCTCGACCGCCATGTCTGGCGCCAGGCGCGAAGTGCCAACGTGCGTCACCCTGTGGCATCCGCTCCGCACGGACAAAGGCGACATCGGGCACGCGCACCGTCGCCCGGTCCGGGAACAGCACGAACCCAGCATCCGCGCCGTAGATGCGGCCCAGCTTGCGGGGCCGGACGTGCATGCCGAGCAGGTACCCGATGGTCATGGCATGGCTGGACGAACCGTCGGACGAAGGAAACGTCTCGACGATTTCTCCATCGATCAGCTCGACGCGCTCGTCGCCGCAGGTGGCTTCAAACTCGGCGACAGTGGTTCGCGTAGCAACCATGGGGAACACCTTCCGTGGGGGGCATCAGGTCTGGCGGCGCGCTGCAGTCAGCATACCTACCCGCGCCGGATGTGGGCCAGCCACGCGCTCCTGCCCGACTTCCTTTACGATCCCACCATGATGACGGAATCGCTCCACAGTATTTCCGAAGTCGCAATTACCGCCGGCGTCTTTACCGCCATGATGGCGGCGGGCACCAGCGTGCCTATCGGCGCAGTGCTCAATGACCTGAAGCAGCGCCGCCTCGTGGTGACGGCCCTGCTCGGCAACCTCGTGCTGGTTCCGCTGTTCGCGGTGCTCCTCACTCGGGTCATGCCCGTCACCGAGCCAGCCCAGAACGCGCTGATCCTGCTCGGCGTCTGCGCCGGGGTGCCGATGATGACGCGCCTCACCATCATGTCGCACGGCGAGCGCCCTTTCTCCATCGGGATCATGATCCTGCTCATGATCAGCACCGTCATTTACGCGCCGATCGTCGTGCCCTTCCTGCTGCGCCCAGTCTCCGTAACCTCCATGGATATCGCCAGTTCGCTGAGCGTGGTCATGTTGCTGCCCCTCGTTGGCGGGCTCGTGGCCCGGGGCCGTTACCCGCAGTTGGCGCACCTCTCGGAGACCCTGGCGCATATCGCGCGCCCCTGCATGGCCATCGGCATGACTGCCGGCATCGTCGCCGCCTGGCACGACCTGGTCGGGACGCTGGGAAGCTGGATGCTGGTCAGCTCGCTGCTGCTCGGGCTGGGTGGGCTGGCCATCGGTTGGCTCCTGGCCTGGAATGCCCCGCCAGGCGACCGCCAGGTGGAAGCGCTGGGCACCGGGATGCGCAACTTCTCGGCCGCGTTGCTTATTGCCGGCCGCGATTTCGACGCCGAGACCCTCGTCATGACCAGTGCCGGCGCCTTCATGCTGATGGCCATCATGCTCATCATCGCCGGGGAGATCGGGCGGGCGACAACGCTCCCGCCCGCCGCTGGCGCGCCATCGTAATATCTGCCGCGTGACAGCGATCACGCGCATGGTCCCTTGGTCCCTTGGTCCCCTGATCCCTGGCAAAGGTCGGCTCCGCTGCAGCGCGGCCGGCCTCCATTCCTGAATCGGCCTACTCCCACGCCGTAGCGAACACGCACGCTGCTAGGTGCTGCCTCCCGACAGAATGACGCGAGCCGGCCGTCAGCTCTCTGCGCCAACATCCTCGTGGATCTCGTCCACCAGCCAGCGGCTGTCCACCTGGAGCAGGATCACCGTATCCGGCTCTTCTGTGCGCGGGTCGTCGGGCTCATCGAGAATGATCTCCACCCGTGCCCGGCCATCCGGCAACAGCTCCACATCCCCAACGCCACGGATGATGCGTCGCTGCTCAGTCGGTAGCGGCTGCGGGGGCATCGCCAGAAATGCCTCGAGGTCGGCCTGGGGCACGCCACCAAAGAAATCACGCAGGAACGGTTCGGTGTAGAGGCTCGCGAAACGCAGGGCATCGCCGGCATTTGCGCACGCAAACACCTGGAGCAGTGTGCCCTTCACGGCATCTGCGGTCGCCGCATCTGCCAGCTCACCCTGTTCAACGACAGCACCGGGGGTAGCGACGGCTGGCGTTGCGGACGGGGCCAGGGCCGCCAGCACGTCCTCGACCGTCAGCGCCTCTACCACGCATGCCGCGGGATCTGGCGTTTGCGGAAACGGACCAGGCGTTGCCATCTCCTGCGCCAGCGTCCGGTAGGGCAGCAACGTACCGATGAGCACGGCACCGATAAGCATGGGACGACGGAGCAACACGCGCATCAACCCTCTCCTGGGCGCCGAACAGCCCTTGTCACGACCAATACGTGAGATTATCCGACCAAGGTGCCCGGATGCCCACATGATGAAACGTCGCGCCGGCTCACGTACGGGCACCTGCTCTGGACTCACGTTGACTCGCGCGCAATTCGCGTCGCATAGATGCGCTCACTCCCGTTCCTGAAGCGATTGACTCATCATCGCAACCGGAAGAACGCGTTCGTCGCGGCCGGAGCGATTGGTCCCCGCAACCGGCACCTTTGTGCCTCTCCGGCACAGAGAGCAAACCAAAGCCCATTTTCGTGCGTAATCCTTTGTAGATCGGCTCACATGACAGCAACATCCCGCGTTGCAAGAACAGGCGCCGGTTTCCCCTGACTCGCTGGCACAGGGCTTGCGATAAGGGACCCACGAATGGCTACCGGAGCCAGTCCGCTTCCCGACACGGCGGACGGCAATTCCGAAAATTCGTTCTAAACACTCTTGACAGAGAGGCACGGAGGTAGTACATTCGTTCTAGTGAGGCGAGCCCCGATGGAACCGGCAGACGACCCAGCCACCGTCCTCCGATCCACACATCGCCCACTCCCGCTCCTCCCCCGCGGAGGAACCCAAACCCCGCACAACCGCACCCGTAGAGATGTGCTCCCGCAGGCCATCTCGCCCCCGCCCTTCTTGAGGACGCACGCCAGGCGGCCGGGACATTGTTCCCACCCCGCCTTGACCTTCCCGGTCGCTGGCGTCGCGTCCCCTGGGCGGCCTGACGATTGTCGTCACGAGTAACCGCAGCCAGGCCAATGAGCGCCGGCTCCGCAGGTTCCGTGGAAAGGGGTTCATCGATGTACGTTTCTCGCCCTCAACGCACCTGGACGCAGCGTCTGCTGGGTTCAGCGCGCACGATTGCCGCCTTCACGCTAACCGCGGTCCTGGCCCTCGCCCTCTTCGCCCATTGGAACGAGGCGACCGCCACGAATGCGCCGGCCTTCATCCTGCCGAACGATGCGGCAGTGACCGGGATTCCGGTCGCGGTCGAAGGCACTGTTGTTGGCGCCAGCGACGGCTTGGTCGCGCTGACGGAAGATGGCTCCACGCAGCCGGTCGCGTTCTCCGTAAGTTCGGCAACAAATCTGGTTCGTGACGGCCAGAACGTGCCCCTGGAAGCCCTACGCGCCGGTGATTCCGTCCGTATGACCATTGATGGGAGCTCGGGCCAGGTCCTGCGCTTGCACGCCACCCCTCCATCCAGCCAGTTCGCGATCCGCGTCCCTGGCGCTGTAGCGCTCATGGCGGCCATTGGCCTGATTGCTGGCGGCGCCATGCTGGCAATTCGTAACCGGTCCTATCTCCCGGCAGTACCGCGGCGCATCTCGGCGCACGCCACCCAGGCCGCGCACTAGCCCAAAACACTTCCTACCCCTCCCGAGGGTTCCCTCCCCTCCTCCCTTCCCCCTTCTTCCCTCCAGCGCTCCCGGTACGATATCGTGCCGGGAGCGCTGGAGTTTTTGTGTGGCCCGGGTTGTTGCGCTTCTTCGCCATGACCCGTACGCTATCCCGCAGAACGACAGCCTGTACGGAGTTTGGGATGGCGCGGCGACAGTTTGCGTTGGCCCTGCATACGCTTATCCTCCTCGCACGCGCTCCGGGGAGCGCCACCAGCCAATCACTGGCTGGCAGCGTGAACACGCACTCCTCCGGTGTGCGCCGCATGCTCGCGACGTTGGGACAGGCCGGACTTGTCGATGCGGCCGAAGGGCGTGACGGCGGATATCGCCTCGCCCAGCCGCCGAACATGATCACCCTCAAGGACATTTACTGCGCCGTCTCCAACGAGCCGCTGATTCCGAGTCATCGCCCCGTCTCGCCCCACTGCCCGATCAGCGCCGCCCTTGGCCCGGCCATCAGCGCCATCGTTGCCGATGCCGAAGCCCGCTTCCAGGATGCCCTGGAACGCAGCACCCTCGCCGATGTCGCTGATTCGGTCGATGGCGCGGCCTCCTGGCTGCACTGATCTTCCGACCCAGCCTCTCCCCAGACGAGGCGTGATATGGTGACATCCGAGGTCTGGCTACCTTGAGGGGATGCCTACCCGCGACTACAGATATGCAACCGGAGGTTCTGGTGCCGACCCATCGTATTTCGCGCCGCCACGCCCTCGCTAGCACAGCGTTGCTCATGCTGGCTGCGGCCATTCCATGTTCCAGTGCTGCGCGGGCGCAGCAACTCGACACCTTCAACGTCCCCCTGGACTGGTACCCCAATGCCAACCACGCGGGCCTCTTCCTGGCCCAGGAACGCGGCTACTACGCGGAAGAAGGCCTGCAGCCGGAGTTCTACACCCCGTCAGATCCCACTACCGTGCTGCAAACCGTCGGGGCAGGGCAGGACGCGTTTGGCATCTCGTACCAGACCGATCTCCTGCTGGCACGTGCCGCCGGGGTACCCGTGACCTCCATCCTCGCGCTGACCCAGCGCCCGCTCCAGGGCATCATGGTGCTCGCGGAGAGCGGCATCACCCGACCCGCGGACCTGGTGGGCAAGACGGTCGGCTACCCTGGCATCCCCAGCCAGGAAGCGTTCCTCGCCACCATGCTGGCCAGTGATGGCGCCACCATGGACGACGTTGAATTGGTCAACATTGGCTTCGATCTTGTTCCAGGCGTCGTCTCTGGCCGCGTCGATGCCTCACTTGGCGCCTTCTGGACACACGAGCCCATCCTGGCAGCCCAGGAGGGCTTTGCCACGGAGATGCTCAACGTCGATGACTGGGGCGTGCCGCCCTATTACGAGCTCATCATTGTGGCAAATGAGGATGACCTGTCCACCCAGCGGGAGCGCATCGACGGTTTTGTGCGCGCCACTCGCCGCGGCTACCAGGATGCTATTGCCGATCCCAAGGCGGCGTTGGCAGCGTTGCAGGCTGCCAGCCCTGAAGTCGACATCGTAGTGGAAACCGAAGGGTTGCAGTTACTTATCCCTGCATGGACCGATGCCAACGGCGAATTTGGGACCCAGACCGCGCAACAGTGGCAAGACTATGCCGCCTGGATGGCCGAGAATGGGTTAATCCCGGCTGACCTCGATGTCGAGTCCGCCTGGGCGAGTGATCTGGCGCCGAAGGCAACGCCCACCGCGTAGCCAGACGTTCCCGGAGGTGCCATGTGGCCGAGGAAATGCCGCCTCCCGAGCCAGATATTCCTGATCCTGCGGCGCCACCGTTCGCGCTCCCAGCGACGCCACAGCCCCCGCCCGACGGTCTTCACCGGAGATATCTGCTCTCGTTCATCATGACCCTGATCGTTGTCGTGCTGGTGCTTGGCATGTTGCCCAGCACCGCGATCAGCATGGTGCAGGAGCTTCGCACCCAGGCCGAAGGGCAACTCTTTGACATGTTCACCGGCGAGCAGGTGCCGGTCAACAGCGCGATGGCCGAGCATGCGACCTTCATCAACGTCACGGTGACGAACATTGACGAAGCTTCGATGATGGCGTCGCTCACGCTCTCCGGGCACCGCGAGTGCCCCATCGCCTGCCCGGAAACGACCGCGACGTTCTACTCCCTGGGCAACGACGCGGCCCGCCGTCGCGGGCTCCCACCCTCGGCGTCTGTCACGGTGCCAGCCGATGAGGGGGACTACACCTACCAGGTGCAGCTCCCCGTCCGTGGCAAACCGCAACGCTACCCGTTCGATGACTACACGCTTCTCCTGGGCGTCGTGGTAGAAAACACCTTCGCCAACGGCCTCACCCTGCCCGTCACCCGCACAGAGGTCGCCGCGCGCACGATCTCGTTCACCCTGGAGGATCTCGTTACGCGGCTGGACATGGCGCCGCCCAAGACAGTGGACCCTGCCAGTGTGCGCTCACCCAACGACCCCACCGATTTCATGCTGGTCGATGAGCTACAGTGGCAGCGTCCGCGCTACCTGCGCATCCTCACGGTCTTGCTGGTCCTGCTCATCTCCTCCTCGGGCATCTTCGCCCTCGGCCTGCGCTCCCTGCACGAACTGGTGCTCGGCATTGGCGGCATCATCCTGGGCATCTGGGGCGTCCGCTCCGTTGTGGTGCAATCCCCCTTGCCAGACGTCACATTGATCGATCTCGTCCTTGGCTTTGTCATGCTCATCCTGATGCTGGCCCTGGCTGTGCGCGCCGCCCGCTACTTTTACCTGCGGAGCGGGTTGGGCCAATGGCTTGGCACACGCCGCGCCCGCGGCACTGCTGCCTGACCTACAGACGCTACGGCCGGGAAGTGACCCAGTAGCTATCATCAGCCCATGGCGCAGCCACCATCGTTCACCGCCCAGGGCTCCTCAGCCGCCCCGGAACCTCAGTCCCCCTCCTCCGTCCCCAGGCACGAGGTCGAACTGTTTGGCGTGCCTCGCCTGCTTGCCGGACGCGCTCGCATCGCTGTGTGCGGCGCCACACTTGCTGAAGTCGCGGCTGATCTCGCACAGTCCGCACCGCAGTTGGCCGGGCCCGTGATCGATGTGGACACCGGTTGGCTGCTCTCCGGATACAGCTTCGTGGTCGATGAGCGCTTCACGCGCGATCTAATGCAGCCGCTGGCCGCCGACGCCTCCATCCTGCTGGTCGCCAGCGCCGCCGGGGGCTGACGTGCGCCTCTCCCGCATCGGCGGCGTGCATGGCCGCTTACTGCGCGTGCATCTCAGCGACCACGGCTGCGACTCGTGGCAGGAACCGATTCCGGAGAAGCACGTCCAGGACGTCATCGGTGGCATCGGGCTGGCCAGCGCGCTCCTGCTGGAGCACGCCCCGCCGGGTGTCGATCCGCTCGCGCCGGAGAACCCGCTTATCTTCGCCACGTCGCCCTTTGTCGGCACTGGCATCACGACGGCCAGCAAACTCGCCATCGCGGCCCGCTCCCCACAGACGGGGCTGATCGGGGAGTCACTCTCGTCGTCTTACCTTGCTCTCGCCCTGAAGCGCACGGGCTTCGATGCCCTGGTCATTACCGGACGCCTCCCACGCTGGAGCACGCTCGTCATCGAAGACGACGCGGTGTCACTTCGCCCCGCCGTAGCTCTCCTGGGCGCCGCCCCGGCGGCATCCAGCGAGCGCCTGCGCGCGGAACTCGGGCAGGAGTATCGCGTCGCCGCCATCGGGCCAGCCGGCGAATCCGGCGTGCGCTATGCCGCCATCGCCAATGACGGCCGTCTCGCGGGGCGCACCGGCAACGGCGCCGTGATGGGAAGCAAGAACCTCAAGGCGATTGCCGTGCGGGGCAGCCGCTTGCCCGCCTCCGCCGATCCGCGCACTGTTGCCACGCTGGCGCGTGATCTTGCGCTGCGTAGCCAGGGCTCGGGAACGGCCAAGTACCGCGATATCGGCACGGTCGCCAACGTCGGTTTCTTCGACCGCATGGGCCTCCTGCCAACGCAGAATTTCCAGCGCGGCAGCTTTGCCGGGGCCGGCGCCATCTCCGGCGAAACGCTGCACCTGGAGCACTTCACGGGTAAGCACGCCTGCGCCGCCTGCACCGTTGGCTGCGAGCATCACTTTCGCACCATGGACGGTGGGGCCGAAGTCTCCGCCCGGCTGGAGTACGAAACGCTCTTTGCCCTGGGATCCCTCTGTGGCGTCAGCGATCCGAACGCTGTCCTGCGTGCATCCGTCCTCTGTGATGACCTGGGCATGGATGCGATAACTGCCGGAGCATCAATTGCCTGGACCATGGAATGCCGGGACCGTGGCGTTGATCTCAGCGTAGCTCCTGCTGACATTCCTGCCTGGGGTGATGGCCCCGCAATCCTCTCCACGCTGGGTGCGATTGGCCACCGCCGGGCCGGCCTGGGAGAACTCCTGGCCCAGGGCACCCGCGAGGCATCCCGGCTCGTTGGGCAGGGCAGTGATACCTGGGCCATGCATGTCAAAGGCCTGGAACTGCCCGGCTACGATCCGCGCAAGCTGCCGACTCTGGCCCTGGGCCTGGCAGTAGCCGCCCGGGGCGCGTGTCACAACCGCTCGTCCGCCTACCAGGTCGACCTCTCCGACCAGCTCAGTCCGGACGCGGATGCTCAGGCCCGTGCCCAGGCGGCAGTCGCCGCCGAGGATCAGGCTGCCCTCTTCGACTCCCTCACGCTCTGCAAGTTCCTGCGCCACGCACTGCACGACATCTATGAAGAGAGCGCCGCCCTCCATGCTGCTGTCACGGGTCTCCCCACGACCTCAGACGACCTGCACCGGGCGGCCAGCCACATCAACCAGGTCAAGAAGCAGGTCAACCTGGCACACGGCTGGACCCGCGCCGATGACACGCTCCCCCCCCGCCTCCTGCAGGACGCGGGGGAAGGCTCACCGATCGATCCGGCCTGGCTGGAACGCCAGATCAGCGCCTACTACTGCGTGCGAGGCTGGGATGAGGACGGCCAACCCGCGCCTTCCATACATCGAGATTCGACTCGGAGAGATCGAGAATCTCGAGAGGAGTATTGAATACAAGGTCATTACGAATGAGCAAAACCTCCTGCAGGTATGCAATGTTCGATGCAAATTCCTACTTAGAGACGGTGGATTGCAGATCTAATAGGTCATTACGTAGCCAAAACTTCTTGTTAACCTTCTGCCTCTTGCCACGCCATGGACAGCGTGCGATCCTCCCAGTACTTCAAATTCACGATCCATTTACAATGGGAGGGGGAAGAATGCGTTCGCCCAAAGCGATCCTTGGTTACGCTGCGCTTGCCTTGCTTCAGGTGCTTGGCATTCTCGGCTTCATCACAAGCAACGCGGCAGCACAGTCTGAACCAGGAGCAGTTTTGCTCCAAGTCATAGTCGACCGTGACTACTGCGAAGTGCAGTACCGCAAATCAGATAGTGACAACTGGGGTGCTCAAACGCTTGAGGGCCCACCTGTCCCATGTTCAGGCGGAGCGACCTATGGGTCGTATATGCCCCTGGCCCAAGCTAATCGGGAAGCTGCAGCATTCAGATCTTCTTCCACCAGCTACTCGACAGTCGTACCACTAACTGGAAATGCAGATGCAGATTGGGCATCAGTCGAGGCTGCAGCGATGGCTCTCCATGAGTCAGTAGATACTGGCTCACCAGATCTTGCTTACACATCGGCCCAAGATGGGTTTCTGGGGTACTCTGCACCTGGACTGCTTCAGGAGCGCCTTCAATCCGCCGACAATATCCTGGCTGCGCAATGCAGGAATGGTGATGTAGGCCAGCGGCGGCGCGCTGATGCGACAATCAAGACGTTTAACGAGACTGGTGGCACGCGGGTTCAGGTGGTTGTGGTCTATAAACGGACATCATGCGCCCGCTGGACCATCACGAAAGTGACGATGACACCGCTGGCTCCGTTCTCCGAACCCCGAACCTGGTTCCGCAATTTCTACTATCGAGGCGGAGCATGGAATGGCAGCGGGTATGGGAATCGAGAGGCAGGGAAACAGTGTCGTACGATCTCCTACGGTGACCCGTACACCTTTGAGCCCGGTTGGCAAATTCAAGCAAGGCACTCGGCTATGGTCGAGTTGATCGACGAGAATCTCGTGTTCCCTGGCAATGGGATGTCATGCTTTCTCGGCGCTGGCACCAGCTACTCATCAGGCTGGTTTGGATTGTCTGGAGGAATCAGGTGAGCCCCAGGTCCAACCAAAGCCAAAGAGATGCACACAATCGCTACGGCTGGCTCAAGGGGCCAGCCGTAGCGGCGTTGGTAGCTGCGCTTTCGTTGTCGTGCTTCACGTCCAGAGTTGCAGCGACGTTGGACATCGAACTGTGCTCGGTCGAACCACGCTCGGTTGATGAGTTGCTGGAAACTTGGACGTCGGCTCAGATAGCGACGCCAAATACTGGCGGTGTTCTATCCCCAACTCCACTGCCTGGCCACACGCCAGCTGATCCTGAGACAGTCGAGCAAATCACCGCCACCATTCGTCAACTTGAGGCTTGCATAAACGCAGGAGATCAATTTCGCGTTTATGCGTTGTTTAGCGGAGTGCTCTCCAGCGCCCCGCTCGATGACGAGGCAATCGCCGAAATCACGAATGAACTGCGCGTTTTGGAGAACTCGACACCTGTGCCCCTGCCTGCAGACGCAAGACTTGAACTTGTTGGACCATGGAAGGTCGACCTTCTTGCCAATGGCCGAGTCATGGCCGCCGTGGAATTTACGTATCCAGGCAGTGACACCATGCCCAGTTCAACCAAGCTCCTATTCTTTAGCCCACAGTCAGACTACTGGGTGATCGACGAGATGGTCGACACCATTTGGTTGACAGAGGGCGGTCCAGTACCGGTCGCAGACATTGTGGGAACGCCACCAGGAGCATAACGATGCGACACGCGCACCTGATCGGCTGGCAGAAAGTGCAATTGGTCCTCTGCTTTCTCTGCATCGGGTGCGCGCTGTTCTTAATCACACTGTCGTTGAACGGGCGTACCGTCTGGACTGAGGATGCCTCATCCCCTGGACCTGTGGCGTGGATTCGCGATGCAGCGGGCTGGGATTGGTTGGCTCGCGGCGCGGGAGCTATGACCATCATTGCCCTCGGCATCGGGCTGTATACGCGCCGCCGTTGGCTCGTCATCGCCTGTACGGCGACGGCCAGCGTTTGTCTGGCATGGGCCGCCTATGCCGCGTGGCAATACAGCCAGGATATTGCTCAGGGCCACGTTGTTCGAGAAGGTTACACAGTGCGGGTGCCGGAGCAGATTGGCATGGCAGCGCAGGTAGCGGCCTTCGCGAGCGTAATCGGCCTCGTGTTGCTGTTGCTCAACATTGGATCTGGAATAAAGAGAGCATAACCAGGATCACCTGGCTCGTCCCATCGCAGTGAGGACTCTCCCGAGCCCCGGTTACCGTTTTACCGGCGTGCTGAACCAGAATGCGTCCAGACCTTCATCCAGACGACAGATCAGCTCATGATGCAAGAGAACTTCTGCCCCAAGCGCGCCGACAGAGCATGTTTCGCTGGCCTCCACACATTATTCTCCCATACCTGCCCAGGCGACCTCGCTGGCTTCATCGCCGCTCAAGAGCCGACCCCGCTCCGCCCCGCTGGGGATTCAAACACTCCGGCACGACGCGCCGTTGAGCGCGCCGTGCCGCTAGAGCGGCGTGTAAATGTTGTGTCATGGGACAGGGAAGCCGGCGGCGGTGAAGAAGGCGCGGGCATCGTGGGCAGTGATGGTGGGCACGAGTGCGGCGATAGCGGCGTTGACCTCCTCCCAGGAA
>JAESGR010000435.1_pt1 | contig 33590 bp, 31 predicted proteins | sample 9269771 | NCBI WGS metagenome assembly JAESGR01 (sample SAMN15739572, study PRJNA653492) | algae metagenome | isolation source: Chroococcus sp. CMT-3BRIN-NPC107 and co-occurring heterotrophs from well... | place: USA: Clark Mountains Wilderness, California | collected 2010-04-18 | reverse complement strand
CGCTCGAAGGGATCGCCCGCCGCGTGCTCGCCGGCGGCGGCCCGCACCCGGTCGAAGCCGAACAGGGCGCCGGCCCCGTGGTAGGCGCGGGCGGCGTTGGCCAGCGGCCAGCTGGACGCGGCGGCCAGGTCGACCAGATCGGCGGCGGTGGTCAGGGCGCGCGTCAGGGCGACGGTGCGCGACAGCTCCGCCGGCGCGCCGGCCGCGGCCAGCCGGTCGGCGGCCGCCAGCACGCCGGCCCGCTCGTGCGGCGACAGCACGTCCGGCATCAGCCGGCGCAGGCTTTGAACGGCGGGGGCGTACCGGGCGGTCAGGTCCTTGACGCTCGAGCCGGCTCGGGCGGCCCGCCTGGCGAGCCAGAAGGTCTGGCCTCGGAGCGCGGCCGCCAGCTCCCGGAACAGCGCCAGCTGCGCCCCGGAGGCGACCTCGCCGTCCAGCGCGGCCGCCTCGCCCCAGACGGCGTCGAGGTCCAGCACCGCCCGGGCCGCCTGGTAGCCGCGGATGAAGGCGCTCACGTCCGCCCCCGAGCCGGCCATCAGCCGGTTGGCGAACGTCGGGCCGCAGCGGTTGACCACGTCGTTGGCCAGCACTGTGGCGACGATCTCGCGCCGCAGGCGGTGGCGGCGAAGCGGCTCGCGGTAGCGGCGCAGGGGCTTCGGGAAATACTCCTCCAGCACCTGTTCGAACTCGGGCTCGGCCAGCGCCGGGCACGCCGCCAGGCTGCGGGACAGCTCCAGCTTGCCGTAAGCCAGCAGCACCGCCAGCTCCGGCCGGGTCAGCCCCTTGCCGGTGCGTTGCAGCTCCTGGATCGTGGCGGCGTCCGGCAGGCCCTCGAGCGCGCGGTCGAGCCGCCCCGCCGTCTCCAGCTCGGCCATGAAGCGGGCGTGGGGCCCAAGCTCGCCCGGCGAGTCCAGCTCCAGCAGGGAGAGGGCGAGGGTCTGATCGTAGTTGTGCTGCAGCACATGCTGCGCCAGCTCCTCGGTCATGCTGCGCAGCAGGCGGTCGCGCGCAGGCCGCTTCAGCACGCCGGTCCGCTCCAGCACGCCGGTGAGGATCTTGATGTTCACCTCGTGGTCGGAGGAGTCGACGCCGCCGGAGTTGTGGATGGCGTCGGTGTCGATCCGCCCGCCGCCGCGGGCGAACTCGATGCGGGCCGCCTGGGTGAAGCCGAGGTTGGCGCCCTCGCCGACCACCAGGCAGCGCAGGTCCGCCCCGTTCACCCGGATCAGGTCGTTGGCCTTATCGCCGACGTCGGCGTTGGATTCGGCGCTCGCCTTCACATAGGTGCCGATGCCGCCGAGATAGAGCAGCTCGGCGCGGGCCTTCAGGATGGCGCGCATCAGCTCGTCGGGGGCCAGCTCCTCGGCCTCCACGCCGAGCAGGGCGCGCACCTCTTTCGAGAGCGGGACGGACTTCAGGCTGCGCGGGAAGACGCCGCCCCCGGCCGAGATGACGGCGCGGTCGTAGTCGTCCCAGGAAGACCTCGGCAGGGCGAACAGCCGCTCGCGCTCCGCGTAGGAAGCCGCCGGGTCCGGGGCCGGATCGAGAAAGATGTGGCGGTGGTCGAAGGCGGCCAGCAGCCGGATCTGCCGCGACAGCAGCATGCCGTTTCCGAACACGTCTCCCGACATGTCGCCCACGCCGATGACGGTGAACGGCTCGGCCTGGATGTCCTTGCCGAGCTCGCGGAAGTGGCGCGAGACGCCCTGCCAGGCGCCGCGGGCGGTGATGCCCATGGCCTTGTGGTCGTAGCCGGCGGAGCCGCCCGAAGCGAAGGCGTCGCCCAGCCAGAAGCCGCGCTCTTCGGCGATGCCGTTGGCGATGTCCGAGAAGGTGGCGGTGCCCTTGTCGGCGGCGACCACCAGGTAGGGATCGTCCCCGTCGTGGACCACGACACCCGGCGGGTGGACCACTTCGCCGCGCGGGGTGAGGTTGTCGGTCAGGTCCAGCAGCCCATGCAGGAAGGTGCGGTAGGCGCGGACGCCCTCGGCGCGCAAGACGTCCGGCGCGCCGCCCTTGGGCAGCTTCTTGGGGAAAAAGCCGCCCTTGGCGCCCACCGGCACGATGACCGCGTTCTTCACCTGCTGGGCCTTCGCCAGCCCCAGGACCTCGGTGCGGAAGTCGTCGCGCCGGTCGCTCCAGCGCAGACCCCCGCGGGCCACCGGTCCGAAACGCAGGTGGACGCCCTCCACGTGCGTCGCCCAAACGAATATTTCCCGGTAGGGCTTCGGCGCCGGCAGGTCGACGAGCTCGCCGCTGGCGACCTTGAAGCTGATGTAGGGCTTGGGCCGGCCGCCCGCGTCCAGCTGGTAGAAGTTGGTCCGCTGGACGGCCCCGACGAGCAGCGCCAGGCGGCGCAGCACGCGGTCGTCGTCCAGGCTCGGCACCCGTTGAAGGGCGGCTTCGATCTCGGCCATCACCGCCCGGCCCTGCTCGCGGCGCACCTCCGGCTCGGCGCGGATCGCCGGGTCGAAGCGGGTGCGGAACAGGTCGAGGATCAGCCGGGTGACGCCGGGATGCTCGGAGAGGGCCCGGGCCTGCACCGGCTCGGTGGGATCGAGGCCCGACTGCTGGCGGTAGCGGGCGAGCGCCCGGACCAGCGCCGCCTCGCGCCAGGAGATGGACAGCTCCAGCACCAGACGGTTGAACCCGTCGTTCTCGGTCTCGCCGGTCCAGACGGCGACGAAGGCCTCCTCGAAGGCGGCCTTCACGTCGGCGAACACCAGGTGCTCGCCGCGTTCGTCGTCGAGCTCGAACTCGTGCACCCAGACCGGCTCGCGTCCGGAGAGGGTCACCGGGTGCCCCGCCTCGAACATCGCCTTCAGGCCCATGTGCTCGAGAATCGGCAGCACGTCGGCCAGCGGGGCAGGCGCGCCCGGGCGATAGAGCTTGAAGCGCAGCTGGGTCGGCGTGTCGGTCGACTGGCGGAAGGCGCGCACGCGGACCGGCGCGCCGTCCATCGCCTCGATGACCGCCAGGTCGGCGATGGCCTCGGCCGCGTCGTAACGCTCGCGGTAGCCGGCGGGGAAGGCGCCCCGGCAGCGCAGCAGCGTCTCGGCCACCTGTTCGGTGGGCCAGTCGGAGGCGCGCACCGCCGCTTCGAAGCGGTCCTCCCAGGTGCGGGCGATCTCGGCGATCTGCCGCTCCAGCTCGGCCACGTCCGGCCGGCGGCGCACGTCCGGCGAAAATCCGATGATGAAGTGGACCCGGGCCAACGCGCCTTCGGCGAAGTTCGGATAGTAGGCCGACACCCGGCCCGAATAGGCCTCGGCCAGCAGCTCGCCGGCCCGCTCGCGGACCGTGGAGTTGTACCGGTCCCGCGGCACGTACAGCAGCAAAGAGGCGAACCGCTCGAAGGGGTCGCGCCGCTCGAATAGGCGCACGCGCGGGCGGTCGGCCAGGTGCAGCACGCCCTGGCTGATCCGCAGCAGCTCGTCTTCCGAGGCCTGGAAGAGCTCGTCGCGCGGATGGTTCTCGAGAATGTTGCGCAGCCGGTTGTCGGAGTGGCTGCCGGGCGTCTTGCCGGCCCGCTTCAGCACCCGGGCCACCTTGGCCCTGACCAGCGGCACCTCGGCGGCGGGCCGGTCGTAGGCCTCGGCGGTGAACAGGCCGACGAAGCGGATCTCGCCGAACGGGCGGCCGGCCTCGTCCCAGCGCTTCACCGCCACATAGTCCATGTAGGCCCGGCGGTGGACGCGGCTGCGCAGATTGGCCTTGGCGACGGTGACGCCCGGGTCGGCCAGGCGCCGGCGCAGGCTCGTCGCCAGCACCGCGGGCTCGCTGGAGCGGCGCAGCACCGCCTGCTCGGGGTCGCGCAGGACGCCCAGGCTGGCCTTAGGGTCGAACCTCGGCTCTTCGGGAACGAAGCCGCCGTCCTTGCCGCGCGGATACTCGTAAACCCGGGTCCCGAGGAAGACGAAGTGCCGGGCGTGCAGCCAGCGCAGGAAGGCCAGCTCCTCCTCGCGGGCCGGGCCTGCGGGTCCGGCGCTCTCGCGGGCGCGGATCGTCTCGTCCATCAGGGCGAGCATGGCGGGGAAGTCCGCGACGGCGCTGCGGACGTCCGCCAAGGTCCGGCGCACGCCCTCGATCAGCTGCGCCTCGCGGTCTGCGCCGACCTGCTCCAGCACCACCTGGATCATCGACCGCCGGGGGCCTTTGGGCAGCTCGACGATCGGATGGAACATGGCCCGCACGGCGATCCCCTGCTCGGCGACCTCGCCCATGATGCTGTCGACCAGGAAGGCGGAATCCGGCTGGACGATCTCCAGCCGCTCGAACCCGGGCGCGCCGGGCAGCGGGGCCACGCGGATCAGCGGCTCGGTCCCGAGCCGGCCCGAGCCGAAGCGCCAGAAGTCGGCGAAGGCCGCGCCCAGGGCGGCGGCGGAAAGCTCGGGGAGTTCGTCGGGGGCGGCGTCCTCCACCGCCTGCGCGATGAAGGCCTCGGCCGCATCGCCGGCGCCGGCCGCGGCGCGGAAGGCGGCGAGCAGCTCGTCGTGGAACTGTGCCGACACGCGGCCTTTGCGGGGGCTCATCCGAGGATCCGCCGGGTCCGACTCACCAGAACGCCGCCGGTGGAGAGTGACCGGCGGCGCCTGTCACCGCCGCGGGGGGGACGGCGGGACGCTGGGTGCTCGTTACGCTCCTTCCGGAGCGCGGGGCCGGGAGTGTGTCCCGTCCAATCCATAGATAGGGAGGCGGCGCTCACGTTGAAGACCCCGCCCTGGATTTCGGCTTGGCCGCATCTTCCTTGCGGTCCGCCGGCAGCTTTTCGCCGGGAGCGGCGTGGGGGTCGCGGTCGCGCAATTTCTCCGGCTCGCCGTCCTGAGACAACAGCACGGCGATCCAGCGGGTGCCGCTGAACTGGGCCAGGATGACCATCGCCATCACCGTCAACGGCGTCGACAGGAACATGCCCGGCAGTCCCCAGAGGGCGCCCCAGAAGGCCAGCGCCAGCAGCACCGCCACCGGGTCCAGGTTCAGGCTGCGGCCCTGCATCCGGGGCTGGATCACGTTCCCGACCACGAACTGGATCGCGTAGAGCACGCCCAGCAGGATCAGCGCCGTCCAGTAGCTGGGGAACTGCACCAGGCCGAACACCGGCGGCAGGGCGATGCCGACGAAGCCGCCGATGATCGGGATGTAGGAGGCGATGAAGATCAGGAAGGCCCAGAAGGCGGCGTTGTCCAATCCGAGCACCGCCATGGCGATCCAGGAGGCGACGGCGATCATCAGGCCGGTGACCGTCTGGACCCACAGGTACTGCTCGACCCCGTCGCGGATGCGCAGGAAGGCCTCGACGGCCTCCTGCCGCTCTTCGCGTTCGGGGAACAGGCCGACAATCTTGCGCTCCCAGAGGCGTCGCGAAGCCAAGAGGAAGCCCAGGTAGATCAGCACGAACACCGCGTCGGAGGCGAAGCCCTGCAGGCGGCCGGCGAGGTCGCGGACGAAAGCGGTGGGATTGAGCTGTTGGAACAGCTGGCTGAGGGTCGGGGGCACCTCCATCCCCATCATTCCCGCCACCTGTGCGATCAGCTCGTTGAGCCTGGGCGTGTAGTCCACCAGCTGGACGGCGAATTCGGCGGCGTTGTCGGCGATGAACAGGGTCGCGGCCACGAACACCAGGATGGCGATCAGGATGGCGGTAGGCAGCGCCGCCCGCCGCGGCAGGGAAGGCGCATGCTTGCGGATCAGCCGCACCAGACCGTCGATCAGCACGGCCAGGAAAAGCGCCAGCGCCAGCGGGGTGAAGATCTCCCGCAGCCAATAGAGCACCGCCCCGCAGGCGACCACCGCCAGGATTATCAGCGCTGTCTTCGACACCACTGCGGGCGGGACGGGCGGCGGCGCGGATCGGGCGGGCGGCATGGCCGGCGGACTGTCGTCGGGCCGGCGCCGCGCGTCAATCCAGCCTCGATGCTGGCGCGTCGCGCCGCCGCCCTCTAGCTTCCAGCCGACACCAGGACGAGGACGCGAAATGACCGACCATGGGGTGCTGATCGGCCAGGCGGAGGCGCCGCAGGTCCTAAGGCTCGACCGGGCGAACCGTCACGGCCTGGTGGCGGGCGCCACCGGCACGGGCAAGACCGTCACCCTGCAGATCCTGGCCCAGGGCCTCTCCGACGCCGGCGTCCCGGTGTTCGCCGCCGACGTGAAGGGCGACCTCTCCGGCATCTCCCAGCCCGGTCAGCCGAACGAGAGATTCCTGGCCCGCGCCGCCGGCATGGGCCTGCAGCTGCGCCCCGAAGCCGCCCCGACGATCTTCTGGGACCTGTTCGGCGAGCAGGGGCACCCGGTGCGCGCGTCGATCTCCGAGTTGGGCCCCCTGCTGCTCTCGCGCATGCTGGAGCTCAACGAGGTGCAGGAGGGGGTGCTCAGCGTCGTCTTCCGTGCCGCCGACGACGAGGGCCTGCTGCTGCTCGACCTCAAAGACCTGCAGGCGGCGCTGGCCTGGACCGCGGAGAACGCGGCTGCCATCGGCCAGCAGTACGGCAACGTCTCCAAGGCCACCGTCGCCACCATCCAGCGCAAGCTGCTGGTGCTGGAGGACCAGGGCGGCGACCGGCTGTTCGGCGAGCCGACCCTGATGCTGTCGGACCTGATGCGCACCGACGGGTCGGGCCGCGGCTACGTCAACGTGCTGGCCGCCGACAAGCTGATCAATTCGCCCAGGCTATACGCGACCTTCCTGCTGTGGCTGCTGTCCGAGCTGTTCGAGGAGCTGCCGGAGGTGGGCGATCCGGAGAAGCCCCGGCTCGCGTTCTTCTTCGACGAGGCGCACTTGTTGTTCCGCGACGCGCCCAAGCCGCTGCTGGAGAAGGTCGAGCAAGTCGTTCGGCTGATCCGCTCCAAGGGGGTCGGCGTCTACTTCGTGACCCAAAACCCGGCCGACATCCCCGAGACCGTGCTGGGCCAGCTCGGCAACCGGATCCAGCACGCCCTGAGGGCTTATACTCCGGTGGAGCAGAAGGGCCTGAGGGCCGCCGCCTCGACCTTCCGCGAGAACCCGGCCTTCGACACCGCCGAGACGATCCAGGCGCTGGGCGTGGGCGAGGCGCTGGTCTCGGTGCTGGACGAAAAGGGCGTCCCGACCATGGTTGCAAGAACACTGGTTCGCCCGCCGAACTCGCGGCTGGGGCCGGTGACGCCGGCCGAGCGGGCGGCGGTGATGGGGGCCAGTCCCGTTCGCGGGACCTACGACCGCGCGATGGACCGCGAGTCCGCCTTCGAGATGCTGAAGTCCCGCGCCGAGGCCGCCCAGGCCAAGGTCGAGGCGCCGCCCCGAAGCGCCCGCCAGGCCGAGCCGAAGGACGAGCGCGAGCCGGAGCGCGAGCGCGCTCCGCGGTCCCGGGCCCGCACCCGCGAAGGCGCGGGCGAAGCCTTCGCCAAATCGTTCATGCGCTCCGTCGGTAGCCAGATCGGCCGCGAGATCATGCGCGGGGTGCTGGGGAGCCTGCGGCGGCGGTAGGTAAACCTCTCCCCCGCTTGGCGGGGGGAGAGGTCTGTGAACTACCGCGGCGGCATGCGGATGGCGCCGTCGAGGCGGACGTGCTCGCCGTTGAAGTAGCCGTTGCGGCACATTTCCAGCGCCAGCGAGGCGTACTCCTCCGGCAGGCCCAGGCGCTTGGGGAAGGGCACGGAGGCGGCCAAGGCGGCCTTCACGTTCTCCGGCGCGGCGTTCATCAGCGGGGTGTTGAAGATGCCCGGCAGGATGGTGTTGACCCGCACCCCGTCGTTCATCAGGTCGCGGGCGATCGGCAGGGTCATGCCCACCACGCCGCCCTTGGAGGCCGAATAGGCCGCCTGGCCCACCTGGCCGTCCACCGCCGCCACCGAGGCGGTGTTGACGATCACCCCGCGTTCGCCGCCGTCCAGCGGCTCGAGGCTCAGCATGCCGGCCGCCGACTTGGCGATGCAGCGGAACGTGCCGATCAGGTTGATCTGGATGATGGTCTCGAAGATCTGCATCGGGTGAGGCTTGATCTCGCCCGTGGTCTTGTCGCGGCTGGCGGTCTTGGCGGCGAAGCCGGTGCCGGCGCAGTTGATCAGGATCCGCTCCTGGCCGTGGGCTTCGCGGGCCTTGGCGAAGCCCGCGTCGACCTCGTCTTCCTTGGTGACATTGACCTTGCAGAACACGCCGCCGACTTCTTTGGCGACCGCTTCGCCCTTCTGCTCGTTCATGTCGAAGATGGCGACCTTCACACCTTGCGCGGCCAGCGCGCGGACGGTGGCTTCACCGAGGCCGGAGGCTCCGCCGGTGACGATCGCGACGACGGATCCGTTGAGTTCCATGGACGCCCTGCTCCCGATTGCGTTTAGATAAAGAAGAGGAGGCGGCAAGGCTTAGCCCCATGAGCACCAGTTCAAAAGCGTCACCCCACGTCAAGGCGGCGGATTTCGATCCGCGCCGCCCGATCGATCCCTCGCGCGCCCTGGTCCCGGCCGTCGTGCAGGTGAACGAGGAGCGGGTGCGCCAGGGCTTCTGGCCGAAGCTGCGAAAGGTGGCGACGAGAATCCCCTTCGCCTCCGACGTGGTCAGCGTCTGGTACTGCGCCCGCGATCCCGACACGCCCACCACCGCCAAGGGGATGATGCTGGCGGCCCTGGCCTATTTCGTGCTGCCGACCGACGCTATTCCCGATGTCCTGGCCATGATCGGCTACACGGACGACGCGGCGGTGATCGCTGCGCTCATGGCCCTGGTCGGATCGAACGTGAAGATCCGCCACCGTATGGCCGCCAAGGCCTTCCTGGAGCGGATCGCGCGGGAGCCTTAGGCCTCATCCCCCAGCCGCTTCGCCGCTTGCGCCTGCCGGTGCTCGCGCCAGGTGATGAAGAGGGTGGAGGCCACGACGATGGCGGCGCCCACCAGAGTCCAGACGCCGGGCACGTCGTTGAACAGTGCAAAGCCGATGACCGCGGCGAACACCAGGCGGATGTAGTCGATCGGGGCCATGGCGGCGGCGTCGCCGATGCTCATGCCCTTGATGTAGCAGCCCTGGGTGATGGTCCCGACCACGCCCATCGCCGACAGCAGCGCCAGGTCCATAGGCGCGGGCCAGCGCCACACGAAGAGCGCGCCCGGCAGCGCGAACACCAGGCCGAGCGTCGCCGACCAGACCAGCAGCACCATGGGCGAATGGTCCCTGGTCATCACCTTCATGCCGGTGATGGTCAGGGCGAACAGGAAGGAGGCGGCGAGCATGGCCAGCGCCGGCAGGCCGACGGCGAACTCGCCCCCCGCGCCCGGCCGGATCATCACCAGCACGCCAACGAATCCCACCAGCGCCGCACCGATCCGCATCGGCCCCACCGTCTCGCGCACCACGAAGGCGGCGAGCGGCACGAGCCAAAGGGTGCGGGTGAAGGACAGCGCGTTGGCGTCCGCCAGCGGCATCTTCTGGAAGGCGTAGAACGACAGGATCATCCCCAGCGTCCCAGCGCTGGCCCGGAAGATCAGGATTCCCGGCCGGGTGGTCGCGAACGCGGCGCGCCGTCGCTGGAGGATCACCGGCAGCAGCACGATGAAGCCCGCCACCTGCCGATAGAAGGTCTGCAGCGCTGCCGGATAGTCGTCCCCCAGGTATTTGATGAGCGTCGTCATCACCGTGAAGCCGAGCGCCGAGGCCACCATCCACAGCGCCCCGTGGACGTTGGGAGTCAGCCAGCCTCCGGACCGCGCCTCGCCGCTCACGAGGCCGGCGGGGGCGTCTGGTCGAGCCCCAGCATGGTGGCGAACGGCGAGGTGGCGTTGGCGTCCCAGGCGTGGCGGCTGCCGACAGTGATGCCGCCGTCCACCACGATGTGGGTCCCCGAGACGAAGGCGCCGGCGTCGGAGGCGAGATAGAGGGCCGCTTCGGCGATGTCGGAGGGCGTGCCGGCCTTGGGCACCGGCTGGACGGTGGCGCCGAACTCGGCGACGCGGGCCGCCATCTGATCGGCGACCTCCCGCGGCAGGCCCATGGAGGCGCCGAAGATCGAGGTCGCGATCAGGCCGGGGCAGATGGCGTTGACCCGGATCCGCTGCGGCGACAGCTGGGCGGCGGCCACCTTGCTCATGTGCAGCACCGCCGCCTTGGCGGAGGAGTAGGCGATCGGGCCCCAGCCGGCCTGCATGCCGGCGATGGAGGCGGTGTTGATGATGGACCCGCCGCCGCGCTCCAGCATCAGCGGGACCGCGTGCTTCATGCCCAGCGCCGGGCCGCGCACCAGGATGGAGTAGATCCAGTCCCAGCGCTCGGCCTCGATCTCGACGATCTGGCGCATGCCGTCGCTGATGCCGGCGTTATTGAACAGGATGTCGAGGCCGCCGAACTCGCTCTTGGCCAGCGCCATGGCGGACGCGATCTGCGCCTCGTCGGTGACGTCGCAGTGGGCGTAGCGGACCTGCCCGCCGAACCGTTGTTCGAGGGTGCGGCCCTTCTCGTCCTGGATGTCGGCGGCGACGACCTTGCAGCCCTCGGCGACGAACAGCTCCACCGTGCCCAGGCCGATGCCCGAGGCCGCGCCGGTGATGACCGCGACCTTGCCCTGCAGACGTCCCGCCATCCCGTCCTCCCGTTGTTGTAGGTTACCGGCGTTCAGTAACGGGCGGCGGAGCCTCAGTCGATAGTCACCACGACCTTGCCCATGGCCTTGCGGCTGGCCAGGTGGGTGATGGCGTCGGCGGCCTTGTCCAGCGGGAAGGTCTCCGAAACGTGCGGCCGGATCTTGCCCTGGCTGTAGAGCTCCAGCAGCTCCTCGACGTCGGCGCGGTAATTGGCCGGCTCGTTGTTGGTGAAGGCGCCCCAGAAGACGCCGACGATGTCCGCGCCCTTCAGCAGCGGCAGGTTGAGCGGCAGGCGCGGGATGTCGCCGGCGGCGAAGCCGATCACCAGGTAGCGGCCTTCCCAGGCGATGGTGCGGAACGCCGGCTCGGCGTAGTCGCCGCCGACCGCGTCATAGATCACGTCGGCGCCCTTCGGCCCGCAGGCGGTCTTGAACAGCTCGGCCAGCTGCTTTTGGCCATCGCGGTCGAACGGCCCGCGGCCGTAGACGACGCCTTCGTCGGCGCCGTGCTTCTTGGCGAGGTCCACCTTCTCCTGGGTCGAGCAGGCGGCGATCACCCGTGCGCCCATGGCCTTGCCGAGCTCCACGGCCGCCAGGCCGACGCCGCCGGCCGCGCCCAGCACCAGCAGGGTGTGGCCGGGTTTCAGATGGCCGCGGCGCTTCAGAGCGTAATGCGAGGTGCCGTAGGTCATGATGAAGGCGGCGGCCTCGTCCCAGGGCATCTTCTCCGGCACCTTGACCAGCTTGGCGGCCGGCAGGGCGATCTCCTCGGCCATGCCGCCCCAGCCGGTGTTCCCCAGCACCCGGTCGCCGACCTGGACGTTGGTGACGCCCTCGCCGACCGCGGTGACGATCCCCGCCACCTCGCCGCCCGGCGAGAACGGCCGCTGCGGCTTGAACTGATACTTGTCCTCGATGATCAGCACGTCGGGAAAGTTGACGCCGCAGGCCTTCACGTCGATCACCGCATGGCCCGGCTTGGCTTCCGGCGAGGGCAGCTCGCCCAGCTCCAGGGTCTCCGGACCGCCGATCTGCTTGCTCAGCACCGCCTTCATGCGCGTGTCTCCACCTGGGTTGTCGCTTTGGCCGCGGACGCTAGCTCAGCGCGAAGCGTGGCGGAAGGCCGACTTCGAACGATTGTTTGACGCCGCCTCCGTCGACCTCAAGGGCCCATCGAGCTCAGCGGCCAAGTCGCAAATAGATCAGTCAGCAAACCACATCCCGCCCAAGGCGTAGCGCCTCGGCGCGCTCACGAGGACGTGTGAGCAGGTGAACATCCGTTGGTAGACAGGCGCCGGCTCCCTATCTAGCGCCTACCACAGCACGTGCGCCGGCCAACCTTTCGCCACGTCGCGGGACGAAAACACTGACATTAGCCTTTGAGGTCCTGTGTCCCGACTTATCGTCATCTCGAACCGCGTGAACCCGCCCGCCGAAGCCGGACAGGGCAGCGCCGGAGGCCTGGCCATGGCCCTGGCCGCCGCCCTGCGAGAATCATCGGGCGTCTGGTTCGGTTGGAGCGGGGAGACGACCGAGACCTTCACCGGCCAGCTGTCGGTGCGCCGGATCGGCGGGGTGACCGTCGCGCTCATCGACCTCGAGGAGCAGGACCGGCAGGAATACTACAACGGCTACGCCAACAAGACGCTGTGGCCGCTGTTCCACTACCGAATGGACCTGGCGGCCTACGAGCGCTCGTTCAGCGCCGGGTACGAGCGCGTCAACGAGCGGTTCGCCGAGACCGTCCTGCCGCTGATCGAGCCGGACGACGTGATCTGGGTGCAGGACTACCATCTGCTGATGCTGGCCCGGGAACTGCGCAAGCGCGGCGTGAAGAACCGCATCGGCTTCTTCCTGCATATCCCGTGGCCCGCGCGGCGGGTGTTCACCACCCTGCCCGGCCATGCCGAGCTCGCCGAGGCGCTGTTCCACTACGACCTGATCGGCTTCCAGACCGAGGACCACCGCGAGGCCTTCACCGACTACGCCCTGCACGCCGCCGGCGGCACGGCGCGCGAGGACGGGATCGTGGAAGCCTTCGGGCGGACGGTGCGGGTCGGCGCCTTCCCGATCGGCATCGACACGCCGGAGTTCGTCGCCTCCGTCGAGGGCGATCAGGCCCGCACCTACTTCACGCGGATGCGCGACAGCCTGGCGGGACGGCGGATGATCCTCGGCGTCGACCGGCTGGACTATTCGAAAGGGCTGGAGGAGCGGTTCCTGGCCTACGAGCAGTTCCTGGCGGACAATCCCGACCAGCACGAGCAGCTGTTTCTGCTGCAGATCGCCACCTCGACCCGCGGCGAGGTCGAGGCCTACCAGGACATCCGGGCCAAGCTGGACACCGTCTCTGGGCGCATCAACGGCGAGTACGCCACCGTCGACTGGGTGCCGATCCGCTACGTGAACCGCCCCTATCGGCGCGACGAGCTGGCCGGCGTCTACCGGGCCGCCCACATCGGCCTGGTGACGCCCCTGCGCGACGGGATGAACTTGGTGGCCAAGGAGTATGTGGCCGCCCAGGACCCGAAGGACCCGGGCGTGCTGATCCTCTCCGAGTTCGCCGGCGCAGCCGAACAGATGCAGGAGGCGCTGATCGTCAACCCGTTCAGCCGTGAGGACGTCGCCGAGGCTATCAAGCGGGGCCTGGCCATGCCGCGTGAGGAGCGGGTTCGCCGCTGGGAAAGCCTGATGCACGGGGTGACCACCCAGGACGTCGCCGCCTGGCGCGACAGCTTCGTCTCCGCCCTGACCGGATCGCCGGCCGAGTCGCGGCGCCTGCACAGCGTCGGCTGACGTCGGCGCGTCAAACCGCCCCGCGCAATTGGCGCTTAAGGCCCTTGGCCCCTATATTGGCCGGCCCGAGACGAGAGCATCCGTGAGCATCACCCTCGACCTTTCCCGCGCGCCGGCCGCGGCGCCGGCCAAGCCGAACCTGACGGGCCTGACCCGCCAGGGCCTGGCGGCCGCCCTGGTGGAGGCCGGCGTGGTGCGGCCCGATAAAGCCAAGATGCGCGCGTCGCAGATCTGGCGCTGGATCCACCACTACGGCGTCACCGACTTCGCCGCGATGACCGACGTCGCCAAGGAGACCCGCGCCGCCCTGGCCGAAGCCTTCACCCTGGCGCGGCCGGAGGTGGTCGAGCGGCAGGTCTCCAAGGACGGCACACGCAAGTGGCTGATCCGGATGGGCCCGGGGATCGAGGTCGAGACCGTCTACATCCCCGACGTCGGCCGGGCCGGCGCGCTTTGCGTCTCGAGCCAGGTCGGCTGCACCCTCAACTGCACCTTCTGCCACACGGGCACCCAGCCGCTGGTGCGCAACCTGACGGCGGCCGAGATCGTAGCCCAGGTGCAGGTGGCCCGGGACGACCTTTCCGAATGGCCCTCGCCTAAGGAGGACCGGCGGCTCTCGAACATCGTGTTCATGGGCATGGGCGAGCCGCTCTACAATCTCGACAACGTCGCCGACGCCATCGACATCATCGCCGACAATGAGGGCATCGCCATCTCCCGGCGGCGGATCACCGTATCCACCTCGGGCGTCGTCCCGCAGCTGAAGGCGCTGGGCGAGCGCACCCAGGCCATGCTGGCCATCTCGCTGCACGCCACCAATGACGAGTTGCGCGAGAAGCTGGTGCCGTTGAACCGGAAGTACCCGATCGCCGAGCTGATGGCCGAGATCCGAGCCTTCCCGGGCCTGTCCAACGCCAAGCGGGTGACCTTCGAGTACGTGATGCTGAAGGGCGTCAACGACAGCCCGGCCGACGCCAAGGCGCTGGTCAAGCTGATGCAGGGCATCCCGGCCAAGATCAACCTGATCCCCTTTAACCCCTGGCCGGGCAGCCCCTACGAGTGCTCGGACTGGAAGACCATCGAGGCCTTCGCGGCGATCCTGAACCGCGCCGGCTACGCCTCGCCCATCCGCACGCCCAGAGGCCGTGACATCCTCGCCGCGTGCGGCCAGCTGAAGAGCGAAAGCGAGAAGGTCCGCGCCAGCGCCCGCCGCGCCGCCGAGCGGACGGCCGCGGAGTAGCCGCGTCGCCGCGAACCCTAGCGGCCGGAGAGCTTCGCCGGTAACTGAGAGCCCATGCCGAGCTCGCCCGAGATCCAGGCCTTCGCACAAGGCTTCCCGCTCACCCTGCTGCACACCGGCGTAACCATCGCCCTGCTGTTCCTGGGCGCGACCCTCTACGTCTTCTTGACGCCTCACCGGGAGATCGCCCTGATCCGCGAGGGCAACGCCGCCGCCGGCGTGTCGCTCGGCGGCGTGCTGCTGGGCCTGTCCATGCCCCTGGCGGTGTCGCTGCAGGCCTCGACCTCGACCATCGAGATCGCCCTCTGGGGCTTTTCGACGGTGGTCGTGCAGCTCCTGGTGTTCAGGCTGACCGACTTCCTCCTCCACGGCCTGCCCCAGCGGATCAGAGAGGGCGAGATGTCAGCTGCCGCCCTGCTGGTGGGCGCCAAGCTCGCCACCGCCCTGATCCTCGCCGCCGCAGTGGCCGGTTGACCACCCATGAAGTTCCCCAAGCTCCCCGACTGGCTGGTCTACTCCGCCGCGGTGGGCGCACTGCTGGTGGCCGCGGTGGGCCGCCAGGAGCGGACCGACGCGCCCGAGGCGCCGCCGGTCTTCCCAGAGGAAGAGGGCGCGCCGCTCGGCCCGGCGACGCCGTTCGACCCCTCCGTGCTGGTGGAGGTGCCCGACCAGGCCCAGCCCGGCGTCGGCACAGCCTTCTCGATCTCCGACGACGGGATCTGGCTGACCGCCCGCCACGTGGTGGACGGCTGCGCCACCACGGCCATCGTGGTCGGCGAGGGCCGCGGCGTGGCCGCCAAGGTGCATGTGGATCCGCGCAGCGAGGCGGCGATCCTGATCACCGAGGGCGGCGCCCCACCTCTTCCGCTCGGCCTCGACCAGCCGCTGCGCCGCGGCGAGCGGGCCTTCCACCTGGGCTTCCCGCAGGGCGAGCCGGGCGAGGCGACCTCGCGCCTGATCGGCCGGGAGACGCTGGTGGTGCGCGGCCGCGGCGCGCGGACGGAGTCCGTCCTCGCCTGGACCGAGACAGGCCGGACCGAGACGCTCAAGGGCACGCTGGCCGGCCTCTCCGGCGCCCCGGCGCTGGACTCCGCCGGCCGGGTGATCGGGGTGACCGTCGCCGAGTCGCCCCGCCGGGGCCGCATCTACACCACCGCGCCGGAGACCGTCCGCGCCACCCTGGCGACCATCGCCGCGCCGACCGAGACCGCGCCGCCGTCCGAGCCGATCACGCCCGACAACTATGGCCGGGCCGCCGACGACCTGCGCCGCAACCTCCGCGTCGCGCAGGTGATGTGCCTGGCCTAGCTGGGCTCCGCCGCAGTCTCGACCGGAGCCTCCACCAGCCTCTTCCCCTGGCGGGCGGCGACCATGAACGCCAGCACGATTCCGACGATGCCGATCAGGGTCGAGTAGCCGAAGAAGGCGAAGTAGCCGGCGCCGAGCGCGTGGGGCGTCACGCCGGACTTCTCCATCGCCTCGGCGTAGGCGTCGGGCGGGGTGCGGGCGAACAGGCCGGCGAGAGCGGCGAACATCCCGCCGCCGTCGGCGCTGGCCGCCGCCCCCTCGACGATCCGCCCCGACTGGGACGCGATCAGCTTGCCCGGCAGCGCGTAGAGCGAGGAGAACAGGGCGTACTGGGTCGCCGTGAAGCCGGCCGAGGTCAGGCTGGACATGTAGGCGATCAGGCAGGTGCCGGAGAGGCCTGAGGCGACGTTGTCGATGCCGATCGCGATGAACAGCGCCGGCAAGCTGGAGCCCTGCAGCGCCAGCCAGGCGAACACCAGATTGCTCAGGGGCCCCGCGAAGGCGCCGATCACCAGCGCTCGCAAGAGCCCGAGCCGGGCCACCGCGAAGCCGCCGAGCCCCACGCCGAGCACCGACATGATCACCCCGAACACCTTCCGCACCTCGGCGATCTCGGTCTTGGTGAAGCCGAGGTCGGCGTAGAACGGGTTCATTATGTTCAGCACGAAGTCCGGCAGCCGGTAGAGGCAGATCATCGCCAGGATCAGCGCCGCCACGCCCTTGTAGCGGGCGAAGAAGTCGCGCAGCGGATCGCCCAGCGCCGAGAACAGATAGACTCCGGGCCGCGTGCGCACCCCCGGCAGCGGCGAGGCGGCCAGCGCGATGATCGCCAGCCCCACGGCCACAGCCCCCAGCTGCAGGAACACCCCCTGCGGCTTCATCGCCCAGGCGGCGACGACGGCCTCGCCCGCGCCCGGCAGGCCGAGGCCGCTGAGAATCGCGGCCAGCAGCGAGGCGTCGGCCGCAAGGCCCGAGCCCAGCACCAGCGCCGCCAGCGCGAACAGGGCGAGCCGGCCCAGCCACTCGGGGATCTCCAGCGCCGGCCGCGAGGCCAGCCCCTCGGCGTGGATCGGCCGGATCTGGTGGTCCTTCTCCCGCGGCGCGGCCAGCGAGCCGCCGACGCCGATAAGCATGAGGGCGGCCATGACGGCGTAAGAGATGTTCCAGTTGAAGGCGTCGGCCAGCACCAGGGGCGCCGCGCCGGCGGTGATCATCGCGATCCGGTATCCCCACTGGTAAGCGGCGGCCATCGCGCCCTGCTTCTCGGTGGTGGCCGCCTCGATCCGCCAGGCGTCGATGACGATGTCCTGGGTGGCGGCGGTGAAGCCGACGAACACCGCGAACGCCGCCATCAGGCCAAGACTGGAGGCCGGGTTCGTCCCGGAGATCAGCCACAGGCCCAACATCACCAGCCCCTGGGTGACGACCATCCACGAGCGCCGGTGGCCCAGCCACCTGTTCAGCACCGGCACCTGGGTGCGGTCGATCAGCGGCGCCCATAGGAACTTCAGCGAGTAGGCCAGCGTCGCCAGGCTGAAGATGGCGATCACCTTCAGCGACAGGCCGGCGTCCCGCAGCCACAGCGACAGGGTGTCGAAGATCAGCAGGTTCGGCAGGCCCGAGGCGAAGCCGAGCGCCAGCATCACGAGGCTGCGGCGCTCCCCATAGACGGCGAGCGCGCCGAGGGTGCTGGTCTTGCGGGCGGGCGTGGCTTCGGCGGTCATCGGGCCTCCGGGCGGGCAGGCGTCTTGCGCCCCCGCGCAGGCGGCCGAAATTGAAGTGAGCCGCGCGCCGCGTCCAGCGGCCGCGCGGTCGCGGGCGCTATCCGGCGCGCGACCGCTCCGGCTGGCCGGTCCACCCGGGGCGAGTCCAGCGGGCCAGGGCCGCGCGCAGGGCCGGCGGCGACAGCGGCTTGACCAGGAAGTCGTCCATGCCGGCCCCCAGGCAGGCGTGGCGGTCGTCCTCGAAGGCGTTGGCGGTCAGCGCCACGATGGGTGTCGAGACGCCGGCCTTGCGCAGGGCCCTGGCGGTGTCGACCCCGGACATCCCCGGCATCCGCATGTCCATGAGGATCAGGTCGAAGGGCTCCAGGTCCACCGCCTCGAGCGCGGCCTGGCCGTTCGGCACGTGGGTCACTGCGCAGCCCTCGCGGGTCAGCAGGGCGCGGGCGAGCAGGGCGTTGACGGGATTATCCTCGACCAGCAGCACCCGGGCGCCCGGGGCGATGGCGGGAGCGTCCCGCTCGTCGTCGAAGTCGCTCTTGCCGGCCGGGGCCGCGCCCGCCGCCGCCAGCACCCGCTCGGCCAGCGACGTGCGGCGCAGCGGCTTGGTCAGGTAGCCGGCGAACCCGGCCTGGCGGTAGCGGGGGATTTTGTCGCGTTGGGCCAGGTCCAGCAGCACCAGCACGGCGCGGCCGGCCGGGCGGCGCAGGGTCTTGGCGGCGTCGCAGAGCGCGTGGTCCAACAGCAGTACGTCGTCGGGCCCGGTGCGGGCCAGCAGCTCCTCCACCGTCTCGGCCAGGATAGCCCGCGCGCCGCAGGCCTCCAGCTGGCGGCGCCCCGCTTCGCGGATGATGGCGTTGGGCGAGGCCAGGCCCACCGTGCGGCTGGCGAGCGAGGTGTCGGGCGGCGAGGCCTCGCAGCTGTCGAAGGCGGCCTCGAACCAGAAGGCGGCGCCGCCGCCCTCGGCGGCGCCGACGCCCACCTCGCCTTCCATGGCCGCGGCCAGGCTGCGGGCGATGGCCAGCCCCAGCCCCGCACCGCCGAGTTGCGCCCCGTGCGCCGGGTCGGCCTGGGCGAAGGCTTCGAAAATGCGGGCGCGGGCCCTCGGGGCGACGCCCGGACCGGTGTCCTCCACCAGGAAGCGCAATCGCCCGCCGGGGCGGCGCTCGACGCTCAAGAGGGCACCGCCGGCGTCCGTGAACTTGACCGCGTTCCCCGCGAAGTTGAGCAGGATCTGCCGAAGGCGGCCCTCGTCGGCCAGGATCTTGCCGATGCCGGCGGGCGCGGCCCAGGCGATTTCCAGGCCCTTTTCCTGCGCCCGAGGGCTGAGCAGTTCGCACACGGAGCGGAGCAGGCCCTCCACGTCCATCGGCGCGGGGCGCAGCTCCACCTTGCCCGCCCCCAGCCGGGCGAAGTCCAGCACGTCGTTGACCAGCGAGAGCAGGTGCTCGCCGCTCTCGCGCAGGGCGGAGACATAGGCGCGCTGCTCGGCGGTGAGGCGGGTGCCCTCCAGCAGGCGCGCCATGCCCAGCACGCCGTTCAACGGGGTACGGAACTCGTGGCTGAGGGAGGCGAGCTCCTCGGCGCTGACGGCGTTCGGCCGGGGCCTGCGCTTGGGGGACGAGGTCATGGGCCCCGCAATAGCCCCGCGGCGCTTAACGGCTGGTGTGCCTCAGCCGCCGTTGCGGGCCATGTCCTGGGCCAGCGCCAGCAGGGCGGCGCGGGTGCGAGGGTTCTTGATGGCGGCGAAGGCGCGCGCCACCTCCAGCGCGCCGGGCACGGCGAGGGCCGCGAACACCTCGTCGTCACCGGCGCTCGTCTCGTCCTCGCCCACCAGCCAGCCGACGCTGGTGGTGAGCGCCTGGGCGATCGCCACCAGCTTGGAGCCGGAGACACGGTTGGCGCCGCGCTCGTACTTCTGAATTTGCTGAAACGAGACGCCGATCCGCGTAGCGAGCTCGGTTTGGCTCATCTTCAGGTAGATTCGTCGTGACCGTATTCGGGCGCCGATAGCCACATCGACCACGTCTGGCCGATCAATCTCCCGGTCGTCCATCCCAACCCCCAGGGACAACTGCATGCACGCGCGATAGAGTAAGTAGACGAAAGTGCGTGTGAGTCCTTATTGTTCTCGCTATGCGCGAGGCTGACGTAACGCAAGACCCGAAGATCGAGCTCTTGACGCCGCGAGAGCGCGAATGCCTGCGCCTCGTCGATCAGCACCTCTCGTCCAAGCAGATCGCCCGCGAGCTGGGGATGTCGAAGACCAGCGTCGACACCTACTGCGACCGGGCTCGCCGCAAGCTCGGGGTCGGCGATCGTTACCAAGCCGCCCGCCTGCTGGCTCGGCACGACCAGTCGCCCGCTGTCCTGATCGCATCAGGACACGACGCGATCAGGACAGACAGCCCCGCCGACCCATGGCCGGATCGCTCCAGTTCGGGAGGAGCGACCCATGGACACCTTCGAGAAGACCGCCGAGGACCGCTCGGTGATACACCAGGCGATCCAGCTGAGAGCGGAGATCGAGAGCTTCCAGAGCCGCTGGCCCACCCAGGAGCCCAGGCGCCTGGAGGAGGAGCCGATGCCGAGCTTCTCGTGGCAGCAGCTCGAGCGGCAGCTCTTCGATCTGTCGGCTACGCCCGCCCAGGCGGCGCTGGCGGAGCATCTCGTCTCCGCGACGCGCAAGATGTCGCGCTTCAAGCCGCCGGAGATGGTGCTGCGCGAGATCCTCTGCCTCACCTGGGTGCTGCTGGACGAGAACTTCCGGCCTGGCGAGGAACTGGAGGACTCCATGAGCTAGGAGTCGCCGCCCGCCTTGGGGCTATTCTTGGCATCGCGGTGATCTCGGCTCTCGCGTTTGGAGCCATTCTCGCCGGCCTCCATGCCCTGCAGGCCCTCGTCTAAACCAAGCCGAAACCCTGTCGGCAGACCTCTAAATAACCTCGATACACCAAACCATTCAGCGCGCCGCGGACGGGCGGCGCGAAGGAGCCGACTCATGCTCAAGCAACGTCGTCAATACGCAGACAAAGTCGCCGCGAACCTCTTTGAAGCCGAAGCCGCAATCGACGCCGCTCTCGCGAAGACCGCCGGTCTGGTCGGGGCGATGCCGCTTCGCACGGAAGCCGGCCTGTCCGCACTCATCGGACAGGGCGCCTTCGAGTGGACCAGCAAGTCCATACAAGCGCTAACGGAGGCGCGCCGAGCGATTTGCGAGGCCCACAAGGAGCTCAGCATCGCCCAACAGCAGATCGGACTAGGCGCGGTCGCGTACGGCGACGGCGGTCCGAAGCCGCCGAGCGGCGCCCAGGAGACGGCCCACAACCTGCGGGCCGTGAGCAAGGTCGCCTAGCGACTGCTTCCAGCCGGCTGCCGGCTCTGACAAGATCGAGGCCCTCGGGACGGACCTGGGGGCCTCGTGTATTTCCAGACTCTTCCACAGCAGATCTGGCTCGTCCTGATGCTGCTCGCCTCGGGCTTCGCCCTCTGGAGAGGCGGACGGCCGGAGCGCATTGTGGCGGCCGCCAACTTGCTCGCGTGGTACCTCTCGGCCATCGCCTATGAGCGTCGCGACTGGCTCGGCACCGAGTGGGGTGTCTTCGCCGTCGACACAGCCTTCCTAGCGGTGCTGCTATGGCTCGCGCTCGCCACCAATAGGATCTGGTTGCTGTTCGCAGCGGCGTTCCAGCTTCTCAGCATCGTCACCCACTTCGCCATCGGCGCTGATCCGGGGCTGCGGGCCTGGGCCTATCGCTGGGCCCTGGTCATCTGGAGCTATTGCGTCCTCGGGTCCCTAGTCGTCGGGACGTATCTGTGGTCGCGCGCCACCTCGCGGCCGAGTTCCCACAGCTGATGCCCCCCAGGGCCTCATGGCGAGGCCGTCCATTCCGCCTGGGGCCCGGCCTCTGATGGCGCCGGCGACGGCGTCGGCGCGCTTCGAGGAAGCCTCACCGGGCGGCTATCAGCTCAGCGCCTCGGCCACGTGGACGCGCCGCACGGCGCCGGCGCCCTCCAGATCGGCGATGGTGCGGGCCAGGCGCAGGGTGCGGGTCCAGCCGCGGGCGGTGAGGCCGCCGGCCTCGGCGGCCCTTGTGAGCAGGGCGCGGGCTGGCGGGTCGAGGGCGCAGATGCCCTCCAGCCAATCGCCGTCCGCCTGGGCGTTCAGGACCGCCGCGCCGTTCCCGGCCGTGGCGGCGCGCTCGGCGGCCAGGGCGCGGGCGTCCGCCACCCTTGCGGCCGCCTCCGCCGTGCCTTCGGCGGGGGCCGGCAGGGCGAGATCCGCCGCGGTGACCGGCGGCACCTCGATCTGCAGGTCGATCCGGTCCATCAGCGGCCCCGAAACCCGGTGCTGGTAGTCGGACTGGCAGCGCGGCGCGCGCCCGCAGGCGCCCTTGCCCGCCCCGCCGACGCCGCAGCGGCAGGGGTTCATCGCCGCGACCAGCTGGAACCTGGCCGGATAGCGCACATGGGCGTTGGCCCGGGCGACCATCACCTCGCCGGTCTCCAGCGGCTGGCGCAGGGAATCCAGCGCCTGGGCGGAGAACTCCGGCAGCTCGTCGAGGAACAGGACGCCGTTGTGGGCCAGCGACACTTCGCCGGGCTTGGCGCGCAGGCCGCCCCCGGTGAGCGCGGCCATGCTCGCCGAGTGGTGGGGCGCTCGGAATGGCCGGGCCCTCGTCAGCTCGCCCTTGGCGATCAGGCCCGCCACTGAATGCACCATCGAGGTCTGCAGCAGCTCCTCCGGCGACAGCGGTGGGAGCAGACCTGGCAGCCGCTGGGCCATCATCGACTTGCCCGACCCCGGCGGGCCGACGAAGGAGATGTTGTGGCCGCCTGCCGCGGCGATCTCCAGCGCCCGTTTGGCGTTCTCCTGCCCCTTCACTTCGCGCAGGTCAGGGACCCGGTCGCCGTCGCGCATCCGCCCTGGCTCCGGCGCGGCGAGGATCTGGCCGCCGCGGAAGTGGTTGACGATGGCGATCAGCGACGGCGCCGCCAGGATCTTGGTCTCGCCCGCCCAGGCCGCCTCCGGCCCGCAGGCCTCCGGGCAGATCAGCCCCAGGCCCATCCCCCCAGCGGCGACCGCCGCCGGCAGCGCCCCAGCCACGCCGACGATCCGTCCATCGAGGGAGAGCTCGCCCATGGCCGCCCAGCCGTCGAGGATGTCCGGCGGCAGGACGCCCATGCCGGCCATCACCGCCAGGGCGATCGGCAGGTCGTAGTGGCTGCCCTCCTTGGGCAGGTCGGCCGGCGCCAGGTTGGCGATGATCCGCTTGCCCGGCAGCGACAGGCCCAGCCCCATGAACGCCGCCCGCACCCGCTCGCGGCTCTCGGCCACCGCCTTCCCGCCCAGGCCGACCAGGACGAAGGCGTGCTCGCCTCGGGTGAACTGCACCTCGACGTCCACCTGGCGGGCCTCGACCCCCTCGAACGCGACGGTGACGACGCGCGCCGCCATCTCACCTCCCAAGCGGAAAAGTCCTTAGTTATCCACAACCTGAGCACGCTCGGCGGCTCGGATCAAGAACAAAAGTCGAACTTACCGAGAAGATGAGACGGTTCTGTAACTTAGAGGTGCAAGCGAGCGGGAGGACTCAGCCTTCGGCCCGAAGCGCCTCAATCCGTTCCCACATGAGCTCCGCAGCGTCGACGCCGGTGAAGCGCTTCAGCTGCTGGGCGCCGGTGGGAGAGGTGACGTTAATCTCGGTGAGGTAGTCGCCGATCACGTCGATGCCGACAAACAGCAGGCCCCGGCGCTTCAGCTCCGGGCCGATGATGGCGCACAGCTCCTTGTCGCGCGCCGTCAGCTCCACGGGCCGGGCCTCGCCGCCGACCCGCAGGTTGGAGCGGATCTGCCCGGCGTTCGGCACCCGGTTGATGGCCCCCACCGGCTCGCCGTCCACCAGCAGAATCCGCTTGTCCCCCTTGGCCACGGCCGGGAGGAACTTTTGCGCGATCACCGGCTCGCGCCCGATCATCGCGTGCAGGTCGAGCAGGGCGTCGAGGTTGGGATCGTCGGCCATCAGCCGAGCCACCCCCGAGCCGCCGCCGCCGTACAGGGGCTTCAGCACGATGTCGCCGTGCCGGTCGCGGAAGTCGTAGATCGCCTGGGTGTCGGAGGTGATCAGCGTCGGCGGCTGCACGCCGGGAAAGCCGGTGACGAACAGCTTCTCCGGCGCGTTGCGCACCTCGGTGGGATTGTTCACCACGAGGGTCTTCGGGTGGATCCGCTCCAGGAAATGGGTGGAGGTGATGTAGGCCATGTCGAACGGCGGGTCTTGCCGCAGCAGCACGACGTCGTAGTCGGCCAGGTCCACCCGCTGTTCGCCGCCGAAGGTCGCGTGCGCCCCCTTCACCGGCTGGACGGTCACCGGCCGGCCGCGGGCGGTGACCTTGCCGTCCTCCAGCGCCAGCTTGTCGGGCGTGTAGACGAACAGGCTGTGCCCGCGCGCCTGGGCCGAGAGCATCATCAGGAAGGTCGTATCGCCCTCGATGTTGATCCCTTCCAGCGGGTCCATCTGGACGGCGACCTTCAGGCTCATGGGGCTCTCCTCACAGCGAAGGTGAGGACATAGGCGGCCCGGAGCCTCCGCGCTAGTTCAGGCGCAGACGAACCCGTTCGCGCTGCGCCCGGGCGGCCAGCGCCGCGCCGCCGTCGAGGGTGGTCGCTTTCGCCAGGGCCTGCAGCGCGCCGGCCAAGGCCCCCTGCCCTTCGCGGGCGGCGGCGACGTCCAGCCAGGGGCGGTGGTCCTTGGGGTCCAGCAGGGCGCGGCGCAGGGCGGCTCGCTCGGCGCGGGCGAAGTCCTTCACCGCCGCGGCCCGGGCGAAGATGTTGTTCTGCAGCCGGATCAGCACGGCCCGGTCGGGCACCGGCGCCATCAGCCGGTCGAGCCGGTCGGCGACGTTGGGCGTCAGGCCCGCGTGCAGCGCGCGGCGGGTGAGCTCGGACGGCAGCACCACCCGGCCCTCGCTGAAGGGATCGAGGGCCAGCGGCCCTTCGTCGGTCTCGATACGCAGCAGGAAATGGCCAGGGAAGTCGACGCCCTGGACCACCAGGCCACAGCGGCGGGCGACGTGCAGGTAGTAGATGCCCAGCGCCACCGGCAGGCCCTTGCGCCTAGAGGCGACGGCGATGACGTCGGCGTTGTCGGGGTCTTCGTAGGTGAAGAGGTCGCCGGCCAGCCGCAGGTCGCCCGACAGGGTCTCCGCCAGCGCCTCTTCCGGGCTCTCGCTGGACAGCCGCTGGGTCAGGCGATCGACCCCGGCCTGGGCCAGGTCGCGGGCCGACTGCGGGTCACGCTCGGGCTCTTCGTGCACCGCGCAGGCGATCGCCGCCTCCAGCAGCGGGAAGTCACCGTCGGAGGCCGCTCCGGCCTCGGTGAGGATGGTCTCGGCGTCGTTACGCGTCATTCTGATCGTGGTGTGTATCACGTGCCGTTCCAGGCGTCGGGATGATGCCTGGGGAGCTTACCCGGAGCGAGCGCGAGAAGATCGAGGCGAACCGACGCACCCGCCAGGGTAGGTCGTCGCGCCGCGATCGCCGCGCCCGCGCGGCGCAGGCGATCGCGCTGCTGGGGCGTCACCGCCTCCAGCGCTTCGATGAGGCCGGTGCGGCGCTTGACCTCGACCACCGCCAGCACCCCGCGGCGATAGGCCAGAAGGTCGATCTCCCCCTGCGGCGTGCGCAGGCGGAAGCCGAGGATCCGGTAGCCCTTCAGCATCAGCCACAGGGCGGCGAGCACTTCGCCGCGTCGGCCGGACAGGCGCGCGGCCGCGCCGCGGGCGCTGCGCACGCCGCTCATCGCTCCGCCTCCTTCAGCGCCATGGCCCGCCGGTAGAGGTCGCGACGCGACAGGCCCAGCGCCTTGGCGACTTCGGCGGCCGCGTCGGCGGGCCGCAGCCGGGTCAGGGCCTCGGCGAGGGCCGAATCAGCCTCGTCGGCGGTGGCGGCCGTCTCGCGCCCGGGCGCCACCAGCACCACGATCTCGCCTTTCGGCGCCTGCAGCGCCGGGTCGGCGGCCAGGTCCGGCAGCGGGCCGCGGATCACCGTCTCGTAGAGCTTGGTCAGCTCGCGCGCGACCACCGCCTCGCGCGCCCCGAACACCGCCGCCATGTCGGCGAGGCTCGCCGCCAGCCGCGAGCCGCCCTCGAAGAACACCAGCGTCGCCCGCACGCCCGCCACCTCCTCGAAGAAGCTGCGGCGGCCGGCCGACTTCGGCGGCGGGAAGCCTGCGAAAAGCACCCGGTCGGTTGGCAGGCCCGCCACCGACAGGCCCGCCAGCAGCGCCGAGGCGCCCGGGATCGGAAACACCTGCGCGCCGGCCTCGACCGCCTCGCGCACCAGCCGGTAGCCGGGATCAGAGATCAGCGGGGTGCCGGCGTCCGACACCAGCGCCACCCGTCCGCCCTGCGCCAGCGCCGCCAGCACCTTGGGCCGCACCCGCTCGGCGGCATGCTCGTCGTAGCGCTCGAGCTTGCCGGAGATTCCGTAGGCGGCGAGCAGCTTGCCGCTCACCCGGGTGTCCTCGGCGAGAATCAGGTCGGCCCCCTTGAGCACGTCCAGCGCCCGCAGGGTGATGTCGCGCAGGTTCCCGATCGGCGTCGCCACGATATATAGCCCCGGCGCCAGCGGCGCGTCGGACAAGGGCGGCGGGGGGACCGGATGGGCCATGGGCCAGGGATCGGCGATCCCGCGCCGGCGCGCAAGGTTGCTCGCGCCTGCGGTGACTTGCACGCGCGCCTCGCGCGGGCCACATCTTGCCCATGTTCATCCAGACCGAAGCCACCCCGAACCCCGAGGTGCTGAAGTTCCTGCCCGGCCGTGAGGTCATGGGCGAGGGCTCGCGCGATTTCCGCAATGTGGACGAGGCCGCCGCCTCGCCGCTCGCCACCGAACTGTTCGACATCGAAGGGGTGACGAGGGTCTTCTTCGGCCCCGACTTCCTGACCGTCGGCAAGCATCCTGGCGCGGCCTGGGCCCATCTGAAGGCGCCGATCCTGGCGGCCATCATGGACCACTTCACGTCCGGCGGACCGCTGTTCGAGGATGCCGGCGCCGCCGGGGGCCACGATGAGGCCACCTACGAGGGCGACACCGCCCAGGTGGTGGCCGAGATCAAGGAACTGCTCGACACCCGCATCCGCCCGGCGGTGGCTCAGGACGGCGGCGACATCCTGTTCAACCGTTTCGAGCCGGACACCGGCGTGGTGTGGCTCAACATGCGCGGCGCCTGCTCGGGCTGCCCCTCCTCCAGCGCCACCCTGAAGGCCGGCGTCGAGAACATGCTCAAGCACTACGTGCCCGAGGTCACCCGCGTCGAACAGGCGCTCTGACCGCCTCCATGCGCACGCTTCTGGCCGTCCTGGCGGGCCTTTCCACAGCGCTCGCCGCACCCGCCTTCGCGGCCGACGACGATTGGCCGGAGATCAAGTCCGCCCCGTTCGGGGCCGTGCGCCCCTGGGGCGCCTTCGCCCACTACGGCGGCCGGGCCGAGGCCGCCTACACCCGCGGCGTGACGATCTATGCGACGAAGGCCGGCGCGGCGCCGGTGCTGGTCGCCCGCCGCGTGCGGGCGCAGGGCGGGCCAGCGTATGTCGACTGGACCGATTCCCGCAGCTGTCCTCAGCTCGCCGAGGCCGCCCGGCGGCTCGAGCAGCTGGCGATGCCGGGGCTGGATGTGCCCGGGATCGGGAAGAGCGCGCCCGCAGGGCCCTCCGCCGACGGGGACAGCTATCTGCTCTGGGCCGACGACGCCCGCTGGCGCAACGGCCGCCGCGCCTCGTTGGAGGTGCGCGGCTCCGACGGCTCGGCGCTGGCCGACTGGATGCAGGACGCCTTCCGAAGGCTCGACGGCTGCTGGCGCCTCGAGCGCCCCAGCCTGTGATCGTCCTGGGCATCGACACCTGCCTCGGCGCCTGCGCGGCCGCCGTGCTAAAGGACGGCGAGCTGCTGACCGCCCGCAGCGAGCCGATGACCCGCGGCCACCAGGAACGCCTGGCCCCTCTGGTTCAGGCGGTGATGGCGCAGGCGGGCGTGGCGTTCGCAGACCTCTCCCGCGTGGGCGTCACCATCGGCCCCGGGTCCTTCACCGGCCTCCGGGTCGGGCTGGCCTTCGCCAAAGGGCTGGGCGCGGCGCTGGAAATTCCGGTGTCGGGCGTCGGAACGCTCGCCGCGCTCGCCCAACCGGTAGCCGGATCGGTGGTCGCGGCCATCGACGCCAAGCGGGGCCAGGTCTACCTGCAGGCCTTCGCCGACGGAGCGGCGGTCAGCGCCCCTGACGTCCTGCCCGTCGAGACGGCCTTCGCCCGGGTGGTCGAGATGGCCGCCGCCGGCGCGCCCACCTTGGTGGGGCCCGGCGCGGCGCTGCTCGCGCCGGCCGCGCCGGGCGCGCAGGTGATCGAAACCGAGGCCGCCGATCCCGCCGCGGTCGCCCGGCTGGCGACGGCCGGCGGGGCGGCCCGACCGCTCTACCTGCGGGCGCCCGACGCCCGCCTGCCGGGGGCATGAAGCTGCGCATCGCCGGGCCCGACGACGCCGAGCTGCTGGCGGCCCTGCACGCCACGGCCTTCGAGGCGCCCTGGCCCGCGGGTCTGATCGCCGATCTGATCGCCACGCCCGGGGCAGGCGCGCTGGTGATCGAGGACGAGGCGCCCCAGGCGATGATCCTGTTCCGGGCCGCCGGGGGCGAGAGCGAGGTTCTGACGCTCGCGGTGGACCCCCGCCGGCGGCGCGAAGGCCTGGGCGGGCTGCTGGTCGAGGCGGCTTCGGCGCTGGCCCGGGAGGCGGGCGCGGAGGCCCTGTTCCTGGAGGTGGCGCACGACAACGCCGCCGCCATCGGCCTTTACCAGCGGGCCGGGTTCGCCGAGGTCGGCCGCCGCCCCGGCTACTACGACCGCGGCGGGGGCGCGCGGGCCGACGCCCTGGTGATGCGGCGCGATCTTAACAGCACGCCTCCGAACCCCTATCCTGCCGGCGGAACTTGAGGAGGGACCAGCGTGAGCGGCCGTATCGAAGCGCTCTGCGCCGAAAAGGGCATGCGCATGACCGAGCAGCGCCGGGTGATCGCCCGCGTGCTGTCCGAAGCGCATGACCACCCGGACGTGGAGGAGCTCTACCGCCGCGCCCACGCCGTGGACCCGCACATCTCCATCGCCACCGTCTACCGGACCGTCCGGCTATTCGAAGAAAGCGGCATCATCGCCCGCCACGACTTCCGCGACGGCCGCTCGCGCTACGAAGAGGCGACCGAGACCCACCACGACCACCTGATCGACATGAAGACCGGCAAGGTGGTGGAGTTCGTGGACCCCGAGATCGAGGCGCTGCAGGAGGCCATCGCCCGCAAGCTCGGCTACAAGCTGGTCGACCACCGGCTCGAGCTCTACGGCGTGCCGATCGAGGAGTGACTCTTTCCCTCCCCTTCAGGGGAGGGTGGACGCGAGCATCGCGAGCGGACGCGTGGGGGAGTCTCCCGCCCGCACGACCGCGGGGCCTCCAGCACCCTGCAAGCTCCTCACTCCCCCACCCGTCCCGTCGCTTCGCTCCGGGCCACCCTCCCCTGAAGGGGAGGGAAGCTTGCACCTCCGCGTCAGGACACCCATAACCGCGGCATGTCCGAGAGCGCGCCCGCCAAGGGCCTCTACATCAAGACCTACGGCTGTCAGATGAACGTCTACGACAGCGAGCGCATGGCCGACGTGCTGGCGCCGCTGGGCTATGGCGTGGTGGACGATCCGGCCAAGGCGGACCTGGTGGTGCTGAACACCTGCCACATCCGCGAGAAGGCGACCGAGAAGGTCTATTCCGAGCTCGGCGTCATCAAGCGCCTGAAGCAGGAGAAGGCCGCGGCCGGCTCGGCCATGACCATCGCCGTGGCGGGGTGCGTCGCCCAGGCCGAGGGCGAGGAAATCATGCGCCGCCAGCCGGCGGTGGACCTGGTGGTCGGGCCCCAGGCCTACCACCAGCTGCCCGAACTGATCGCCCGCGCCCACCGCGCCCGGGGCGAGCGGCTGGCCGCCGACTTCGCCGCCGAAGACAAGTTCGACGCCCTGCCGACCGAGCGGCGCGCCTCCGGCGTCACAGCCTTCCTGACCGTGCAGGAGGGCTGCGACAAGTTCTGCACCTTCTGCGTGGTGCCCTACACCCGCGGCGCCGAGTGGTCCCGCACCCCGGAGGCGATCGAGGCGGAGGCCCGCAGCCTGGCGGAGGCCGGCGTGCGCGAGGTCACCCTGCTGGGCCAGAACGTCAACGCCTACAACGCGGGCGGGCTGACCCTGGCCGGCCTGGTGCGGCGGCTGGCCAAGATCCCGGGCCTGGACCGCATCCGCTATACGACCAGCCACCCCAAGGACATGGGCGAGGATCTGATCGCCGCCCACGGCGAGGTGGAGGCCCTGATGCCCTACCTTCACCTGCCGGTGCAGTCGGGCTCGGACAGGATCCTGCGGGCGATGAACCGCGCCCACACGGCCGAAAGCTACCTGCGGCTGGTGGAGAAGATCCGCGCCGCGCGGCCGGACATCGCCCTCTCCGGCGACTTCATCGTCGGCTTCCCCGGCGAGACCGAAGCCGATTTCGACAAGACCTTGCAGATCGTCCGCGACGCCGGCTACGCCAGCGCCTTCTCCTTCAAGTATTCGCGCCGCCCCGGCACCCCAGCCGCCGCCCTGCCCGGTCAGGTGCCGGGCGAGGTGAAGGAGGAGCGGCTGGCTCGCCTGCAGGCCCTGCTCGACGAGCAGCAGCGCGCCTTCAATGTCGCCCAGGAAGGCCGCACCTTGCCGGTGCTGTTCGAGAAGCTCGGCCGCCATGCGGGTCAGCTCATCGGCCGCAGCCCCTATCTGCAGTCGGTGCACGTCAGCGCGCCGGATCGCCTGATCGGCCAGATCGTTTCTGTGAAAATCGCAAGCGCGGCCAGGAACAGCCTGGCCGGCGAACTCATCATGGAGACCGCTTGAGCCGCGCCCCTGAGTTCATCTCCCTGTCCGACGCGGCCGTGCGCGCCGTCTCTGGGGCCGGGAGCCGCCACGCCGCCCTGATCGAGGACGCGTTCGGCGTGCTGGTGGAAACCCCCGGCGGCGGCGTCTCGCTGAGCGGCGACACCCGAGCCCGGGCGGCCGCCAAGCGCGCCGTGCAGGCCATCGCCGACCGGGCCGACCAAGGTCTGGAGATCGGCGAGGCGGACGTGCGCGTGGCCATCGGCAACGCCCGCACCGGCCAGCAGGGTCCGGCCCTGCCCTCCGGCCGACGCGGCCAGGTGGCGCCCAAGACCGCCGCCCAGGCCCGCTACCTGGAGTGCCTGGCCCGCTGCGACCTGGTGTTCGGCCTGGGCCCCGCCGGCACCGGCAAGACCTTCCTGGCCGTCGCCCATGGGGCGGGCCTCTTGATGCGCGGCGAGGTCGACCGGCTGATCGTGTCCCGCCCTGCGGTCGAGGCCGGCGAGCGGCTGGGCTTCCTGCCCGGCGACCTGGCCGAAAAGGTCGACCCCTACATGGCCCCCGTCTGGGAGGCCCTGACCGACATCATGGGCGTCGAGCAGTTCCGCCGCCGCCGCGAGAAGGGCGAGATCGAGCTGGCCCCCATCGCCTTCATGCGCGGCCGCACCCTTAGCCACGCCTACATCATCGTCGACGAGGCCCAGAACGCGACCCGCCTGCAGATGAAGATGGTGCTGACCCGGATCGGCGAGGGCGCGCGGATGGTGGTCACCGGCGACCCCACCCAGATCGACCTGGTCAACTCAACCGACTCCGGCTTGGCCCACGCGGTCGGCCTGCTGGACGGGGTCAAGGGCGTCGGCGTCGCCCGCTTCGCCACCGAGGACGTGGTGCGCCACCCGATGGTGGAGCGGATCGTCCGCGCCTACGAGGCCGACGCGGCCAAGCAAAGGCGCAAGGATTGATCGAAGTCCAGATCGACGACGACGCCTGGCTCGACGCCCTGCCCGAGGTGAAGAAGCTCGGCTTCGCGGCGGCCGACGCGGCGCTGTCCTTCCTGCCTCCTGAGATGGGCGAGGACCTGGGCCTGGTCGTCTTCCTCACCGACGACGAGACGGTCCGCGACCTCAACGAGCGCTTCCGCGGCAAGGACAAGCCGACCAACGTGCTGTCCTTCCCGTCCCCGACCGGCAACCCGGAAGGCCACATCGGCGACATCGCCCTGGCCTACGGCGTCTGCGCGCGGGAGGCGAATGAGCAGAACAAGACGCTGGCCCAGCACCTGCAGCATCTCGTGGTGCACGGGGTGCTGCATCTAGTAGGATACGACCACGAGACCGACGAGGAGGCCGACAAGATGGAGGGCCTCGAACGGATCATCCTGGAAGGGCTGGGCGTCCCCGATCCCTACGCGGCCGGGGCCAGGGAAGCATGACGGACGAGGACGACCAGAGTACCTCCGGGCTCGCGACGCCCAGGCCAAGCCGGGGGCTGCGGGCCCTGTTCCGCAAGCTGAGACATCGCGACGGCGAAGCGGACGCCGTCTCCCACCCGCCGTCGAACGGCGCCGACCTCGTCAACCAGGCCGCCGCCTTCCAGTCGCTGACCGTCGAGGATGTGATGACGCCCCGGGCCGACATCATCGCCCAGGAGCTCTCCACCCCCTTCCACGAGGTGGTCGAACGGTTCGTCGAGGCCGAGCACTCGCGCATGCCGATCTTCCGCGAGACCCTCGATGAACCCGTCGGCGTGGTCCACGTGAAGGACATCTTCCGACTGCTGGCGAGCGACGCGGCCCGGCCCGCCGCGGACGAGCCCGTGCTGCAGCGTGTAAGGCGCGACGTCCTCTACGTCCCAGGTTCGATGCGCGCCGCCGACCTGCTGCTGCGCATGCAGACCTCCCGCCAGCACATGGCCCTGGTGATCGACGAGTTCGGCGGCACCGATGGCCTCGTCACCCTTGAGGATCTGGTCGAATCCGTCGTCGGCGAGATCGAGGACGAGCACGACGAAGCGGCCGCCGTCACCATCGTCCCTCGCCCCGGCGGGGTGTTCGAGGCTGACGCGCGCGCGCCGCTCGAGGATCTCGAGGCGGCGCTCGGCGCCGACCTGGCGTCGCCCGACCTGGAGGAGGAGATCGACACCGTCGCCGGACTGGTCACCGCGCTCGCCGGCCGGGTGCCCCAGCGCGGCGAAGTCATCACCCATCCCGGCGGCTATGAGCTGCAGGTACTCGACGCCGACCCCCGGCGGGTCAAGCGCGTCCGCATCACGCCGTCGGCCCGGCCGCAGCTGCCCGAGTGACGGCCATTCGCCTCGGCAAGTTGCTCTCCAGCCGCTGGGGCGTGCTCGCCCTGGGCGTCCTGGCCGGCTTGGCCGCGGGCCTCGCCCATCCGCCGTTCGGCGTGCTGCCGGGCCTCCTCGGGTTCGCCGCCCTGTTGACGCTGGTGGACCACGCCGACGCCGCGCGCCCGCTGCGCTCGGCCTTCTTCCGCGGCTGGGCGGGCGGGCTGGGCTACTTCGCCATAAGCGTCTGGTGGATCACCGAGGCCTTCCTGGTGGAAATCGAGCTGCACGGCTGGATGGCCCCGTTCGCCCTGGTCTTCCTGTCCGGCGGGCTGGCGCTGTTCTTCGGCCTGGCGGGGCTGCTCTACCGGGCGAGCCGCGCCCAGGGCCCCTGGCGGGTGCTGGTGTTCGCCGGCGCGTTCGCGCTTCTGGAGTGGGTGCGCGGCCACATCTTCACGGGCTTCCCGTGGAACCTGCCGGGCGAGGCCTGGCGGGCCGGCGGGCCGCCCTCGCAGGCCGCCGCCCTGGTCGGCGCCTACGGCCTGACCTGGATCACGGTGGCCATCGCCGCCGCGCCCGCGACGCTGTTCGACAGGGGCGGCCGCATCGCACGGCTCGCGCCGGCCGGCCTGGCGCTGGCGGCGCTGGCCGGCCTCTACGGGTTCGGCGCGGCGCGGCTCGCCGGGGCGGCGCAACCGGCCGCCGACGCGCCGGTGATCCGCATCGTCCAGGCCAACATCGACCAGAAGGAGAAGTGGCGG
>JAESGR010000434.1_pt1 | contig 34011 bp, 55 predicted proteins | sample 9269771 | NCBI WGS metagenome assembly JAESGR01 (sample SAMN15739572, study PRJNA653492) | algae metagenome | isolation source: Chroococcus sp. CMT-3BRIN-NPC107 and co-occurring heterotrophs from well... | place: USA: Clark Mountains Wilderness, California | collected 2010-04-18 | reverse complement strand
CGAGTGCCGGCTATTCGGCCGCCATCCGAGGTACAGCCTCTTTGCGTGTCTCGACAGTGACCTCCTCCACCTCGTCGCTGGCGCAGTGCCATCCTCCGAGCCAAAGCTCGCGCTCGCGCGTTCCTTCAGCGTATGGGCAGCAATCGATCGAAAGGCCGTCCAGCCCGGCCTCCGCACCCTCATTGACCAGCTTGGACCAGTCGTAGCCCATAGGCTCGACCCCAATTGTCACTCAAAGAACAACGCCCGATTGAGGATCGGGCTCCGTACTCCTCTTGGATGAGGCTGAAGTCGGGTTCGGAAGCGGCACTCAGCGAGCGAACACGTCCAGTTGTCGCGTCCGCTTTGGTTGTCTGTCCCGCCCCGAGTCAGTCGGTAGGCTTGAAAGACGTCCTCCGGCTACTCAAGCCAAAAATCCCGCCGCATCTTCTCGCACGTCCGCTCCGGAGTAAGCCGCGGACCCGGCTGAACGTCCGACTTGGGCGCGAGGCAGCCGCGACCGGATTTGGCCGAGAGCGGTCCGTCTGCTCTCGGGCGAGTTGGACGAGAAAGCGGACGTCGCGCTCTCGGCGGCTCAAGCTTAGATGCGGACTACCGGCCCAAGCGGATGCACCGCTCATCCGATGGTTCTGGGCTTCAACGCGGCACGCAACGCCCCTGAAACCCTCCCCGAAACGATCTGGACACAAGGCACAGTTACCGAGCATTTCAACCACGGGCGAGATCAGGACGGGTCAGATGGTCATCCGCTTCATATCGGTTCTTGTGATCGGGGCAGCACTTCTCGCGACCACCTTGATGGTTGTGGGTCCGCAAGAAAGTCAGGCGTCGAACCTGATCAGCACCAGCTTTTGAGCCCGAGAACGCGTTCGAATGTATCTGAGTGAACAACCGATATTTCGTGCAAAGGTGAGCCCGCTTCGACTAGCCCTCGAGTCAGCCTTCGCCGCGCTCTTTCTCGGTGGCCTGGCCGCTTGGGTCGCCTAGCCTCGGACTTCGCAGCATCCTGGACGCTTAGATGGATCCCGGCTTGGTTCCCCCGCTGCGGCTCGGGACCAGGGTCGGCCTGGCCCCGATGGAGTGGCCGGGCCCGACAAAGTGCTTAAAGCAAACGCTGAGCGTTGCCGACTCGGGAAAGACGCCAGAGCGTCTAGCCCGGTCAGTTCTGACCTCACTACGCTATCGCCCGAAGAGTATGCGGTTCGACACTTCACGCTCAAGAGAGTCGGTGAACTTGCCGCCATTCTTGCTGAGAAGATCACCGTAAGCGGCATCGGCATCGTCGTGGGTCGACCGCGAGAAGAGGTTGCTCAAAGCTGCTTGCGCCTTTCCGCCCAATCGGCCGATCTCCGTCCGAACAGAGGTGGTCAGGAAGGAGCCTGGCACGGCCTCCAAGCCCATCCCGTCGAGATTACCGGTCTTGATCATCGGACCCTCCACGCTGGCATCACGCAAGCATGGGACCCTTCTCGGGTATTTCGCCGCCCTCTTCTGTGACTAAGGTCACGTACGCTCGAAAAGCGCTCGACGGCGACCGCCCGCTTCGCGGGCTGCGGCTTGGGCGCCGTCGGCTGGCCAAGCTCCGCTAAACCGCGATCCCGCTGAATCTCTCTCAAGACCCTTCGCCCGCTCGGCTCCGGCCGACTGGCCTCCTGCGGTCTTAGGACTCGCTCGCCGGTTCGGCAGAGTGGATCCATCCTGGTGCGCTTGCCTCGCGAGCTAGGGCAGTCGCGCTGCCTCAGCAGGTCAACCATGATGGTCACCTCCTCCATTGTGAGGTGCTCGAGTGACACGCTGCCATACTCCGCGGTGACGCCAAGCGCCGGGTCAACCAAGCGCCACCACCCATCCCCATCGGATTCGATGCGGTAGTTCATGCATCAAGGGAGCACGCCCCATCGCGTCCCGAAAGCAGGAATTGCCGTTCACTATTGCAGCTCCGCTTCCCGCGTCCGCCGGCAGGCTAGGAGGCGGTCTCGCCCCGGCCGTTCTCACCCTACCGTTCTAGCCTGAGTGCAATCCGACTGAAACACGCGGCTGAGATGAAGGCGGGCTTCATCGACCATGGCCTTGCTGACGTTGGCACCAACCGCGGCCATCTCGAGCGGCATGGCTTGGTTCATGGTCACTTAGGCCTGAAATGACGGCGCCCCTCAGACTACCGAATCCGTCCGGTCCGATTCGCCTGCCGCATAAGAAGGCGCGTCGGGTCTCGAACGGAAGCTTTCGGCTTTTCGGCGGCGTGGACCGCCGTGCAACTTCGAGGGATGGCAAGAACTCGGAGGCTGACAAGCCATGCACGCCAGTCAGTTCACCTGGCGCACCTCTGGTCCGAGGCCTAGACGTCGATGCGGAACCGGCGGCATGCGGAGTATCGCTGTTTTCGAGATATTTTCTGGTCCTCTTTGCGGCTGTGATCCTCCCGCTCCTGGTCGCAAGCGGGATCGAAGGCTGGTTTGGCTATCGAGACCAGCGTGCTCGCATCAACGACATCCTTGGGGCGGAGGCCCGGGTTGCGGCCACGAAGATCTCCAATTTCATCGAAGATCTCAAAGATCAGATCGCGTGGATGGTCCACTTGCCCTGGTCCGACACCGCTGACGACCGGCATAGGATCGATGCATCACGTCTTATCCGCCAAGTCCCTGCCGTTTCTACGCTCATGCTCGTCGACGGTGCTGGCAAGGAGCGGTTGTACGTCTCTCGGGTTGGCCTGAACCGCATCGAGAGTGGTGCCGATCGGTCGGAAGAACCGATGATCAAAGGCGCACGCGCGGCTCGTGTCTGGTACGGCCCGGTGACGTTCCACCGCAACTCCGAACCATTCATGACGATCGCCGTCTCGGGAGCGAGACAGGTGTTTGGCGCTGCAGCCGCCGAGATCAACCTCAAGCTGATCCTAGATGTAGTCTCGGCCATTCGTGTGGGTGAAACTGGTCGCGCCTTCGTCCTTGATCAGGCCGGTCGGACGGTGGCCCACCCCGACATGAGCCTCGTTCTGCGGGGGACAGACCAGGTCGCCGCGGGGCCGCTTCAGCGGTTGCGTGCCGCTGTTCTCGAACAGACGGGGACAGCGGCGACTGGGTACGACCCGACGGGACGACTGGTCGTTGCGGCTCGGGCGTCTGTCCCCGGTACGGGATGGGACGTGATTGTGCACCAGCCTGCCGGAGAAGCCTTCGGGCCGATCTACGCCGCCGCGCTGCGCATGCTTGGCGTGCTGCTCGCCGGAACAGTGTTCGCGGCCGTTCTGGCCTATTGGCTGGCGGCCCGCATGTCGGAACCGATCCGGGTACTCGAGACCGGCGTTCAGCGGATCGGCGCGGGCCAGTTCGACCATCGGATAGAGATCCTGTCGACCGATGAACTGGGCAGGCTGGCCGCCCAGGTGAACGAGATGGCGAGTGAGTTGGCGGTCTCCCAGGAGCGCTCTATCCGAATCAACCGCCTCAAGCGCTTTCTTGCTCCTCAGATCGCCGAGCTCGTCGACCGGGCAGGGGAGGATGAGTTCCTGGACGCGCAGCGGGCCGAGATCGTGGTCGTGTTTGCGGACTTGCGCGGGTTCACGGCCTTCTCCGCTCACACGGAGCCCGACACGATCATGACTGTCCTGCGGGAGTACCACGAGGCGCTCGGGAAGGTCATCGCCAGCCATGGCGCTACTCTGGTCAGTCTGACGGGAGATGGAATGATGGTGCTGCTGAATGCGCCGGTGCCATGTCCTGACCCGGCCATGAAAGCGGTCGAGATGGCGCAGCAGATGCGATCGGCTGCGCGCAGGCTGATCGATGGCTGGCATTCACAGGGCCACACACTCGGGTTCGGCATGGGTGTCGCCATGGGCCCGGCCACCGTGGGCAGGATCGGCTCCGAGAGCCGACTGGATTACACGGCGACTGGAAGTGTGGTGAACCTGGCCTCCCGTTTGTGCTCTTCGGCATCAGATGGGCAGATCCTCATCGACGCGAGAGTTGCCGAAGCTGTTGCAGGTGCAGCTTCAACACGATGTCTCGGTCGTAAGCCTCTCAAAGGTTTTGACGAGGAGGTCTCTGTCTTTCTCATCTGAGCAGACACGTGAGAACGATGAGGTGGAACGATGAGGCGGCGCAACGTCCTCGCCGGCCTTGGTGGGGTGCTGGCCTGGCCTTATCTGGCGCGCGGCCAGTCTCAGCATCTCCCGACGATCGGCTATCTCGGATCCGAGACCCCGGATCGCTTCGAAAGCCGCTTGGCTGCGTTTCGGAGAGGGCTGGCCCAAGCAGGATACCAGGAGGGTCGTAACGTCCGGATCGAGTTCCGATGGGCACACGGGCGCTACGACCACCTCCCAGCTCTCGCAGCAGAGCTGGCCAATCAGCCCCTGTCGGTCATTGTCGCGCCAGGCGGCGCCGAGGTCGTTCTCGCGGCCAAATCAGCCACCACGACCGTCCCGATCGTCTTCGAGATGGGCGGCGACCCGGTTGCGTTGGGAATTGTCAGTAACTTGTCTCGACCCGGGGGTAACTTGACCGGCGTCTCAAGCCTGAGCGTTGAAGTCTCGCTGAAGCGGCTGGAACTCATGCATGAGCTCATGCCGCGCGTCCAAGCGTTCACGATCGTCGCAAATCCGACGAGTCCGACCGTTTCGCGGCAACTGAAAAGCCTCAGCGAAGCTGCGGCCAGCCTTGGCTTGAAAATTCGCGTTCTCGAGGCCAGCACAGAATCTGAACTTCAGGCCGTGTTCGAGCAACACTCGAGGGTCAGCTCAGGTGGCCTAGTGTTTACGTCTGATCCATTTTTTGCGTATCGAAGCCAGAACCTGGCTGCTCTCGCTGCGGCTAACCGCGTGCCGACCATCACGCAATCGCGCGACTTTCCGCTGGCGGGTGGGCTGATGAGCTATGGCGGTGATTTCCAGCAGTCGCATTGGCAAGCCGGGATGTATGCAGGGCGTGTACTCAAGGGCGAAAAGATCGCTGACTTACCTGTTCACCTGGTGACGCGCCTCGAATTCGTGGTCAACCTGAAGAGCGCCGGCGCACTCGGTCTCACCTTCCCGCCAACCCTTCTCAGCAGCGCCGATACGATGGTTGAGTGAGCCTGCTTCGGCTGCTCCTTGAACTTGGAAGCTCCCGAGCTGGAGTTTGATTTTTGGCCTACGAGCCGCAGGTGAGCGCCGCCTGTGCCACGCTCACCTGCAGCCCGAGAGCAGAGGCTCAGCGGCTCCGGCCCGCGATGCGCCACGGCCGAAGCAGAAGGCGTGGCACCGCCCGCTGGTACGCGCGGTACTGGTCCCCAAAGAGGCCGACCAGGTCGCGCTCCTCAAAGATCAGCGCGACCGCGATGTAGGTCGTCATTAGAGCTGCCAGGGCGAAACGGTCGAAGGTCATGACCGGAGCAGCCCAGAAGGCGATCACAAACCCGAGCTGCATCGGGTGACGCACGAGCTTGTAGACGTTCGGGGTCTTGAAGGTGCTCGGCGGTATGAGGCGCCCGGTCGCGTAGGCCCAAGCCTGCCGCAGCCCGAACAGCTCGAAATGATCGATCAAGAACGTGGTGAAGAGAACAGTCGACCAGCCGCAGGCAAACACGGCCCAGAGGAGCGCCGAGGCCTCTGCTGAGTCCACCGACCAAATCATTCCGGGAATGGGCTGCCAGAACGCGATGAGGCCAGCCAGCATGATGCTGGCAGCCAGCACATACGTCGCGCGCTCGACAGGCTCGGATACGATCCGGGTCCAGGCGCGCTTGAAACGAGGCCTCGCCATCGCGGAATGCTGTAGGCCGAACATCAAGACGAGCGCCATATCGATGACGCCTGCTAGCGCCGGGTTGGGCGAGATCGGAATGAGTGGACGGGGAAGAAGACCGCCGACGAAGGCTACGAACGCGAGGAATGTACCCAAGAAAAGAACGTAGCACACGGCCGAATAGGTCAACGCGGCCGCCGCGCGTGCAGCACCGGGCTGCTCAGATGTGATCGTCTGCATGTCTGTCACCCTAAGTTGTCGTCTCAGGTTTTCTGAGGACTCCAGGGTAGACGTGGGGCCTTGCTCGCTCCGTGATGAAGATCACAGAGTTCCGCGTGACCATAGGCAGGGGATCGACTGTCGCCTGCGGCAGGTCTCCGGCGGCCTACAGAAGCGCGAAACGACGGTTCGTTGCTTGCTCGCTAAGCCCCGTGTGGACGGCTCTCCGGGGGCAAGCGCATCGGCTCTGGCCCACTACATGCCCCTGATACTCAAGCATCGGTCAACGCGTTTGCGCGCCTGAGTGAGATAGCTCACAGACGCGCGAAAGCCCCGCCGGCATCTTCTCCTTCCAGGCAAGCCACTGCTTCGGACGGGAGCGGCGCTCGCCGGTGAATGGGAGCCGGATGATCGAGCCAGCGACAGCATGGGGCTTTGACAAGCCGCGGCGCTCTACTCTGCCGGAGCGATCTGGCAAGCGAAGCCTGCCGAAATCGTGAGAAGAGCCGGAATTTCTGCCAAGGCCGGTCGCGGTAGCCCAAGCCTACTCTTTGATACGTCGGCCTGCAACCAATCACGCGGCTATATTCCGAACTGGAGTTAGACAATGACACCTAAAGAATATCTCGACAGATACACCTATATGAAGTTCCAAAGCCCGTCCGACTCCATGCAAACACTTGCGGGCATACGGAACTATGGCTCAGGATGGGGCTCACGGCTGGGAACGTGCAAGCCGGCCGGCACGATTCAGCGAGAATACCAGCTTTTTGTTCGTGCGCTGCGTACCTTTCATCACGGCAATCCGAACACGCCATGTGGACCGGTCTTCTCGCTCCAAGGAGCTTGCAACATCTCGTCGAGGGAGCAGTTCTACAGCAAGAGCTTGCTGAACACTTTTGTGGGCAAGGGAAGCCCGGACGAGATCACCGACACCCTGCGTCTCGGCATGCTGATCGGCCGGTTCGGGATGACGCGCGATGTCGCAGGGCAGCCCGCGGCGGCACCGAACGCTCAGGCCTATGCCACGGGCTACATAACACTCGACTGCAACGGCTTGGTCGGAAACTACTATGGCGGAAATTCCGATGCCTCAATCGACGCATATACGTCAGGGCAGAAGCGGAACAAGATCACTGACGTCAGACCCGGAGACGTTGTGATCACTCACTGCGAGAAGTTTCCATTCGAGCATGTCGGGCTCATTCAGGAATGGAACGTCAGCGGTGAAGCGGCGGCGGTCCGCATCGTAGAGTGGGGCTGGTACGGCGGAGAGGAGGCTCACTTCTCGCCGAAGCCTGTCACGCACAAGATCCAGCAAGGTCCCGACAAGCGGTTCGGGATCGGTTGGAGCACTCCCAGTCCGAAGGACTCGAGCGGTAAGACAATGACCTTCCGCTATGTCTTCGGCCCCCCGGCGGGCGCACGGGACCCGCATGGCTGGCCTTGAGGCAAAAGGGTCCGCTCACGAGCGTGTCCGCGACGAAGTGCGACTCCTTCAACGGCTATCCGCGCACCTCGCGTCCTGGGTTGCGGTCTGCTGACTCGCAACACCGACTAGCCGGTGCGTTAATTCCCTGACGTTGTTCTCGTGACTTCTGCGGAGTTCGCTTTGGGCTTCCGCAGCACGGATCACCAGTGCCGTGGCACCACCCGCCCACGCGATAAGCATTGCCAGCAACCAGACGTGAATCCCGCGAGTCGGCGACCGGACACGCGCGCCGTGAAGTCTGTCAGTCGGCTCAACCTTGAGCAGAGTGAACTCCGTCGAGTCTCCCATAAGCGTAGCCCTCCTGGCGGATCCACAGATCCTGCCCCGGGATGTGGGCGGGCGCTAGACGGGCTGCCTGGCCCTCTCCCAAGCTCCGCAGGCCGGCCTTCCAACTCTGGGTAGCCCTGCCCAAAGGAAAGCCCCAGGCGGCGGCCCAGGGCTGAGTTCACGTTAAGAGCGCCCTCGTGGGGCGAGGGCACGAATAGCATGGCGTGGCTCTACTCTAACATGAAGCCCCGACCGATCGGGCGGTACATGTATAATTGTGAACAAGCTGCCGGATCGAACAGGTTCAAGCGCTTGCGGTCACAAAGGAGGCAACCAGACGGTTTGAGTGCTAGGCCATCGCCCTGAATACGAGTGCAGGCATTCCATCCCGCCAGGTCGCCGAGATTTCGAGTTTGCCCGTATACCCCCGGCAGAACTGCCGAAGTGCGGCACGAGCGGCTCGGCATCGAGCCAGGGCCGTGCGAAACCCCGATGGTGGGTGGATAGTAACAGCGATAGAGAAGCCGCCATTGCGCATGTGGAGCGCTCCGAAGCCGTCCCAACTCGGGAAATGTCGCGCTGCCCGGTAAACGATCCGTTAACTAGGACGTCGCCGCCAACTCGTGTCAGTGTTCAAGGACGGCTTGAAGACGCGGATCTTTGAAGCGTTCGATAGGATCGAGGCGGCTTTTTTGCGAGGGAAGCATGAACGCGTCAGAGGAGTTCAGGGCGACCGTGTTTCTCTTCCATCACCTTGCTGTCGAGCTCGAGCGCATGGGCGGGATGAAGAGAGCAGAGCGAGCAGAGATCGTACGCGATATGGCCGCAAAGGCCGGGCCTTCCGATTGCAGCGACCTCCTGATGGGAGTTGCCAACGTGCTCGAAGGAACCGATCCGGCCAGCCGAGCCGATACTACGCACTTAGCCGTGATCGACGGCGGGCGTGAGGACTAGAAGCTCAGGAGCTGTGACGAAGAAGCCCCGAGCCGAAGCCCGGGGCGGAAGGTGGTGTCCGTCTGCAGAGTGGACGCGAGATGATGCCTCATTTCAACCGAAGCGGGAAGTCTCTTCTAAATCGGAATGGGGCGGGCGCGTCGTAACGATTGGACAGAACTAACGAGCTGTTGCAGGATCCAGAATTGGGAGCGTCGGTCAGGGGCGTGGCGCGAAGCAACGACGAATATAGACTCGCGGATGAAGTCGAGCGGTGCCGCGTTCAGGCGCGCAGCACGGCCGCCGATCTTGAGCGCTTGAGGAAATCACTCGCACGCAGTTCCAGCTTTGAAAGGCGGGCCGAAACGAGCGTCCTGGTCGCCAGCCTCTGGTTCCTACTCAGACGGATCGAGGTCGAAGCGGAACGGGCCCTCTCAAGCGGCTCACACAGGTTCCCCGCCTGACCCTCTGCCCAGCTCACACTACCGATCGTTAACCGTGTCGTCGCAAAATGCCCGTATGCCACTCCGGGCTGTTTTCGCGGCGACCTTGCTCGCCCTCTCGGTCGCGAGTGTCATCGCAGGGGCTTAACAAGCCGGTCTCAGCCGCAATGGCTGCATTTCAGATCAGGCGCTGAGGTCTCCACGACGTAACGGACCCCGCGCTCGGGGAGGGTCGTCCCTGACGCGATCCCCGGCCCGGCCCCCGTTCATCCGCGGTCGCCGTTCGAGTCCGATGGGCCAGTGTCTCAGAATTGATCCTGCCGCCTGTCTTGAAGGCGCCTTTCGAACGGCATCCCGCTGATCGCGTCCACGCCGACCCTGAGTATCGCCGTGGCGCCATCGTCGAGTGAAAAGAATGTCGGCGGGATAATAAAGCATTGGAACGCGATTAGGAGCCGACCTTCGCTGTCAGCACCGATCTCAATGTCAGGATTTTGAACCAAAGCAGCGGCGCGCTGCTGAGCGGGTCGCCTTCGATATTCGGGAGAGCGTGTCGCAGTGCAGCGATGATGCTGGCGGCCACCTTTAGACCTAGCTCACGAGGGAATTGGACCGTTTGCTGTGCTCCATTCTCCTCCTCGAAAGCGAGCTCCAGGACGTCGTCCACGCGTTTGATCGTGACCTCGCCCATGGATCAATCTCCCCCTTCGGTGAGCACCGTAGCAGAAAGATGCGAAAGCGACCGGGTCCGTCCTACGGGGCAGGTGGCCAACGCTTAGCACGTGATCGGTGTGTGCTTTGAGGTACGGACACACGCTAGCCGACCCAGTAGCTTCCCGCTCGTCAGGTTGCGGACATTTCGGACCGCAGCCTCTTGGGAGAGCGAGATGGCCGGCGCGTATTCGATCACGGTCGACAATCCACCCTTCGGTGTGAGCTCTACCGTCCCGGCCAGCGCAGCAGTCACTGCCGAGAGCGCGGTTGATCTGCTTCGCCAGGGGCGCACGGTTTATGTCTCCACTCCAGACGGGGACATCGTCCCTGGAGATGAGTTCGTGGCCGAGGTCGCTCGAGGCTCCTACAGCTAGCACTTTGGAGCGAGCACGAACCTCGCAGACTCGTAGGGCGACTTCTGTACCAGCGTCGTTTTGACTCGCCCAGCATCGAAGTGCTCCAGAGCATAAACATCTCCGGCGAAGCTGAACTTATCGTACTGCTCCTGGGTTAGCTGCTTCCCGATCTCCCAGCGCTCCGATCTCTCTCCGCGGACCGAGGACACGATGTGGCAAACACAAGCGTTCGCGTGGGTGAGAGCCCCTGATGCGATCGCGCTGTCGAGCAGGGACTTTCTGACGTTCCGCGTCTGCAAACGACCGCGTTCGTCCACGAACTCGATGGTCGTCGTCTCAGGCAGACGAACAGCCGCCGAAGCCAGTTCATTCCGCTTCGCCTCCCCAGGGTACGATGCCCCGGAACGATGGCGAGCGCTAGGCGGGCGTCTTAGCCCTCTCCCAACCTGCGCAGGCCCGAACGCCATCCTCGTCGTTCTCGAACTCGATCAGCGCCAGCGTGCCACGGTTGTCGGCCCGGGAACCGACGTCGTACCAGTTGCCGATCGCGCCGCTCGCCTTGAGGTCGTCGAGCCAGAGGTGAAGGCGCCTTTCCGCGTCAGCCCCGGGGCCCACTACGAACGGCCAGCTTGGTCCGTCCCGCTCCTCATCGGCTTCGATTGTCACGGGGCACCTAACCCGATGCGAACGCGGGCGTTCCAAGTCCGCGCGGGCCCACCGTCACGGATGGACAGGGCACTAGGCGCGCTCCGGCATCCTGCTAGGGTTGATCATGAGGTGGATGCTCCCCTTCACTCTAGCGACCCTTGCGATGAGCCCGGCTGGGGCAGACGAGGTCCCACCGGTACTGGTTGGCTCGTGGCACGAGGTGGGCCAGGAATGCGGCACACCAACTTCGGACTTGAACGGCCTTCAGCTTGAGGCGAGCGGCCTCATGACTCCACTTTCGGGCCCGCCGAGCTGTCTCTGGAGAGCTTGGAAGCACTACCCGAGGGCCGGCAAAGGGCTCCTAGGTCAGTGGACCTATCGGACCACGTGCCCAGATCGCGAGGGCACCGGACAGGTAAACGCCCAGGAAGTCGCTGGCTCCACGCAACTTGTAATCCTAGAAGAATGGCCGCGGTCGACGAGTCCGGCAGGGACCTCCTCCCCGCCCCACACGACCGTTCTACGACTGAAGCGCTGCCCGAGGCGCTAGCTCCTACGCTTTCGCCCGGGCTCCCATCGAGCGGGACCGCTGAACCAATGGTCCTCCGCGTGCGGGCCTCAGCTGAACATCTTAAGGTTACAATGTGATTCCGCTTCAATCGATAGGTGTCGTCTGGTGGAGTGAGCACGCGGCGCTCAAACACCAAGTCCAATGGCAGAGCAGACGCGTCGGCCCGACCGAAATCACGGCCCTACGTTTCAGGTTTTCCTGAATGGCTTCCTCATGCGTGAGTGCTGGACGGAGCAGCAGGCCATCGACGTCGCGCTCGATCTCAAGCCTACTACGCCCCGGTCGGAGATCTCGATCCTGAACCTGAGGACCGGGCACAAGGTCCCGGTTCCGGATCCCTCGCGAGAAGCGTCGCCGCCGTTCTCATCTACCCGTCTAAGCGAGTAATCCGAGTCTGCGACAACCCGGTCTCGATCCCCGGCCGGTCACCGGTACATTCGCGGTCGCCGCCCCGGTTCACGAAGCGGAGCATAGGCGCGTAACCGCTTTCGCGAACTGAACGCCGGGAGGGACTACGGATCGCTTTTGGGTCCCGGCCAAGCGAGGAGCGCACGCCGTCCGTCATCGTGCTTCTCGAACTCCACCAGCGCTACCGTCCTACGCTGGTCTGAGATCGTCCCGGCTGAGTGCCAGACACCTATGATACCGTCCTCTCTCAGGTCGTCGAGCCAGCGATAGAAGTGCTGCAGGGCGTCGGCGCCCGGCTTCACCTCGAACTTTCAATGCGGTGCTTCTCGGTCTTGGTGATCCTCGACCGTCACCGCTCCTTCCTCAGCCGCACGCCAGGTCCCTCTCCGTTCTCCTCGACGAAGATGACACCCGCCGCTTCGAAGGCCGTTTGCACAGCTTGGACGGTGCGGTCCTTCAGCGGTTCTCCGCGCTCAAAACGGGCGATGGTGTCGGGCGACACACCAGCCGCCGCGGCAAGTTTTCTAACTCCTAGGCCGGTAGCGGCGCGCGCCATCTTGCACTGGACCGGCAGCATTTCAGAACCTCGTTACGATTTTTCTTGACGTGCCAGTCTACACCTGAAATCCTAACTATGTTCTGATTTCAGAACAAGACCAGCAATCGCGAGATATCCCCATGCCGAACCTCACCGTTCCGGTAGCCGCTCCCGGCTTGCCTTCCGCTCACCCTCAATCCCGCCGTGCGATCCTCGCCGGCCTTTCCAGCCTTGCTGCCATCGGCGTTCTTGCCGTCGCCGCCGAGCCTCGCCAGACGCCGAATTGATCGCGCTCGGCCGGGAGTTCGACGCCCTGACATCGAGATGGACGGGCTTACGCCGTCGTTCGACGTGATCACGGAGCGGTACATCGCGTCGGAGAGAGCCTGGGCCGCCGACAACCCGCCACGCTATCCCACCGGGCTCAGTGAGGCTGACACGACCGGAGCACGCCAGGAGCGGAACGGTCTCGTGGCTGCGGCCATGCGCAGGATCGCGAAGGAGACGGGATATGACCCGCATCCTATGCACGACCTGCACAGGCGGCGCGATGCATTGGCCATGCGCATCGGCAAGCGCACGCCCTCACGATCGAGGGGATGGCCGTGCAGGCGCGGCACGTGGCGGAATACGCGCTGTCCGATGACGACTTCGCTGAGCCGCTTGGAGACATGAACTGGGACAAGATCGCGGTTCGCGTTCTCGTCGAAAACCTGTGCGCCGCGGCCGGGGTCGATCTCCGCAGCCGTCCTGTCGCCAAGCGGGAGGCCTGACACATGGCCCACAACGCCTCCCGCCGCTCGCTTCTGATGAGCCTCGCCGCCCTTCCTGCTGTTGCGGCATGCGCAGCGCCGGCCCAGGCGGGCCATCCCGATACCGAGTTGCACGCCGCAATCGCCCATACCGCGAGGCAGACGCTGCTGTGGGTCGGTCCGAGGACGCGATCGAGATCGCCTGGGAATGCTTCTATGGCGAACTCGGACGGAATCCCGAACTGCCGGAGGCGGTCTTCCAGACCGAGCAGGATTTCAACGAGTTCCACTTCTACCCAGTGCGCGATCGGGATCATGAGACCGGCCGAGCGCGCTTCTCCGAGACGTTCATCAACTATCTGCGCTGCGTGCCGTGCCAGCGGATGGTCGAGCATAAGCGTCCAGTCACGCTCGAGGACGGCTTCACGGAGACAGAGGTCGCATCAGGCAACAACTTCATCGTGAGGCATACCCGCGAGTCATGGCCGGAGGCCCAGGCTCGTGCCGACGAGATTGTGGCGGCTTGGGACGCCTGGAACGCCGACGTCCGGCGCCGCCGCGATGCCTCGGGCCGAACGGCTGCGGACGAGGCCCACGATCAAGCGATGGAAGCTTATCAGGAGGCCCGTACGGCTCTGATGCTAGCGCCCGCCAGGACAATGCGTGGGGCCATAGCGAAGGCTGCCATCGTGATGGGCCTATACGAGGACAGTGAGGAGGACTTCGAGGACGAGATGCGGGACGAGAACACGACGTTTAACTTCCAGCTCAGCCTCTCACTCGCCCGCGATCTGCGCGCCCTCGCCGGGGAGGCCTGAACATGGCGCTCCCTGTCCCCGCCCTACAGCCCGGCGAGTACCGGGCTCTCACGTGGTTCGACCGCGTTCCGCTCGACTGCGGGACGGTGCCTGTCGAGGACGATCGCTTCGCCCCGCATTTAAAGATCGGCGAGCTGGCCGTGATCGACCCTGAGGACCGCGAGCCAGTCGCGGGAGAAGTCTCCGTCGTGAAGATTTCGAGCCCCGCACGACCGGAGGGTCACCGCCTGCGGATCGTGGTGGATGCACTTCTCTCTCATTCGCTCGCGGCCTGAGCTCGTCCGAGCCTACGGCTCGGTGGAGGAAGCGTTGGCAAACCCATCTAATTTGACCCTGTGCGATGGGCCGCTCCTAACGGACGGTATGTGCAAGTACATCGTCGGTCGGGTGATCGGCTTCCTGGAGGGGCACTGAGCAATGCAGCGGACCTACACGCTCACCGCGGTCGCGGCGCTTGCTCTGGCGGCCTGGATCGTCGTCGGGGCTCCTGGCCGGAGCGCAGGGATGGAGGAAGCAGGGGTCGGGACGGTCGCGACCCCCACAGGCATTCACCCCGATCAGGAAAGTGAACTCCGCTCCTGACGTTCACTGGTCAGAGCAAACCACGCCTGAGGCTGCCGAAGCAGGCGTGACGGCTTAGATGCCCGATAGCCAAGATCTGCGCAGAAGCTAGACGCGCCCGTCGTCGGGCAACCAGGAGCGAGATCCAGGATAACTCGACCGAAAGGGGGAACGATATTATCCGAAAGGGTCGCACACCCTGGCCAAGTTCACGTATAAGACATCGAGCCGCACCGATACACTAGACGGTCGACTGTGAGCAGAATATCCGCACCCTTCAGGGACCTGCTTCTTGGGATTCTTACGGCCATTTGGGTTCTTCGGGCCGGAAAGTTACCGTAGCATGCGGCCGGCCGGCTTCGCTGATAGCGCCACGCTCGACAGCCCACTTTTCCGAGGAATGGCAGAGGATATCAGAGCTCAGGCCGAGCGGGCTGCTGCCGCGCGAGCTCTGATCGATGCGAATGTTCCCCTCTGGAGAGGCTGTCCTATCACCGAACTCAGCCGGGAAGAGCTGATCGAGGCGATCACCTATCAGCACCGGTGTCTGAACGAGATCGTCGCTCGAGCGGCTCGGGAGCGGCTGCAAGAGATCGCTGTACAGCTCGGCGACAGGATCGCCGCTGCGCTCTTAGACGAGCTTTGATGGCCGATAGATCGTAGCGTTCGTGTGCCCCCGACATTCCAATGGGACTATCCGCTCCACAGCGCCGTCACTCCTCCTCCTGGTCCAGCCGGTCCCGCAGCTGGTCGTTCTGCCGCTGCTGATCCTCAAGAACTAGGATTAACGATCGGCAAGGTTTGCGATCTCCACGCAACCGATAGCGTGCGGCCTATCGCCTGAAAGAAGGCCCGACGATCTGATGTGCCCATGGTTGCTGGGAAGCTCCGAGCCCGGATGCCTCTAGGACCAGGGTGCGTACTCCCGGCCCTCCCCCGTTTGGGCCTGGCTATTACCCCTCTTGCGACATTGCTGTGGAATGGCGAGCGCGCAATCATCTCAGTCGCTCGCTGTTGGAAGCCCCCAAAACCTCCGGCTGCAGGCCTCCATCGGCGGCACTGTTAAAGGCCGCAGCGGTTGCACCTAACCGCCCGCCCCGCGTTCCCAACGCGGGGCCGATGGCGCCCCGAGGTGCCACATGCGGTCGAGGTTATCGCTGGCTACATGGACCAGCGTCTCGAGCAAGCCACTCGCCCGACGATATACTCCCGCTACCCGCGTCGTCTCTGCACCCGGTCTGATGGCCCCGAGTACGCCCACATCCGCAAGCTCGCTCACGCCCGCTCCTTCCTGAGCCTCACGCCGGTCCCTCGCCGTTCTCAGCAACGAAGGTCACGCCCGGCGGCCTCAACGGCTACCTGCACGCCCCTTCGCAAACCGAGTGCTCGTGACCACAATTCGCTCCCGTGTTGATCTGCGTTCGGCGGCATTCGACGAACTGACCGTCACAAACATCCGGCACTGAGCTCGATGTTGACTCTTAGCGGGCGCGGCGTCCGGGGGAGCAGGTTCGCTCGCGGCTGGGGACAGCGTGAGAAGCAGCCGAGAAACGAGAATGGCCGGTATGCTTCGAAAAGGTGATCACCCGTCGCTCTCTGAGGTGGGATCAGACCCGCGCCTGCCCACATCGGTCGGACCCGTCCGTTTCAGCTTTACCCAGGGCTCCCCGTCCTGGGTAAAGACGACGCCGGCTCCTTCGAGGGCGGAGCGGATCGACCCGACGTGAGCGATCGTGATGGAGGGCTCGCCGTCGGATCTCTCGGCACGGATCAGCGCGGCAACGGGCACCTTCGCGGCGCGGGCCAGTTGCGGCTGGCTCAGTCCCAGGAGCTCGCGTCCGTCGCGGATCTGCCGGCCCGTGATCACTCAGAGGCTCCCCCGAGCGCAGGCGTGCCATTGCGCATCATCGGGCTTCTGGCGCGCTCGGCCCTTGCACCAGCCCTGAGCTTTGATCCGCGGATAGAGCCTTTCCATCTCGGAGCACGCCGCCGCCGCTGACTGCGGCGAGCCGACGCCACCGCAGAGATCGTTGAGTGTTTCGTACGCCTCGATCTGTTCCGACGGTCGCGGTGCAGGTTTGGCAGCGGCGGGGATTCCCGCAGCGAGCACGGCGACCAAGTAGACGGCGAGGGAGCAGGCAATCGGCACCGCGGCAGACTGCACCAGATCGCAGACCCTAGGAAGTGCGAGGGGGCGACGAACCGTCTGTGCGGTGCTTCGTCGGAAACACATGTGGGTAGTTCGGCGTGTCGACCATGCCCACGATCCCGAAGGTCTTCGTCTTCTCCGGCGTCACTGCCGTTCGCGATAGAGGCGCTTCATCAGTTCGAGATCGCGCTCTCAAAGTGAGGTCAATTTCGGCGATTTTGGCAGTTTTGGCACAGCCACAGTGAAGCCCGGCCTGAACCCAAACTGTCGCAAACGTAGCAGGCGGTCTCGAAGCCCTGGACCTGCCAAACGATCGATGGGCTCGGACCCGATGAGCAATCCCGGTTGGGCCGGTCTAGCCCGTCTCGCGATCCCCGCGTCCAAACTGGACGACGATGGTGCCGGCCGGGGTCGCGAGATACCTGGCCCAAGCACCCATGAGCTGCCGGCACCGCTCTACGGCATCGCCACTGCGACAGGCCCGCTCGACCTCATCCCCGGCCACGTCGGCTAGTGCCTTGGTGGAGCCAACTAGGATCGCGAGATGGGTCGCATCGGCCACGCATGGACCTGGCCCTCGCGGTAGGGTTCCGGAACATCTCCGAAAGCCGCCAACAGCATCGCAGAGCGCGACCCTCCCTCACCGCGCATGAGCGCAAGTGCAATCGCGCCCGCATGGAACTGAGCCAGGTCCCTAGCCCGACGCACGGCAGCAGGTCGGTCGTGATCTCGCAATCGCCGGCGACCAGCTCATGGCCGCGCCGGTCAAACACTTGGACAACGTGAACCGTGCTGCTGGGCATGCGGCACTCCGACCCTGAAGAGCGGGCAAGGTTCGCGCCTAACGCCTGGGTCGGGCTTCAGCCGGATTGACGCATGCTTACGAGGCCGCTCCCGCCGCAGCTCTGGCGCTCATCGCTTGGACGGTAGCGGGAGCCCCGGGGAGGGGCGAAGGCATCCAGAAAATCCTGATACCTCCGGACGTGCGCGTGATCCACGGAGATAACATCCGGTTGCCAGCATGTGCTCCGGCGCACGCCTTCCCGGCGCGGTCGCGTGCAACTGTCACTCTAGGCGGAGCAGGCCCCCGCACTCCGATGGAATGGAGCGGCGCCGGCGAGTCGCGAGGGAGGGCGCAATGCGGTTTCCGATCCCCTACATCCCGAGCCAGAGCTACAAGGGCGGAAATGGTTGGGGAGGCGATCGAAGCTCGGTCAGGCCGGGCCTCAAACACGCCGCCAACGACCTCAGGGCGATCCCTGGCACGCCCGTCCTCGCCATGGATTCCGGCATCGTCATCGGCGGTCCGGAATATTTCTACCAGAGCACCTACGTCCTGACTGTCAAGCACCCACTGTTCATCGCGCGCTACGGCGAGATCGCGAAGAAGGCGGAGGTGGGTGTCGGCGACTGCGTCGTCGAGGGACAGGTGATCGCCTATGTGGGCGACCAGAAGGGGAACGACATGCTGCACCTCGAGTTCTTCTCAGGTAAGGCGACGGGCAACTTCCGGACTGAGACACCGCCCTACTGGCGCCGATCGGACGTGTTCAACGGCGTCGCTTATCTCGACAAGACACGGGGAACTGTGACCCATTGGCCCGACTGGAAGGATAGCTACCGCTACGACGTCGACATCGACGGTCGGAAGTTCGTTCAGCGCATGGACCTGCGCGACATCTGAGGTGGCATCCGCGGCAGATCTGGTGCAGGCCCCGTCAGCGGTCCGATGTTGGCCATGTGCCCGTTGGCCAGGGTGAAGGTCGCTGAAGCCTGAAGAACTCGACGCCGAGCTCGCCGTCATAGCCGGCGAGGCCCGAAAGCTACGCAACCGCTCGTCAAAGAGCGGATGGGCTAGGCTCGCGTTCTATCTCGACCAGGCGAGGATCGAGGCCGAGAACCTCCGGAACTCCGGCTCTGGCCACCCGAACGTATACACGCCGGAGATGCTCGCGGAGCGGTGGTCTTGCTCCGCAAACCACGTCCGGAAACTCATTTCGGCCGGCGACCTTGAGGCTTTTCGCATTGGGGACAGGCTGTTCAGGATTGCCGCGGAGACCGTCGAGCAGTTCGAAACGCCGATCACGTCTCAGTTCAGATCCGGGCGCTCTTCCTCCGAGTAGAACGGGTAATGTGTCACGTCGAGGCGGCGTCGAGAGGCGGCTTCGCCGTTTATGGCCAGCCAATTCCACCGCTCGTTGGTGAGCATGGTGATGACCGGGGCGAGGCTCTCCTCGGGGACGAACAGGTCGCAGTCACCAGCCGGCCTCGGGTCTGAAAGCGCTCTAGCTCGCCAACACCGGTGGCCCGTCTGAGCTTGGGCCGGTTCTCGCGGTTGAGTTTGTGGTCGGGGACGAGATTGATCTCGGCCGGCTTTCCCTCGAGGTGGGCGGGCAGACCCACCCGGCCTACGATCTTGATGGACTGGTAGTGCTCGAATGCCTCGCGTTCGGAAGGCCTGATCTCGGCGGGGTGGACGCCGAAGTGGAACCCCCAATCGAAGCGATGATCGGAGCAATCCGGATTGCAATCACGTCTGCGCCAGGCCCGGCCGAACAGCTCACTCTCGCCCAGCTACCGAGCGAGCCAGAAACAACAGGATCCATCCTACCTGCTCTCAGGCCGACGCTAGCCGACTTAACCGGATCAGGAACCGCGTCGCCCATAGGGCGTAGAATCGGCAGCGTGGAGTTGTGTTTTGTCCGAACAGCAGATGACCGCTCTTGGCGAGCATGCCGGGTTCGAGTGCTTCTGGGCTGATCCGAGCCAGTCCGAGGGACCGGGCCTTTACGTCGAGGAAGCGGGCCGAAAGCGGAAGATCTGGGAGCCCCAATTCGACACTGCTGGTGCGACCGTCCAATCCGTCAAGGCGATCCCGTGGGAGCCCGGAAGCCAGGGGCTTGCGGTCGAGATGTCGAACGGGATCGGCGGCGCATTCCGTGTTCCGACCGACATGGGTTCTTGATCTTGAGCCGAGACCTCCCTGTATGGATGACGACGAACTGCGGGACCTCCTCACTCAGTCAATCAGATGATCCGCGTCGCCTGAGCCGCATTCGGGGAGGAGCAGCTAAGTAGCTCACAGTTGCCCCGACGAAGGCGACTGCAGCAAGCGCCGCAAGGAAGATGCTCGCTTCCATCGGTTTGACTCCTTTGGACTCGCCCATTCTGCTCCTACACTGTTAATTATGTGGATATCGGTGGCTTGCACCCGCCAGCGCAACTACGGCTAAACTGAAGGTGGTAAGCAGGAACCGGCAGAGCATAGGCGCGGCCATGGTCGGTCAGGTACTCACGACAAGCTTGTTGGTCACCATCGCCGGGGGGATCACCCTTGGAGTCGGGCGACAGCTTTATGCGGCACTTGAGTGGCTACTCTCGTAGGCGGGGCCAACTCAATTCCGGCCTAGTCTGGGTTCTTGATCTTCACCCAATAGCGGCACCGGCCCGGGCTGTCGCGAATGCCTTTTAGCTTCGCCGAGCTGCTTATGGCCGTTGAGACAGAGATCGAGTTGAGCATAGAGCCCAGCACGGAGGCAGGCTCAACTCAACGCGGGTTCCGCTGGAAGCTTACCTCGGTCAACGATTGGCCCGTGTTCTCCAGGGAGGTATTCGCCACTCGTCGCGAAGCTGAGAAAGAGGGCGAGACCGCGCTACGCCGTGCTCGCGAGCGGGGACGCATCCGTTGACCAAGCGCCCCGCGGACCTTGTCGGCTCCCTCTGTTAATCAGTTGCGGCCTCAATGAGCGAGACACCTTCCACCGCGAAGGGCAGACCGGTGGCCTGACCTCGTCCGGGTTTCACCGGTCCTCGTATCCGTCAGGCGCAATCTCAACGCTTCGCAAAGATCCAGTCACGTCGGCTGGATCAGCAGGGCCGAAGCTGGCCTCGATGATTGTTGGCTCATCCCAGACGGGAGGCGGCAAGCTTCCGATATTGATCGTATTCCGCACGATGCTGTCCACGATCGCCGCAATGCGATCGTCCTCGGACGCTTGCTCTATCTGGGCGGTGGCAACCGCCGTAGGCATCGAGCTCGTCTCTAGAACCTGCGCAAGGAAGGTGTCTTCGCTGCAATCTACGAAGTTGCTCGGATCGAATGCCGAGTCGTCAGCCCAGGCGGATGTTCCGACCACGAGAGCAACAAGGGCAACAGAGCATGTCCGGAGCTTCATGAGAGAGGTCCCTTATGCGGTTGACCCTGACGAGCTTGCGCCGGGTAAGCTAACGGGAACCTTCGAAACTCAGCTAAGCGATTCCTAATCTAGAGTCCGTCGGCTCGCGCGCGACCAGTACGGCTGCCGTCACTCTCTCTGTTCAGCATCGTTGACCGCGGTGCTGCCGGTTGGGATCCTCGCCAGCGCCTCGCATATCGCCTGCGCTTCGTGGACGGGTTCGGGGCCATAGCGATGCATCACTTCCTCACTGGCCATGAGGGCGCCACCGGGGCCTAGTTCCTCGAGAGTCTCGCGGATCATGCGGAGCGCCGCCCACGCGTTCTCGTACCCAATCTCCTCGCCTTCTCGGCCGTCCATTTGTCTCCTGCTTCCCCGAATTGCGTGGCGTGGGCGAGCGTCCTTCGCACGATGGCGCGAGGGCTTGAGCCGGAGGCCCTGCGGCAGTCTCTCGTTGAGGCAGACCAGGCTTTCAGGTTCAGCTGACGCTCGGACTCAAAAAGGTTCGATGATGAGCACCCTCGAACGCGCCACGCGATTCGCGGCTCAGGCCACGCCGGCCTACTCGCGATCAGTGCGGCTGGCCGTTTTGGCAGTGATAGGCGACGCCTTCGACATAGGACCAGTCCCGTTTCATGCGTCGGACCAGCAGGAGGTCGGTCGCGCCCCGCCGCAGCGCCTCGTCGCGCAGCGGCTGGATCCGGACCGCGAAGTTGTCCCCCTCCTGCTGCACGCCCCAGCCACCCCAGGGTGCGACGGCGGCCGGGCTCAAGGCCGGCACCGGGGTGGTTAGCGAATTGTAGAGATATGGTCCGCGTCCGTCGGTGCGGATCGGGCCCCCGACGGAGCCGAGCGAGCGGCACACCACGACATCGGCCGGCGAGTCGACGAGGCGAATCGGATCCGGCGGCATCGGGAAATAGCCGCAACCTGCTAGAAGGCTCGCCGCGAGCGCCGCCGTACCGAGGGGCTTCAGCATCGAATCATCCTGGTCGAGGGCGCTCGGCCCGGGTCAGTGAGCGGCTAATAGCCAGCGGCCGTGTAGCTGCACAGTCTGGCCATCCCTTGGTTCTCGGCCGAAAACCACCTAGCTCACCTCGCACCTGTGAACCGGTGACGGCCGGAACTGTCGCTGGCAGCAGGTAACCATCCAGCGCTCAGGCGCACCCGGAGATCGAACGCGAGCCGTAGAACCCAGAAAGCCCGCCGGCCGGAGCCGCGCGGGCGAGTCGGAATCTTCCGCGAAAAGTAGGAGACGCGTCATCCTGCAACGACCGCGTGGAAATCAAAAAGCCCCGGCGCGCGCGAAGCGAACCGGGGCTAAGGTCGAGCGCAGGGACGCGCTTGATACTGCAACGCAATAGACGGGCCAGGGTTCGAACCGGTCCCCCAACGCTGAACGAAAAGCCCCGAGCCAGCCCGGGGGCTGTGGAGCCAGAAACGCAGGCCGCTCCTCCAAGCGATCAGTCCCACAGCCGCGCTCGAGGTTCGGCTCAATGCATCTGAACCCATCGCGCAAGCACGAGCATCGGCAGTGGGCACGAAAGCCGTTCGAGTTGTCTCTTCGATCTCGCGATACGCCCGGCTCGTGACGAACCGGTCGAAAGTCATGCCCGTGTCCGATTCCGGCACCATAAGACTACAGAGTCGCGCGAGTTCGCGCATGCGCTTGCTCAGAAACGCGAGGACGCGGTCGACGGTTACGTTCGCGAATGAGACGTGCCACCAAAGATGTAGGAGCCAGACAGCTCCCGCACGAGTTGTAGAACGCGGCGTCGATGCCGGCGGGCTCACCGCTGGCAAAGTTGAGGGACTCCCGCTCGGGCGATCGAGGGACATGCCAGATCGAATTAGCAAGCACCTCAGAGGCGTACTTTCGAACCTCACCCCGAAAGCGGACGGCACCAAGCAGCCCAGACCCAAGCCGAAGCCCGAATCCGAGCCCGAGCCGCCGGTCAAGACAAAGCAGTAGCGACCACAACTCGTTTCAACCCGACCGCATTCCTCTACGCCAGCCGCGCACGCGATCGCAGGTAAACGCACAGGCGGGAACACCGAACGCGCGATGCGCTTTGGCGATCAGCACGGCACAAAGATCATCCACCACCGAACGGGTGAGGATGCCGACCACCGCAAGCAGGTGCGCGAGTCCTCCGCGGGGGTGCGGCGATCATGCGCCCGCCTTCGAAAGCTCGTCGGCACTACGCCGGAAGAGAGGATTGTCGTCGTCGGCCGAGCGGCCGAATATTCCAGTCGCTCGCTGCTGGACGCCCCCAAGACCTCCCCGGCAAGCATCCCACCGGCGGCTCCCGTGAGCCGAAGCGGACGCGAAGTGCCGCCTACCCTGCCCAGTGTTTGGCGCGGGGCCGGTGCATTTCTCGCGCGGCTCGACCACCGGCTCCTGCGGGATCGGGGCGCTCGCGATCCCGCGGAATGTACCTGAGGAAGATCTGCTCCTCCGGCGAGATGGAGCTCGGAACGCCCGTGGCAACATCCGTCGGTCTACCGTCCGGCCCGGCACCCTCCGGCCCCGCTGCCCGTTGCGGCCCAGCCACTCGGCGGTCAGGCTGTTCGTCCAGGGACGAGACCCGGCTCCGAAACGGAACCTTTCGAGCCGCCATACGCGTTCCATGCGGCCACACCCAAAGCGCACGCGCTTGCGGCAAATGGAGCTGCAACCAGAGCCGCAACGAAGGGTATATGGCCGGCTGCTGAAAAGGCCAACAAAGACGCCGCGAATGCGGCTAAGGCATAAACAATGACCATCAATACACCTACACAACTAACCGCAGAGGTGACAACTGACGCGCAAGTGTCTGGTTCCCCTTCGAGCAACCCACCAGGACCCATGAGCCGCGGATCGATCTACCGCCGATGACTCACTACTGACAGGGCCCTTCTCTCTGCATCAGGACTTCCGCACGCTGCAGACTGGCCATAGCCGTCTCAGGGCCGCCATGCACCTGGGAGGTCGGGCCGGGCGGTCCTGATCCCTTAGGTCGATGGCCGCCCGGCCGCTTTCGGCCCCGATCGCGGTGGGGCGGGCCGGGCGACTGGCTCTGTATTCCGCTGGCAGCCGTGCACCCGTACCGCTAGTCGGAGAACATGCCGAACGACCTTCCCGAACTTCTCGCTAGGATGCTTCAGACTGTCGAGCAGGCCGGAATGCTTGCGCTCAGGTTGCGCCAACAGGGATTGAGCCGGCACGAGAAGAGCGGCGATCACAGCCAGATCGTGACCGAGGCCGATCTCGGCATCAGCGCCCTGCTGAGAAACGAGCTCGGGACGAGGCTCATCGAAGAGGAGACGGCCGATCGGCTGACCGTAGTGGAGGCCCGCGAGCTACTGCGATCGTCCAAGTGGACGTTCATCGCCGACCCAATCGACGGCACGAAACCGTTCAGCGTTGGCCTGGAGAGCTGGGGCGTTATGCTGGCCGCGTGCCGGAGCGGCTGGCCCGAGATCAGCGTCGTCGCTCTTCCCGAGTGGGGAAACGATCGGTCAGCGCCACTAGGCAATCGCGAGGCTGGACTCGAGCATGGGATCGTTCTCGTCGGTTGCGCCGGCAAGGCATCTTGGGCCAGGCTAAGAGGTGGCCGAATGGTCGGTGACCTGCAGCCGCTCGGTCGCCCCGGAGGCGGCACCGGTCACATTGGGTGGGGAGCTGTGACCTCCTCAGATTACAAGCTCGACCATGCTCAGGGGCTGTTCTCCTGGTGTGAGAGTTCTCACGCGGCGCAAATCGCACTCCTCGCAACCGGTCGGCTCGACGCCGCTACAATCGATCAGAAGCTGTGGGATGTAGCACCCGGCATTCCGATACTCTCGGCCCTTGGCTTCTCTCTATTTCGCTGGCCCGATCTAGCGCCGCCGCCTGCAGAGTTCATCGACATCTTCGAAGCCAACTTCAGCGCCCGCGGCAGTCTATGGCTGATGTGCCAGGGTCGGGAGATGGCCGGGTCATTGGGCCGAGCCATCTCGCGATGAGTGGGCCCGTTGCTGGCCTTGAGTAGCCTATTTTCATCAGAACCTTCCGCCCCACTAGCTTCATCGCTGGCGGGCCGGCCCGCTTCATTATTGAACGGAAGGGTCGGTTGTCGTTGTCTCCTACCTACATTGTCCGGAGACAGAGAGTGCCACGAGAGCCCGATAAGAACCTCGCGGGGGCTAGAGAGATCACCCGGCGCGCTCAACAGACCGCCAAGGACCTCGCGGAAGAGGTGAGGCGCAGTCGCGCGCTCCTTCAGGAAAGCAAGCGGCTTCTGGAGAGCCCGCCCCGGCATCCTGACCGACAAGGCTAAGGGCATTCGACACTTTCGCGCGAGACCGGAGCGCGCCCTGCACCTCTGCCGTCAGAGTTCGTACCGACGCCTCCCAGCCCTCGCCACGAGCGAGCAAGCAGCGCAGCCTGACCAGATGGTTCCGCCCCTACAAATCCCTCTTTAGCAGCATGGAAACCGGGAGCCCTTGGTGGCAAGGCGGCCGGATGACGGAAGCAGACGCACGGACCTACGTCGTGCGGGTAAGCCGGCATGATGACCGGCAACCGCACAGGCGGGTGACGCGCTTCTTCGCCGTGGTGGCGGATAGCGAAACGGAGGCTCTTGAGGCGGTGCGGGCCGTCGCCGAGCCGGGTGACTTCATCGAACAGACCGACGGGCGCCTGCTACCTGAGACGTCCCGGGCGCTCGGGCTCCGGCCCGGTGTCGCAAAGCCGATGTGACGCGTATCGGCTGTGTGCTGGCTTCAAGGTCTACGCGACTGGCGCGCGGCCCAGGAACCCCAGAAATAGATGACAACACCCACCAGTGCGATCGCGCCAGAGACGCCCAGGTCGAAACCGAGATGATCGCGGTCGATGCCGGACAGAAGAACCCTAGCGATCATCGCCAGCAGGGAGCCGCCGAGGATGATGCCGCCTGCGAGTTTCCGGACAACCCCTCTGTTTGCCGGTGGAAAGATCATCTGAGACCGATCCTGTCAGGCGTCTCGAGAGACCTGCTCAACCGACGCGCGTGAGACAAGTCAGGTGAACGAGCGACCCTATCCGGAAGGGGTGCCAGATACAAAAAGTCCCGAGCCGAAGCCCGGCGCTGATCCAGCTGCTTTGCGCAAACAGCTGGGTGGCGCTTCGACGTGGGACGAAGCACCCGATGACAGTGCCCCCATTCGGTTGCCGGCCGGTTAAGGCCCATGCACGATACTCGGAGCCGTCCAGCCACCGCCAAGTGCAGAACGGTCAGGTCGGGCGGCTAGAGGCTGGGTCGTCCGGCCGCCACCAACGTCACCGGACAACAGGAGGGAGTTTTGCGTCAGCCGACGGTCTTCTCACGAAGCGTGATGTTCGCGTCGATCATCCTCGTCCTATGCGCGATGTTCGGAGCCGTCGCCTGGATGGTCACTGTCGTTACGCAGCCTTGAGGGACAAGCGGTTCCTGGACTTCAGGGGTGAAGAGGTTAGCGCTCCCGGAACGCGGAACCTCTCAGCCCCGATCGGAGTCGGGCGGGCTGACCATGGTAGCCTGACCGCGAACTCTTAACTGAGTGCTGTTCCGCCGCATCTACATCTAAAGATGAGGCCGGAGCGGGCCGCCGGTGCATGTGACACTCTTGCGGGGGATCATTGCCACAATACAATCGCCCCGAGATCAAGGGAAGCAAAATGCGTCGCGGGAATTTCACTCATCCTCCGCCCATCACGGAGCCGAAGTCAGTCTCGCCAGGGCTGCAGCAACGGATCAAAACACATACCGGCGTTGGCGTTGACGACGTTCAGGTCTATCCGAATTCCCGGGTTTTGAATGATGCGAGCGCAGGTTTACCTCCTTTGGACGCCGGTTTCGGCAGACAGGACGTCAGCTCTGTGCGTGCTTATCACAACGCAGCACAGGCGAACGGCCCATCGGAGATCGGCGCCAAGGCGTATACTTCGGGAAGTGCGGTGTCCTTCTCACAGGGTAACCAGATCTTCCTCGCTCCCGGACAGGGAGCATGGTACACGAGCTGGCCCATATCGTTCAGCAGCGAGGCGGAAGCGTCTCAAGCACGGAAATCGGAAGGATGGACGTTGCCGCAGAGCAGTCCGACCCGGGATCGGGTTCGGGCGAGTAGAGTTAGGTGCTGCTCAAATCTGAGACTCCCCGCAGATCGGGTTGGGACGGTCTCTATGATGGTTCAGACTGGTCATGCTTGCGGCGTGCAGCTGTCGCTATGGGCTGCCTTTCGCGCGCGGCCCTCTGCCTGTAGCACCCGCAAGAGCTCGTGCTACCGAGAAGAACGTTCGACACTTCGGCCTCGAACTCGTTGCCGCAGTCGCAGCGGTAGACCGCTCGCGTCGGCTTGCTAGGCTTGATCCTGCGAAGGAGCTCCGGGGGCTTCATCAGTGCCATGTAGCACGACGGGGCACGGGAGCAGGCGGGCCGCCATAGATCACGGACGCGTGATGTGCTGAATGAGCCAGCCGTCCGATCCCGGACCCCAATCCCCGGACGGTAGGCCGGGCGGCGTTGATTCCTGAGGTCGGTGGTCGCCCGGCCGCCTCGCCTGCGCCTGGGGCGTGCAGATCGTCCTCGAGCGCTACTAAGATCCTTGAGCGACGACCTGACCACTCCGACAACGCTGTGAGGAAACCCGTCCTCGTCACGGATCAGGCAAAGCTGAAAGGCGCACGCAATGTTGTCCCGTCCGGCCGTACGAACGTCCGACGGATCGACATCGGTTCGCCCGTACGCACGATGATGCTGATCATCGTTTCCGGGCCGCCCGCGCCGATGTCCTCGGCGATGAATTCCGAAATGCGCCGTCCGACAGCATCCTCGCGGGGCACGCCCAGGAAGCTCGCGTACGCGTCGTCCAGGCTGATGATGCATGAGTCGAGCGAGACCTGAACGACGCCGAACGCGGGTGGCTTGCAGGCTGTTGGGGCGACCATCGCGTGTACCAAGTTTCAAGGCACAACCGTAGGCCGGTAGCTCGCGCCGCGCTTGTCCATATCCGCTAGCAGGCTGCTTCGTGCGGGTTCGGACCCCGGCCAGAAACTATCACGGGTTAGTGAGCCGAGCGACCAAGGACGGCATTAGCCTGGGATGCACACGCCCCGGCAGCGCCGCATAGGCCGCGTCACCGAAGCTGATCTGGCTCACGTCGAGGAGAGCCGGCGACAGATCGAGGAGTGCCTTCGCGTGCTCAGATTGCCGTACTGGCCGGATTACCGTGTGCCCTCGACCATTGAATCCTGTTCGATGCGCCCAGGGCAGAGCCGACGCGCAAAGCCTCGGAGTCGGGTTGAGCCGGTAATGCTCGGAACGGTGGCGCACAACAAAAAGCCCCGAGCCGAAGCCCGGGGCTGATTTCGCGTTCCGCACGCGGGTGTGGCGCTTCGTGGTCAACGGGCGAAGCGCTGGACGAGGATGCGCCGGCATGGTTGCCGGCCAGTTAAGGTCTGTGCACGATGAGCCTAGCCGTCTCGTTGGATGAGAGTCCCGAGACGGTCAGGCCGGGCGGCTTGAACTCTCAGGCCTCGGTCGCTCGGCCCTTCGCTGCAACCACGGCCTCACAGATCGGGGTGGGGCGGGCTGGCCGTCTGGGCCCGTTCGTGTTGAGTCTCGCGGGGAGACGCCCTCACGTATGAGGCGGAGGAGCCCCGATGTCCGACGCTGCTACAAAACATGTTCCCACTCTCGTCGGTAGTGAGATCGCCCCGGTCGTTTACTTCGAAGGTTGCGCCGGATCCGGATTGCCGGCCACGTCTTATCGATGCAGCTGAGCGTCCTTCGCCCGGTCGGAATGGCTGATGGAACTGCGACACGGTCGCCACCACGGCCGCCTATCTAAAGGGGACAACTGAGGCGTTCACCCACCTTAACGCGATCGATAAAGCACTCCTACTCGGAGCCGCCGTGGGCGAGACAGCGAACTAGCCGCGCCGAGCTTCAAGACAATAGGGCCGAGCCGCTGGACGAGCTTAGGTTTGGCTCACGGCATCTGCCAGATGTCTCCTCCGTATGCCTCCTTCTCAAAGGTCACACCGAGTTCCCCTGCTTGAAACTCACCATCCATCCAGTCGCCCCAGTGCACCATCTCGTGCAAGATCGTTGACTCGATGAGCGTGTGCATCTTGCTGTCGCTGCGTACTGCCTCCGAGTTCTTGAAGCGCTCGCAAATCGTCATCGCGAGGTAGACGGTGTTTGGCTGCTTCGTCAGAAAGCGTCCATTCGAGCCTGGCATATGCATGAAATCGATCGTTGGCGGATTGCCGTGTTTCAGGGCGCGCTCGGCAACCTTCTCGTTGAAACCGGCGTATTTCTGGAATGCCTTGAACACCTTAGGCTTGTTCCGAACCTTTGGGATGTTGTCGCAGATCCAGATCGCGATCTGCGGGTATGGCTTGACCAGGGACTGAGAGACGATCACATCACCCTCCTCACCTGCCGAAAGTGTCAGCGCACGAAAGTCGCGGGCCGTGCACCTAGGTGTGGATGATGCAGACAGTCATGCTGAGGTATCAAGCGATTTCGCCGCCCTCCTGAGACTTCGTGTACTCTGGAGCGACCTCGAGCCGAATTTGGCTATTCCCGGTTGCGATGCCATGTTCGGGACCCTGGTGGGAGTCATGGCGAAGCACCTCATCTGCGGGTCGGCATTGTGAGCGCAGGCATTCGCTCCGGACTGCTGCTCGTCATCCTACGCCGCTGGGTCATTGCCCGTTCCGAACGGCGCTGGGCCCAAGCTGGCCGAAGGATCGCGTCTGGTGAACTGAACGGTGCTTGCCCGCCGATGCGCTCCGAGGTCCCGGGCAACTGCCGGAGCGAGGACGGGCTTCCGGCTGGGCGATGATCGCCGTCACGCCAGAGATGCAGACCCCGGCCCGCCGAAGCGGACCGGGGCTGTCGCTGCCCCGAAGGGGACCATGACGGGGTTGAGCGTTACGAGAATGCCAGGAAGGCGTAAACGGCGGCTTGTGAGCTGATCGGGCGCTAGCCGCGGCGAACCGCCGATTTCGAACCGAGGCGCTACGGCCCACGGCCCGAACAGGTGAGTTGTGATTTCCCGGTCCGATGACCAATGCGGACGCGCTCCGACGGCTTAGCAAAGGAACTGCTCGTAGCGGGCACACTGAACCCGGCGGGACAGCTCCCGACAGCAGGGAAACGATCACGACCGGAGGGGCGGAGCCCCGCCTCTCCCGTCGACCAGATTGGATTTCGAATGGCAAGCTAGCGAGACCCCAGCGGTTTTTGTGCGCACGCCCGTGTCCCCGCCGGGTTCTGTCATTAAAGTATCTCCGTTGCGGAGGGCCGGGACCTTGTCCACCGAAGGAAATGCGGAAGAGCGCCAACGACGGGAGCTCGAAGAGGAACTGGATCGGCAGTTGGAGCAGACCTTTCCAGCCAGCGATCCACCGAAAGTCACGCGCAGCGTGCCCGCTTCGCAGACGACGCCGAAGCCGGACTCGGCGGCGGACGAGGAGGAGAGTGGCTGAACCCGCCGCAAAAAGGTCCCGCCGGGTTCACGGTTCCTTATGGGCAGACCGCCCCCACCCGGGGAGGCCAACGCGGGTCGAGGCTGCGAGGTGGCGCCAGGTCCTCCGCGAGCTCGTCTAGCTGGAGGCACGCGGAGGTTCGGGCGAGTCTGAGCCGGTGACAGGTCCCGGAACCGGGCGGCTTCCGAGCTGACTGGCGATGCTGCGGGCGTTTTCCGGATTTGCGTGGCGCAAGGTCTCACGCAGTCCAGACGTATGTTGAGCAGGCGCCTCGGACACTCTTCACCCCGGGTGCACGCGTCAGTGATGAACCGATTGTAGCGCAGACGAGCCAGGAGCGGGGTACTCCGAAATGAATGGCTCCCGCTCGGCGAACCGCGCGCGGATGCTTCCGGGCTGCGTCGCTTCCGGCCTGCGCCGATTTCGGACACGAGGTGCTTGCCCGGAAGCGGACCTGCGACGGCGACCGTTAACCATTTCTCAGACCGTGAGATGCCGCCGTGGCGGTCCAAGGTGCTGCCGCTCGCCTCACTTTGCGGCCTCCTAGGGGATCGCGGCAACGTAGGGCCAAAATCGGATACATTAGTGGCTTGCGCACGCAACCGATGTGCTAGCTGATCCTCACAATCCGCTCGGATAGGTCTCAGACAGGTTCAGACAGGTCGCGCCGGTGCGACAGCCGCTGACGCGGTGGCGCCTTGTACATTTCCCCGCGATCCAACGGTGAATATGGCCCGATGTTGCGTGCCGGCCACTACAAGGCGTCGGCTTCCCGCAAGTATGTTGACTTACTGGGGAGCAGCTTACGATGTGGACAGGAAGTCCAGCGACCGCCGCCGCCGTCGCCCTTCTGCTAGGAGGGTGCGCGTCGGGAAGGCCTGACCTAATCGACGAGAGGTTCCTACCGGTCGGTTTGTTGATTACGAACATCAACTGTGAACTCTACCGAGCAGTTAGCGATCAGATAGACAAGAAGGGCAACAACTGGCTTAAGGATTGGCAGGGCGCATATACTATAACCCTGAAGGCCAATGAGACCGGCGCGCTCAAGCTCTCCGGAACAAGCTTCCCTGTGCCCTTTCCGCCGACTGTGCTCTTGAACTTCGGAGTCGAGGGGAGCTACTCACGTACCGCAAATCGGACGGCGACATACGAGTTCAATATCGACTTCGCGGACCTTCGGCGGGAGGATTGTTCGTCGGAGCAAATAGCTAACTCGCACCCCTTTCTCTCCGGCCAAATCGGATTCGCTGACTGGCTTGACCGCGCTGCCCGGGCGTTCCGCCGCAGTGGCGCCGCGAAAGCCGGCCCAGACACGCTGACGAGCATCGGCCACACATTCGAGTTTCAGGTGAAGACGAGCGGGGGCATCTCGCCCTCGTTTGTCATCTCACCGCTTCTTTCAGAGAAGGTCACCATCGGACCTTCTCTGACGCTCGACCGCGACGATGATCACATAGTCGAAGTGGCCTTCGCAAAGAAGGCGGCCCCTCCGCCCAGGTCTATCACCCTAGTGATTCCGAAGCTCACGCCAGAACAGAAGGACACTCTCGATAAGCTGACGCAATCGAAAGCTCGTGCTCAGGCCCAGGCGGCTCAACAGCGAGCCTTCTTGAGCAGCCCTCAAGCGCAGCGTGTGCTTGCGTTGCAGAACCAACTCGAAACCAGCAGTTCTCGACTTCAGGCGCTTCAAACCGGGAAAACGCTTGAGGGCATTCAGCCCGACGGAGGGCCGTCGCCGGAAGAGAGGAACTTGGCCGCTCAGATTCAGAGCCTCTCTCAGACTTTGAGCGCCGCTGAGACACGTGCGGCGTTGGACGCCGCCAACAGAGCACGATCAGAGCTGCGGAGTGCAGAAGATCGAGCACAGCGGCTTGATGATGAGATCGCGACGATAAAGGCTCGGCCTCTCGGCCAGCAGATAAGTCAGCGAGAGGTGTCCCAACCGCAGGCGTTCGTTCCCGCAAATCAGAACCCCGCCGTTACCGGCACACTGTTGCGCCTACTTTTCGAACGGACCTCTCGACGAGATCGGTTTTGAGATCACCCGGACAGTCGAGCCAGCGGGCATTGGCATTTCGGGACAGGACTGCACTAAGATAAACGGTCTGAGGACGCTACCAGCTCTGCGAGATGGCTGAGTTCCACGCCTGCGGCAGACGAGCATCCAGGTGATCGATGGTCCGGCGCAAACGCCAGGGAGTCAGCCCGGTGCTGTCTTCCCTTCGTCACGAGGGAGGAAGGGCGAAGAGCCCTGCTACGATCGCGGTGGTGAGACCGTCGCAATAGAGCTGCGTCGAAGGGTCGGTACCGCCGACGGCCTCGGAGAGGAGCCGAACCAACAGCGGACGCGAGTGGAGCAACGGCGTGAAGGCTACTGCCGCTCCGTGCCGCCATTGAGACCGGCTCGAAACCGTGACCCAGGCCTGTCTACGAGCTTGCGCCCCGGGGCAGACCCGCCTGGCCGCCGATGCTCGGGAGCGGAGACCACGCCAGGGCGCAACCCAAAGGCTGGCTCGTCGTTGGACCTCATTCCGGTCAGAACAGGAGGCGGCGCATGGGCGACCTCTCTCGCCGGTCGGCGCTGTCCCGAGGCGTTGCGCTCCTTGCGGATCCTCTTGGACCCCCCGCAAGCGCAGCTCAACGCCAACACGTAGAACGGCCTACCCTTCGGGTAGCAAGCCAGGCCGACCGGAGTATCGGCCCGAACACTCGCTTTTGGTGCGCCACTGGACTTTCGCCGGCCGAGCTTCTGCTCCTGCCCGAAATGCACCAGGCACTGACCTTCGTTGGAGCGGTCCCGAACGGGGGTATCACCTTCGTGCGGGTTCACTACCTGCTGGACCTGGTCACTGCCGCGCGAACCGGAAACCGGATCATCTACGATTGGTCACTTCTCGACGAGGGGCTGGACACACTTGTTCAGCGAGGGCTCCGTCCGATCTTCGAGCTAATGGGCAACCCGTCCGGCCTGTACAACGATTTCCACGACCTCGATCAGGTGAAGGCTTGGCGCGATCTCGTCGGCGAGCTGGCACGCCACTGTATCGAACGGTTCGGCCGAGCACAGGTGAGCGCGTGGCTCTTCGAAACCTGGAATGAACCGGACCTTCCGTTCTGGCGCTGGGGCGAGCAGGGGCTCGCCAACTACTTCGACGCCTGTCGAGCGGGCCTTGATGCGGTCGAGCCGCTTCTCAGGCTTGGCGGGCCCGGCACCGCTCGCACCCTCTCGTCGATGTTCAAGGCCTTCCTAGCCCATTGCGACAGGGGCACGAACATCCTGACGGGCGCAACCGGTGCGCGCCTCGACTTTATCTCGGTCCATGAAAAAGGGGTGCGGGAGCACGAAGAAGACCTAACCCCGCGGCCGCTGCGCATGATCGCTCGCGAGCTCCAGGCGGTCGATTACGTGCGCACGCACCACCCGCGCTTCGCCGCTCTGCCCTTCATCAACGACGAAGCTGATCCGCAGCTGGGTTGGAATACCCCGCATACCTGGCGCGCTCGGCCGACCTACGCAGCCATGATCGCCAAGATCGCCGACCAGCATCGTCGGCTGATCGCCGAAGCACGAGGGAGCGATGCGCGGCTCGTCAACGACAATGGTTTCCTCGGCCCGTGGGGACACCGCACCCTGCTGACCTATTTCGGTCCGCGTAAATTCCCGAGCGGGCAATCGAGCCACCAGACCGATGCCGCTGGATTGCGTGCAGTCCGGCAAGCCGCGCAGCCGTTCGAGCTTATCATAAAGACAGCG
>JAESGR010000433.1_pt1 | contig 34098 bp, 34 predicted proteins | sample 9269771 | NCBI WGS metagenome assembly JAESGR01 (sample SAMN15739572, study PRJNA653492) | algae metagenome | isolation source: Chroococcus sp. CMT-3BRIN-NPC107 and co-occurring heterotrophs from well... | place: USA: Clark Mountains Wilderness, California | collected 2010-04-18 | reverse complement strand
CAACTTTGCCAGGCACCTCAAGGCACTACTGTGGCGGACGCCCTTCAAGGCCATCTGCGATGCCTGCAAGGATAACCCCTCCATCTTTAAAATCGACCCACACCACCTCATCCCGGGACCATACACCGCGGCCGCCCCGGGGGGCCTGTTCCGGAACCTCGCACCCGCCCCCACTGATCGCCTCGGATTGGCGGCGTAGGGACAGTCGCCATGATTCCCTAACCACCCGTCAAGGCGATCAACCCGCTGCTGCTCGGGGCCGATCTGCCTCACCGCATGGTATAGGTCGTGAAGCGCACGGACCACCGGCCGGGGCGGGCATAGTCCTCTTCCAGCTTCAGCTGGAGCGCCGGTCGCGGCCAGGCCTGCAGGTCACGCCAGAGCTGCTGCCCCTCCCCGCCAGCAAGCTCCACCGGGTGCGCCTTGGCCCATTGCCGAGGATACCAGAACGGCTGCGCGAGGCAGCGGTCGATGCGGTCCTCGACGCGCCTGAACACCACGTCAGCGGACCTCCGATCGCCGGATCCGGCCACGGCGACCGTGCAGACATAGCTCGCCGAGATCCGGGCGGATCCATCGACCACACACTGGCCGAGTTCCTGGTCCAGGGGCCGGGCCTGCCATCGGCTTGGCCCGGATGCTTGCCTGCGTAGCGCCGCGAAGGCGCCTTCCCATGCCTGGACCGCCGCCACCAGCCCCGCGCAAGTGTCCTCGTCCCGCCTCGCCTTGGCCGGTCCGGCGACGACCGCGGGCGGGGCGACCTCGGGTAACTCTTGCTGCACCACCGGATCCGACGAGCACCCAGCGCCGAGCACGCCCGCCAGGACGAGCAGGGCTCGTGCCATGACCCGGGTCGAGCCTGACTGCCACCTCATCCAGGCGTCGAGGCCATGCCGTGATCCCCCTCCCGGCAAGCGTCCGGCCACCTCGCCTCCAGCCCACCCGGCGAAGGTGGAGTCATGTGAGGTCGCCCCTGAACTCGTCGAAGACGTCCTGATAGATCGCCCGCTTGAACGGCACGATATGGGCCATGATCTCGGCCTCGCCCATCCAGCGCCATTCCGCGAATTCGGCTTCCTCGCCATGACCGATCAGGTCGATGTCGCCGTCTTCGCCGTCGAAACGGAACAGGAACCAGCGCTGCGACTGGCCCTTGTAGCGGCCCCGCCAGGATTTCGCAGCCAGATCGGCCGGCAGGTCGTAGGCGCGCCATCGGTCGCTCTCCTTGAGGAGCGTAGCGGCATCCGTTCCCGCCTCTTCGCGCAGTTCCCTGACGGCACTGGAAAGCGGCGTCTCGCTCGGGTCGATCCCACCTTGCGGCAGCTGCCAGGCCTCGACCGTCGTGTCGATCCGCCGGCCGACGAACAGACCCCGGCCGGGCCGGTGCAGCAGGATCCCCACGCAAGGCCGGTAGCCCTGTAACGGCTCCGACGAGATGATGCAGGTTCCCTGCTCCTCCATGTCACCCTCCGTGCCCATCAGGTCCACCCGCCCAGCCCTTTGCCAACGGGCCCGTCTTCACCGCGACCATCGGGTCAAGCGGCGCGTGCAGGAGGGTGGAAGGAGGCACCAGCGTCAAGCCCTGGGCAGCGATTCCGTGCTGCCAGCGCAGGATCCGCGCGATCGTCAGCGGATGGGCACGCATCACCCCGATGGCCCGGCCATCCTCATTCGCCCGGGACGCGAGCTGGTCGAGGAACCGGTCAATCGTGTCGGCACGCGTGGCCGGGCCCATCGACCCGTTCGCGCCAGCACCTCCCCAGCCTGCCTGGCCGGCCATGGTAGCGGCGAAGTCGCCGTGCAGCAGCAGCGGCAGCCTGCGCTGCTGCAGGACCAGGGCGAGCGGCCGGAAGCGCACGGGACTGGGCGCGAACGCTCCTGGCTCGGCCACGACGCCCGACAGGCCGCTTCCCCTCGAGAGGATCGTCGTCAGCCGTTCGAGGTTCCGCTCATCCGAGCGCGCCGGCGACAGGGCCAGCGGCCCCTGATCGAAACGCGCAGGATCGCCGCGGGAAACGGGCAGTTCCAGCCAGACCTCGCGGCCCTGCCGCTGCACGGCCGCCTGCCCCGGCAAAGGGTCATCGGCGTACACCGACCAGGCGAAAGCGACGGTTCTGGGCAGCTCCGACGCAGCCCGGGTGAGCACCGGATCCAGGCCGAACCCTGTCAACAGCAGGGCAATGCCGGGGACTTGCGTCCCGGCGGCTTCGGGCGTGGCCGGCTCCTGCCCCACGACAGCCGCATGGTCCTCGGCCGGCGCCGGCATCGCATGGTCAGGCGGAGGTGGAAGCGATGCCGCGATCGGGACCTGCATCAAGGATCCGACGAAGGGCGCAGGCGGCGCCTGGTCCTCGATGCCCAGTCCTGCCACCGTGACCGACGCCATGGCCATGACGACCAGCACCACGGCCGACCATGGCAGGGCCGGCGCCCGGCAGATGGCGAGAAAGATCTGGTGGAAGCGCGCCAAGGCTGCTCCCTTCGATGCAGGTCCTGGTCCGCGGCTCGACGACCGCCCGCCCATCTTGCGCCCGCCCCGATGAATCCTTCGTTAACACGTCGCTCCTTCACCACGACCGATCACCGCATCGAGCTTCACGGCGGGAACAGGCCGACGCGTCGCGATCCGCGCCCGGTGGCCGTCCTGGTCGCTTGCCTAGTCCTTCTCACAGCCTGTGGCGGAGGAACGCCCTCGATGCAGCGGGCCAACCCGGCCTGCATGGCCGATCTCGCCGCCGCCGGTACCGCCTTCAGCCCCTGGCCGGCCGCACCGGGCGGCGCCTGCTCGGTTCAGCAGCCGCTGGTCCTCCAGCGCAGCGGCTTCAAGCTCGACCCGCCCCTGAAGACAGCCTGTGCCATGGCCAAGGCCTGGGCGGACTTCGCGCCGGATCTGGACCGGATCGCGCTGGCACGGGCCGGAAGCCGGATCGCCACCGTGCTCACGGCCGGCAGCTGGTCGTGTCGCTCGATGACCGGCAATGCCTCCCGACCGAGCCTCCACGCGTCGGGACGCGCGATCGACGTCTACGGCTTCGTGCTGGCCGACCGCCGCCGGATCCTGGTCGAGCGTGACTGGTCGGACGACGGCCCGGCCGGCAGCTTCCTGCGTGCGGTCGGCAAGGCCGCCTGCCAGCGGTTCCAGGTCGTGCTGGGGCCGCCGGCCGACCGCTTCCACCAGGACCATCTCCATGTCGATATCGGCCCCTGGAAGCTCTGCCAGGTCGGGTAGCGCCCGCATCCCGGCAGGCTGCGGCTGCGCACACCTTAATGCGCGTTAACCACAATGGCCCCGGACGACCGCGCGGGCTTCCTCTACGGACGATCCGGGGCGCCGACGGGAGAGGCCGCATGAACGTAACGGCAGGATCGCCTGGCCGCGAAAGGGCGCCATGGTCGCCTTGGCCGGCGTTCGTCTTCGGCGGCTGGTGGGCGCTGGCCTGTGGCAGGCTGATCGCCGGCTCGCTCGCCATCTGCCTGCCGTTCCTGCTCTTCTGGCACGATCGTGGCGCCGAGGCCGGGCTGCTGCTGCTGGCCGCTCACGCCGTCCTGGCGAGCGACCGGCGGCCTGCGCCCTGCCTGCTGGCGCCGGTCGTGCTGCCGCTTCTTGTCGTGGGCGCGGTCGCCGGTGTCGTCGGCATGATCGGCCTGGCGGCGGGCCTGCGGGACGGCGGGTCGTGACCGTGCTCTGGCTGCTGACGGCGATGGCCATCCCGGTGCCGTTCGTCATGCTGGTCGTCGCGCGGGATACCACCCCGCCCACGCCCGGCTTCGTCGGCAGCGCCATCGGTGCCGGGCTGGTGCTGGGGCCGATCCTGGCACCTTTCGCCGTGGTGGCACCCTTCGCCGACCGACTGGGCCCCGAGGGCGCCACGCTGGCCAACGCTTGGCTGGAGTCCGGCTTCCTGGAGGAATTCGCGAAGGCGGCGGCCCTTTGGCTCCTGCTGGTGCCGCACGGGCTGGGCGCGACCAGCCATGCCCGCGCCACCGGGGCCGTGCTCGTTTCGCTGGGCTTCGGCGCGTACGAGAACCTGCTCTACCTCGCCGATGCCGCCGATCCGGCCGGTCTCGTCCTGATGCGAAGCCTGATCTCGCTGCCAGCACACCTCATGGCCGGCATGGCAGCGGCCATCGTGCTGCTGGTGCGTCCCCGCATAGGCGCCACGACCGCGACCCTGGCCTTCGCGGCTGCGTGGTTCTCGCACGGCACGTTCAACCAATGGGCCCTTGGCTGGGCCGCCGCCCTTGCCGGGGAGGCCAACCCCGAGCAGCCGCCCTACCTTGCCATCGTGCTGCTCACGGCCGCCCCGCTCGCGGCCAGTGCCGTCATCGGCGAGGCATGGCGATGCTTGCTGCCACGGGTGCGGGGCGGGCGGTGGAGCGTTCTGCCCTGGGCGTTGCTGACCGCCATGCTGGTGGTGATTGCCATGCTGTTCATGGACGGGATCCTGGCCCGGTGGGCGGACCGGCCGGCCATGCTCACCATGGCGCTGCCCTTCGCGGGCCTGCCGCTGCTCCTGGCGAGGCTGACGGGGACACTGGCCTGTGACGCCTGGCGCGCCCGCGGCGCGCTAGCTCAGGTCCGACGTTAGCGCGAACGGCGCAAAGCTGGCGGGCGCCGTGTCGCCGGACGCCGACCTCGCGACCGCCAGCCAGTCGCTGGTCTGCATCTCCATCAGCCGGCTGACCGTCCGCTGGAATTCGAAAGCACCTTCGCCGTGAGGATAAAGTTCGGCCGGGCTGCCCGCCGCCGTCACCACCATCACGCGCCTGCATTCATAAAGGGCGTCGACCAGCGTCATGAAGCGACGGGCCTCGTTGCGGCGGCCGGGTGCCAGGATCGGCACGCCGATCAGGAAGACCACGCGGAATCGCTCGCCGATCGCCAAGTAGTCCGCGGCACCCAGTGGCCGGGCGCAGAGTTCGGGGAAGTCGAACCAGGCGATCGGCCCCTCGGCCCGCGGCACCGCCAGCACGCGCGTGCCGACCGGCACCTCGGCGGGCGCGCCCTCGGCGCCGTCCGCCAGCGCCCGGAACAGCCGCTCCGCCGACGCCTGCGCATTCCCGTCCAGCGGCGAAAACCAGGTGGCGGCATCGCGCAGCCGCTCGACCCGGTAGTCCACCGGCCCGTCCAGCCTGACCACGTCCACCCTGCTTTTCAGCAGGTCGATGAATGGCAAGAAGCGGTCCCGGTTCAGCCCGTTCCAGTAGAGCCGATCGGGCGCCCAGTTCGAGGTAGCCACCACGGTCACGCCATTCTCGAACAAAGCGGTGAACAGGCGGCCGAGGATCATGGCGTCGGCGATGTTCACCACATGGAACTCGTCGAAGCAGAGCAGCTTGGTTTCCGCCGCGATCGCGCGCGCCAGCTGGCCCAGCGGGTCCTCTTCCCCGCCGCTTTGCTGGCGAAGCTCGTGCAGCCGTCGCTGCACCTCCAGCATGAAGGCATGGAAGTGCACGCGTCGCGTCCTGGGCTCGGGCGACGTTTCCACGAACAGGTCCATCAGCATCGACTTGCCGCGCCCGACCGAGCCATGGAGGTAGAGGCCGCGCGGTGTCGGTTTGGCGGGCTCGGGCTTGCGCGAGAACAGGCTCCAGAAGTTCCCGCTGCCGGACGGCGGTGCCGACGGCGCCGCTTGGAGCTGCCCGTGCAGCCGCTCCAGGGCCTGGACGACCTTTTCCTGGTCCGGATCGGGGCGGATGGCGCCCGATGCGACCCGTTGGCGATAGAGGGCTAGCGGTCCGGTCACGACATGCCTTGATTGCTGCGGCGGCGCCGGGCTTAGCAGCCGCGCCGGAAATGTCGATCCGGCGCGGCCCTGGCCTCGTCATCCCGTCGCAGGACCGTGGCAAGGACGGGCGGTCGTCCAGCAGGAGAACGATGACGATGAAGCCCGGTTTCCGCGAGGCTGTCTGGATCTGGGCGAAGATCGGCCTGCTCGGTTTTGGCGGGCCGGCCGGCCAGATCGCACTGATGCACCGCATCCTGGTCGACGAGAAGAAGTGGCTGGGCGAGGCGCAGTTCATCAACGCCTTGAACTACTGCATGCTGCTGCCGGGGCCAGAGGCGCAGCAGCTAGCCGTCTATGTCGGATGGCTCCTTCATGGAACTCGCGGTGGCATCGTGGCGGGCACGCTGTTCGTGCTGCCGGGTCTCCTGGTGATCCTCGCCCTTTCGACCGCCTATGCCCTGTTCCAGGCGACGTCCTGGCTGGCCGGCCTGTTCTTCGGGCTGAAGGCGGCGATCCTGGCCGTGGTCCTGGAGGCTTTGCTGCGCGTGGCGAAGCGGGCGCTGAAGGGACCGGGGATGGTGGCCCTCGCGGTGCTGTCGTTCCTCGCGATCTTCGCGTTCGGCGTGCCCTTCCCGCTCATCGTGCTCGCGGCCGGGCTGGCCGGCCTTCTCGGCAGCAGGCTCCTGGCTCCGGTGCAGGCGGACCCGGCCGTCGCCGTTGACGAACGGCCTGCGGCCGAGCTCGGATGGGCCCGTCCGCTCCGCATCGTCCTGGCCTGCGGCAGCCTGTGGGTCGCGCCGATCCTCCTGCTCACCGCCATCTTCGGACAGTCCAGCGTCTATCCGGCGATTGGCTGGTTCTTCTCGAAGATGGCGGTGGTGACCTTCGGGGGCGCCTATGCCGCGCTGGCCTGGGTCGCGCAGGAGGCGGTCGAGACGCAGCGCTGGCTGGCACCGGGCGAGATGCTGGACGGCCTGGCGCTGGCGGAAACGACACCCGGCCCACTCATCCTGGTCCTCACCTATGTGGGCTTCCTCGCCGGACTGCGGGAGGCAGGCGGCATCCCGCCCCTCGCCGGCGGCCTGCTTGGCGGCCTCCTGACAAGCTGGGTCACCTTCGTGCCAAGCTTTCTCTGGATCTTCATCGGGGCGCCCTATGTCGAGCGCCTGCGCGGCCATGCCGCCCTGTCCGGCGCCCTGTCCGCCATCACCGCCGCCGTGGTGGGCGTGATCGCCAACCTCGCGGTCTGGTTCGCGCTCCACAGCCTGTTCGGCAGGGTGAGCGAGGTGAGCATCGGGCCCGTCCTTGTCTCGGTGCCGGACTGGCGCACGCTCGACCCGCTGGCCCTGGCCCTGGCAGCGCTGGCCATGGTCGCGATGTTCGGCCTGCGGATCGGGATGATCCCGACGCTGGCGATCTGCGGGGCGGCCGGCCTTGGCAGCCGCTACCTGTTCGGCATGGTCTGAGGCGCCGGCCGGCGGCGCAGCCGGTCCCACGGCACCTGCGCGATCAGCGCCCCCAGGCTGACCAGGGCCGCCCCCGCCAGCATGTCCGCCTCGATCCGACCCTGGCCCAGCAGCACGGCCAGCGCCATCACGTAGAACGGCAGCAGGTTCTGGTGCATGGAGGCCACCGTGACACCCAGCAGGCGCGCCGAGAGGAGCCAAAGCGGCAGGGACATGCCCACGCCGATGCAGCCCATCCAGAGCAGCAGGAGGATCTCCCGCACCGTCGGCGTGATCGGGGGAACCAGGCCGCCGCCGACCAGGCCCGTGGAGAACAAGGAGAGCACCACCCCGGCCGTGCCCACGGTGACGAACGACTGTGCCAGCGAGTCGTGTCCGCCCAGCTCGCGCACCGTGGCGCGGGAAAAGAGGGCCCACAGCGTGATGGATCCCAGCACGATGATCTCGCCGCCCCGAAAATCGGGCGCTCCCTCGTCGAACGTGCCGGCCGCGATCGTGCCTCCCAGCATCGCGAGCAGGACGCCCAGCAGAAGGGTCAAGCGCAGCCGCTCCGTGCCCTGCACGAAGCCCATGAGCGCCGAGACGAGCGGCATGGTGGTGAGCACGACCGCGGCGGCCACCGTGTCGGACAGATCCTGGCCCCAGACCATCAGCACCACCGAGGGCGCCATGTAGAGCCCGCCGAGCTTGGCGACCGAGCGCCACGGGATGCTCTTGAGATCGAGCTTGCGGCGGAGCAGCGGGAACAGGAGCAGGATGCCCAGCGCCGCCGTCATGAGCCTGCCGGCCGCCAGCACGAATGGCGGCCAGGTCGCCAGCAGCATCTCCGTGACCGGGATGGTGGTGGCCCAGAGCAGGTTGTTCGCTATGCCGGCAAGGTTGCCCCAGAGGACGGGCCTCGAATCCATCTGTCCCCTGCCCGCCCGTGGCCAGTTCCGTCGGCGATCAACGCCGGAGCGGACGCAAAGACCCCGGCGCGGTGCAGGTCAACAGCGCCGGCATCACACCCAGCCGGCCAGCTCCCGTTCCACGAGCTGGACGATCAGGTCGATCCCGGCCGGACCGTCGTTCAGGCAGGGCACGTAGGAGAATTTCTCCCCGCCGGCATGGGTGAAGATCTCGCGGTTCTCGCCCTCGATCTCTTCGAGCGTCTCCAGGCAGTCGGTCGAGAAGCCCGGCGAGATCACCACGACCTTCTTCACGCCCTGCCCCGGCAGCGCCTCCATCGTCTTGTCGAGATAGGGCTGCAGCCACTCGTCCGGACCAAAGCGCGACTGGAAGCAGACCATGGCCTGCTCGCTGCTCAGGCCCAGCTCGGTGAACACGAGCCGCGCGGTCTTCACGCATTGGCAATGATAGGGATCGCCGCGCAGCAGGTATTCCTTGGGCATGCCGTGGAAGCTCATGACCAGCTTGTCCGGCTGCCAGTCCAGCGTCGCCAGATGCTCGCGGATGCTGTTCGCGATGGCGGCGATATAGGTCGGGTGGTCGTGGTAGGGCGGCGCCGTGCGCAGGGCCGGCTGCCAGCGCATGTCCAAGAGCTTCTTGAACACGACGTCGCAGCCGGTGGCGGTCGTGGCCGCACTGTATTGCGGGTAGAGCGGCAGCAGGATCAGGCGGGAGCAGCCCTGGCGGAACAGGCGGTCGACCACCGACGGCAGCGACGGATTGGCATAGCGCATCCCCCACTCGACCAGCACGTTCGGGTAGCGCTCCTTGAGGACCGCGCCCACCTGCTCGGCCTGCGAGCGCGTCACCGTCTTGAGCGGCCCCTCGTCCAGGTCCTTGTTCCAGATCGTCTCGTAGTCCTTGCCCTTGCGCGACGGCCGGGTGGTCAGGATCACGCCCTGCAGCAGCGCCTGCCAGAGCAGCACCGGCTTCTCGATCACCCGGCGGTCGGACAGGAACTCCGACAGATAGCGCCGCATCGGCCAGTAGCTGGTGCCGTCGGGCGTGCCGAGGTTGGACAGGATCACGCCGATCTTGGGCGTGGCGACCGGCGGATGGCCCGGAGGCAGCTCGCCGGTCGGGGAAGTGGCTGGGGCCTTGGCCGATGGGCGCTCGATCTGCCCGATCATCGTTCACCTCTGAGTAGTCGGCTGGCACATGGCGTTGGGCCAGCCATGCGCAAGTACGCTGGTCCAGCACAGGTCCGGGGGTGGTGGAGCGGTCGCATGCCTTCTACGATGGCCGGCAACACTTCAGCCACGCCGGAATCACGCGCCCATGGCCCACGCCCCGAATTCGCTCGCCGCCCGCGACATCGCCTATCTCATCCATCCCTATACGAACCTTCGCGTGCACGAGAAGCAGGGTCCGCTGGTCATTACGAAGGGCAAGGGCGTTTGGGTCGAGGACGACGACGGAAAACAGTATATCGAAGGCCTGGCCGGGCTGTGGTGCACGGCGCTGGGCTTCGACAACAAGCGCCTGGTGGAAGCGGCCAGGCACCAGATGGAGACGATGCCCTACTCGCATCAGTTCTCCCACCGCTCGACCACGCCGGCCATCGAGCTCGGCGAGAAGCTGCTGGCGATGGCCCCTGAGCCCCTGAAGAAGGTCTGGTTCGTCAACTCCGGCTCGGAAGCGATCGACACCGCGATCAAGCTGATCTGGTACTACAACAACGCCAAGGGCCGGCCCGAGAAGAAGAAGGTCATCAGCCGCAAGCGTGCCTACCATGGCATCACGATCGCGGCCGGCCATCTCACGGCGCTGGAATATGCCCGCAAGGGCTTCGACCTGCCGATGGCCGACCGGTTCCTGAACGTCACGCCGCCCAGCTTCTATCGTGAAGGGCTGGAAGGCGAGACCGAGGACCAGTTCACCGATCGCCTCGCCAAGGAGCTGGAGGACCTCATCCTCGAGCATGGCCCCGAGACGGTGGCCGCCTTCTTCGCGGAGCCGGTGCAGGGTGCCGGCGGCGTGATCATCCCGCCGGACAGCTACTTCCCGAAGATCCAGCCGATCCTGAAGAAGTACGACATCCTGTTCATGGCGGACGAGGTGATCTGCGGCTTTTGCCGGACCGGCGAGATGTTCGGCTCGCAGACCTTCGGCATTCAGCCGGACCTGATGACCGTCGCCAAGCAGCTTTCCAGCGCCTACCTGCCGATCGCCGGCCTCTTGATGAGCGACGAGTTCTATCAGGTGCTGGCCGACCGTTCGGCGGAGCTCGGCAACATGGGCATGGGCTATACCTATGGCGGCCACCCGGTCTCGGCGGCCGTCGCGCTGGAGACGCTCAAGATCTACGAGGAAGAGGACACGCTGGGTCACGTCCAGTCGATCGCGCCGCACTTCATGAAGCGCCTGAAGGCGATGGAGGAGCATCCGCTGGTCGGCGAGGCGCGCGGCGTGGGTCTGATCGGCGCCATCGAGATCGTGAAGGACAAGGCGACCCGGGAACAGTTCCCGGCAGCGACCAAGGCCTCGATGATGGTGGCCAATGCATGCCTGCCGCACGGCCTGATCCTGCGTGGCATGCCGTTTGACGCCGTGGGTATCTGCCCGCCGTTGATCATCTCGGAAGCCGAGATCGACCAGCTGTTCGACCGGCTCTGGTCGGGCCTGGACGATACGATGGACAAGCTGTCGGCCGCCGGCTGAGGAGGCGGTGGCCAGCAGGGGCAAGGGCTCTGTCAGCGCCCCTGCTGGCCTTTCATTTGTACGCGCGCTTGCGGCCGGTGATCATCGCGACGACCAGATTCTCGCGATGACGGAGGCTTTCGATCGTGACGCCGGCCACGTGGAGGAACATCAGCCACATCAGGGCGTCGCCGATGACGCCGTGGATCTCCTCCATCTCCGGCGAACCGAAGAACGCGTCCGTGCGCAAAAGCCAGCCGGTGCCCGTGAGCAGGGCCACCAGCACGAAGAAGGCCAGGATCGCGAGCGATCCCAGCGGGTTGTGGCCGACGAAGCGCGGGTTCTGTCCCGACCACAGCAGGCGCAGGTAGGCGATGACCTGCGAGGGCCAGGGCCAGAAGTCGGACCAGCGCGCATGGCGCGTGCCGACGAAGCCCCACAGGAACCGGACGCCGAACGCGATCGCCACCGCATAGCCGGTCGTGCGGTGCCAGTACTTGCCGGAGTCCAGCACGAACAGGTTCAGGACGATGCTGGTCGCCACCGTCCAATGGAAGAGCCTGACGACCGGGTCCCAGACCTTCACGGTCCGGGACCCGGGCGCTGATTCCGTCGGTGCAGACACGAGACGCTCAGGCCCCGCCCCTGCCATGGCTCATTCCTCTTCGGATTCGATCACCGCGGCCGTGACCGGATCGAAGTAGATCTCGACCTTCTTGTCGCCCTTCTTGCCGTAGATCTCGTAGCAGTTCGTGTCGGTCACCACGAACCGGACGATCTCGGTGATCCCCTGTTCCGCCACGACCTTCTGCTTAAACGCTTCCTCGTCCATCCACTTGCTCTTGGGCTCGTTCGTGCATTGCGGGTCGGCCATGGCCACCCCGCTCATCCCCAGGAGCAGCAGACCGGCTGCCGCACCCATCACCTTGTTCATGGTTCGACCCTCTCTCACGCGCCCTCCAGAACGAGGGCGGTGGGACGAAGATAGATCGGAAGGCTGACCCGAAGCTGACGGCGGCGTCAGGCCCGGCAGGTGGCCGGGAGCTGGCCATGGCTCTTCAGGAACGCCTTGGTCTGCAGCCACCACGGGGCGTTGGGATTCCAGGTCGCCCGGCCACGGGTTCCGTTCGGCAGCGGCTTCAGCGTGCCCCAGATGCAAAGGCTGTCGGCCAGCCGGTAGGTGGTGTCCAGCTGCAGGCGGAAGAAGTCCCCGGAGATGAACTGGTAGCGGAGCGACTTGTCTGCGCTCCAGTCATTATACTGCGGCCATACCCACGGCATCACCGGCTTGTTGTAGATACGCGCCTCCGAGATCATGATCTCGGCGAACTTCACCCAGTCCTTGCGGTTCGTATTGTAGGTGTAGAACTGGGGCATGATCCAGTCGACCTTCTCGGCCAACGGTATCATCAGGCGGTTCTCGCGGCGCATGCGGGCCAGCCGCTCGCCACCGGCGACATAGTCGGCATAGCGCGGCTTCGGCATCCGCCCGAAGATGGCGAGCTTGGTCGTGGTCGGCAGCTTGCTCCGCATATAGGCGACGAGCCGGATCATCTTCTGCCGGTCCGATGTCGATGCCGCGTTCCACTCGATGTCGAGCGTCACGAACGACTGCCTGTTCGCCTTGATGTTGGCGATGACCTTGTCGAGCTTGGGGAAGTCTAGCTCGGTACCGGTGACCAGGGAGTTCTGGTAGTAGATCGGCATGCGGCGCAGGCCGCAGGTAGCCAGGCTCGCCGGTGCATTGTTCCAGCGCATGCACTCCCAGGCCTGGAAGTTCTTCTTGCTCGGCACCGTCGGTGTCGGTGCCGGCACCTGGTGGCTCGCCAGCTTGACGTCGGCCATGAGCTCCGTGAGCGTCGGCATGGTCGGGGTGGCCACCAGTCCAGCCAGGAAGTCACGTCTCTGCATTTAGTCGTTCCCTCAAGATTACACACAGAGCTCTAAGTATTTTATAGAACTTCTGTCGGCGGCTCAGCAATGCTGCCGTAATGGTCCTGTCACCTGAACTATGCGGTAGGCCGTGACGACAGCCCCGACGTGTTCATGGACTCAGCGGCATAACGCCAGGACCATTTGGCTTTTGCAAGCGTTCAGGCTATCGCCGCATATTAACGGCGATAATATGTGAATAAACAAGCTTGCTGTGCACCATGCAACAGGGGCGCCCGCCGACATCCGTCATGCCGAGCTGACGGCGGTGCCGGATCAGGCCTGGCAGGCCGCGAGGCTCTGTCCGTGGCTTTGCAGGAATGCCTTGGTCTGGGCCCACCAGGGCGCTTGCCCGTTCCAGGTGGCCCGTCCGATCGTCCCGTTCGGGCGGGGCTGCAGCGTGCCCCGAAGGCACAGGCTGTCGCCCAGCCGATAGGCCGTCTCCAGCTGCTCGCGGAATGCGTCGCCCGGGATGAGCTGGTAGCGGATGCTTGGGTCCTTGCTGTCCTCGTGATATTGCGGCCACAGCCAGGGCATCACGGGCTTCCCGTAGGTACGGGCCTCCGACATGATGACCGTGGCATAGGTCAGCCAGTCCCGCCGGTTCGTGCTGTAGGCGTGGAAGACCGGCTGGATCCAGTCCACCCTGTTCGCCAGCGGCTGCGCCAGCCGGTTCTCGCGCTGCTGGTAGGCCAGCCGCTCGCCGCCCTTGAGGTAGTCGGCATAGCGGGGCTTGGGCATGATGCCATAGAGCGCCAGCTCGGTCGCGGCAGGCACCCGCTCACGGACATACTCCACCACCCGGATCAGCTTCTCCCGCTCCGCCGTCGAGGAAGGGTTCCAGCGCTCGATGTCGAGCGTCACGAACGACTGCCTGTTCGCCTTGATGCTGGCGATGACCTTGTCGATCTTGGGGAAGTCCGGCTCCTCGCCGGTGAGCATCGAGTCCTGGTAGTAGATCGGCATGCGGCGCAGCCCGCAGCCGGCGAGGCTTTCCGGCGCGTTGTTCCAGCGCATGCACTCCCAGGCGACGAACTCCGTCTTGGGCGGGACGACCACGGGCGGCTTGCCGCCGGTCGCTGCCTTCATGTCGGACAGGAGGTCCGTGAGCTTCGGCGCGGTCGGGGTGGCGACGAGCCCCGCCAAGAAGTCACGTCGTTGCATGGGGCGCTTTCCGGGGTTCTACAAGAAGGACGGCGTCAGCACGGTCGCTGCCATAGCAAAGCTGCGGCGGCAACCTCTCGATGGTGCTGTCAGGCCACGCTTGCCGGTCGCACGCAGCAACAGCCGGCCCAGCCTGGGCGGCCCGACAGCATCCGCCCGCCCCCGGTCATGCTCGGCAGGCATCGAGGTTCTTGCCGTGCGAGCGCAGGAACGACTTGGTCTCGCGCCACCATCCGGCGTTCCCGTTCCAGTCGAGGCGCTGGATCTTGCCCCCGCTCTGCGGCACCCGCGTTCCCCAAAGGCAGACACTGTCCGCCTTCGCCCAGCACTTCTCGAGCTGGGCGCGAAAGAAGCTGCCGGGCAACAGGTCGTAGCGGATGCTCCGGACCGGCGAGGTTTCCAGGTACTGCATCCACAGCCATGGCATGACCGGCTTGCCGAAGCTGTGTGCCTCGCTCAGCACGATGTCCGCATGCCTGGACCAGCGCGCCCGGTCGGTTTCCGGCGTGTAGAGTGACGGCATGATCCAGTCGACCTTGGCTGCCAACGGCCGCATCGCCCGGTTCAGGGCGCGCTGCTCGGCCAATCGGCTGCCGCCCGCAAGATAGGCGCCATAGTTGATGCCGGGCATGATGCCCCAGTAGCCGAGCTTGGTGGTCGAGGGGATCCGGTCGCGCAGATAGTCGACCACCGCGATCAGCCGCCGCCGCCCGCCCGAATATTCCGGGTACCACCGCTCGATATCCAGCGTGACCAGTTTCGGCTGCGCCCGCCGGATCTGCGCTGCCACCGCGTCGATCTTCCCGAAGTCCGGGTCCTTGCCGGTGACCATCGACGATTCATGGAAGATCGTCATGGTCCGCAACCCGCAACTGACCAGGCTCGTGGGCCCGCCATTCCAGCGCATGCAGTTCCATGCGACGAAGTTCCTGCTCGCCGCCTCAGGGAGAGACGGCATGGCAGCGATGCCCAGCAGTCCGCCTAGAACCGCACGTCGCTGCATTGACCGTTCTCCTTCAGGTAACACCGGATCACTTTGATCGATTTTCCGGATGAGAGTCCAGGATTTGCCATTGGACGGAAAGATGGCAGATCAACGCGGCCCGATGCTGGCACCGAGCCTCCTCGTCCATCGTTCCCCGCCCAGGCCGACATGGCCGGCAGCCTTGCATCGCGGACAGCCCCGTGCGACGCGCAACGCCGTCAGGCGGCAGCACGCAACGAGGCCATCGATGGATCCCATCGCCGTACTGGTGACGCGAGGCCGGCATATCGAGAGCCGGCATACCGGCCGGCTCGTGGTCTGCGATGCGGAGGGTCACGCCCGGTTCGCCATCGGCGACGTCACCGAGCCGGTGTTCCCCCGCTCCGCGATCAAGCCGTTCCAGGCCCTCCCGCTGGTCGAGACCGGCGCGTTCGACCGGTTCGTGGGCGACCCGGCCGATCTGGCCCTCGCCTGCGCATCCCATAACGGCGAAGCCGTCCATGTCGACCGTGTCCTGGCCTGGCTCGAGCGGGCTGGCCTCCGCGAGACGGACCTGCGTTGCGGCGGCCATCCTCCCCTCTTCGGGCCGGCCGAGGTGGAGCGCATCGAGCAGCACCGGCCCATCCGGCCCGCCTTCAACAATTGCTCGGGCAAGCATACCGGTATGCTGACCGTCGCCAGCCTGCTGGGCGCGCCGCTGGAGACCTACCTGGACCGCGGCCACCCCGTGCAGCAGCGGGTCGAGGAGGCCTTGTGCGCGCTGACCGGGCTGGACGACCTGCCCGAGCCCGGTCTGGATGGCTGCGGCGTGCCTTCCTGGCCGATCCCGCTGGACGCCCTGGCCCGTGCTGGCGCAAGGCTCGCCGCGCCGCAAGGCCAGTCCCCGTCGCGCCAAGCTGCCCTTGGCCGGATCGCCGGCGCGATGGTGGCCCATCCCGAGATGGTCGCAGGCACCGGCCGCCTGTGCACGGCCCTGATGCGCGCCGCTCCCTGGATTGTCGCCAAGACCGGGGCCGAGGGCGTCTACCTGGCCGGCCACCGCCGCCTGGGCCTTGGCCTGGCCCTGAAGGCCACCGATGGCGCCACGCGGGCGGCGGAAGCCATGCTGCTGGCGGCCCTGGATCGGATGGGCTGGCTGGACGGCGCCGATCGCGCGGCGCTGCACCCGTTCGGGGAGAAGCCGATCCGCAATGTGGTCGGTACCGAGGTCGGGGCCATTCGCGTGGAGGAGAACTTCCTGAAGGGCCTGGCATGAGGATCACCTGGAACGAGCAGGTGATGATCGCCGGCGTCGACGAGGTCGGCCGCGGTCCGCTGGCCGGGCCGGTGGTTGCCTGCGCGGTGATCCTGCGCGCACCGATCGAGGGCTTGGCGGACAGCAAGGCGCTGCCGGCGTCGGAGCGGGAGCGTCTGGCAGCGCTCCTCCGGCAAAGCGCCGTGGTCGCCCTTGGCGCAGCATCGGTCGCCGAGATCGCCCGCCTCAACATCCTCCACGCCTCGATGCTCGCCATGCGCCGCGCGATCACGAAGCTGCAGGTCCGGCCGCACCAGGTGCTGGTCGACGGCAACCGTGTTCCGCCGGGCCTGGAGCTACCGGCCGAGGCGATCGTAAAGGGCGACGCGCTGGTCGACTGCATCGCCGCCGCGTCGATCGTGGCCAAGGTCGTGCGCGACCAGGCGATGGCCCGCCTGGCGCAGCGCTGGCCCGGCTACGGCCTGGAGCGCCATGCCGGCTATCCCACCGAGATCCACCGCCAGGCCCTGGCGCGGCTCGGGCCCACGCCGCATCACCGCCTGGGCTTCAAGGGCGTGCTCTGCGTGCCGGACGAGGTCGATGAGCTCGGCGCCGGCTGAGCAGGGTGATGCCGGTCTCCGCCGGTTGGTTCGAATCGTTGCGTTCCTCAACCTTGCCTATTTCGGCATCGAGTTCAGCGTCGCTGCCGCCATCGGTTCCGTTTCCCTGTTCGCCGACAGCGTGGACTTCCTGGAAGACGCGTTCGTCAATGCGCTGATCTTGCTGGCGATCGGCTGGTCCGCCGGCCGCCGTGCCAAGGTCGGCATGCTGCTCGCGGGCATCCTGCTGGCCCCGGCCGTTGCGGCGCTTTGGACTGCCTGGGACAAGTTCCTGCTCCCGGTGCCGCCGGCGCCAGTGCCGCTTGCGATGACCGGCACAGGGGCGCTTCTGGTCAACGGCGCCTGTGCCGTGCTGCTGGCCCGCTACCGCCACCATGGCGGCAGCCTGACCCGTGCCGCCTTTTTGTCGGCGCGCAACGACGTGCTCGCCAACGTCGCGATCGTGGCTGCGGGCCTCCTCACCGCTTACCTCTGGCTGTCCGCCTGGCCCGACGTGATCGTGGGCCTTGTTATCGCAGGGATGAATCTCGATGCGGCCCGCGACGTCTGGGCCGCCGCCCGCCGCGAGCACGCCCAAGCGCGCCCATGACGCGCCGGCGATGCGAGGCACTGGCATAGCGGCATGATTTCGTGGTCCAAGCCCTGCACGACGAGGGCAGACGGGACGGACAGGCGATGGACCAGGCGGCGGTGATGGCCGAGTTCGAGGCGGCGGGCGCGCTCCTGCGCGGCCACTTCATCCTGACCTCGGGCCTGCGCAGTCCCGTCTACCTGCAATGTGCCCGCGTGCTCATGGACCCGGCGCGCGCCGGGCGGCTGGCGCTGGCGCTGGCGGCAAAGCTCGAGGGAATCCAGGTGGACTTGGTGGTATCGCCGGCCATGGGCGGCATCCTGGTCGGCCATGAGCTGGCCCGCGCCCTGGGTGTCCCGTCGATCTTCACCGAACGGGTCGACGGCAAGTTCACGCTGCGCCGGGGCTTCGCCATCCCGGAAGGTGCCAGGGTCGCGGTCGCCGAGGACGTGGTCACGACCGGCATGTCGACGCGCGAATGCATGGAGGTCATCCGGGCCCATGGCGGCCAGGTGGTCGCGGCAGCCTGCCTGGTGGACCGTTCGGGCGGCCGGGCGCAACTGGGCGTCCCGCATGTGGCGCTGATGGCGCTCGACCTGCCGACCTACCGCCCGGAGGACGTCCCGCCGGAGCTGGCTGCCATCCCGCCGGTCAAGCCAGGTTCCCGCCCCGGTCAGGCAGGCCCCGGCGGAGCCTAAGGCCGGTGCTCCTCGCCCGCCGCCGCACGCCCCGCTTGCGTGAACGCATGCGCTTGGCCGTCCTGCCGCGCACCGGCTACAAGCGCGCCTGGCAGTACCGCGTCCAGCGCATCGCCCGGATGGCCGGCTCTCCCTATTTCCTGGCCGGCGGCGTGGCACTCGGCACGGCGCTGGCGCTCACGCCCTGGTTCGGCCTCCACTTCGTGCTGGCCTTCCTCCTGGCAAGGCTGCTCCGCGTCAGCTTCCCCCTGGCCCTGGCCTTCACGCTGCTGAACAACCCCTGGACCCTGCCGCTGGTCATGGCGGCCGACTACGAGCTCGGCCGCGCGATCCTGGGCGACCACCAGCTGGGCCTGCCCCCGATCGAGCACATCAGCTGGAAGTATCTTTTGAGCGAGGGCGAGGCCCTGCTCCTGCCGCTGGCCGTCGGCAGCACGCCCGTGGCGGTTGCAGGATTCGTCGCGGTCTACTGGCCGCTCAAGCGCAAGGTGGCGCACATGCAGGCGACCCGGCGCACCAAGCTGGATCAGCGCCGGGCCGCGATAGTGAAGCTCGAGGCGAACGAGATCGCCTTGAGCTGAGCCTCAGGGCAGTTCCTTCAGCACCGAGCCCAGCTTGTCCACGATCTCGTCGATATGGGCCTTGGTCAGGACCAGCGGCGGCGACATGGCGATCGTATCACCGGTCACCCGCAGCATGATGCCTTTCTCGTAGCCGAGCAGCATGGCGTCATAGGCCCGCTCGGCCACCGCACCCGGCCGCGACGACAGCTCGACCGCCGCCATGATGCCCACGGTCCGGATGTCGATGACGTTGGGCAGGCCCTTGAGCGAGTGGACGGCGTCGCCCCAATATTCGACCAGCGAGGCCGCGTTCTCGAACACGCCTTCGTCCCGGTAGACGTCGAGCGTGGCGAGGGCGGCGGCGCAGGCTACCGGATGGGCCGAATAGGTGTAGCCGTGGAACAGCTCGATGGCCTTTTCCGAGCCGCCCGTCTCCATGAAGGTCTCGTAGATCTCCTTGGACACCATCACCGCACCCATCGGGATGGTGGCCGAGGTCAGGCCCTTGGCGGTGGTGATGATGTCCGGCTCCACGCCGAAATGTTCCGCCGCCGAGCCCTTGCCGAGGCGACCATAGGCGGTGATCACCTCGTCGAAGATCAGGAGGATGCCGTGCTTCTTGGTGATGGCGCGCAGCTTCTCCAGATAGCCCTGCGGCGGGGCCAGCACGCCGGTCGAGCCCGCCACCGGCTCGACGATCACGGCTGCGATGTTGGACGCGTCGTGCAACGCCACCAGCCGCTCCAGCTCATCCGCCAGATGCGCGCCCCAGGCCGGCTGGCCCTTGGAATAGGCCTGGTGCTCCAGGCTGTAGGTGTGCGGCAGGTGGTCGACGCCGGTCAGCAGCGAGCCGAAATACATCCGGTTCTTGACCATGCCGCCGACGGAGATGCCGCCGAAGCCCACGCCATGGTAGCCGCGCTCGCGGCCGATCAGCCGGGTGCGCGTGCCCTGGCCGCGGTTGCGGTGATAGGCGAGCGCGATCTTGAGCGCCGTGTCGACCGATTCCGAGCCGGAATTGGTGAAGAAGGCGTGGTCCAGCTTGCCCGGGAACAGGTGGGCCAGGCGCGAGGCCAGCTCGAACGACTTCGGATGGCCCCACTGGAAGGGGGGCGCGAAGTCCAGTTCGGCCGCCTGCTTCTGGATCGCTTTCACGATCTTCGGATGGGCATGGCCCGCGTTGACGCACCACAGGCCCGCCGTGGCATCGAGCAGCTGGCGGCCGTCATGGGTGGTGTAGTGCAGCCCTTGTGCCTTCACGAGCAGCCGCGGGTTCTTCTTGAACTCGCGGTTCGCGGTGAACGGCATCCAGAAGCTCTCGAGGTCGTTCGGGACGGTGGCGAGATCCTTGGTCAGCATGAGAGCCTCTCGGACAAGGGAGGAGCAACGGACCAAGGGCGCGACGATGCGGGTCGAGCCTCGGCTGCGCTCATCAGATCATGACGTAGCCGGCAAGGTAGAGCCACAGCATCGCCAAGACTAGGGCCAGCAGGGTCATGGGCACGCCTGCCCTGGCATGGTCGAGGAAGCCCAGCCGCACGCCCTGCTCGGCAGCGCGCTCGACGGTGATGATGTTGGCCAGGCTGCCGATGATCAGGAGGTTGCCGGACAGGGTCGAGAGCGCGGCCAGCGCGTAGAGGGCGCCTGGCGGCAGGTCGGGCAGGATGCCCAGGATCAGCATCACGATCGGGACGTTGCCGATCGTGTTGCTGCCGATCAGGGCCAGCGGCGCCAGCACGCCCAGCCGGTCCGGAAGGAGGCCCGCCTGTTCCAGCCAGCCCACCGCAATCGTGGGAAGGCCCGTATCGGCCAGTGCCGTCGTCACCACGAACAGCCCGCCGAACAGGACCAGCAGGTGCCAGTCGACCAGGCCCAGCAGGCGCCTCGTCGCAAACCGCCGGCTCACCAGCAGGGCGCCGGCCACGACCAGCACGGTGGTCGTGTGGGGAATGGGCGTGGTGAAGCCCGCCAGCAGCACGACCGTCCAAAAGCAGGCCTTAAGCAGCGCGCTGCGCTCGACCGGCGGCAATTCGATGGCACCACCATTTCCGGCAGCTGGCACCAGTGCCTGGCGCCACTGCCAGCGCACCACGAGCCAGACGGCGACCAGCCCGGCCAGGGCCGGCGGCGCGCAGGCGGCGGCGAAGGCCCAAAAGTCGAGATGGCCGATCGAGCCGATCAGGATGTTCTGCGGGTTGCCGATCAGCGTGGCGGCCGAGCCGGCATTGGCAGCGCCGGTAAGCGCGATGAGAAAAGGGCGCGGGTCGAGCCCCCGGCTGGCCAGCCCGCGGCAGAGCAGCGGCGTGATCGCCCACACCACGACATCGTTTGCCAGCACCGCCGACAGCAATCCTGCCACCACGATCACCAGCGCCAGGATCGTGGCCGGGCTGGCCCTGGTCAGCGCGATGGCGGCAGCGACGCGGTCGTAGAACCCGCAGGCCGCGAACTGGGCGGAGAGAACCATCAGCCCAAACAGGACGACCAGGGTCGGAAAATCGATGGCCGCCAGGACGCGCTCGGCCGACACGGCGCCTGCCGCGAACAGCACGATGGCGCCGAGCAGGGCGATGCCAGTCCGGTCGATCCGCAGCCCCGGCCAGCGGCCGAACGCCATGCCGAGATAGACGGCGACGAACACCGCCAGCACGAGTTCCTGCAACGCCGTCTGCTCCCAAGCGGGCCGGACCATGGCCGCAGGTCCGCAGCGCCGTTCTTCCAGCCGCACGTGGGGAGCTTTCGGCGGCATGCTCGCAAGGCGCAAGCATCAGCAGATCGATTGTCTCGGAGCCTGGGTGTCGTTATTCCGAAGGCAGGGGCGACGCCGGCATGGTTCTTCCGTGGACCAGCACGGTCTCTCCGGGGAATGGGAGCGTAGAATGGTTCAAGGCGCACGCGTCGCACGTCCGGTATCGATGGTGGAGCGCGCCACGGCGGTGGTGGCCACGCTCCTTCTCGGCACCTTCCTCGTCTGGGGTGCCGGCTTCGCCAATTCCCAGGTCCTCCACGACGCGGCGCATGACGGCCGCCACAGCTTCGCCTTCCCCTGCCACTGATCGAGCAAGGCAAGGCGGCATGCTCACTCTGTTCCGGCGCTTTGCGACGGTCGGCATCGCGGCTGGCCTGTTCGCCGGCCTGATCGTCACGCTGCTGCAGGCGTTCACGACCGTGCCGCTGATCGTGGCGGCCGAAGTCTACGAGCAGGCGGCCGGCCACGAGCACGAGGCGTCGCTGGCACCGGGCTTCGTCCTGGCGTCGGCCGGGCCGGGCCTGGTGCTGGTGCATGGCGGCGAGCATCATGACGACGGCGAGCCGGGCGCCATCTCCTGGCAGCGGCGGATCTCGACGCTCGGCGCCAACCTGGTGGCCGGTGCCGGCTTCGGCCTGTTGCTGGCCGGTGCCATGGCGCTGGCCGGCCATGCCTATACGCCCCGAACCGCAGCCTTCTGGGGCCTCGCCGGCTTTGCGACCTTCGCCTTCGCCCCCTCGCTGGGCCTGCCGCCGGAACTGCCGGGGGCGGTGACCGCGGATCTGGCGGCGCGCCAGGCCTGGTGGCTCATGACGGCGCTTGCGACGGCAGCGGGGCTCTGGCTCGTCCTGCTGTCAGGCCGCACCATCCTGGCCGCCCTCGGCCTGGTTCTGCTGGCCGTCCCCCACCTGATCGGCTCGCCCTCGGCCGGCCTGCATGGCGGGGTGGTGCCGCCAGAACTCGCCGCCGAGTTCGTCACCGCGTCGCTGCTGAGCCAGGCGGTGTTCTGGGTCGTCCTGGGCTATGCCGTCGGCTGGCTCGGTGCGCGGCTGGATGCCCGCGCACAGCTCGACGAGGCCCTTCAGCCGGTCTGACCGTCGTCCCGCTTGGCCGTTCCCTGCAGCACCTCGACCGGAACCCCCATCGCCTCGGCAAGCCGCACCTGGGCGCTGCCGCGCCTGGCCGGCTGCTGCTGGCTGTCATGCGGCTTCCATCCCGTCACGTACAGGATGTCGAAGGTGGCCAGGATCCGGCCGTCCTCCCGGGCGAAGCGCTCGCGATAGATCTGGGCGGTCCGCAGCAGGACGTCGCGCCGGAACATGCCGCGCGGCCGGTCGAGCAGCGCACCGCCCTCGCCCATGGCCTGCAGGTCGTGCAGCAGGGCCAGGGGCTCCGCATAGCTCACCGTGATCCGGTCGACATCCGCCACCGGCAGCGCCACCTGCGCCCGCTGCAGCAGGGCCGCCGCGTCCTGGATGTCCACGAACGGCGCCACCAGCATGGACACGCCGCCCCGCACGTCCAGCTCGGCCTGCATCAGGGCGGTGCGCAGCTCGATCAGGCTCTCGCCGCCAAGCCAGGCCAGGAGCATCAGCCCGTCCGGCGCCAGGATCCGGCGGAGCTGCACCAGCACGCCCGGCAGGTCGTCGACATGGTGCAGCGCCATGACGCTGACCACGAGGTCGAAGCTGTCGTCCGCGAACGGCAGGAGTTCCGGCTCGGCCTGGACCTTCAGGCCCGGCCCCATGTCAAGCGCATCCGCCACCGGATCGACCGAGACGAGCAGGTCGGCAGCGAGGCCCGCTTGTGCCAACATCCCGGCCAGCCGGCCGCGCCAGCTGCCAAGCTCCAGCACGCGCGGGAACGGACGGCGGATGTCCGACAGCCGGTCGGCCACGCGTTCCGCGACCTCGTCCAGGAGAAACGGCTCGAATCGGCGGTCCGCCATGGCGCGCGTCCGGTTCCGGTGCACGGCGCGACGGTCGAACAGGCGCTTCAGATCGGTCATGATGCTTTGGCAAGCGGGGTGGACAGGCGGGAGCGGCCGGCAAAGCGCAGCCCCAACAGAACAAATGCGAGTGCCAGGCCCGTGAACAAGCCCCACCACAGGCCGATCACGCCCAGCCCCGCCGGAAAGGCCAGGTACCAGGCCACGCCGACCATGACCGGCCAGAAGCAGGAGACATGGATGACCGTCGGGATCCACGTGTCGCCCGTGCCGCGCAAGGCTGCCGTGACCACGCCCTGGCCGCTGTCGACGATCATGGTGGGGCCCACCACGAGCAGGGCCGTCGCCATCACGACGATCACCAGCGGGTCCGAGGTGTAGACGGCGCCGATCTGCTCGCGGAACAGGGCGATCAGCGGCGCCATTGTCACCATGATCGCGACGCCGATGCCGACGCCGACCCAGCCGGCCCTCGCGATCTCGTCCGGCCGGCGCCGCCCGGCTGCCCGCCCGACACGGACGGAGGTCGCCGTCGCCACGCCCAGGGTCAGCATGTAGAACAGAGCGTTCAGGTTGATCGCCGCCTGGTGCGCGGCCAGCTGGGCCGTGCCCAGCCATCCCGCCATCACCAGGATGAACTGGAAGGCGCTGCTCTCCAGGCCCTGCGAGGCGGCGAACGGGAAGCCCAGCTTGAGCAGTGCGCGCCTGATCGGTGCCACGGCACCCAGCGCACCTCGCACGCCATAGGCGCGGTGGCCTTTGAAGTTGAAGGCATAGAGGATGATCGCGGCCGTCATCGCCCAGCGCGTGATCGAGGTGCCCAGCGCCGCTCCCTCCGCACCCAGCGGCGGGATGCCGATCGGCCCGAACATCAGCAGCCAGTCGAGCAGGAGGTTCAGGATGTTGCCCAGCCACATGATCACCATGCCGGCATGCGGCCGCCCGATCGCCTCCAGGAAATAGCTGGTGACCGCGAAGATCAGCACGGCCGGCATGGCCAGCGCGAAGGCGCGCATCACCCTCGCGCCGCCCTCCACCACCTCCGGGCTCTGCCCGAGCCAGCCGAGCAGGGTCTCGCCCGGCAGGAGCAGGATGGCTGTGCCGATGCCGAGGATGGCCGTGTCCAGGCAGGCGATCCGCCAGATCCGCCCGGTCTCGTCCAGCCGGTCGGCACCCATCGCCTGCGCAACCAGCACCACCGTCCCGGTGGCAAGGCCGATGCCCAGCAGCATGAACAGGATGAACGGCGCGCTGCCCACGGCATAGAAGGCCAGCTCGTCCGCGCCAAAGCGCCCGGTCATGATCGTGTCGACCGCCGTCATTACCAGGATGCCGGCGCGCGCGGCCATCACCGGCAGCGCCAGCTTCAAGGTCTCGCGAAGGTCGACCAGCATCGAAAGCCACCCTGGCCGGGTTGATCTCCCGGCGTCCTTGTCAGTTCGCGATCATGTAGGAAGCGAGTCCGCCATCCTCGGTGCCCGCATGGAGTTGCCTGCCGTCCTTGGAAAACGTCAGCGCCGTGACCATCCCGGCGCCCGGGCTGTCCAGCGGGATCGCCCGGTCCGAGCCGAACGAGAGGAGCTTGGCACTGCCGTCAGCATGGCCGGCCGCCACGATCGACAGCGTCGGATGGAACGCCACCGCCGTCACCGGCACCTCGCAATAATCGCCCAGTTCCTGCGGCGCCTTGCCCATCGGCCCCTTGCCGGTGAGGTCCCAGACCACGACCGTGTCCGAGCCGCCCGTGCCCAGCTTCTTGCCGTCCGGCGAAAAGGCCATGGTGCGCGGCTTGGTCTGGTAGCCGGACATCCGCATGTCCTGGTTGTCCGCCAGGCGCCAGCCGTGGATTTCGTTCTCCTGCGTCGCCGTGACGAGATAGCGCCCGGTGGGGTCGAACCGGATCATCAGGTGGCTGGACTTCCAGGTCAGCCGCTTGGGCTCCTGCTTGGCCAGCTCCGTCCACCAGATGCTGGCCCCGCCATAATGCGCCACGGCCAGCCGCTTGCCCTTCGCATCCAGCGCCAGGTCGGCGATGGTGGAAGGATGGTCGGCGAACACCGCCTTCTCCCGTCCATCCCTGCCCAGCACCCGCGCCTCCTTGCCGGCCGCGAACACGGTGTTGCCGCCGGCGGGATCGGTCACGACCGCCGAGATCCACTTGCGCGGGATCTTGGCGAGTTCGACCGGATCCTCGCCGGGGCCCGAGCGCACCAGCCGGCCATCGTCGCCGCCGCTGAGTAGCGCCTTGCCGTCCGGGCTCACCGCCGCCGACAGGAGCGCGCCGTCATGCGCCGTGCTGGGCTCGACGAGCTTGGCCGCGAGGTCGGCCGGATCGGCCCACCAGACACGGCCGTCGCCCAGCGCGGCAGCGATGGTGGGGCCGATGACGTGGATCGCGATGACCGGCGCGCCGGTACCGATCACCTGCGCCGGCAGCCTTGGAGGAGCAGCCATCAGTTCGTCACGCAAGCGGCGAATGCCTTCTCGAGCGCCGCCCGGTCCAGCTGCCGGCCGATCAGCACGAGCCGACTCCAGCGCGGCTCGCCGTCCTTCCACGGCCGCTGGAAGTCCCCGTCGCGGATCATGTGCACGCCCTGGATCACGAAGCGCTCGCCCCGGCCCTTGATGTCCAAGATGCCCTTGTAGCGCAGGATGTTCTGCCCCTGCTCCGCCAGGATCTGCCCGAACCAGCGCTCGAACAGTTCCGGCTGGATCGGCCGGTCCGCCTTCAGCGAGACCGAGGTGATGCCGGAATGGGCAACATGGTCCTCGTCATGATGGTAGTGATGATCATGTCCATGGTCGTGGTGATGATGGTGGTCGTGGCCGCAATGCTCGTCATGCACGTGGCCATGATCGTGGTCGTCGTGGCCGTGCTCGAGGAATGCCGGGTCCAGTTCCAGGATGCGGTTCAGGTCGAAGGCGCCCTGGTTCAGCACCTGATCCAGCGGCACGCTGGAGTTGCGGGTCTCGTGAATCTTGGCGAACCGGTTGATCGAGCGGATCTCGCGCCGGACCGCCGCCAGCTCGTCGGCATCGACGAGGTCGGTCTTGTTCAGCAGGATCACGTCCGCGAACGCGATCTGGTCGACCGCTTCCTGGCTGTCCTCGATCCGCTGGCGGACATGCTTGGCGTCGACCACCGTGACCACGGCATCGAGCTTCGACTTCCGCGCCACGTCCTCGTCGACGAAGAAGGTCTGCGCCACGGGCGCCGGGTCAGCGAGACCGGTCGTCTCGATCACGATCCCGTCGAAGCGGTCGCGCCGCTTCATCAGGCCCTCGATCACCCGGATCAGGTCGCCGCGCACCGTGCAGCAGATGCAGCCATTGTTCATCTCGAACACTTCCTCGTCGCTCTCGACGAGGAGGTCGTTGTCGATGCCGATCTCGCCGAACTCGTTGACGATCACGGCGTACTTCTTGCCGTGCGGTTCGGTCAGGATGCGGTTGAGGAGCGTCGTCTTGCCGGCACCGAGATAGCCGGTCAGCACGGTGACGGGGGTCTGATCGCTCATGCTCGTTCTTCCAAGGATTTGGCCGCGCGTCAGGTCCGATAGGCGAACTTGTCGCGAAAAGGTAGCGCCCCGGCGAACCGGGCACGGCTGCCCAGCTGCTCCTCGACCCGGATGCCCTCGTTCCACTTGGCCATCCGCTCGGAGCGCGTGAAGCTGCCCACCTTCAATTGAGGAACGCCCCAACCGACCGCAAGATGCACGATTGTGGTGTCCTCGCTCTCGCCAGAGCGCGCCGAGACGATCGCCCCCATGCCGGCTGCCTTCGCCGCCTCCCAGGCCGCCTTCGCCTCGGTAAGCGTGCCCCGCTGGTTCGGCTTCACCAGCACGGTGTCGCACTGCCGCTGCTCGGCGGCCGTTCGAACCCGCCTGGCCTCCGTCACCAGGAAGTCGTCGCCCACCACCTGCACCCGGTCACCCAGCGCTGCCATGAAGGCCTGCATCCCCTGCGGGTCGTCCTCGGCCAGCGGATCCTCCACCGAGACGATAGGATAGCGCCCGATCCAGCCCTTGAGCACCTCGATCATGCCGGCGGCGTCCAGGTCGCGCCCGTCGCGCGCCAGGCGGTAGCGTCCGTCCCTGCCGAACTGCGTCGATGCCACGTCCAGCGAGATCGCAACCTGCTCGAACGGCCGGTAGCCGGCCCGCTCGATGGCGCGTGCCAGCATGCCCAGCGCCTCCTCGTTGGAGTCGAAAAGCGGCCAGAAGCCGCCCTCGTCCGCCACGCCGGCAAGCTTGCCGGCCTCCTTCATGAGCCCGCCGGCCGCACGGTAGATTTCCGCCGTCCATTCAAGCGCTTGCGCGAAGGAATTCGCACCGGGGCACACCACCATGAAGTCCTGGATGTCCAGCCGCCCGGCCGCGTGCGCCCCACCGCCGAAGATCTGGATCTCCGGCAGGGGCAGCGTGTCCACCGCCTCGCCCCCGAGCCAACGCCACAGCGGCACGCCCTCGCTGCCCGCCGCCGCATGCGCTGCCGCCATGGAAACGGCGATCGTGGCATTGCCGCCGAGCCGGGATTTCTCCGCCGTTCCGTCCAGCTCGATCAGGATCCGGTCGAGGGCTTCCTGGTCGCGGACGTCCTGCCCGCGCAGCGCCTCTGCCATGGGGCCGTTCACCGCGTCCACCGCATGGCGCACATCCATGCCACCGAACGCCTCGCCACCATCGCGACGGTCGAGCGCCTCGCCCGACCCGGTGGACGCACCGGCCGGCGCGATCGCCCGCCCGAGCGGGCCACCTGCCGTCACGATATCCGCCTCGACGGTGGGCCGCCCGCGGCTGTCCCACACCCGGCGGCCCACGACCCGTTCGATCCGATGGCTCAAATCACCGTCTCCAGCGCCCAGGCCTCACGGATTGCCGCGAGCCGGTCCGGCACATGCGCCAGGAAATGCCGCGCGACCTTGCGCACCTTGTCCTGGTCGTCCGGCGCGTGGAGATATTCGACCGGCGACTTGCCGTCGACCCGCGCCAGCAGCAGCCCGGGCAGCAAGGCCGCCGTCCGCTCCTCCAGCCGGTCGCGCCGCTCCCAGACCACCTCGGCGAGGTAGGCCTCCGCCAGCGCATCGAACGCGGACAGGTAGGCCTCGGCGCTCGGCCGCCGCCACAGGCATTTCAGGAGCAGATGATTTAGGCAGAACGCGAGGTCGAAGGCCGGGTCGCCGAACCAGGCGCATTCCGCATCCAGGAACACTGGCCCCCTCGGTCCGATCAGGATGTTCTTCGGGCTGACATCGCCATGGACCAGCGCGATCTTCGTTGCCGCCGTCGAGCGCGCCAGCCCCCTGAGCTGCCGCCCGAGATCCGGATGCAGCTCGGCCGTCGCCAGCAGGTAGGGCTCCAGCCGGATGTCGTGGAAGATCCGGTCGGTGGGGAAGGTCTCGGCCACCTCCGTGCGGCCGGCTGTTCCCGCATGCACCGCGGCCAGGGCCAGCCCGACTGCCCAGGCATGGTCCATGACCACCCACCCTTCCATGAGCATGGCCTTCCACAGGGGATGGTCCTGCGGGTCGAGAAAATTCATCACCAGCGCGCCGGCGATCACGTCCTGGTGCAGCAGCTTCGGCACCGCCGATGGGGCGTGCCGGCGCGCCTCCTCCATCCAGGCCGCCTCGAACCCGTTGCGCTCCACAGGGGCCTGCCAGTCCTTCTGGACCCGCAGCTGGCGCAGCGCCCGCTTGACCGCGACCGCCCCGTCTGGAAGGTCGACCCGCCAGATGTCGGAGCTGACACCACCGGTGAGAGGCTTCATGGCCGGATCGGCGCTGATGTTCCACAAGCCTGCACGGCGCAGCACCGCAAGGATGGCGGCGTCGGTGGCTGGAGCTGTCACGGTCCGTCGCATCGTTTGTTCTACTGTCCGACCGAGGTGATCCGGATGCTTGGCGTGCTGGTTTATCAGGCGGATCCTTGGCTCGAAAGCCGACTGGAAGGCCTGCCGTTCCCGGTAAGGACGGTGGCACCCCGCCAGAAGGACGCCGTACTCGCGGCGATGGCGGAGGCCGACATGCTCCTCCACGCCCTGGATCCGGTGACGGCCCGGCACATCGAGGCCGCGCCCAAACTCAAGCTGATCCAGAAGATCGGCGTCGGCGTGAACACGATCGACCTGGAAGCGGCCAAGGCCCGCGGCATCGCCGTCTGCAACATGCCGGGCACCAACACGGCCGCGGTTGCCGAGCAGGCGCTCCTGCTGATGCTCTCGGTCCTGCGCCGCGTCGTCGTCCAGGACCGCGCATCGCGGGCGGGCGAAGGCTGGTCCGACCGGATCCAGGCCGCCGGTGCCTATGGCGAGCTGGCCGGGCGCACGGTTGGCTTCGTCGGCTTTGGCGCGGTTCCCCGCCGCCTTGCGCCGGTCATGGAAGCCCTGGGTGCGAAGGTCCTGCGCTGGCACCGCTCCGAGGCGGAGGGCCAGCCCGGCGAGCGCGTCCAGGTCCTGGAAGACCTGTTCGCCCGTGCCGACATCATCTCCACGCACCTGCCGCTCCTGCCCGACACCGCCCGGATCGTGAACGCCGACACGCTGTCCCACGTCCGCCCCGGCACCATCCTGGTCAACACCGCCCGTGGCGGCCTGGTGGACGAAGCGGCGCTGATCGCCGCCCTGGATGACGGGCGCCTGGCCGGTGCCGGCCTGGATGTCCTCGCGGTCGAGCCGTTCGAGCCGGACAACCTGCTGCTCCAGCGGGACGACGTGGTGCTGGCCCCGCACAGCGCCTGGCTGACGCGGGAAACCTGGGACCGCTCCTTGGCCGTGATCGTGGAGAACACGCGGCGGCTTGGCAGCGGCGAGCCGCTGCTGCACCGGGTCGTGTGATCGAGCTGTTGAGGACAAAGGGCTGGTCGTGCGATGATGGAGGGCTCTCGAATGGCCTGCCGGCCATCGGCGCACCCTCGTCGCATGATCGGAAACTGCATGAACGAACCCAAGAACAGCCAGCAGCGTCAGCTAGTTAGATAATATTCGACAATTGGTGCTTGCGCTGACCACTTGGCCGCCGACCTTGAACGGTTCCAGTTCCTGCCGCATCTAGGCCCTCATGACCGCCCTGCTCCGCACCACCTGCCCCCATGATTGCCCCTCCGTCTGCGCCCTGGAGGTGGAGCGGCGTGCCGATGGCACGATGGGCAAGGTGCGCGGTTCCAACCGCATCGACTACACGGCCGGCACCCTGTGCGTGAAGGTCAGCCGCTATGCCGAGCGCTACCATCACAAGGACCGGCTGGCCTACCCGCTCCTGCGCACAGGCTCCAAGGGCAGCGGCCAGTTCACCCGCATCGGCTGGGACGAGGCGCTGGACCGCGTGGCGGACGGGCTGCTCGCGGCCGAGCACCGCCACGGCGCGGAGGCGGTCTGGCCATACTTCTATGCCGGCACGATGGGCTATGTGCAGCGCGACGGGATCGAGCGGCTGCGCCACGCCAAGAAGTACAGCCGGCAGAAGAGCACGTTCTGCGTGACCCTATCCGACGCCGGATGGCGGGCGGGCTACGGCAAGCGCTGGGGGGTCTCCCCGGTCGAGGCGGGGGAGCATGCCGACCTCTGGCTGATCTGGGGCACCAATCCCGTCAACACCCACGTCAACATGATGAACCACATCGCCAAGGCGAAGAAGCGCGGCGCCAAGGTCATCGTGGTCGACGTCTACAAGACCGGCACCGCCGACATCGCCGACATCCATCTGAGCCCGCGGCCCGGCACGGATGGTGCGCTCGCCTGCGGGATCGCGCACGTCCTGTTCGCCGAAGGCTATGCCGACCGCGACTACCTCGCCCGCTTTGCCGATCTTCCGTACGAGCGCCTGGCGGAGCATTTCGCCGCCCGCTCGCCGGAATGGGCCGAAGCCATCTGCGGCGTGCCGGCCGAGCGCATCCGCGAGGTGGCCCGCCTCTATGGCCAGGCCCAGGCCTCCTATCTGCGCGTCGGCTACGGCTTCACCCGGCAGAAGAACGGCTCGGCCGCCATGCACGCCGTGTCCTGCCTGCCGGTGATCACCGGCGCCTGGGCCAGGAAGGGCGGCGGCGCCCTCTACTCGATGGGCGACATCTACGGCCTGGATAAGACGCTGATCGAAGGCTTGGACGTGAGGGATCCGGCCGTGCGCATCCTCGACCAGTCCCGCATCGGTCCCATCCTCGCGGGCGACCGCCACGACCTGGGCGACGGCCCGCCGATCCATGCGCTGTTCATCCAGAACACGAACCCCGCGGTCGTTGCCCCGGAAAGTGCCCTGGTCCGCCAGGGCTTCCTGCGCGACGATCTATTCACCGTGGTCCACGAGCAGTTCATGACGGACACGGCAAAGCTCGCCGACATCGTCCTGCCCGCCACCATGTTCGTCGAGCATGACGACCTCTACACCGCCAGCGCCCATGCCAACGTGCAGGTGACTAGAAAGCTGTTCGAGCCGTTCGCGGAGTGCCGCTCGAACCATCAGGTGATCTGCGACCTGGCCGGGCGTGTCGGTGCGGAGCATCCGGGCTTCGCGATGACCGAATGGGAGTTGATCGAGGACATGCTGGCCAAAGCCGGCCTGCCCGACGCCCGGACGATCTTCGAACAGGGCGGCCACGACCTCCTGCCCCAGCGCGACGGCGGCCATTTCCTGGACGGCTTCCCGACGCCGGACGGCCGGTTCCACTTCGCGCCGGACTGGGCGGCGCAAGGGTCCAACCACACGGGCATGCCGCCCCTGCCGGATCACCAGCCCGTCATCGAGGAGCCCACGGCGGAGCACCCGTTCCGGCTAGTGGCGGCCCCCGCGCGCCAGTTCCTGAACTCCAGCTTTACGGAAATGGCGAGCGGCCGCGCCCGCGAGGTCCGGCCGACCGCCCTGCTCCATCCGGACGCGATGCTGCGCCTGGGGCTGAACGACGGCGACCCGGTGCAGGTCGGCAACCGCCGCGGCGCCGTGCTCGTCCATGCGAAGGCACGACCCGGCCAGCATGAAGGTACCGTGATCATCGAAGGCATCTGGCCGCGCGGAGGCTTTGCCGACGGCGAGTGCGTCAACACCCTGATCTCGGCGGAGCCCGGCTTCCCGAACGGCGGGGGCGCGTTTCACGACACGGCGGTGTGGGTCCGCAGGGTGACAGTCGAACTGCAGACCGCCGCCTGATCCCAGCGTTCGACAGGCTGCTCGGAACGCTCCGCGGCCCTACCCGTTCTGGTTCCACAGCCGACCCCCGCTGTTTCGGGCGGGTCACGAGCATGCCGGAGCGGACGACCGATGACGCCAGCCACGCCCCCGCCTGAATCTGGCGTCGTGCGCTCCCGTCTCGATGCGCCGCCGGGAGGCGCCCCGCGTGCGGGCTGACTTGGCTGGCCCTCCCCGGTTCCTCCTCCTGGGTGCCTGCCTCGTCCTTGCAGGCTGCAGCGGTCCCCAGTCCTCCCTGGATCCGGCCGGCGAAGCGGCCGAGCGGGTAAGCGAACTCTTCTGGCAGATGCTGACCGGTGCCGCCGTCATCTGGTGCATCGTGATCGGCGCGTCCGTGCTCGCTTCCTATCGCGGCAGCCGGACCTGGGATGACCGCACCGCCTTTCGGGTGATCCTCTGGGGTGGTGCCGTGTTCCCGACCATCGTGCTGGCCGGCCTGCTCGTGCACGGCCTGCGCCTGATGCCGGAACTGCGCGCGGCTGGTGGCGACCTCAGGATCGAGGTGGAGGCCCGCCAGTTCTGGTGGCACGTCACCTACCATGCCGAAGGCCGTCCGCCGATCGTCAGCGCGAACGAACTGCGCATGCCGGCCGGCGGAATCGTCGAGGTGGTGCTCACCAGCCCCGACGTGATCCACTCCTTCTGGATCCCGGCGATCGCCGGCAAGACCGACGCCATTCCCGGTCGCACCACGCGGCAGATGCTGAAGCCCACGCGCCCCGGGATCTATCGGGGTGCCTGCGCCGAATTCTGCGGCAGCTCGCATGCCCTGATGGCGATGACCGCCGAAGTGATGACGCCCGAACGGTTCGAGGCCTGGCTGGACGAGGAGGGCGGCCCCGCCAAGCCGCAGGCCTCCGCGGGCGAGCAGGTGTTCCAGCAGGCGGGCTGCGGAGCCTGCCACACCGTCCGCGGCACCCCGGCCAACGGAACCGTCGGCCCGGATCTCACCCATGTCGGAAGCCGCCATGCCATTGGTGCCGGCATCCTGCCGAACTCGCCGGAGGAGATCGCCCGCTTCGTGGCTCATGCCGACGAGGTGAAGCCCGGCATCGACATGCCCTCCTATCGCATGCTGCCGGAGCAGGACCTGATGGCGTTGGCTACCTGGCTGGCAGGTCTCGAATGACGATGGAGCATGCCGCGGACGAGGCCGCTGACCTCGAGAGGCAACAGGTCCAGGAGGACCGGCTCCGCAGGGTCTGGGAAACGCCGTCCGGCTGGCGCTACTGGTCGGCCGTGAACAATTCGGAAGTGGGAGTCTGGTACACCGCGACCTCGTTCTTCTTCTTCCTGTTCGCGGGCGTGCTGGCGCTCATCGTGCGCGCCCAGCTGGCGGTGCCGGACAACGATCTCGTCACCGCGCCGTTCTACAACCAGCTGTTCACCCTGCACGGCACGATGATGATGTTCCTGTTCGCCGTGCCGATCTTCGAGGCGGTGGCGATCCTCATCCTGCCGCAGATGCTGGCCGCACGGGACCTGCCCTTCCCGCGCCTTTCCGCCTTCGGCTACTGGTGCTTCCTGATCGGCGGCGTGTTCGTCGCCGGCTCGATCTTCTTCAGTTCCGCGCCTGACGGCGGCTGGTTCATGTACCCGCCGCTCACCACCAACCCGGAGACGTCCGGGATCGGCGCGGACATCTGGCTGCTGGGGCTGTCCTTCATCGAGGTGGC
>JAESGR010000432.1_pt1 | contig 34114 bp, 30 predicted proteins | sample 9269771 | NCBI WGS metagenome assembly JAESGR01 (sample SAMN15739572, study PRJNA653492) | algae metagenome | isolation source: Chroococcus sp. CMT-3BRIN-NPC107 and co-occurring heterotrophs from well... | place: USA: Clark Mountains Wilderness, California | collected 2010-04-18 | reverse complement strand
CAGGCTGATCGATCGCAGAAACTGGTCATCGAATACCAGCCGCCGGTAATTGTTGACGCCGGCCCATATGAGGCCCGGGTCCGCTGCGAATGGATTCCAGTCGAAGAAGCCGACGAAGCCGACATAGAGGAACGGCAGGAAGCCGAAGATCGCCAGCACCGCAATGGTCGGCGCCAGGAACAACCAGCCAGTGACCTGAGAGCGCAAGGAACGTTCCGATCAAGGACGATGTCGACAAAGCGGACTTGGTCCGGATCCTGGTGATCCGGACCAGGCCGAAGGCTCAGGCCTTACGATAGCCCAGGCGGGTCAGCTCTTCCTCGGCCCGAGCGGCCGCTTGGTCGAGCGCCTGATCCGGAGTCAGCTTGCCGGTGATCGCGTCATAGAAGTAGGGCGCGATCGCCTCACGCAGCTGGCCATGGAACGGGAAGTTCGGCGCACCACCGAAGAGGTGACCCTTGTCGCGCATCAGCGAGTAGTAGCCGTTGGTCTTGGTGTCCTGCTCCTGAACGCGCGGATCATCGTAGGTTGCCTTGTGCGTCACACGCGCTGCGTTCACCGCCCAGTCGGTCTGCACCGAGGCCTGACTGTAGTACTGCAGCCAGAGCAGAGCCGCTTCCTTGTTCTTGGAGGAATGCGGAATGCCATAGGCGCCACCGTCATAGTAGCCGATATAGCCATTGCCGGACTCGGCCTCTTCCAGGACGCCCGGCTCCAGCGGTGGCAGCGCCACGCCGACCTTGCCCACCACCGTCGACTTGTTCTCGTCAGTGGCGATCCACGCCGCGTTCTCGCCATAGACCAGCGCCTGCGCGGCACGGCCCGCGGAGAAAGATGCGGCCACCTCGTCCCAAGTCGAAGAGGTCGATTCCGGCGGCGCATACTGCAGATTACCGATCCACCAAGTCAGCGCGGCCTTGGCCTTGTCGCTGTTCATGGTGCCGCCATTCGCGACGGTCGCGGCCCAGGTCTCGGTGTTCAGGCCCCAGTTGTAGACGCCGAAGGTCGGCGCGATCGACTCGACGAACTCGTAGAAGGAGGCGGGATGACCGGAACTGGCCTGTACCGTGGTGCCCCACAGCTCAAGATCATTGTCCTGGCCGTACTGGGTAAAGAACTCCGCGATCTCGCGATACTGCTTGTGATCGGTGGCCGGAGCAAGGTCCCAGCCATACTTGGCCTTGAATGCTTCCTTGACTGCCGCATCGGCAAACAGGTCGGCTCGGTAGAGGTACGGCTTGATGAACGCTTCCATCGGCACGCCGAACAGGTCGCCGTCCTTGCCCTTGAAGTACTCGATGAAGGTCGTGAACTCTTCCATGTTGAAGGTCGGCGCGGCAAGATCCGGCTTGTCCTTCAACGTCTGCGTGATGTTGACCAGGAAGTCGCGCGACAGGTACGAATAGATGATGTCCTGCTCGATGTAGACGAAGTCATAGATGCCGGAGCCGGCCTCCATGTCCTTGATCGCCTTGTCGTACATCTGGTCCCAGGATGTCGTCTCGAACTGAATCTCGATCCCGGTCTTCTCCGTGAATTCCTTCGCGATGACGTCCTTCGCCCAGTTCGAGGACGGTGTGCTTTCGGAGACGCCGCGTAGCGTAATGCCCTTGTAGGGCTCGCCGGCTTTCGCCCAGAAGGCATCGTCGGCGAATGCTGGCATGCGCGTTGTAGCGAGCAAGGCAGCCGCTGCCGAAGCAGTCAGAAGAACGCGTCTTTTCATGAACCCCCCTAGAATGACCCGCAACCATCGAGCGGGCGCCTCCAGTAACAGTGGCCGGACGTTCGCTCAACCGCAACAAGGGGGTCAAGCGGTTTCAAGTGGCAGGTGTGGGCAGCCTGTCGTCGCCTGCCCGGGAGAAGCCCTTGATGAATCAGCAGTTCCTGAAGGAGAAGGGCAGGTTTCCAGCTCCTCTGGGGTTCAAGGGTGATCCTGCGTGGCCCCACTCCACAACGCCCTCGTGCCGAACGACCCGTTGCCAACCAGCTGTCACCCCTCGTATCTCCGTGCATGTGGGGAGTGCTGGCAGCTCGATGAAACGTTCTTCGGCGGTCGAGAGATCCGCGACGGAAGAACCCTGGCTCCGGCCGGTCAGAGGTCTCTGCCGCAGCACGGGATCTTGCCGAGAAGAAGAGGTGACGATGTACAAAGCGCTGTTCGACCTGAGCGATCGGGTCGCGGTGGTAACGGGCGGGGGTCGCAATATCGGCCTACAGACCGCGATGGCCTTGGCGGAGTTCGGCGCAAAGGTCGTGATCGCCGAGATCGACCCGAACGTGGGCGCAGAAGGCTTGGCGGCGCTGCAGGCCAAGGGATACGAGGCGGAACTCCACCAACTGGACGTAACCGATAGCAAGGCCGTGACGGCCTGTGCCGATGCGGTTGTCCAGAAGTACGGACGCGTGGACATCGCGGTGGCCAACGCCGGTATCGCCCTCAACTCCCCGGGCGAGCTCATGTCCGATGAGCAGTGGCACAAGGTGGTCGACATCAACCTGAACGGCGTCTTCTACACCAATCGCGCGTTCGGCAAGTACATGCTCGACGCCGGAAAAGGCTCGATCGTCAACATCGGCTCGATGAGCGGCATTATCTCGAACTATCCCCAACCGCAGGTGCACTACAATGCTGCCAAAGCGGGTGTGCACCACCTGACCAAGTCGCTGGCGGGCGAGTGGGCCAAGCGGGGCGTGCGGGTCAATGCGGTAGCGCCGACTTACATCGAGACAGCGATGACCAAGCCAGGAATGGACAAGGCCGACTGGTACAAGATCTGGATGGATATGACCCCGATGGGACGGGTGGGCCAGCCGCCGGAGATCGCAGCTTGCGTCCTTTTCCTGGCGAGCGACGCATCATCCCTGGTGACCGGCCACGTCCTGGTCGCGGATGCTGGTTATACGGTATGGTGAGACCGACGAGCGCCCCACGCAGCACGTAGCATACATGGCCGCCGGCGAGATGGTGCCGAACAACTCCTGACCCATCTCGCCGGAAGCCAAGGCTCAGGTGCGGACCCTTGGGTGAGGCACGATATGCAGGCTCCAGGCATCGTCCGCTCGCAGGATCTACTTTGAGAGCTGGTGGCCTTCTCGGCCCGATGCAGCTCCACTGCCTGCGAGCTGATAGGCTCCATTTCTCCCGCCAGAAGGGAAGTCTCGCTGTTCCGGTTTGGTGCTACTCCGCTCAGCGGCAGCGGCGCACAGCCTAGCTTGCCCTGGGGAGGATGTTCCTCCGCCCGTTGACGAACCGTGTCGCCGCTGGTTCCTTTTCCGGCAGCACATCGACGCGCCATGGCCGAGAGTGGCCGCCAGGCCGCAAGCGCCGACGGGATCTCCGGTTTTGCTGTTCAATTCCTTCATCTTCATCTTCGGCTTCATGCCGGTGGTGCTGCTGGCCTACTATCTGCTGGGCCACTTCCTGCCGAAGCGGTGGGCGCTGATCTGGTTGGGGGTGGCGTCCCTGATCTTCTATGGCTGGGGTGACTCCGAGCACCTGCCCCTCCTGCTGGGTTCGATCATATTCAACTTTGTCGTGGGTACGCTCATCTCGCGTCGGGCGGGCCTCGGCCTGAGCAGCGGTCGGCTGCTGGCGTTCGGCGTCGGCGTGGACGTGCTCTTGCTCGCCTGGTTCAAGTACGCGGACTTCGTCCTGGCGAACGTCGCGCTAGCAACTGGCATCCCGATTCCCCTGCCAGACATCTCGCTGCCGGTGGGCATCTCCTTCTTCACCTTCACCCAGATCGCCTACCTGACGGACTGCTGGCGCGGCGAGACCAGGAGCTACCGTCCGCACGAGTACTTTCTGTTCGTCACCTACTTTCCCCATCTGATCGCCGGACCGATCCTGTTGCACAAGGATGTGATCCCGCAGTTCTGGAAGGACCGCCCGTTCCGGTTCGAACTGACCCGCCTACTGGTAGGCCTCGCCATTTTCGGGATCGGCCTCTTCAAGAAGGTCGTGCTGGCCGATGGCGTGGCGCCCTACGCGGACACGTTGTTCGGCGGTGTCGCGAATGGATCCTCCCCCGATGCCGTCAGCGCTTGGCTGGGTGCTCTTGCCTACACCGCTCAGCTCTATTTCGACTTCAGCGGCTATTCGGACATGGCAGTCGGCCTGTCCCACATGATCGGGTTTCGCCTGCCCGTGAACTTCTGGTCGCCTTACAAGGCCGGCTCGGTGATCGAGTTCTGGCGCCGGTGGCACATCTCGCTGTCGCGGTTTCTGGCGGACCACATCTACAAGCCTCTTGGCGGCAACCGTGCCGGTGCCCGTCGCCGCTACGTCAACCTGATGATCACCATGCTGATCGGCGGCCTCTGGCACGGGGCAGGGTGGACGTTTGTTGCCTGGGGCGCGCTTCACGGATTCTATCTTGTCGTGAACCACTTCTGGCGTGGCCTCGTCACCGGCAGCCCACTGGAGCGCATTCTCCGGATGCGTTGGGCCGTTATACTCTCCACACTGTTCACGTTCGTTCTGATCGTGATCGGCTGGGTCATCTTCCGTGCTTCCAGCCTCGATGTTGCCGGGACCATCCTGCAAGCAATGGCCGGCCTTGGCGGCAGCGACAAGCTCTTCACGACTGTCGGGCAGACCTGGCTACATCTTCTGGTGCTGCTGGCGATTCTCTTCGCGGCGCCTAACACTTTTCAGATCATGCGGCGCTATGCGCCCTACCGTTTCGAGGGTCGCACGGGGACGATGGGTGGAATTGGCGGGGGAGGCCGCTCGGCCGGAACCTTGCGCTTCGGCTGGCGGCTCACCCCGGGCTGGGCGGTGGCGACCGCGTTCATCCTGCTGTTTGCTGTCCTGTCGATGGCCACGAGCGCGCCGTCCCCGTTTCTCTACTTCCAGTTCTGACGATGGCCCGAACGTCCGGCATGGCGGCGCGCTACTTCCTTCTCTGGCTGCTGGTCAGCATGCCTGTGCTGATGGCCGCCCTCTTCGTCCTCTGGTTTGCGATCCCGCCGATCAAGCCGTACCTCTATCCGAACAACGATATCGGCTGGGTCCGTGACCTCTACGTGCGCAAGGATCGCGATCTTGCGGCTATCGAAAGCCCAAGGCTCATTCTTGTCGGCGGTTCGTCCGTGCACTTCGGCTTCGATGCGGGCCGGATCTCGGAGGCGCTAGGTGTCCAAACCTTCAATTATGGTACTCATGCCGGGCTGGACCTCACCTACCTGCTCGACCGGGCGGATCGTGCTACGCGCCCTGGCGACACGGTTCTGCTGATCGTGGAATACCCGCTGTTCCGGACCACTCTTCCCTTCACGGTGCTGCCAGTCTTCTACAGCTCATTCCACGACAAGAGCTTCTGGTGGCGAATGCCGGCAAGCCTTTGGTCAGCCTATGTCTCGCAATACGATCTGCACCTGCTGTGGCGGGCCATCGGCAATAATCTCGCCAACTGTAAGCATGCTCCGCTCGGCAATATCCCTGGACCTTATCGGGCGCAGAACATTGACCGTTATGGCAGCGAACGCGGCAACCTTGCTGCCAACATCACTCCTGCAATGCGTGCAAGGGTCGAAGCGGATAATCAGATCTTTCCACGCCTGAATCGTAGCTCGATCGGTGCCACTGCCGTTGCACGTTTCGTGGCGGATCAACGTGCCAAAGGCGTGACGGTAATGGCGGGTTGGCCGCCGACACTGCGCCGCAAGGAGTATACCGGGCCTGCTGCCGCGGCCCTGTTTGCCGACCTGCAACTGTTCTGGAGCGACCTGGGTGTGCCTGTCATCGGAGAACCAAGCCGGTCGATGGTGGACGCACAGGATGTCTATGACACGAGTTTCCACATGAACGAGCGGGGCCAGGCATTGATGACCGAGCGGCTGATCCAAGATCTTCGGCAGGCGGGTCTGCCGTGAGCTGACGGCCGTCCGGCAGCCTTGTCGGGGTAGGTGAGCGCCAGCTCGGAAGGATGGCATCCCTCGCCGGTTCCTTGCTGGCTGGGCTGGCCTACTGGGCCAGATAGCCGCCGTCGACCGGCAAGGTATGACCAGTGATCATGCCAGCAGCGGGACTGGCAAGAAATAGGATCGCAGCGGCAACTTCTTCCGGCTCGGCGATCCGGCGCATCGGCGTCATGTCCTCGATGCGCTGCACCACGTCAGGCTGTTCGAGCAGGGCAGCGATGAACGGCGTACGTACATAGGTAGGTGCCACCGCGTTCACGCGAATGCCGTGCGGCGCCCATTCGATCGCAAGCGCCCGCGTCATGTTCACGATGGCACCCTTCGTCGTCTGGTACGAGATGTTCGGGTAGATGCCGCCGGACAAGCCCATGATCGATGCGACATTCACGATCGCGCCGCTCCGGCCGGCCGCGATCATGTGCCGGGCCGCCTCCCGTGCACACACGAAGCTCCCGGTCATGTTGACCGAGACAACCTTGTCCCAGTCTTCCATGGGCAGATCCACCGCCGGCTTGCGGATGGCGATGCCGGCGCAGTTGACGAGGATATCGATAGGATGGTGCGTCGCCACTTGGCCGAAGGCCGCGGCAACGGCGCTGGGATCGGAAATGTCGACGGACATGGCGGACAAGCCAGTGGCGTGCTGTGTGTGACGCGGTTCACGCTGATCCAGGACCGTAACCCTCGCACCCGCGTCACCAAGCGCTTGTGCAGTCGCCAGACCTATGCCGCTGGCACCACCTGTCACCACCGCACCGGCACCATCCAGCCTGAAAAGCCTGTCGAACGAGCCCATTTGAACCTTGCTGTGCTGGGAAGCAGACAACTCCTCTTAGCCGCTTCCACTGCAAGGAACATCTCTCCTTGTGCTGGTCCGCCTATCGGCTGTTGGTCGTTTGCTGTGGCCTGAGTCGGAGCATGCCGCGTCCGGCATGACTGAGGGCCTTGTCCAGGGCATGTCGAAGCTGTGGTCGGTCCGCTTCCCGCGGGCCGACACGCGTCGACGCGGCAGCGGATCCGTGCTGCTCGGCGAGCACCGCGACCAACCGGATCTCAGCCTCTCCAGAGTCCGAACCCTTTCCTGCCAATGCCGCCCAAGCATCGGCAGCGGTGGCCCAGTCGCCGGCCCGCTCGGCGAAGATGGCCAGATCACGGACGGCCTCCACGTCGTCTGGAAACGTCCGCCGATGATCGGCAAGCGCCCGGACAGCCGGAAGAAGGCGGCCGAGTTCAACCAGCGACTGCGCCTGCTCGACCCGCGCCGCCGGATGATCGGGCGCCAGTTCCAGCACCTGGGCCAATTCCTCCAGTGCGGCTTCGGGATCTCCTGTCCGCCGCAGCAGGACGGCACGATTGTAGTGTGCCCTTGCAGAGGCCGGGCCGGCCACCGTCGCACGTCGGGCCGCCTCCAGGGCTGCTGCTGGCTCGCCTGCCTCGAACAGGGCCACAGCCAGGAGCGACAAGACGTCCGGATCGGCAGGACGGTACTGCAATGCCTGACGCAGGTGGCGAACGGCCCTGCCGGCCTGACCTGCCCCGAGAGCAACCTGGGCTTCACGCAGCAGTGGTATGTGCTTCTGGCTCATGCAGCGTATGGCCGGGCCTGCCGTGGATGTTCCATGTCGGGAACGGCTTCCAGCCCCGACGCAATGCGGGTCCGGTACGCATGAGCACTGGCAGGAAGATCAGCTTCTTGGCAAGCGTGCCATCGGCTCTCGGGTACGCCACCACGGTGAGCGGAGGCGGCCCTGCGCCCATGTGGCGGATGTTCTTGTACTCGCTCCGACCAGCATTGATGCAAGGATAGCCTTGGCAGGTTCTCCCGCTCGATCCGCCTGACCATGTCGCGGTGTCTCTTGCTCGAAATGCGAGCGCCGGCTGCCCCGGCACGACCAAAAAGATGTCACCTTCCTGCCGTCGGACCGATCTCACCGTCCCAAACCATATCTTGCATCAACTGCTGGCAGGAAAAGCGATCCTCGTGTCCCGAACCGGGACCATTGGGCGCGGTGGCATGGACGGCGCCAAGCCGGGTGGCGGCGACAGGTCAGGTGCGCGGTGACGTCCGACGGCGGAGAGAACCGTGAGTGTGCGTGCGGCCGCCGTTTCCCAGTTGAACAGCGTGGCGCGCTCGATGCCGCGCCGGCTCAGTTCCTGAGCCAGGAAGGGATCTGTCAGCACCTGGTGCATGGCCCGTGCGATCATCCCAGGATCCGCGGGGTCTGCCGTCAGGGCAGCATCGCCGACTACTTCGGGACAAGCTCCGCCGGTCGACGTGACGACCGGTGTACCGCAGGCCATGGCCTCCAGCAACGGGATGCCGAAGCCTTCGTAGTGCGAAGGGAAGGCGAACAGCTCCGCCAACGAGAGAAGGGCGGGGAGATCCTCCTCGGCAATCCATCCGGGACGGTGCACCCGTTCGGCCAGCGCCGGGTCGTTCAACAAGCCGAGGTCGCGCTCGCCACCAAACGCCGGCCGGCCAGCCAGCACCAGATCGTGGGGTATCGAAGGCAGGAGCTGCCTGAAGGCTTCGAGAAGTCCGGCCGCATTCTTCTGCCGGTAGATCAGGCCGAGATAGAGGACAAAGCGCTCGGGCAGGGCGTAGCGCATCCGCACTTCCTCGAGATGGCGACGATCCGTGACCGGTGCGAAACGAGGGGATACGCCATGATGTACGGTCCCGGAGCAGGCACCGCAGAAAGGATAGCGTGCAATGAGGCGCTGCCTGCTCTCCTCGGATACGCTGATCGTGTAGGCCGCCTTGCGCAGATAGAGGGGCAGCGCCACCGCCTGATAGGCACGCAAGCCCCGGCCATAGTTCTCGGGCACCACGAACCAGTCGGCACCGTGCAGCACGAACACGCACGGCGCCGTGGCCAGCATCGGCATCGAGTGCTTGGGATTGAAGATGACGTCGACCTTGGCCGCGTTGCAGTAGGTCGGCACGGCCCACTGGTCCCAGGCGAGCCGGCCGTTCGCCTTGAGGACGACCGGCCGAGCGTTCGCGTAGCCGTCCCACTCCCCCATGTGGGCCGGATCGTCCAGCAGAAGGTCGAAGTCTACGTCACTTCCTTGCCGAAGCAGCCTCTGTACGAGTTCGCGCGTGTAGGTGCCTGTGCCACCATCCTCGGTGGCATGACGCATCATCACGGCTATCCGCATCCTGCACTCGACCCCATCAGAGCTGCTGCAATGCACAACAATATGAGGAAGCGCCGTGTGGTTCCACGACCCGTCCCGCCCCTCGCGGGCCTGTAACCGGCAGCTTCCCAGGCAAGGAAGGGCCTAGATGCCGAACTCGCTGCGGACGAACGTCATGAGGGTGCCGATGCACTCGGCCTCGCTTTGCCGGTCGGTTTCGACGACCACGTCCGGATGCTCCGGCTCCTCATACGGGGCCTGCACACCAGTGAAGTCCTTGATCTTGCCGGCGCGTGCCTTGCGATACAGCCCCTTGGGATCGCGCGCCTCGCAGGATTCCAGCGATGCCTTGACGTAGATCTCGCGGAAGCGATCGCCTGCCGCCTCGCGGGCACGCTGGCGGTCGGTGCGATAGGGCGAGATGAACGAGGTCACCACCAGGAATCCGGCATCGGCGAACAGGGCAGCGACCTCACCGATCCGGCGAATGTTTTCTGCACGGTCCTCCGGGCCGAAGCCCAGGTCCTTGTTCAGCCCCGAGCGGACATTGTCACCGTCCAGCACATAAACCTGCCAGCCCTTGGCGAACAGCTCACGCTCCAGGGCGAGCGCAAGGGTCGACTTGCCGGCGCCGGACAGGCCGGTGAGCCAGAGCACGCCGCCCTCATGGCCATTGCGCAAGGCGCGGGCCTCGCGATGGACCGCGTGCCCCACGGCATAGACGTCGGTCGCCCGCACCGTCAGCTGGCGACGCTGGTCCGGGTACCCCTCCATGGAGACGAGGCCGGCAGCGACCGTGACGTAGTCGTCGACCAGCACGAACCGGCCGGTGCCGGCGACGGTCTCGTACTCGTCCAGGGCGAGGGTACGGCTGGAGCGGAAGATGACTTCCGCGGCCTCGTCCCGCTCGACCTTTTCGACCTGGCGCTCCGCCAGATCCTGCGTGTCGATCACCTTGTCGATCTTCTCGACCGTCACCTGGGCTTCGGTCGTCGCGAGCTTGAGCGTGTAGACGCGTCCCACCTCCAATGGCTTCCTCGACAGCCAGAACAGCTTGCCGCGGAAGACGTTGGTCAGGATCGGCGCGCGATCGGGATGGCTGATCACCTCGCCGCGCTCGACGAAGATCTGCTCGTCGAGGGTAATGCCGACGGCCGACCCGGCGGATGCCTCGGTCGGCAACTCGGGCACGTTCCAGGCTTCGATCGACGCGACCTTCACCGTCTTGTTGGACGGCGAGAACATGATCTGGTCGCCGACCTTGATCTGCCCGCTTTCGACCCGCCCGGCGATGATGCGACGCTGGTCGAACTTGTAGACGTCCTGGACGGGCAGCCGCAGCGGCGCTTCGGTCGGCCGCGCCCGCGGCACGAACTCGTCGAGCATGTCGACCACGGCGGGGCCCTGGTACCAGAGCATCCGGCTGCTGCGGGCCAGCAGGTTCTCACCGTCGCGCGCGGCGATCGGGATGATCCGCGCAGGCTCGATGCCCAGTGCCATCAGGTTGGCACGGATGACCTCGGCGACCGTGCCGAACCGGTCGGCGTCGTAGTCCACCAGGTCCATCTTGTTCACGAGCACCGCCACCTGACGAATGCCCAGCAGATGGAGGAGATAGGCGTGCCGGCGTGACTGCTCGCGCACGCCTTCGTCCGCGTCCACCAGCAGCAGGGCGGCATCCGCCGCCGAGGCGCCGGTCACCATGTTCTTCAGGAACTCGCGGTGGCCCGGCGCGTCGATGATGATGTACTCGCGCTTCTTCGTGGCGAAGCGGATCCGCGCGGTGTCGATGGTGATGCCCTGGTCGCGCTCGGCCTGCATGGCGTCCAGCGCGAACGCCCACTCGAATGGCATGCCCCGCTTGGTCGACATGGCCTTGAGGGCCTCGAACTTGCCCTCGGCCAGGGCGCCGGTGTCATGCATGAGGCGACCGATCAGGGTCGACTTACCGTGATCGACGCTGCCGACGATGACGATGGCGAGTTTCTGACCGCTGCGGTCGGACATCTTCGAGTTCCGGGAGGTGCGAAGCTTCGGGACGGGTTCAGAGGTAGCCGGACGCGCGCAGGCGCTCGAAACTGTCCTCGGCCTCGTGGTCCATGGCACGGCCGGACCGTTCGGCGACCTTGGTGGTCTCCAGCTCGGCGATGATCTCGTCGATGGTGGACGCGGTGGACGGCACCGGCTTGGTGATGTCCTCGTCGCCCAGCGAGCGGTAGCGCATGCCGTTCCTGGCGAAGTAGAGGTCGATCACCGGGATGCTCTCGCGCTTGGTGTAGCGCCAGATGTCCAGCTCCGTCCAATGCAGGAGCGGGTGGATGCGGACGTGCACGCCGGGCGGGAAGGTCGTCATGTAATGCTCGAATACTTCCGGCGGCTGGTCCTTCAGGTTCCAGGAGCCGTCCTCGCTGCGCGGCGAGAAGTAGCGCTCCTTGGCCCGGATCGCCTCCTCGTCGCGCCGGATCCCGGCGACCAGCCCGGTGAACTGGTGCTTGGCGAGCGCTGCCTTCAGGCCCAGCGTCTTGCGCGCGGCCGAGCGGGCTGCCGGCGGCAGGGTCGGGTCGGTGGCCTCGACCGGCGGGCATTCCTCGCGGATGAAGTTCAGGCCCCACTCTTTCGCGTAGCGGTCCCGGAACTCGTACATCTCCTTGAACTTCTTCCCCGTGTCGACGTGCATCACGGGGAACGGCACGTGCCCGAGGAATGCCTTCCGGGTGAGCCAAAGGACGACGTTGCTGTCCTTGCCCAGGGACCAGAGGATGGCCGGGCGCTCCAGCTTCGCGAAAGCCTCGCGGAGCACGTAGACGCTCTCGGCTTCGAGTTCGTCGAGATGGGACATGTTCTTGGAATGATCCGATGAAAGCGAGACATGGCTACGCGCCTCGCTGCTGAAGCAGAGAGGCCGAGTGCTCGACATGCGGACGGAGGCATGCGCCAAAATCCCGCCGCTGGTCAACCTTCCTATCCACTATGGCTGCCCCCTCCTACGCATGGCAGGATCGACAGGAGGCATTCGTGCCATAGTTTGAGCCTTCGGGCGCAGGCGCTCAGCGGCGTAGCAAGGGCGAAGGAGAATCGGATGGCCGAGCGATGGGCAGCAAGCAGCGGGCGCTACGAGGGGGGAAGGTTCCGGCGATGCGGCCGCAGCGGCCTGATGCTTCCCGCGATCTCCCTCGGACTCTGGCAGAATTTCGGCGGGTTCGACGCCCATGAAACGGGCCGGGCGGTGCTGCGCCGGGCGTTCGACCGCGGCGTCACCCATTTCGACCTGGCGAACAATTACGGGCCGCCACCCGGTTCGGCCGAGGAGAATTTCGGCCGGGTCATGGCGACCGATCTGCACCGCTACCGCGATGAGCTGATCATCTCCACCAAGGCCGGCTACACGATGTGGCCGGGTCCCTATGGCGACAAGGGCTCGCGCAAGTACCTGCTGGCCAGCCTCGACCAGAGCCTCAGGCGGATGGGCCTGGACTATGTCGACATCTTCTACAGCCACCGTCCCGACCCGGACACACCCATGGAGGAAACCATGGGCGCGCTCGACCAGGCGGTTCGCAGCGGCCGGGCGCTCTATGCCGGGATCTCCAACTACGGACCCGAGCAGACCCGCCAGGCCGCCCGGATCCTGCGCGAGCTGGGCACGCCGTGCCTGATCCACCAGCCGCGCTACTCGATGCTGGACCGGACTGCCGAGGGTGGCCTGCTCGACGTCCTGGGCGAGGAGGGGATCGGCGGCATCGTGTTCTCGCCGCTGGCCCAGGGCATGCTCAGCGCCAAGTACCTGGACGGTGTTCCCGCAGGGTCCCGGGCCACCCGCGCCACCACCTCGCTCACGCCGGAACGGCTCACGCCCGCCGTCGTGCAGCGGCTCCGCTCGCTGAACGACATCGCCCAGGCCCGCGGCCAGAGCCTGGCCCAGATGGCGCTGAGCTGGGTTCTGCGCGACCCGAGGATCACCTCGGCACTGATCGGGGCACGCAACGTGGCGCAGCTGGACGACAGCCTGGATGCGCTGAACGCGCCGCCGCTGAGCGACGAGGACCTGCAGAGCATCCAGCAGCATCTTCCGCCAGCCGGGGCGGCGGTCTGACACTGGCGATTCCGGGCGCCGGACAGCCAAGTCATTGCCAGTGCACGGTTCCTCGGGTTCGTTCATGCAAAAACGTCCGTGGTGGAGCAAAGAGCCCCACCGCGGACGGCCGGGGCCCGACCACCCAGTATCGCACGAAATCTGTTCCCCGCGACAGACCGATCAGGCGATCCAGAGACCGCGGCTGCGATGCCAGGCGTCGATCGATTCTTCCGGATACAGATCGAACGTGGCGTCCCCCAGCTTGATGTCGGGATGGACCCAGCTGGCCTTGTAGCGGAGCATCAGGTGCACCGACGAGGGCGGGACCGGCAGCTCGCTGTCGATCGCGGATGCGAACGGGTGCAACAGCTCGGGCCATTCCGGCGAGAACAGCCACAGCGCCGTGGCGCAGCGCGAGCAGAAATTGCGCTCGGCCGTGGACAGCTCGCAGCTGCCATCCTCCTGCTCGATCTGGGCCCGGAAGATCCGGACGGCGCCTTGCGGGTCGTTCAGCTTCAGGCTGGCCGTCCTCGCGCCGAGGTTGATGGCATAGCCACCGCCGCCGGCCGTCTTGCGGCAGATCGAGCAGTAGCAGCGCTGGTAGGGCTGCGGCGTATGGCTGTCGCAGGAAAACCGGACGGCTCCGCAGCGGCAGGAGCCTTCAAGCGTGACAGGCATGGCTGGCGGAACTCCCTTGCGCAGTGCCAGGCGGACCGCAGGATGCCCCGCCACCTATGGGCCGTCGATCCCATGCGTGCCCAATCATGCGCGGCCGCGGGCGGAGCAGGTCGGCCGGACGAGCCGGTCGATGAAGTTGCGCAGCTCCACGGTCCGCCGGGCCGGGTCGGTGACTTCCTGATCAAGACCGAGCTGCCAGGCCAGGTCCAACCTGCCCGGGTTCCGAGCAAGCGCCTCGATCTTTCCCGCATACTGACGAAGCGCGGCCTCGTCCGCGGCAAAGCCGTCTTGGATCAGCCCGTCCTGGGCGCGCTCCAGCGCCTTGGCTACCTCTTGGAGCGTCAGTTCCGGGTGATACTGCACGCCCCAGAAGATGCCGCCGGCATGCCGGATCTCGACGGCCTGGACCCGGCTCGTCGCGTTGGAAGCGAGGAGGATCGACCCGTCCGGCAGGGATTCCACCTCGTCCGAATGAACGCTCGGGGCATCGTAGACGGGTGGGCGGCCGGCCAGCAGCGGGTGGTCGGTACCGGCGCCCGTGCGGAAGATCCGCCGGGCAAAGCCCACTTCGCGCTTCTTGGGGATGGCGCGGACCCTGCCGCCGGCGGCGGCCGCGGCGAGTTGCACGCCGGCACAGGAGCCGAAGGAGGGCGTGCCGGAAGCGAAGATCGCCCGCATGAAGCCGAGCTGGCGGCGTACATCCTCCGTCTCGTCGTAGACATGGATCGGCGAGCCCGCCAGGAACACGCCATCATAGGAGGCGAGATCGGCGTCCTCGGCGGTCCCACGCCGTTCGCCCGCCAGCTCGATGCGGTCGCAGTGGCAGCCCGGCGACAAACCGGTCAGGGTGTCGATGAAGGTCTCGCCGGAGCTGGTGCCGACGCTGTTCCGACGCTCCTCCCTGGCCTTCGGCGATTCGCTCTCCACCACGAGAAAGCGCAGGCCGCGGTCTGCCGTCATCTGCCTGTCATGCCTTTCCTGCCTGTGCCCGGCCCGCCACCCCTCCTGGGAGGCTGCCTTCCCTTGTTCGCGCGATCGGGCGCCGGGGATCACATGCCCTTGCCGTTCAGCGGCCCGCAGCCGGCCATGGAGCCCGAATGCGCAGGGACGAGAGGGCCGCGCCTCGAACCCGCACCCGGCGTCCGCGGTTCCGGGGATGCCGCACGTGGGTGGGGCTCATCGCGCCTCGACACCCCTTCGTTTTCTGGCCATCACCACGGGGCAGGGCACGCCCAGCAACGAGGCGGGCCGGTATCAGGGGAGATGGGCATGCCTTATCAGCTCGACGGCAAGAGCATCGTGATCACCGGCGCCGCGCGTGGCATCGGTGCCGAGATCGCCAAGGGCCTCGCGGCCGAAGGTGCGAAAATCACCGCGGCGGACCTGACCGAGGCGTCGACCCAGGCTGTTGTCGAAGAGATTCGCGGAGCCGGGGGAACGGCCATCGCTGTCGGCGCCGACGTGCGCGACCGGGCGCAGGTCCAGGCGATGATCCAGGCGGCGGTGAAGGCGCATGGACGGCTGGATGCGATCTTCAACAATGCCGGCATCGCCCAGGTGAAGCCCTTTCTCAAGATCACCGAGGAGGACTGGCACAACGTCATGGACGTGAACGGGCTGGGCGTGCTCATCGGCATGCAGGAGGCGATCAAGGTCTTCCTGGAGCAGGGCGGCGGCGGCAAGGTCATCAACACGGCGTCGATCGCCGGCAAGCAGGGCTACGACCCGCTCGCCCATTACTGCGCCAGCAAGTGGAGCGTCGTGGCGCTGACCCAGGCGGCGGCCCGCGCCTTCGGCAAGGACAGGATCAACGTCAACGCGATCTGTCCGGGCGTGGTCGGGACCGAGATGTGGAAGGTGATCGACAAGGGCTTCCAGGCGCACGGACTGAGCGAAGGGGAGGACAAGTCGTTTCATGACATGGCCGCCCTGGCGGTGCTCGGCCGTCCATCGACCGCTACGGATCTGGTCGGCGTCGCCAAGTTCCTGGCCTCGCCGGATTCCGACTTCATGACCGGCCAATCGCTGCTGGTCGATGGGGGCATGGTGTTCGTCTGATTTCCTCGATCTTCCGTACTGGACGCCGGAACCACACCCGGCGTCGCCGCAAATTAGTTGACAAGGAAACTTCTTCGGGTCAGTTTCCTTGTCAACTGATGGCGGATCATGAAACAACGACCATGCGTCAGCGCCCTCGAAGCGCATCTCGGCTACTGGCTGCGCTTCGTATCCAACCAGGTCTCCCAGGCGTTCAGCCTCAAGGTCGCGACCTTCGGCGTGACGGTGGCGGAATGGGTCGTGCTGCGTGAGCTGTATGACCAGGACAGCGTCGTACCGAGCATGCTTGCGGAGCGATTGGGGATGACCAGGGGTGCCATCTCCAAGCTGGTCGATCGGCTGGTCGACAAGGAACTGGTGGCCAAGTCGGTCGACAAGGAAGACCGGCGCTTTCAGGCGCTGACGCTGACCGCCGGTGGCCGTGCTCTGGTGCCCGAGCTATCGGCGCTGGCGGACCGGAACGACGAGGAATTCTTCGGACATCTGGATCCGGCGGATCGGGCAGGCCTCGAGGCGATCATGCGGGAGATCGTTCGTCGGCAGGGTCTGAAATCAGTGCCGTACGACTAGAAGCTCTTTCGGAGCAGCGTTCATCACACCTTTGAGGAGGAGAGGCCAATGGATGCTCATGTGAAGACAGTGGTGCATTCCTGCACGGAGGCGTCGGACCAGGGGCGAATCAGCTTTGGCGAGGTGGTTCGGCAACTGATCGAGGTAGGGATCGAGCGCTATCACGCCGACCTCGTACGATCGGAGAAGACCTACTACCTGCCTGATGGAAGCTCCGAGGTGGTGCCCAGCCGCGCCATCCCTGTCCAGCCGGCGCGGGAGCTGTCGGCTGCCGGCGTCGAGGCCGCGGTCCGGGCCGCGCAGTCGGGTGCCATCAAGTACCAGACATTCTGCGAGCGTGCCCTGGACGCCGGCTGCGTCGGCTATCTCGTCTCCATGAGCGGCAAGCGGGTCGTGTATTACGGCCGCACGGGCGACAGCCACGTCGAGTGGTTTCCCGGGGCCAGATGAATCCCGGAACGCGCAAGCCGCGCGAGCGGGCTGCCGGAAACGGGCCGTCTGCTGCCGCCAGTATCCCTCGCGGCCAGAACTGCCTCTGGTAGCGGCAGCACCGGCGTGCCCTCGCACCTCCGTAAGGGGTTCCTCAGCGATGGACCGGATCGTGCAGATCCTCGCGCACACGCCCTGGTGGGTCTACGCGCTGTTCGCCTACCTAATCTCGCGCGGCCTGCGCGCCCGCAAGCCGGTCACGGTCACGCTCAGAGAGCTTGCCCTGTTCCCAGCACTTCTCACCGGCCTGGGACTGGTCGAACTCCACCGGATCCACGGGTTCGGGCCAGACACCCTCGGCATCTGGCTGCTGGCGCTCGCCATCGGGATCGTGCTCGGTATCCTGCTCCTGCGCCGCAGGGCGTTCACCGTCGATCGCGCGCAGGGCGTCATCCACCGGCCGACCGACCCTACCGTGCTGCCGCTCATCCTGCTCGCGTTCGTGGTCAAGTACGCCTTCGGCGTGATCGGCGCCATGGCGCCGGACATGCTGCAGGAGCCTGCCTACCGTGTGCTCGACATCGGCGCGTCCGGCCTGTTCGCCGGCATCTTCCTGGGCAAGTTCGGGAGCTATGTTCGGGGCTACCTGGCAGCACCGCACGGCTCCCGCCCCGCGGTCAGCCGATGATCGACTTTTTGATGCTCGCCCCCAGCGTGTACTTGGGGTCGACCATGTTGCCGAGGCGCACGCGGCCGGCCTGGGTCAGGAGCAGGTAGGCCTCCAGCTTGTCGAAGCCGTAGTCCTTCACCATCCAGTCGATCAGCTCGCAATAGGCGATCCGGGCGGCATCCTCCATCGGCCGGGTGCTGCCGATCGCCATGATGAACTCCTCGTTCTCCAGGCGCGGCCACTTGATCGGCCAGTTCTTGATCAGGTCGATCTGGATGGTGACGGTGGCGGGCATCTCGATGGCCGCACCGGCCAGCTCGCCGTCGCCCTGGGTGGCGTGGCAGTCGCCGAGATAGACGTAGCCGCCCTCGTGGTGCACCGGGAAATAGGCGACCGCCCCCGGCGCCATGTCCGGCAGGTCCATGTTGCCGCCCCAGTAGTCCGGCTGGACCGCGCTCACGGCCTCGATCTCAGGCGAGACGCCGAGCGTGCCGAGGAAGGGCTCGTAGGGCAGCTTGATCTTCTCGTTGAACTGGATGCCCGAGCGGTCGACGGTCATCTTCCTGACCATTTCCGGCAGCGGGTCGTGCAGCATGGCGGTGTTGTTGGTGGCGACTAGGCCGCCGAAGCCGTGCATCAGCACGGTGGTGCCGACCGGCTGCGGGCCGCGCGGGGCGATGTCGTGGATGTGGACGGCGATGACGTCGCCCTTCACGACACCGGCGACATGGATCGGGCCGTTCTGCGGGTTGCCGAACGGCATGTTCAGCTTCTCGGACGGCTTGTCCTGCTCGGTCTTCAGCTTGCCCTCGAAGGCGTCGTGGGTCTCGGCGACCACGATATCGCCGGGCTGGATATGGAGGACCGGGTCGACATAGGGGCCGTAGACGTAGTGGTACTTGCCCTGCTTCTCCATGGTCAGCTCGTGGGTCGTGCCGGGCTTGCCGCCGGCCACGCCGCGCCTGGCCATGAAGGAGGATTCCAGCCAGCTCATGTCGGTCGCCTTTTTGGGTTCGGGTGGCTTTAGGCGTTCAGATCTGCAGGTGCCGCTTCACCACGTCCCGGTCGGTCAGGTCGTGCGAGGCGAGCTCGGCGGTCACGCGGCCCTTGTCCATGACGTAGCAGCGTTGGGTCATCGCCATGATCATGTCGAGGTTCTGCTCGACGAACAGGATCGTGGTGCCCAGGTCCTTGTTGATCTTGATCATGATGCGCGAGATCTCGTCGACGATGTTGGGTTGGATGCCCTCCGAGGGCTCGTCGAGGAGCAGGAGGTCGGGGTTGCCGATCAGCGCCCGGCCGATGGCCAGCTGCTGCTGCTGGCCGCCGCTCATGGTGCCGGCCGCCTGGCGGCGCCGCTCGGCCAGGATCGGGAAGTACTCATAGACCAGCTTGTGCAGCTTGCGGCCGCCGGCCCCGTTGACCATCTCGCCGACCGCCAGGTTCTCCTCCACGGTCATGCGCGGAAAGACCTCGCGGCCCTGCGGGATGTAGCCGATGCCGGCCTGGGCGCGCTTTTCGGCCGGCAGCGCGGTGATGTCCCGCGTGCGCAGGTGGATGCTGCCCTGCCAGACGGGGAGCTGGCCGATCAGGCAGCGCATGGTGGTGGTCTTGCCGACGCCGTTGCGGCCGATCACGGCGATGATCTCGCCGCGATGCACGCGCAGGTCGACACCCTGGAGGATCGGCGAGGAGCCGTAGCCGGCCCGCACATCCTTCATGTCGAGCAGGATCTCAGTGGGCATGATGGCCCTTACCCAGATAGATTTCCTGGACCGCTTCGTCGTTCGTGATCGTGTCGATATCGCCTTGAGCGAACAGCTTGCCGAAATGCAGCACGCTCACCCGCTTGGCGATCTGGCGGACGAAGGCCATGTCGTGCTCGACGACCAGCACCGTCATGCCGCCCTTGTTCAGGCTGAGGATCATCTCGCCGGTCTTCCAGGTCTCTTCCGGCGACATGCCGGCCGTGGGCTCGTCCAGGAGCAGGAGCGTCGGCGTGACGCCCACCGCCATCGCGATCTCCAGCCACTGCTTTTGCCCATGCGACAGGTTGCCCGCCAGCTTGCGGGCGTCGCGCGTCAGGTCGACGAAGGCCAGGAGGCGCTCCACCTCGCGCGGCAGGTCGGACCCGCCGAAGTGGGACTGGAGGGCGATGGTGAGGTTCTGGACGACCGGCAGTTGCGGGAACACGCCCGGCACCTGCATCTTCACGCTCATGCCCTTGCGCACGCGGGCGGCGGCCACGAGTTTCGTGATGTCCTCGCCCTTGAAGTGGACGGTGCCGGCAGTGGGCGGGTAGCGGCCCAGGATCAGCTTGAAGAAGGTGCTCTTGCCGGCTCCGTTCGGGCCGATCAGGCAGTGCAACTCGCCTTCCTCCACGGCAAGGGACAGGCCGTCCACGGCTTTCAGGCCGCCGAAGCGCTTTTCCAGGCCGTTGGCTTGCAGGAGTGCCGTCATTCCGCGGCTCCCTCGGCAACCGGTCGACCCGACGGCAAGGGTACCGCCCGCTCGCGCCGCCGCTCCGTGTAGGCCTGCCAGTGCTCCATCAGCCAGACGAGGTAGCCCCCGGGCGTGAACAGGATGGTCACCAGCAGGAGCGCACCGATGAAGATCAGGGCATATTGCTGGCTGATCACGATCAGGCTCTGGAACAGCCAGAGCACGAGGAGCGTCCCGACCATCGTCGCGGTCAGGTCCTTTCGGCCGCCGACCGCCACCCAGATGATCGGCATGGCCGCGGCCGGGAGGGCCATCGAGGCCGGTGCGATAAACTGGCCCCAGGCGGTGTAGAGGGCCCCGCTCAAGCCCGCGAGCGTGCTGCCGATCACGAAGGCGGCTAGCTGGTAGCGGCGGATGTCGTAGCCCAGCAACTCCGCCCGGTCCGGGTTCTCGCGGATCGCGACCAGCACGTTGCCGAAGCGCGAGTTCACGAGGATGCGCAGGCCCAGATATGTCACGACCAGCAGGGCCAGCACGAGGAAGTAGAAGGCGGTCCCCTCGAAGTAGAGCTTGCCGTCCACCCAGGGGATCGAGAGCGGCGGGATCCTGGTCATCCCGTTATAGCCGTTCAGCCGCGCCCGCCCGATCCGCCATTCCGGCCCGGCCGTCTGGTTGACGAAGGTGGCGAGCGTGAGGGTGAGCGAGAGGGTCACGATCCCGACGAACACGCCGGTGATCCGCCCGTAGATCATGAAATAGCCGATCAGCAGCGCCAGCAGCCCTGCCATGACCAGCGCCAGGATCAGCGACAGGAAGGTCAGGTTCGACTGCTGGCCGAAATTGATCGCGATCACGCCATAGCTGTAGCCGGCCATCCCAAAGAAGGCGGTCTGGCCGAAGCTCAGCATGCCGCCATAGCCCCAGATCAGGGACAGCCCCAGCGCCATGAACACCCACACGGCGAAGAAGGCGACGTTGCCGACGGTGTAGTTGCTGACGAACAAGGGGAAGAAGAGGGCGGCGACCAGCAGAAGCAAGGCTGCCGACCAGAACGTCCGGCCTTGCCCGAAGGTCTGCGGCCCGTTCACGAGCGAGAGCAGGTTCTTCATCGACGGCTTCCTCACGTGCTGCGGCGGGTCATCCAGCCGGTGAACCCGTCGGGCAGGACCCGGACTACGATGCAGACCGCGACCAGCAGGCCCATCACGCCGTAGACTTGGCCGTAGAACGAGGTCGCGGTGGCCTTGATCACCGCCAGGACGATCGCGGCCGGCGGCGTGCCCACCAACACGTCGGCGCCCCCCGCCACGACCGTCACGAACGCTTCGATCACGAAGCTGCCGCCCATCATCGGGCTGAGCGTCATGGTCGGCGCGTAGAGGCCGCCAGCGAGCCCGGCCAGGGCAGCGCCCAGTCCGAAGGTCGCGGCATAGACCCGGTCGACCGGCACGCCCAGGGAGCGCGCCATGGCGGCGTTCTGCATGGTGGCCCGGGCATGCACGCCGAACCGGGTCTTCATGAAGACGAGATAGAGGCCGGCCAGGACCAGCACCGCGATCAGCAGGAGGACCAGCCGGTAGATGGAGAACGAGCCGCCGGCGACGGCGACGCTGCCGAACGGCGTACCCACGCCGGGAGCGCCCGACCCGAACAACAGCAGGGCGCCCTGGGTCATGATCAGGCTGATGCCCCAGGTGGCGACCAGTGAATCGATCGGGCGGTGGTAGAACCGGCGCACCACCGTCCGCTCCAGCGCGATCCCGAACAGGCCGGCCGCGGCCGAGCCCAGCAGGATCCCAAGCACCAGCGGCGCTCCTGCCTGGTAGGAGTAGGTCGTGACATAGGCGCCCACCGCAATGAACTCGCCATGCGCCATGTTGATGATGCCCATCATGCCGAAGATGATGGCCAGTCCCGCTGCCGCGAGCACCAGGAAGGCGAACACGTCCGCGACCTGGTAGAGGTAGGAAATGGTCTGCAGCATCCGTTCCTGCCCTGTGCGCTGATCGAGGAGGAAGCGGGCCCGGCGGCGGCACCGGGCCCCGGGGAGCGTTACTGCGGCTCGGGCAGGTAGCTCGGCGTGTACTGCTCCTTCGGGTCGTACTGGGTCAGGTCGCAGCCGACCTCGCCCAGCCAGTAGGGCTCGACCTTGTCCCACGAGCGCTCGACCGTGACGTTGTGCTGCGCGTCCACCGAGACCTGCCACATGCGGTGGCTGACATGCTGGGACTTGGGGTCGATGCAGATCTGGCCTTCGGGCGCGTCGATGCAGGCCTGGCCGGTCGCGATCTGGGTGCGCAGGTCCGCCAGCTCCGTCGAGCCCTCGGCCATCTCGACCAGCTTCTTGTAAAGGTAGACCGCGGCATAGGCGTTCTGGCCCATGTCGTTGATGTAGGTCTCCTCGGGAAACTTCGCGCGCCAACGCTGCTTGAACGCGTCCGCGTCCGGTGAACTCACCTCCTCGAACCAGTTCATCGCGACATGCATGTTCTCCATGGCCGGCGGCTTGAAGCGCTTGTGCTCGAAGCCCAGGCCGATGGTGATCGACGAGCCCATCGGAATCTTCAGGCCGGCGGCGGGCGCCTGCTCGTAGAAGGAGGCCTGCGAGTTGCCGACCACCAGCGTCATCAGCCAGTCGGGCTTGGCGGCCTGGATGTTCTGGATGGTCTGGCCGAACTGGGAGACGCCCAACGGGATCATCTCCTCGCCGACGATCTCGCCGCCGTTCTCCTCGACCAGCTTGCGGGTCCATTCGGCGGAGATCTGTCCGAAATTATAGTCGGCGGCGATCGTGTAGACCTTCTTGCCGTACTTCTCCATCATCCAGGGGACGAGGGTGGAAAGCTGCTGCTCGGGCAGCCCGCCCGTTCCGATCATGTTGGCGTCGCACACGCCGCCTTCGTACTGATTGGTGTAGAAGTACGGAATGTCCGTGCGGTCGATGATCGGGCGGACCGCCTCGCGCGACGCACTGGTCGCACCGGCGAACAGCACGTCGATCTCGTCACTGTCGATCAGTCGGCGGGTGAATTCCTGGAACTTCGCGTTGTCGAACTGCGGGTCGTAGGCGATCAGCTCCAGCTGCCGGCCGTCGATCCCGCCCGCCTTGTTGATCTCCTCGACCGCGAGCTGAGCGCCGCGCAGCTTGGGCAGGGTCAGCAGCGCAATCTCGCCGGACTGGTCCTCCAGGAAGCCCACCTTGATCGGCGGCTTGTCCTGAGCAAGCGCGGCCGTCGTCGCCAAGGTCGCGACGGTCGCCAACAGCATCCCAACTCTACCCTGCATCGGTCCGCGTCCCTCTTCGATCCTGTCCTGGACCAGGCGACGCAAAGGCTGTGCCAACTGTGATCACGGTTGCCGGATGTCGGCCATCCTCATCTCCGGGCAGGTGAAGATGAGGAGGCCGGCCATCATCCGCGATGCAGAAAATGACGAACTAATGTTCAGTCCTCACACATCCGGATGCCGGGTGTGCCATGCCGTCGCCATCTGGAAGGCGTGACCGGCGCAGAGCAGGACGTCCTCGGACAGATGCGGGCCGACCAGCTGGAATCCGACCGGGACGCCCTCGTCGGAGAACCCGCAGGGCAGGGTGATGGTGGGGCTGCCGCTCACGTCAAATGGGGCGGTGTATTTGAGGAGCGTCGCCAGCTCCTTCGGGTCGCCGAGCGACAGGCGCTCAAGCGAAGGCCCTGCCAAGAACAGGCCCGGCACCAGCAACAGGTCGACCTGGCGGAAGATGCGCACGAGGCGCCCCTTGAACTTGTCCCGCTCGATCGCGATCGAGGCGATCTTCAGCGGGTCGACGTTGCGGCCGATCTCGATGAACTCGGCGAGCGTCGATCCGTACTCCTCCTTGCGGCTGGGATAGGTCTCGCGATGGACATGGGCGGTCTCGTACGCACAGAACTCGCTCCATGTCTCCAGCACGGAATTGCTGTCGGGAAAGTCGATGTCGACCAGCGTCGCGCCAAGCGAAGCCAGCACCTGGGCCGCCGCCTCGGTCAGCTCGGTCACCTTCGGGTCCACCCCGCTGGCGTTGAAGCGGTGGTCGATGCCGATCTTGAGCCCGCGCGCGCCGAAGATGCCGGCCGCCTCGATCCTGCCGAGATAGTCCGGAACCGGCGCCAGCAAGGTGGTAGGGTCGTTGTCGTCCTCGCCGGCGATCGCGTGCAGCATCACGGCGGCATCCGCAGCGCAGCGCGTCATCGGGCCCAGATGGTCCAGCGTATCGGACAGGACGAACGAGCCATAGCGACTGACCCGGCCCCAGGTCGGCTTCAGGCCGGTGACATTGTTCATCAGCGAGGGAAAGCGGATGGAGCCGCCGGTGTCCGAGCCGATCGAGCCGAAGCACAGGCCGGCCGCCGTCGCGACACCCGAGCCCGAGGACGACGAGCCTGCCCAGTGCGCGGGGTTCCACGGGTTGAGCGGCGCGTCGATCAAAGGATGGTGCTCGGCATAGGCACCTTCCGTCATCTGCAGCTTGCCGAGCGTCACGGCGCCCGCGGTGGAGAGCCTTGCTGGCACGGTGCCGTCCTCGTCGGGAACATGCTCGGCATGGATCGCCATGCCGCCGCTGGTCCTGACGCCCTTGGTGAAGCACAGGTCCTTCAGGCCGATCGGGATCCCGTGCAGCGGTCCCCGGTAGCGGCCCGACATGATCTCGGCTTCTGCCTGCCTGGCCTCTGCCCGGGCCCGATCGGCCGTGACCGTCGCGTAGCTGTGCAACTTGGGGTCGACGGCCTCGATGCGCGCCAGCATCATGTCGGTGAGCTCCACCGGCGAGAGCCGCTTCGTCTTGATCAGGTCGGCGACGTCGACCAGGTGGGCTTGAGCGAGCTGAGCTGGCTCCATGATCTTGCTTCCTCGTTCGTGCGAAAGACAGGGACGTGTGAGCAAATGCCTTGCCAGGAAGGGTCTGGCCGGCCGGCGCCGGCCGAGCCGATCCTGCCGGCCATGCTCGCGCAGATGGAGCGTCCAAAAAAGCGTTCGGCGTTAACGGGTTGTACACTGCCAGGAGCTATCTTGCCGCCAGATACCTCAGGCACGGAACTTCCCATGACCCTCGTGCACGCGGATTGGACCGGCCAGCTTGCTGGCGCCGCCGTCGATCAGCCCGCTGGATCCCGTCTCGATCCCGACGTGAACGACCTCCTCGTCTGGCAGCAGGCCGCCGAGCAGCGGATCCTGGCCCTCGGTGCCATTCTCGGCGAGGCCCGCAGCAGGGCGGAGCGTGGCCTGGAGACCATGGCCGGCTTTGCCGACCTCGTGGGCCGGGCGGCCGAGGCGAGCATGGACCGCCTGGGCAGCGCCGTGACCATGCTGCCGGAAATGGCGGCGGATGACCTGTCCGAGCGAAAGCTGGTGCAAGCACTCCAGGCCGATCTCGGTACGGCACAGCGATCGGTGCACGAGCTTGGCAGCCGCATGACGACCCTGGCCCAACTCGCCCTGCTGGCGCGCATGGAGACCGCCGCCCTGGCCGAGCATGCAGTCGGGTTCGAGGGGTTTACGAGCGAGGTCGACGGCCTGGTCGAGCGCGCCGAGATGACGGTGGTTGCCCTCGACCAGGAGATCGGCAAGCTCCTCCAGGGCGTGGACGACGTCCAGCGGATCGACCGGCGGGGATCTGGCAACGGCGTGCCGGACACGGTGCAGCGCATCGGCACTCTCCTTGAGCATGCTGCCCAACGCCGCGAGCACGGGCGCGAGACCATGGCAGCCGTGGGGGAGCGTCTGGGCCAGCTCCGGGAGGAGGCCGCCCGCCTCGTCATGGGGCTCCAGTTCCACGACGGCATGCGCCAGCGGCTGGAGCAGATCGGCTTCGGCCTGGAGCGGCTTCGGGCGGTCCGTCAGCGGGGCATCCTGGCCGACGACGATCCGGCGCCGCTGGACGACCGGCGCCGCAAGGTCGCGGTGGGCGCCCTGTGCGCGCTGCAGGCCGCGCAGCTGAAGGACCTGGCCGTGCTCGTGGAGCGGGAACGCGGGTCGGTCGAGGCAGCGCTTCACGCGATGGGGCGCGCCATGGCCGAGGCGGAGGAACTGTTCCGGGCCGTCTGGGGCGGCAGCTCGCCGGACCTGATGGCGGAACTCGACGGAGCTATCGGCGGGGTAGCCGTCATCGTCGAGGGATATGCCCGCATCCGTGCGACGATGGCGGCCGCGCGCGAACGGGCGTTGCAGGGTATCGAGCGCATGCCCGGCCTGGCGGCGGACCTGGACGAGGTGGAGATGTCCATCCGCATGGCCGGCCTGAACGCGACCTTCCGTTCGGCCCAGCTGGGCGGGGTCGGTGGCCCGATGAAGTGCATCGCCCAGGAGTTGCGGGCGAGTGCCGGACAGATCGGTCAGGCCGTGGCGGCGTTCGGCACAGAGCTGGCGGCGATTGCCGCGGATGTTGGCCGGTTGCGCGACCATGCCGCTCGCGATCCGGCGGAACGCCGGACCGAGCTGGTGGCGGGCTTGAGGGAAGGTGCGGCTGCGCTCCGGGAGATGGAGAGCGAAGGGGCAAGGCTGCAGGACGTGGTCGAGCATGCGCTGGCGGGCCTGAGCACGTCCTTCCAGACTCATGCCAACGACGTGGCGGGGCTGGGTGGGCCGGCCGGGATGCGCTCGTTGGCCGAGCATCTGGAACTGATCAGGCGGCTGGAAGGAGCTGACGCGTCCGACGGCGAGATCTGGCCGGCCCTGGGCCGGCTCCTCCAGGGCACCTACACGACGAAGGACGAGCGGGACGTTCATCACGCGGTCCAGAGCCGGGGAATCGCTCCGGCCAAGCCTGATTCGATCATGGCCCAAGGCCCGGCATCCCGGGACCTCGGCGATGCCCTGGTCTGAGGGTCGCTCCTTCCATCGTGCTTCGTGGCCGGTAGCCGGTGGCCGGACCACCTCCGGCCGCCTTCCGATGTACCGAGCGCTGCAGCCTTAAGCTGCGTGGGGCTGGCGATGGATGGCGCGCCAGCCGCCGCGAGCGGGTTGAGGAGCGTGTGGCTGTGACGTCAGCAGTGATGGAGCGAAGCGCGGGGGGCCAGGTTCGCCATGAGGACGGCGTCGCTGGGACCGGCCTGACCGAAGGAAGGAGGAACTGCTGGATTGCGCCGGGGGACATCGTGATCTTCAGCCCCCCAACAGGAAGATCACGGAGGCCGGCCCGGAACAGGCCGCCGGATCGAGTCGCAGCGAGCCCGCTGGCCGGGAAGAGCGGCAAGCCCGCTCCTTTTGGAAATGGCGTGGGCGCTGGAGCCTCCGCGGCAACGATCCCTGGTGCAGATGGATCGTGAGGGAGCGTGACGGCCACCTCGGTCCTCAGGCCGAGGTGGCGGGCGGCAGGTCGCCACGACGCCCCCGGGGGGACGTGGTCGGTCAGGTGCAGCGAGCGCTGCCCCTCCACCGGATTCTCGTCACGATGCCTGACATCCCGTTGTCGTGACGATGGCGGAGCGCGACGCGCCCGGTCGATGGTGGCCGAGGATTGAAGAAGAGCCTGAACAGCGCCCGTGATCATGACGAGTGGCCGGCAACGAGCAAGGATGAACGTCAAGTGGTGGAGCGGGTCGCTGCAGGGCAGTGAGCACCGGTACTGTTCATGAACAATTGGTTCTCCTCGCGCTTGTTGAAGGCCGCCTGCCAAGAGCAGGCCGGTGGCACCACTTGACAGCATCCCTGCACGAGGGCGACCCTGCCTGGAAGGCAGCAAGGTCCTCAAGCAAGAAGAAGCTGCCGAGGGGAGGTCGATGGATGCGTAAATCGATACACGTACTGGCCCTGGGCACGGCCCTCGCTGCTCTGGGGCTTCCGGCCTTCGCTGCCGAGCCGACCAGGGTCGCGGCGGTCATCAAGGGACTGGACAATCCATTCTTCCAGTACATGCGCCAGGGCATCGACGCCAAGGCCGGGGAACTCGGTGCCGAGGTCAACATCCAGGCCGCCAGCGGCATGGGCGATTCGACCGGGCAGGCCGACCGGCTCTCGGCCGTCGCCATGCAGGACTATGGCTGCTATCTGGTCAATCCGATCAGCGTCAGCAATCTGGTGCAGGCCCTGGTTCCGGTGGCCCAGAAGAAGGCGCCGATCGTCAACATCGACAGCGTGGTCGATCCAGTCCAGGCGGAAGCCGCCGGGATCACCATCAACACTTATATCGGCACCGACAATGTCGCGGCCGGGATCCTGGCCGGCGAGGAGATGCTTCGCCTTCTCCCGAATGGCGGCAAGGTGGCGCTGATCGCGGGCGTGGTCGGCGACGTCGGCAGCAATGCCCGGATCAAGGGCTTCGAGCAGGCCGTCCAGGGCAAGCTCGAGGTGGTGCAGATGGTCAGTGCGGACTGGGACCGCGAAAAGGCGCTGACGGCGGCCGACACGATCCTGCGCGCGCATCCCGACCTTGCCGGCTTCTTCGCCGCCAACGACGTCATGGCCCTGGGCGTGCAGCGCGCCGTGATGGCCGCGGGCTCTGAGGCCAAGGTGATCGGCCTGGACGGCATCACCGATGCGCTCCAGTCGGTCGCCGCAGGCGAACTCGCCGCCACCGTCTCCCAGTATCCCTGGGTCGTCGGCGCCATGGGCCTGGAAGCCTGCGTGGCCGCCGCTTCCGGCAAGACCTTGCCTGCCAAGGTCGATGCCCCCGTCCAGTTGATCACCAAGGCCAACGCCGCCACGGCCATCCAGAACTTCCCGCAGCCGGCCGAAGCCTATCCCGATCCCTTCCGGGATCTGCTGCAGCAGTGAGGATGACGGAGGAAGCCCAGGGCGGGGCGGACGCACGGCCGCCCCGCCGCGAGCGGCCGGCCTGGCTCGAACCGTCGTTCTGGGCAGACTGGGCCGCGGTGGTCGGCCTGTTCGGCCTGATCCTGATCTTCGGCCTGAGCGCGCCCAGCTTCCTCAGCATCAGCAACCTTCACGCCGTGCTGGTGGCGTCCTCCATCCTGATCGTGGTGGCGGTCGGCCAGACCTTCGTGATCGCCACGGCAGGCATCGACCTGTCCATGGCCGCCACCACCACCCTCAGCGCGGTGGTGCTGGGCATCTGCTATGCCGCAGGCTTCGGCATCGTCGCAGCCTGCGTGCTGGCCGTGGGCGCGGCCTCCTTCGTCGGCTTCCTGAACGGCCTCGTGATCACGCGCGGCCGCATCCCGGACTTCGTGGTCACGCTGGGCAGCCTGTCGGCCGTCACCGGCCTGGGGCTGATCCTTTCCCGTGGCGAGCCGACCATGGTCTCCAGCCTGTTCCTGCTGCGCCTGTCCAGCGGCCATATCGGCCTGTTCGGCTATCCCGTGCTCGTCGCCGCTGCCGTGGCCCTGCTCGGCCATGTCCTGCTCTACCACACCCGCTTCGGGGTCCACCTGCTTGCCACCGGCGGCCATGCCGAGAGCGCCCGCTCGCTTGGCATCCATATCGATCGCGTCCGCATTGCCGCCTACACCATTTCAGGCAGCTGTGCCGGCATCGCCGCGATCCTGCTGGTCGCGCGCATTGGCTCTGCCGAGCCCACCGTCAACACCACGCTGCTCCTGAACTCGGTAGCGGCGGTCGTGCTGGGCGGCGTCAGCCTGTTCGGCGGCAGGGGCAGCATCCTGGGCCCGGTCTTTGGCGCCTTGATGCTGACCACGCTGGTCAACGGCCTGACGCTGCTGGGCGTATCGGCCTTCTACCAGCCCCTGGCCGTGGGCATCATCGTGATCCTGGCCGCCCTCATCATGCGCTACCAGCGATGAAGCCCGATCCGTCCGACACCATCCTGGCCTGCACCGGCCTGTCCAAGCATTTCGGCGGCATCCGCGCCCTGCAGGAGGTCGCGTTCAGCGCGCGCCGCGGCGAGGTGACGGCCGTGATCGGCGACAACGGTGCGGGCAAGTCGACCCTGATCCGCTGCCTGGTCGGCGTGCATGTGCCCGACAGCGGTGAGATCAGCTTCGACGGCAGGCCCGCCCGCTTCAACGACCCCGACGAAGCGCGACGGGCCGGCATCGAGACGGTTCACCAGAACCTGGCGCTGGTCGACGAGCTAACGGTGGCGCAGAACCTGTTCCTCAACCGCGAGATCGTGCACCGCCTGGGCCCCTTCGCCTTCCTGAACCGCAAGGAGATGAAGGTGCAGTCGCGCGCCCTCCTGTCGCGGCTCTCCATCAACGTCCCGTCGGTCGGGCAACGGGTGCGGCGCCTGTCCGGGGGCCAGCGCCAGGCGATCTCGATCTGCCGGGCGGTGGGTGCTGGGGCGAAGCTCGTCGTGATGGACGAGCCGACCGCTGCACTGGGCGTCCAGGAGACCCGCAATGTCGAGGCGCTCATCGCGCGCCTGCGCGATGAGCAGGTGAGCGTCATCCTGATCAGCCACAATTTCGACCAGGTCATGCGTCTGTCCGACCAAGTCTGGGCGATGCGGGCCGGCCGGGTCGTCGGCACCAGGCGAACCGCCGAGACCAGCGGCAACGAGCTGGTCGGCCTCATCACCGGTGCGGGTCCAGCTTGAACGGGAGCTCTTGATGTCCCTCCTCCGTGTCGGCCTGATCGGCCTGGGCGAGGTCGCCCAGGCGATCCACCTGCCCACGCTCGCCGACCTGCGCAGCCGCTTCGTGATCGACGGCGCCTACGACCCGTCCAGCAGCCTGACCGAGCTGATCCGCAGCCGTCATGCCGGCGTGCGGATCTTCGGGTCGGCGGAAGCGCTGATCGAAGACCCGGCTATCGACGCGGTCTTCATCCTCTCGCCGGACGAGACCCACAGCCGCTACGTCCGCCTGGCGATCGAGGCGGACAAGCACATCCTGCTGGAGAAACCGGCCTGCCTGACCTTGAGCGAGATCGACCAGCTTCTGCCGCTGGCGAAGAACCACCGCAAGGTCCTGTTCGTCGCCTATATGCGCCGCTACGCCCCGGCCTACCTGGCGGCCAAGGCGGAGCTGCCGCCGCCAGCCGAGATCACCCATGTCCGCATCCACGACTTGATCTCGCTCGGCACGGAGTTCATGCGGCACAGCCAGGACATCCTCTACCCGACGGACGTTCCAGACGAATTGCGCCGCGAGAGCCAGGTCATCCGCCAGTCCCTTTACCGGGAGGCGGTGGGCCAGGATGCACCCCCGGACCTGCTGCAGGCCTATGCGCTGCTGACCTCGATGAGCTGCCACCACCTCTCCGCGATGCGGGAACTGATCGGCGAGCCTTCGCGCGTGCTGGCCGCGCAGCACAGCAATGGCGGCTGGAACTCGGCCATCACGTTCGACTATGGCCACTATCTCTGCACCTATCAGGCGGTGGTCGACCGGATCGGCCTGTTCGATGCGATGATCGAGGTGCGCTCGGACCAAAAGCGCGTCCGCATCGTCTACGACACGCCCTATATCCGCAGCCTGCCCACCCGGCTGGAGATCGCGGAGCGGGGCCAGGACGGGGTGAAACAGCGGATCCTCGGGCCCTTCTACGCCGACGCATTCGCGCATGAACTCCTGACCTTCCACCGTCACGTGCTGGACGGCACCACGCCGAAGACCGACCTCGTCGACTTCCGCAAGGACCTCCAGCTCTGGAAGGCGATCGTGGAGAGGATGAAGCAGTAGTCCTGCCCGGAGCAGCCGTGCCGGGAGCCGCCGTCCAGAACCGTCCGATCCGGATTCGACTCATGAAGGGGCAGATCGTGCGAACGGCGATCCGGGACGTTGGTCCGACGGCTCGGCCTTCTGCTGCCGACATCACGCCGGCTCAGGAGGCTGCCGCGTAAGCCTGGCCTTGGCCGTGCTGCCGGGATCCGATCCTGCCCATCAGGAAGGAGGCGGCCGATGGTGTGCCTGGCGTTGGGTCAGGTGAGCCTGGTGGAGGCTCGGCTGCCGCAGCGTTTGGCAGTAACCGACGCCTGGAGCGGATCAGGGCACAGGTCGACTGGCAGCCGATCGAAGCGGCCTTGGCGAATCCTTGAGCTTCCGGCGCTCTGACCGCCTTGAGCTGGAGGATGCGTTGCCAGACGCAACGACACTTTCCCCGGTTCCGGATCGACCTGGTTCAGGCGGGCCTAGTGGAGATGGTCTTCGACGCCTTGAACGCCTAACTCGAGCAGCGCGGCTTGGTGATCAAGGCCGGGTTCGAAGCGACACTGGTCGAGGCCGAGGTATCGGGGTGGGACCCCGCCGCCGGCTTCACGCGTCGCGGGCAACGCAGCTTCTTCGGCTACAAGGCGCGCTTGGCCGTCGACGATCATCCGTCCCTGCAAGGGCTTCAGCCAGGAGGCTGCAATGGGCCGCCGACCTGATCCGCAACCGATGCCAGCTCAGGCTGCTCTGCATGGCCGTGAACCTGCGACGGGCGGATCAGATAAATGCCTGATCGATATCCAGTTCGCGGCATCGGTCGATCCGGTGCCATCGAGCGACGTGATGGGCCGGAAATTCCTGCCGGTGGCGCTCGCCTGTCCATCCACAAGCCAGAGACTGGAGGTTTTCGCGCCAGTCTGCAGAAGGCCGCCGTTCATCGCAAAAGGCGCTGGACCACGTCTACTGGCGGCCCGCTCCGCTCGATCGTAGACGACACGGTCAGAACCGGTCGCAGAACCGCAATTGCGATGGTGCTGCTGCGAGTTCTCGGCACAGGCCTGCCCGCCTCAATGATCGGACATGGGACTGATCATCCAGTGTCCGCAGGGTCTTGCGGAGAGACGCTTCGTGAGGCGCGCCATTCCACGGATGGTGCGGCCTTGGCCGGCACGGGTGGATGGCATGGCGGTGGCATCCATGCGCGGCCAGATCGGGAAGCCGCTGCCATCAGGAGCCGTCACCGCGCCACTGCCGTAACCTGGGACGCGGAAGCTGCGGGCCGCGTGCCGCCATGAACCCGCTTCCTAGCAAAGGGCTGGCCGGCAAGGCGGCGCGGTGATGATGCTCCAGATCCTGATCCTGCGGGCACCCGGTAAACCTGTCGGACCTTCAGATCCCGGAGCGCAACAGCGTCACCCCGGGGGATCAGCTTGATGCCAGCCGTTGATTCCGCTGTTGCCGGGATTGCTGCTTCACGCTGCCTAAGGCTCTCGTGAAGCAGAACGCGCGCATGGCCGAAGCTTGCAGACAGTTCCGGCTTGTCGGGTGGCGTACCTGCAGCGACGAGCTCCAGGCCATTCTCGATCAGCGGTGGGCAGCGGACCGGCAGCTCACGGCAACGGTCGTCCTGCGGCACCGACAGCGGCTCTAGGCTGCGCGTGAGCCGCTGTCGGTGTAGACCGCTCACCATTTGATCCAGCGAGGTGCGACAATGCAGCGACGCAAGACTGCTGATCGACAGCGCAGATCAGTCGTCGTCGTCATCATCGCCCGACACTGCGTCGACACCAGCCGACACGTCATCCTTGGCACCCTCGAACGTATTGCAGGCGCTCAAGCCGCCAACAGTGAACGTCAGCAGGGCGAGTGCAAGCAGCCAGCGGAGGTTCGACATATGAGTGCTCCATCCTTACGGCAGATGTTCCGTCCAGTCATAGCTCTGCAGGCGGCAGTGCGGTTCCAATGCAGCCGCCATTTCGTCATCATCGCCAATCGGATGATATTGGCGCGTCATACGATAAAGCTGACCGGATCATCGACAGGACAGCGGGAAGGGCGCTGCAGACATCGTTTTCCATCCGATCAGGCCGCGCCGCCGATCAGCCTGACGACCCGAACCCGTTCATCGGCAACGCTATCGGGCGGTGGCCAGTTGCGAAGCGGTCACGCCCGGCCATGATGAGCACGCGCCCCTGAGCCGATCACCCCGCACCGCTGCAATGCAGCGGCACGAGGTTGCCCGCCTGTCCTGGAGCGAGGAACAGGCCGCGAGGCGCAACTGCTTGGCTGAGGCATCGACGACCGGATCTCCAGGTTCGCCCGTGCCATGCTTGCCAACTATCAACCGTCAGCAGGCGATCGAGCCGCTCCAGGCAAGGATGGCGGCCAAGGCGGCTTGGCCTTGGCCGGGCAGGGGTCGCGGGAGCGCCAGCCAAGGATCGGGGCTTTCCTTGGCGGCCACCTCCTCGAGCGGGTGCGCGCGGATAAACCGGACGTTGGTCAGTACAGCACGACCGAGCGGATGGACTTGCCCTCGTGCATGAGGTCGAAGGCGTGGTTGATCTGGTCGAGCGGCATGGTGTGGGTGATCAGGGGGTCGAT
>JAESGR010000431.1_pt1 | contig 34178 bp, 29 predicted proteins | sample 9269771 | NCBI WGS metagenome assembly JAESGR01 (sample SAMN15739572, study PRJNA653492) | algae metagenome | isolation source: Chroococcus sp. CMT-3BRIN-NPC107 and co-occurring heterotrophs from well... | place: USA: Clark Mountains Wilderness, California | collected 2010-04-18 | reverse complement strand
CCTGTACCATCGCTACCTTTTTTCTCTCGCTAGAACCTGTTGTCAATAAACGGGGATTTTTTGAGGGGGTGTGAATTGACTAAACCTTTAGTGAAAACTGGTTTGAGGCGATTTTCGCCCCTTGAAGGTATTTTGCTATTTAACCAATTATTTTCAATCTCTCTACGTTCTTCAGGACTTAAACCTGCATGATAGGCGGCGGTTTTATAACCCAAATTACTCAACCATTCGGCTAATTTTTCGCTATCTCGGCGGGTTGGTACATAAATTAAGCCTGTTTGTTCTGGTTTGACCTTAATAACGTCTAATAACTGTTGTTTGCGCCCTTTGGGTGTCCAAGCTATTTGTACTTTTAGGTGGAGATTTTGCCTATAAGGATTTTGTTTAAAAGCTTTGGGTTGTTGGAGTTGTAAGACTTGGGTAATAGTTTTTTGGGCTTCAATATCGGCGGTGGCTGTAAAAGCTGTGATCGCAATCTTTGTTCCTTGAGGCTTACACTTTAATAAAGCTGGTCTTACCGTCCCAAGTCGCCTGTAAGCTGGTCTAAAAGTCTCGCCCCACTGGACTAAACAATGCGCTTCATCAATGATGATGCCGTTAATTTGTAATTGCGGATGACAGAGTTTTGACCATACTTTTTGACTAAATAATGTTTCTGGGGATAAGTAAAGTAATCTTAATTGCTGCTTTTCTAATAGTTGTAGAGGTTGCCATTTTTGTTGGCTAGATAGTTCGCTATGTAACGAAGCTGCGGGTAAATTGCGATCGCGTAATTCTTTGACTTGATCTTCCATCAAAGCTAATAACGGCGAAACTACTAATGTTAAACCTGTTTGCATTAAGGCGGGAAGCTGAAAACAAATTGATTTACCTCCGCCTGTGGGCATTATTACTAAAGCATCTTGCTGAGATATCAAACTGCTTATAATTTCTGCTTGAGGCGATCTAAAATCTTCATACCCCATATTTCTTTTAATGCAGCTTTGATAGAAATTAAAGATAGGCTATCGCTCATATTTATGAATTAAAAAATATTTTTATTTTAACTACGCGTGCAATAGTCACAAGTATTTTTGTAGCATTAGTATAAATAACATTGAGCAAGTAATGATTTACGAAATCCAGCATAATAGCAGAAGCGAAATTTTACTTAGCACTGACAACTCTAAATTAGATATAACAACAATTCATGATTTTCTCAAAAATTCTTATTGGGCTAAAGATGTGTTAATGTCAGTTGTTGAAAAAGCAATAAAAAATTCTTTATGCTTCGGTATATATGAAAATAGTAAACAAGTTGGCTTTGCTAGAGTTATTTCTGATTATGCAACTTCAGCACTATTAAGAGACGTTTTTATTTTAGATCCTTATCAGGGACAAGGTTTAGGGAAATGGTTAATCGAGTGTATTTTGGCATACCCAGCACTTCAAGATGTACCAAAATGGTTATTAGGAACAAAAGATGCTCATGAACTTTATCGCCGTTATGGTTTTGAAAATTTGACAGCACCTGAAACACTCATGATTCGTTTAAACGTGAAGGTACAATCTGACACTTGAAAATTAGTTAAGGTATTACCCACGTGAATTAACAAAATTTAAGCACCTGTTATTTCGTCGCTACGACAGCTAAGTTCCAAGCAAAACGTTTCATTAAAGGTAGCTTTTTCAAAATTACGTCCAACTTTTCTAAGCGCTGATATTGAGGTTTCAATCGGGCTTGCTCGATAATAATTTTCTTCCAGTAGCGTTCCTTATTGGGATCGACTTTCTCAATCAAGTAAAATTGCAGGAAAATCCACAAGGTTGCTAACCAAAAGGTGTCGCAAGTAGTTTGAGCAAACCTTGATTCTACAAACTTAACTATATTAATATCTAACGGTGTCTCGTCTTCAGTTCTTACTGAAGTTGCCATGCGACGATAGACATTGATAATCGGATTGTGCTTTAAAGGTTCCCAAAAACAAGCTTTTCCACCAGGTTTAAGGACGCGGTGCATTTCTTTAATTACGGCACGCGGATCGGGTAAATGATGCAGCAAATTGGCAGCATAGACAATATCAAAGGTATTGTCAGGACAATCGAGGGCGATCGCATTCATAGTTCTACCCTCGATCTTGACTCCGTTAGCCGCCGCTAATTGCATCGCTACTTCTACCATTCCCGGCGAATAGTCCGAAGCAACACACAATGCCCCTTTTTTGGCAAAATAGACACTATTTTCTCCCGCACCACAACCTAAATCTAATAATTTTTTGCCACGAACATCTCCCAGATGGCTCAATATAAAGCGATTTTCGGGGGCTGTACAAGCTTCAAAGTAATCTTTGACGTTTATGCCGTCTATATCAATTGTGGCTGCCCATTGGTCGTGAAATTGTCTTTCTTTTGCAAATACTTCATCACCCATAGGTTTATCTTTACTTCTTGAATAAATTGATCGAAATAGGCGCACCCATTCAGTACGCCTACTTCTAGACTATTTGATATTAGACTATGAAAGATATTTCCCCCCTTTTTATGGAGTAAGGGCGCAAAGCATTACGCCCTTACTTTGTTGTGGGTTAGGGGGATTTTACACTTCTTGCGCCATTTGGCTGCGCTTTTCTTGTTTCAACGAACCATACAATCTATTCAAGGCATTTACATAAGCTTGAGCAGAGGCGACAATAATGTCAGTATTGGCGGCATGACCGGAAAATACCCGACCTTCGTAGCGCAATCGAATGGTAACTTCACCGATCGCATCTATTCCTGCCGTTACTGATTGCACTGAAAACTCAATTAATTCATTAGGTACATTTATTACCCGATTAATTGCCTTATATACCGCATCTACTGGCCCTGTACCGATCGCTGCGTCGGTTAATTCTTTGCCTTCAGGAGTCCGCAATGTTACCGTTGCTGTAGGCGTAGAGCGATCGCCGCAGGAAACTTGTACAAGTTCTACGCGGAACATTTCGGGACTTGCTTGAATTTCGTCATTAGCGATCGCTTCTAAATCCCAATCAGAGATTTCTTTTTTCTTATCTGCTAAGTCTTTAAACTTCAAAAAGGCTTTATTTAGCTCGTCTTCTGGCAAATCGAAGCCTAATTCTTTTAGTCTACTGCGGAAAGCATTGCGCCCGGAATGTTTGCCTAAAACAATTTGATTGTCGGTAAGTCCAATCGATTCCGCGTCCATAATCTCATAGGTCAGCTTATTTTTGAGAATCCCATCTTGGTGAATCCCCGACTCGTGAGCAAAAGCATTTGCACCAACAATAGCTTTATTTGGCTGTACTAGCATTCCCGTCAAGTTGGAAACTAAACGAGAAGTTTTATAAATTTGGCGAGTGTCGATATTGGTTAGCGGTGCTTCCGATTGGGCGCTTCTACCTACAAAAGGGTTAAAATACTGTCGCCTTACGTGCAGCGCCATCACAACTTCTTCTAAGGCGGTATTTCCCGCGCGTTCCCCAATGCCGTTAATTGCACATTCTAGTTGCCTTGCACCATTTTTTACGGCTTCTAAAAAGTTGGCAACCCCTAAACCAATATCATTATGTCCGTGAACAGAAATAATTGCTTTGTCAATGTTGGAGACATTTTCTTTAATTCCCTTAATCAACTCGCCAAACTCGGTAGGAGTTGTATAGCCTACTGTATCTGGAATATTAATTGTTGTTGCCCCGGCGGCGATCGCTCTAGTCAATACTTGGTATAAATATTCTGGCTCGGTGCGCGTCGCATCCATTGTCGAAAATTCCACATCATCCATAAAGGATTTGGCATAAGCTACCATTTCCCCAGCAATGTCTAATACTTCGGCTCTAGTTTTTTTCAACTGATACTCTAAATGAATATCTGACGTTGATATAAATGTATGTATTCTACCTTTTGCTGCGGGTTTTAATGATTCGGCGGCGGCTTTAATATCATTTTTGATTGCTCTTGCTAGAGAACAAATTACTGGGCCATTTTCTGTTCCTACAGCTTCAGCAACTTTTTTTATTGCCTCAAAGTCTCCGGGACTTGCGTAAGCAAAACCTGCTTCAATTACATCTACCCCCAGTCTTGCTAATTGTTTAGCAATTAATAGCTTTTCATCTACATTTAGCGTTGCTCCAGGACATTGTTCGCCATCGCGCAATGTGGTGTCAAAGATAATTATTTGTTCTTGGTTCATTTCTTCCTACTCTCCTTAATTTATATTTTAGTTTTTATTTACAAGTCTAGCTTCTCTATATATTCGCGGATATCATTTAGGTCTATATATCGATCGGTAACATTACGTAATTCTCTAGCAATCATTCCTTCTGTTGATACCACTGTAATATGCGTACTTTTTGACCTTAATAATTCAATTGCCCTTTCAAAATCACCATCGCCGCTAAATAATACTACTCGGTCGTATTGCTCGACGGTATTAAACATATCTATAACGATTTCTATATCTAAGTTTGCTTTTTGCGAGTATCTCCCCGATGTATCGTCATAATATTCTTTAAGTATTTTTGTTCTTACTGTATATCCCAGACTAATCAAAGCGTCTCGAAAACCTCTTTGATCTTGAGCATCTTTTAAGCCTGTATACCAAAAAGCATTAATTAATTCTGTATTGAGCTTTTCTTTTCTTAAATATTCTAATACTCGCCTTGGATCGAAAAACCACCCATTTTTTTGTTGAGCATAAAACATATTATTGCCGTCTACAAAAATAGACAGCCGATTCATTAAACACGACATAAAAAATACACCTAATAATTTTATTAAAACTTAAGTTGAGCCGTTGATTATAGCAATATAAAGACAGAGATTTTTTATAAAAGTCTCAATCTATTTTTGATTAATTATTTACTAAATCGCCAAATTCCTTAAAAATAAAAATATATTTAATTGATAACTTATGTTAAGCACGGGCATAATATAATCAGCACTTTATCTAGAATTTACCAATAAATTGACTAAAATTACAGGTTTTGGCAACTTTTAACTATCCTCCCCGATCTTGGTATAGACGTTAAGGGCTAGGAAATCAAGGGGTTTGCTATAAATTAACATCTAGTAAGAATTGACGATCGCGCAAGTTATAGTTATTAATTAGCAACTAATAAGTAACTACACCAATCGCTCCAACTACCAACATAAAGGGAAGCGGTATCAATTCCCGCTAAATGTAAAGATAATAAATTAACGCAAGCAGTGACCCCAGAGCCACAATAAACAATAATTTCTTGCCCTTGCAAGTGTTGCCACTTTTTTTGTTGCTGTTCAGGAGAATACAAATAACCGTCACTATTAGAAACATCTTGCCAAGGATAATTCACAGCGCTGGGAATATGCCCAGCAATGGGATCTATAGGTTCTCTTTCGCCACGAAAGCGATCGCTCTCTCTAGAATCAATCAGTGTCACTTTTGGTAAATCCTTACGGGCTTTGACATCGGTTATATCTACCCGTAGCGATGGTTGCAATTGCCAAGTAAATTGTTTTGGCGTTTTTTGAGTAATAGCGTCGGTAACAGGTAATCCTAAGCTTTTCCAAGCTTTAAACCCTCCATCTAATACAGCAACGCGATCGTGTCCCAAATAGCGCAGCAGCCACCACAAACGAGCAGCAAAAGCAAAACTCGAATCATCGTAAGCGACAACGATTGTTTGAGCATCTATGCCTGCGGTGGATAACTTTTGTGCCAAAACTGCCAGATCGGGTAACGGATGCCTCCCACCATGCGCCTGCACGGGGCTAGAAAGATCCTTATTGAGGTCAAAATACTCCGCCTCCGGAATGTGGCTAAGATTGTACTGTTGCGCTCCCAATTGGGGGTCAGCAAGGGAAAAACGACAATCGGCGATCGCCACTTGCTCCTCGTTAATGTGTTCGTAAAGCCAGGTGGCAGAAACCACCGTTGGTGTATCCATAAAAAATTTAATATAGTTAACGGAATATTAGCTTTAGTTAAACTAAACAATTCTGACAATATTCTAAACTTGATACTCGGCGCTATGAGGACTTGGAACTTCTTTTTACCGCAATTAACCGCCGATAACTCCTACACCTTTTACTCTGAAGAATTTGAGGAGACATTTCACAGCCAGCAAGGAGCAAAAACTGAAGCAGAACAAAAGTTTATTGCTCCAAGTAAACTCAACATCAAAGCTCGTCAACCAGTAGTTAAGCTATTAGATATTTGTTATGGATTGGGGTACAACACGGCGGCGGCTTTAGCTCAAATTTGGACAGTTAACCCCTATTGCTTTGTAGAAATTATCGCTTTAGAGTCTAATGCTGATGTGCCAAAAAGTGCCATCGAGCGCGGTTTACTCGCTAGTTGGGAGCTAGAAATCCAACAGATTTTAACTCCCTTGGCTAACAACTACCAAGTTCAAACAACCAGAGGTCAGGGAACTTTATTAATTGGTGATGCTAGGCAGACTATTAAACTCATTCCACCCAGCTTTAGCGCCGATGCAATTTTTCTCGATCCGTTCTCACCACCTAAGTGTCCGCAGTTGTGGACTATTGAATTTATCTCTCTAGTTGCTAATTATTTACATCCAGAAGGCATACTTGCAACTTATTCTGCTGCTGCCGCCGTGAGAGCGGCATTGCAGGCGGCGGGGCTGTATATTGGGGCTGCAACTTCTGTAGGTAGGCGATCGCCTAGTACCATCGCTGCCAAGCACCAATTACCGCCCCTATCTACTATCGAGCAAGAACATTTGCTTACTCGGGCGGCAACGCCCTACCGCGACCCTTTTTTACAAGACTTGAGCGCCGTAATTTTGCACAGGCGGCAACAAGAACAACAAACTAGCCTGCTCGAACCTACTGCCCGTTGGCATCGGCGTACTCGCAAGAAACTTCATCAAAGATCCGTAATATGACGGTGTTGTTACTTAAATTTAATTGTTCATACTATTAAGTAAATTAACTTAATGAATTATAAATAAATTTTTTTGTTTTCCTAGAAATAAATCTAAGTCGCGATCGCTAACTTCAACCTCTTTGAGTTATGTTCCTGCTACATCTAAAAATATATTTATTAATTTCCGTAGTGGTATTTGTATATACGTAATAAAATATACATTAAAATAAAGTGGCAGTAACGAACAGTTTTCCATGTTAATACCGTATTAAAATTGAGAAAATAAATTTTTGCTATAAATCAATATTTTTATAAAATTCAATTTTAAAAAGCAATTTATAAACAGCTACTTGCGTTGACGGGACTTGTAAAGTAATGGTTTCTACTTATAAAACAAAAAAGACATTAGCCCCTGACATCGACCTAGCTCCAGCCAAAATATTAGTGGTAGACGACTATCCAGCTAATCGAATGACAGCAATGGCGCTTCTATCCTTAGAAGGGTACGAAGTTTCTGAAGCAGAAAGTGGCGCGGTAGCTTTAGAAAGGGTAATGAAAATTCAGCCAGACTTGATATTGCTAGACGTGATGATGCCTGAAATGGACGGGTTTGAAGTCTGCCAGCAACTCAAACAAGACGAACAAACTAGGCTAATTCCAGTAATTTTTATTACAGCATTAAACGACAAACAGTCAAGAATTCGTGGTATAGAAGCTGGGGGAGATGACTTTTTAACTAAACCCTTCGATCGCCCCGAACTATCGGCGCGGGTCAAATCTTTAATCCGCCAAAAACGCCTCAACGAAGACTTAGATCATACCGAGCAAGTGCTGTTTTCTATAGCTAGAGCCGTGGAAAGTCGCGATCCAAACACTGGAGATCATTGCGAACGCTTGGTAGGTTTGGGAGAAAGTTTTGGAAAATTTCTCAAATTGTCTCGTCCTCAAATGCGGAACTTGCAGTGGGGTGGTTATTTGCACGATATTGGCAAAGTTGGCATTCCTGACGCAGTGCTACTCAAGCAAGGAAAGCTCACCGCCGATGAATGGGAAATCATGAAGCAGCACGTTTTAATCGGTGAGAAAATTTGTCAGCCTTTACGGACGATGCGAGGGGTGATACCTATTATTCGCCATCATCACGAGCGTTGGGATGGATCGGGCTATCCTTATGGGTTAGTAGGCAATGAAATTCCTTACTTAGCTCAAGTATTTCAGACCATTGATATCTACGACGCACTAACAAGCGAGCGTCCTTACAAACGCGCCTTTATGCCCCAAGAAGCCTTAGAAATTCTCGCTCAAGAAAGAGATTTGGGGTGGCGTAGTCCTAAGTTGGTGGGGGAATTTACAGAATTTATTTGTACTTCAATTTCTACTTAAAAACTCGATAATTGCTGTAGGCGTTTGGCAAGCTATCATCTAGACTGACACCTGATAGCGAAAAAGTAAGAATGGTAGCAGTAGCAATTTTAGCGGCGGGACGCGGAACGCGAATGAAATCGAACTTACCCAAGGTTTTACACTCGTTGGGTGGGCGCAGCTTATTAGAAAGAGTACTGGAGAGTTTGCAGACAATTTCCCCACAAAGGCGAATGATAATTGTCGGCTATCAAGCCCAAGAAGTTAAAACAGCTTTACAGGAAAAACCTGCCGCTCGCATTTTGCCAACGGTAGAATTTATTGAACAGCAAAAACAATTGGGTACGGGTCATGCGGTTCAACAAGTAATTCCTCATTTAGCAGGTTTTACAGGAGATTTGCTGGTATTAAATGGCGATGTGCCGCTATTAAGACCAGAAACTATTAAACAGTTGTTACAGGCTCATCAAGAGCATCAAAACGCCGTAACAATTCTCACCGCTCAATTGCCAAACCCTCAAGGCTACGGGCGTGTATTTTGTAACGGACAAAATATTATTAAAGAAATTGTTGAAGATCGAGACTGTACCACCGCCCAAAAACAAAATCGCCGCATTAATGCTGGGGTTTATTGTTTTAATTGGTCAAAATTGATGGAAGTGCTGCCTCACTTGCAAGCCAATAACGATCAAAAAGAGTATTACATCACCGATGCTGTCAATCAGCTAGAACAAGCAATGGCGGTAGACGTAGAAGATTATCAAGAAATGCTCGGCATTAACGATCGCCAACAACTAGCCACCGCCTACGAGATTTTGCAACGACGAGTAAAATCAAAATGGATGGCGGCAGGGGTAACAATGATCGATCCCGATAGCATTACCATTGATGACACGGTAATTTTGCACCCAGACGTAATTATTGAACCCCAAACCCATTTGCGGGGAAATACAGAAATTAACTCTGGCTGTCGGCTGGGACCTGGAAGCTTAATTGAAAATAGTCATATTGGCGAAAACGTAACCGTGCTGTATTCGGTCGTTAGGAACAGCATCGTCCACGCTAATAGTCAAATTGGTCCCTACACTCATTTACGGACAGAGGTTGAAGTAGGCGCTGGCTGTCGGGTGGGAAATTTTGTGGAATTGAAAAAAACAAAATTAGGGAGTCACAATAATGTCGCTCATTTGTCTTATTTGGGAGACGCTACTTTAGGCGAAAAAGTTAATGTCGGTGCGGGGACAATTACAGCAAATTACGACGGCGTAAACAAGCATCCAACTAAAATCGGCGATCGCACAAAAACTGGAGCAAATAGCATTTTAGTTGCACCGTTAAATATTGGTAACGATGTTTACATTGCCGCCGGATCTACCGTTACCCAAGATGCGCCAGATGATTGCTTAATTATAGGGCGCAGTCGTCAGGTTATTAAGCGCGGTTGGCGGATGAAAACTAAGCCCAAAGATAACGAGTAAGTTATGCTTCCAGGCAACCCGTGAGCGTACCCTCGTCGCTTTCTAAAGTGTCGCCGATTTTTTCACCATCGTGGAAAGCTGCTAATAATACCTCGCTGGTTTTTCCCCAAGCGATCGCTCCTGTGGCATCAAGAGCGATCGCTCCTAAATCTCTTTGGTTTTTGTGGGCTTCAGCAAAAGTGCGCTTCATCGCTTCGGGCAACGACAATCCATCGGTTACGCGCACTACAATCCGGGCGGCCAAACATTCATCGATGATATCTTCGCCAATTCCCGTACAGCTAACGGCGGCGTGAATTGTGGCATAATTTCCCGCAGGCATCGCACTATCGCTAACTCGTCCAATCCGTTCAAAACCTTTGCCCCCGGTGGATGTTCCTACAGCTAAATTCCCTTGACTATCGAGGGCAACAACGCCAATCGTACCCCGCCCAGCATTTTCGACTAGCTCAGGTTCAGCAACGACTCCCGCCATTGTTTTTACAAAATTTTCTTGGCGCTCCTGCATCCATTCTTCAAGACGCAATTCTGTGAGCGGATTGTAAAGGGGTATTTGTAATTCTCGCAGCAGTTCGGCGGCTCCATAGTCGGATAACACGCGATCGGGAGAACTTTGTAAGTGATGGGCTAAGTCGATGGGATGTTGTACCCGCGATACGTTGATAGCGCCGCTAAAACGCTGACTTGTGCCGTCCATTAAGGCGGCGCTCATGCGAATTTGTCCGTCAGATTGCAGCACCGAACCCGTGCCTGCATTAAACCTCGGATCGTCTTCTAGTAGCTGACAACCCAACACGACTGCATCGCTGGCTTTAGCTCCCGACTTTAGCAGTGCATAAACTTCTTCGATAACTTGGCTAAGGCTGCGCCTAACTGATTCTATTCCTCCTTTGCCTTTGAGCGAACTTCCCGCACCACCATGAATAATTAACTTAGGCTGCACCTTTGAACTCCATCTGTTATTTACTTTCTCTAAGTAGACTTCACTATTGAAGCTAAAAAGTTAAAAAGTTAGGTTTTTAACTAGCTCTTGCCCACAAGCAAAATTGGTTTGCTTGTAGATATACTAAGTTGCGCCCTGACTGGAATTTTGTCCTCTACGACGGCGACAGCGTTCCGAGCAGTATTTCACATCATCCCAGCAATCTTCCCATTTTTTGCGCCAAGTAAAAGGACGCTGACATACAGGACAAATTTTAGTTGGTAAATCTGATTTAGAGCGTGGCATAGCAGTTTCAATCGTACATCTTCTTTAATTTTACAAATGTTTACGCAAGAACAAAAACTAGCATCGATTCGGATTGTTATCGTAGAACCTGCGGGCGATCGCAATATTGGGGCGATTTCTAGAGTGATGAAAAATTTTGGTTTGCAGCAGCTAATTTTAGTTAATCCCCAGTGCGATCCCCATTCGGAGGAGGCGCAACATATGGCGGTTCATGCCCAAGATGTTTTGGCGGCGGCGCAAATAGTAGAAACGCTACCAGAAGCTTTGCAGGGATGCGTTCGAGCGATCGCTACTACCGCTCGATGGCGCGAAATGCCTTTAGAACACCCACAGGCGGCTTTACCGTGGCTATTAGAAACACCTCTTGAGCAAGCTTCTGCCCTGATTTTTGGACCCGAATGCCGAGGATTAAGCAACCAAGAATTAAACTATGCTCAACGCTTTGTCCGCATTCCTACCAATCCCAATTATTCATCGCTAAACTTGGCTCAGGCGGTGGCTGTTTGCTGTTACGAACTTACGCAATCTGTTCCTTTTAACCATAGCGATCGCACAGCACCTCTTGACTATGCTGCCATTGATGAATTAGAAGGCTACTATCAGCACTTACAAGAAGTTTTGCTTACTATTGGCTATGTTTATCCTCACACTGCCGCTAGTCGGATGGAAAAATTTCGCCAAATTTTTAACCGCGCTCATCTTGACAAAAATGAGCTAAGTATGCTGAGGGGTATTTTGACTCAAATGCAGTGGGCATTGCAAAAAAAACCAGATAAGTTTTAATTTTGGCAGCCATAGAATTTTTGCTTAAAAATTCACCACCTAAACATTCAACCTCTAGTCTAAATTTAAGCAGTACGTTTTTAATCGTATTTGACGGTTCGTTGCTCTAGTTTTTTGTGGTATTAATTGAGCGTCTTTATTAATTAATCTTGAGTATTAGGTTATGAGGAGTTGAGTGTGGAACAGCCATTGGCAGGAAACAAGTCACTGGGATCGCAGTTTAAGATTAATTCTTCTTTAGAAAGTAGGAGTAAAAACTCCCAAAGTATCAGTCAAGATATTAAAATTCCTGATAAGAATGAAAATTTGCAGCCAATAGCCGTAAAGGATACCTCAAATCCTGAAGCAAAGCTAGGTAGGCAAACTAAGGTTGAGACATCAGCAATGAACGGCAAATCGCGATCGCGTCCAGTAAGACTACCTCCAAAGGCGGCGCTCAATCCCAAACGGGCAAATTTATCGCCTTCAACTATCCCTCAGCCCCAAGTAACCAAAGTCCCATCCTCAACTACTAATACTAAATCCTCAAAGCGCTCTGTAAAGCGCAAAAAACCCCAGGGATTATTAATGTATGCTTGGCGACTAATAATTTTGGGCGTAGGAACTTGTACGATCGCTGGAACTTTATTATCGATTCTAAATCCTGCCACCCGAATAAATCAGCAGGCTCAAGAAAAAACCCGCGAAACCGCCATCAGCGCCGCAGATAAAGTTATAGTCACACCTCCACAATTAAAGCTAAACCAAGAAATTATGCCCTTAAAAGCTGCCGTACAGCAATTAGGAGCAAAAAATAAAGGTCTAACTCCTGGAGCTTTTTTTGTCGATCTCGATACCAATAATTACTTAGATTGGAATGGCTCTTTACCTTTTTCAGCAGCAAGCACTATCAAGGTTCCCGTGCTTGTAGCATTTTTTCAAGATGTAGACGCGGGAAAAATTCGCTTAGATGAAAAGCTGACGGTCAAAAAAGAATTAGTTGGTAGCGGATCGGGAGCGATGCAGTATCAACCCCTAGGCACAAAGTTTACAGCTTTGACTACCGCCACTCAAATGATTGTAATCAGCGATAATACAGCAACTAATATGCTTATTGCCCGGATGGGGGGGATCGCGGCTTTAAATCAACGCTTTCAATCTTGGGGTTTAGAATCGACAAAAATTAACAACCTCTTGCCCGATTTGACGGGGACAAACATCACTAGCCCAAAGGATATGGGACAGTTGATGAGCTTGGTAGATCGAGGAGAATTGATGTCTCTAAGATCCCGCGATCGCTTATTGGAAATTATGCGCCGCACCAAAACTAGAACTTTACTACCCCAAGGCTTAGGAGAAGGCGCAATCATCGCTCACAAAACTGGCGACATTGGCTCAATGGTGGGAGACGTGGGTTTGGTAGATATGCCCAATGGTAAGCGCTATATTGCAGTGGCAATGGTTAAGCGCCCCCACAATGACAGTCGCGCTCAAGAATTGATCCGGCAAATTTCTCGCACGGCTTACCAGCAATTTACTAAGCCCCCTGCACTCAAGTAATGCCTAGTCCCAAACCTTTCATTACTACTAGCCCCCAGGGAGCGGTAGAAAGCGGTCAAAGTCCTAGGTAGACTTCTTGGGCCTCTCGCACCTCTTTTTGGTGGTCTATGGTCGTCCAGATAGTTTGCAACAACTCTTTCAAACCTTGGCGACTGACAGCAGAAATTAGAAAAATAGGATCTTGGCTCAAGAGTTTCAGTTTTTGGGTGATCGCCCTTGTAGTTTCTTCATCAATGGCATCGGCTTTATTAATTGCCACAATTTGCGGGCGAGCAGCGAGTCCGCGTCCGTAGGCGTGTAATTCGGCTTGAATTATTTGGTAGTCGGCAATCGGATCGCTTGCTGTACCATCAACTAAGTGCAGTAGTACGCGAGTGCGTTCGATATGACGCAAAAAATCGTAGCCTAAACCCGCTCCTTGATGAGCGCCAGCAATTAAACCAGGAATATCAGCAAATACTGTTCCGTCTCCGGTCGGCTTGCGAACTACTCCCAAATTCGGTACTAAGGTAGTAAAGGGATAGTCAGCTATTTTTGGTCGAGCGGAAGATAAAGCCGAAATTAGCGTAGATTTGCCAGCATTAGGTAAACCAATAATTCCTACTTCGGCTAAAAGCTTTAATTCTAAACTTAACAGCCGGGTTTCTCCGGGTAATCCTGGTAAGGCGTATTCGGGAGCGCGGTTGCTATTACTCAAAAAATGCTTGTTTCCCAAGCCGCCTTTGCCACCTTTAGCAACTTGCAAAGTTTGATTGGGTTGAGTCAAATCGCCGATTAATTCGCTCGTTTCGGCATTGTAAATTATCGTTCCACAGGGAACTTCGATGACTAAATCCTCTCCTGAAGCTCCGGTACAGTTATTTGGCCCGCCGCGATCGCCATCTTCGGCTTTAAAGCGATGCCTGTAGCGGAAATCTAGTAAAGTTTGTAAGTTTTCTACACTTTTGAAAATTACCGAACCACCATAACCGCCATTGCCTCCTGATGGACCTCCGGCGGGAACGTACTTTTCTCGACGAAAGCAAACCATGCCATCGCCGCCATTGCCTGCTTCAACTTCTATTTCGGCTCGATCGATAAATTGCATAATATTTTAGCTGTTAGCTAGTAGGTAGATAGGCACAAAATTTGTAGACTGCGGTTAAATACCGTTTCTACTACCTTTTCTCCTAAGCTCTTGTTATTTTATGCTAATGCCTAACAATAGTTTGAGATATCCTCATGACATTCATCGGCTAGGTACGATAGGGCGCGAAAGCGCAAACCAACCAGTTGCTCGTAAACCGGATTAATTTTGCACATCGGCGGAATATGTACGATTTTGCGACCAAATAAGTTCACATCTCGCTCGAAAGGACATTGTGCGGGGATCATTTTGCACAAAAACCGGGCGACTTTAGGATCGTGAATTTTTAGTTCGTCAAGCCAGTTGCGGATAGGGCGCAAGGCATGGTTATCAATCTGAGTAAATAAATAAAAGTTGGGGATCATGCCTTTTTCATTGTCATAAAGTGTACTTTGCAAGCTATTTAGGGCTGTTTCTGATAGTCCTAGTGCTTGGCAAAATTCATGCAAGAGATTAGCTTCACAAATGGAATATACACCATCAGCGATCGCTACCATTACGGCGGTGCGTAAAAAATTCTCGGCGGCGGTGCTGTCATCGCTTTTAAATGCTGCTGCAAGTTCGGCGCTGGTAATCGGCTCTATGGCATTTAGACTGCTACTGTCGTCGCCGTTCCATGTCAAAGCTGCGATTAATTTTTGCTCTTCAGCATCAAAGTTGCCGTCAGCCCAAGCAATTGTTAGCAGTCCGCGCAGCCAAGCTAAGGTTTGCTTGTTGGTACAGGGAGTCATCACACTTTTTATATTGCACGATTTTACAATTCGACGCATTGATTCTAACTCTAGTTTCATTGCTACTGACGTAAACTACGAAACCAAAAGGCTGATTTTTGATGAAGGTTTTGTAAAAATACGCTATTCAAATGTGTTTTTCTTATGTCGATTTTAGCTAAAGTTTTTGGTTGCTACTTGCAGCACGTGGGAGTGAAATCGCTACTGCTTAGGTGTGGATTCTTGATTGCTGGTGCTATCTGACCAACGCTAAATTTTATATGTACCTTGACAAAATTTCTACGGTAGCTTGTCCTGTTTTATACCAGCTAAATTCTTTGACTCTATTTAAGCCAAGTTGAGATAATTGCGATCGCGTTTCTGTACAAGTTGCAATTTTTTGCATAGCTTGGCAAATTTCTTCTGTGCTGTAAGGATTTATGAGTATAGCCGCCTCTCCCGCTACTTCGGGCAAAGATGAGAGCTTTGAGGTAATTACGGGAGTACCGCAAGCCATAGCCTCTAAAACGGGGAAGCCAAAGCCTTCCCACAAGCTAGGAAACACAAGAGCGATCGCTTTATTAATAACTATCGGCAATTGGCGATAAGAAACGTAGTCGAGAAATTTAACATAATTAGTTATTTCCAGTTTGTCTATTAGTCTTTGCAAAACCGGGGTGTAGCGCGCGTCGGCAGTGCCTGCTAGCCATAGTTGATATTTATGATAGTTTGGCAAGGCGGCAAAGGCTGTAATTAGTCGCTGCAAGTTTTTGTAGGGATCTTGCCGACCGATGTAAAGAAAGTAGTTAGATTTGGGTAAGTTAAGAAAACGAAAGTTGTTTTCGTCGTGGGCTAATAGTATGGGAGTAATTTTACGGGGATCGATGCTAAAAAAATGAGTAATATCTTTTGCTGTCGCTTTTGAGTTGCAGATAATATGTTGAGCGGATTTTAAAACTTGAGGAATATAATAGCGGCTATAAGCAGTCAAGGGAGACACTTTAGCAAAGCGCAAGGGAATAAGATCGTGGACAGTTACAATGTAGCGACAGTCTGTAAATAATGGTGCTTCGGGTATTGGGGAAAATAGTAAAGGCGATCGTATTTGCTTGGATATTTTAGGTAACTGCCTTTGAGTCCACAGCAAACGGCGTAAATGCCCTCTACTACCGTCTTCTGGAGTTAGATTTGCTGGTACTGGATAACAATCAAAATCATCTATTTTTTGCGAACTAAGCAATGTTGGTTGCAGTTTTTGAAGATGAAAAATTAAATTAGTGGCGTAGGTGCTTAAACCTGTGGGCTTAGTGCTAACGAATGATAAATTAACTAGCAATGTCTTTAAAAATTATGTCTATTAATTAACAAAATATTGACAATATTCATTCATAACATATAATTTCTATTTTTACTTAAAAAATTTTTATTAAATAGATAAGGTTGTAGCAATTTAATTTAGGGAGAAACTCATAGCATCTTGGCATTTTGCTTTTAAAACTGTAGACTCAAACAATCAGTTTGCTCGTTAATACTAAAGTTCTACCTTTTGAAATTATTAATTTTATTCAGAATTATTACGATTTATTGATCGAACCTCAAGAATATTCCCTTAGCTTAAGTAGAAGCATTTTAGCTGTCTAACTGTCATTTTTAATATTAAGCACTTTATTATAATTTTTTAAACTGATAACAAAATGTATACCTCCTCAGCAAGTTGCTTTCGGCAAGATTTAATTGTCACCTGTATTACAAACAATTCAACCAATCAATATTTAGTTAAAAACCCTACAAATGGCTCGTCTTTTGAGTTTGGGGAAGAAGAATATTTTTTATGCCAGTCTATCAATGGCACTTCAACACCCTCTCAGATTGTTGCCGCTTTTAAAAGTCGTTTTGACTTAGCAATTACCGAAGCAGACTTTCATGAATTTTTTGCTCAGATTCAAGAGTACGGGTTACTAGAAACTCCTAATATTTTTAGCACTGATAACACCTCTTTCCAAGACCCCTTAACAACTACAACAGATAAACCAAATATCAGCGACAGTCAAGAATTTGATAAGGCAACAAAACAAAAAACAAAAAATTATATTTGGGTTTTACCAAATGCCCCTAAAATATTTAATGTTTTAGCAGCCATCTCCCAGCAACTAAAACTCTTATTTCAGTTTTTAACATGGGCGTTAATTCCCAGTCTGATTATTGCTATATTTACTCTTACTAATAATCAAGAACTATTTTGGAGCGATATTCGCTACATTATGACAGGAGGCGTACCCTTTTTATTACATTTTTTATTAAATATTACGCTGATCGGCTTATTTGCTAAAACTGCTCAATGTGTTGTTTTTACTGCTTGTGGTGGAGAGGTTGAAAAGTTTGGTTTAACGCTAACATTAGGGTTCCATCCGCGTTTTTATGTAGACCGAACTGAGATGTTTCAGTTAACAAGACAAAAGCAACTTTGGACTTTTGCAACGCCTCTATTATTTCGCTTAGGAATAATGGCTGCTGGTGTATTAACTTGGCATTTTACTAGAGGAACGCAAACTGCTTTAGGAACTGGTGCTATTTTACTTGCTCATTCAGCCTTCTTTGAATTTTTGTTTGATAGTAGTCCGTTATTACCTACCGATGGTTATTACTTTCTAGTAACAGCTTTAAATTTACCGCCAAATTATATCAAGCGTGTATATAAAATGTGGGATATAATCTTGAGCGGTCGCCCACTACCAAAATCATTAGCCACGAAAGAAAAGCTAGTTCTAATATTAGTTGGTTTTTTATCTATAGTTTTTTGCTATGGGTTTTGTATTTTAATTATCTATCTATGGACTGACGGATTATCAGAGACATTTTCTAGAGTTTTTGGTAGAGGTACCGATGTATTATTTCTTGGTATTTTAACTGCTGTAGCTTTATATAGTCCTGTAAAAAATCTGTTCAAGAAGTGGCAATTCAACAAAAAGTTTGATTCAATTTCTACTGAGCAACCTGTAAATATTAGAAGCCGTAAATTTAAGCTAAAACACTGGAAAAAAACTCTTGGCTTTTTCCTGCTAGCGATTATATTATTATTACCTTATCCTTACCGCCCTGGTGGAAATATAGAATTACTACCACCAACTCAGCAAACTATTCAAGCTCAAGTTAATGGAAAAATTACCAAAGTCTTTTTTACGGGTGGAGATGGTCAATGGATAAAGCAAAATCATGTCATTGCCACTATGGAATCTGTGGACATCGAAAACGAAGTTCAAGTTCTCAAAGAATCAATTAAAAAACAGCAAGCTGACTTAGAATCCCAGCAGGCAAATTTAAATAAATTGATAGCAATTCCTCGTCCTGAAGATGTAGAATTAGCTAAACAAAAAATAGAAATCGCCAAACAACAAGTAGCAGTAGCTACTCAACAAATAGAAGTAGCTAAAGGACAAGTAATAACCGCTACTAATAAATCAGAATTTAGCGCTCGTGAAGCAGAGCGTTTTAAGTCTTTATATCGACAAGGTGCTTATTCTTTACAGCAGTACGAAAATTCAGAAAAACAAAATGAATTAGACCGTAATGAGATTGTAGAAAAACAGCAGACCGTAATAGAATTTCAACAAAACTTAGAAGTTAAAAAACAAAATATTATAGAAGCCCAAGCTAACTTAGCTGTAGTATTAAGCGGTTCTCATCCCCAAGATATTGCCGCTGCACGTAAGCACGTAGAAGTAGCAGAGGCAGAATTACAGCGTTTAAGGCAAGAGTTAAAATACAATGAAAGTCAAGTTAAGCGTACCACCTTATTAATGCCAATTGATGGACATTTAATTACTCCGTACTTACCTCAAAAAATAGGTACTTACCTTAAGCAAGGAGAAGCCTTCGCAGTAGCAGAAGATGACCGACATATTAGCGGTGAAATACAAGTTCCAGAGTACAGCACAGGGGATTTTATTTTAGGTAGAAAAGTCGAAATTAAACTTTTATCTTACTCAGATAAACCAATAATAGGAAAAGTAATTTCTATTCAACCTAATGCTGTTTCTGAATCTACAAGTAATCCAGAACGGGAGCGAGTTATAAATGTAATTGTCGATATTCCTAATACTGAGAAAAAATTTAAAGCAGGCATGACTGGATATGCCAAAATAGAGGGGAAAAACTTACCAGTAGTTGTAGCTTTTACTCGTCCTATTATCCGCTTTATTCAAGTTGAAGTTTGGTCATGGCTTCCTTAAATTAAATTCTAAGTTAGAGCTATTACAAAAATGTACGTAGATACCGAACTCATTATAAAAAGCTATTTGCTAGAACATCACGTTGAAACAGAATTTGCTGTTAATACAACAGGTGCGAGCTTAAGTCAAATCGATTTAACTGGTGTAAATTTAGCTGGTATTTGCCTGCAAAAAGCTTATTTAGCTACAGCGAAGTTATCAGAAGCAAATTTAAGTGAAGCGAACTTATCTCAGACTATTTTAAGCTGGGGAGACTTAAGCAAAGCAAATTTACGTGCTGCTAATCTTAGCGATGCGAATTTAGTAGAAGCAAATTTAAGTAAAGCTAATCTAGTAAAAGCAAATTTAAGTGGAGCTAATCTAGTAGAAGCAAATTTAAGTGGAGCCAACTTACAATCAGCAAGTCTTAAAGGAGCTTATTTGCAAAAAGCCAACCTGCAAAAAGCCAACTTAGCAGGAACGGACTTAAGAGGAGCAGAACTAGAAAGAGTAGAAATCAGTGGCGCATTCTACAACCAATCAACCCAGTTTCCCGTAGGATTTGACCCCCAAGCCAAAGGAGCCTACTTAATTGCTCCCCAAGCAAACCTCCAGAACTTAGACCTGCAAGACTTAGATTTAAGCCAGCTAGTAGAACTAGAAAGGGTAGAAATCAGTGGCGCATTCTACAACCAATCAACCCAGTTTCCCGTAGGATTTGACCCCCAAGCCAAAGGAGCCTACTTAATTGCTCCCCACAGCAACTTACACAAAGCCAACCTCCAAGGCGCAAACTTACACAAAGCCAACCTCCAAGGCGCAAACTTACACAAAGCCAACCTCCAAGGCGCAAACTTACACAAAGCCAACTTAAGTCAAGCCAACCTATTGCAAGCCGACTTACAAAAAGCTCAACTGCATCGTACCAATTTGACAGGAGCGCTCTACAACGAACAAACCCAACTGCCCGACAAGTTTGACATAACTAAAACTGGCGCTTACGCCATCACCGCTAACGCCCAACTATCGAACTATGACTTATCTCAACGAGATTTAAGCCATCTCAATTTACAAGGTGTCAACCTGACGGCGGCGAATTTAGCCGGTACAGATTTGCGTTACACCAACTTGAGAAAAGCCACCTTGACTACCGCCGACTTATCTGAAGGGAATTTACAGGGAGCAGACTTGAGAGCAGCTAATTTCAGCAATGCTACTTTACAAGCCGCAAACTTTAGCCAAGCGCTGTATAACTCCTCGACGGTGTTTCCTGAAGATTTTGACCCAAGTTGTAGCGGCGCTTATTTGATAGCATCCGCAGCAATATTATCCAATGCAACCTTGGCTAGTGCTGACTTGCGTGGTGTTAATTTGAGTCGTGCTAATTTATCTGGTGCTAATTTAAGTAAAGCTAATTTACGAGAAGCAAACTTAAGCAGAGCCAACTTAGTAGGAACGGACTTAAGAGGAGCAGAACTAGAAAGAGTAGAAATCAGTGGCGCATTCTACAACCAATCAACCCAGTTTCCCGTAGGATTTGACCCCCAAGCCAAAGGAGCCTACTTAATTGCTCCCCAAGCAAACCTCCAGAACTTAGACCTGCAAGACTTAGATTTAAGCCAGCTAGTAGAACTAGAAAGGGTAGAAATCAGTGGCGCATTCTACAACCAATCAACCCAGTTTCCCGTAGGATTTGACCCCCAAGCCAAAGGAGCCTACTTAATTGCTCCCCACAGCAACTTACACAAAGCCAACCTCCAAGGCGCAAACTTACACAAAGCCAACCTCCAAGGCGCAAACTTACACAAAGCCAACCTCCAAGGCGCAAACTTACACAAAGCCAACTTAAGTCAAGCCAACCTATTGCAAGCCGACTTACAAAAAGCTCAACTGCATCGTACCAATTTGACAGGAGCGCTCTACAACGAACAAACCCAACTGCCCGACAAGTTTGACATAACTAAAACTGGCGCTTACGCCATCACCGCTAACGCCCAACTATCGAACTATGACTTATCTCAACGAGATTTAAGCCATCTCAATTTACAAGGTGTCAACCTGACGGCGGCGAATTTAGCCGGTACAGATTTGCGTTACACCAACTTGAGAAAAGCCACCTTGACTACCGCCGACTTATCTGAAGGGAATTTACAGGGAGCAGACTTGAGAGCAGCTAATTTCAGCAATGCTACTTTACAAGCCGCAAACTTTAGCCAAGCGCTGTATAACTCCTCGACGGTGTTTCCTGAAGATTTTGACCCAAGTTGTAGCGGCGCTTATTTGATAGCATCCGCAGCAATATTATCCAATGCAACCTTGGCTAGTGCTGACTTGCGTGGTGTTAATTTGAGTCGTGCTAATTTATCTGGTGCTAATCTTCAATCTGCTTGTTTCCAATTTGCTAATTTATCTGGTGCTAATCTAACTGGAGCTATTTTAGTTGGGTCAAATTTAACAGGAGCAATTTTTAAAGGTGCAAATTTGACTAATGCAAACTTAACTAAAGCAGATTTGACAGGTGTAAACTTGAAGGAAGTAATTTTAAACCAAACAATCATGCCTAACGGTAGTGTACACAACTCCTAACTAAAAAGATTTATGAATGAACAAACAAATGAGGCGTTATTTAACTTCTCAATAGAAAATGAAGCCGTTGGTCAGAACTTGCAAAATCAATTGCCCAAGGAAACCGAATTAAATGTTCCTAAAATTGATGATGAGCCTGAAAGCTTACGAGGTACATTAATTGATTTTCTTGACCATATCCAAGGAGGTTTTCAATCGCCAGCAGAACCAATTAAATCGTCAAGTTCTATTGAGGAAATACAAGAGCAACAAGCACAACTTAAGTACCGCCGTGCTTGGCTGCAAGCAATACTTAATGAAACTGATAGAGAACTTGGGATAATTGCCCAAATAATTGACTCTGAACAATAGGTAAGAATCAAACTTTAGCTCTAAACTAAACTAACAAAGATAATAAAGTAGTTAGTTTAACTACTTTATTGAATCTAGATATATTTTACTGTTGCCTAAATTATGAAACCTTTAATAAAATCTAGTTTTTATTCAAATAATGAATGCTTTGAGCAGGAAAAAATTATTCTATGTCATCAGATGTGGAATTTTGGTGGATTTACAACAGATTTAGAAAATCACAATGACTATATCTGTAAAGAGGTAGGTGGAAAATCAATAGTTATTCAAAATTTTCATGGAAAACTAAAAGCTTTTCATAATGTTTGCTCTCACCGTTTTAGCCGAATTCATACTAACAATCAAGGCAATGGTGCTTTGCAATGTCCTTATCATGCTTGGCTATACAATAGTGATGGTATACCTATAGGCATACCTCATCAGCATGAATTTAATGAAATGTCGGATACACTTAAAAAATCGTTGAAATTAGAAAGATGGTTGGTAGAAAGATGTGGTGTATTTATTTTTATTAAAAAAATTGATGATGGTATAAGTCTTAAAGATCATTTAGGTGAGATTTACGAACAGCTATTAGACTTCTCGATGGCAATTGGCAGGCAAGTAGAGCGTTATCAAACAATAATTAATGCTAACTGGAAAATTGTTGTAGAAAATTCTTTAGAAAGCTACCATATTTGGTCAGTGCATCCAAACTCTTTAGGAAAGTTTGGTGCTGTTGAAGGAGATTACTTTTTGTACGGGCTTCATTCTATTTATAAAAGTAATCCCAAAAAAATAGATAAAAAATGGGAAAAGTTTTTAGGAAGTGTAGGTAATCGCAGCTTGAAAGTAAATGGTTATCAGCATTACTTAGTTTTTCCAATGCTGACTTTAGCGACATTTTCAGGAATGTCTTTGACTGTTCATGTTATCAATCCATTAAATTCGACTACAACTGAAGTTACTAACTATACCTTTATGGGTAAGTTAAATGACGAAAGACTAGAAGAAACTTTATTTAATATGAATAGTCAATCTACCGCAGATTTAACGCGCGTAGCTTGGGAAGAAGATAAACCTATTTGCGAACAAGTACAGTTGGGAATATCGGAAGTAGAAGAAAAAACCGGAATTTTTAGTCGAGAAGAACAGCGAGTGTATGGATTTCACAAAGCTTATGTTCAATTTATGAGTGAATATGTACGCGCCTAAATCAACATCTCTTAAAGTAGCGATCGCCAATGATATTACCTTAATAGATCGAGAACGCGATCGCCAATTGCCACTGAAAATTTACTATCCCCAAGCTGTAGGCGTATTTCCTACAATTATTTTTTCTCATGGTGCAGGGGGTTCAAAAGAAGCTTTCACCTCTTTAAGTACCTTTTTGGCAAGTTGTGGATATATTTGCATTCATCCTACACATTACGGTCATAATGTCAACAATTTGTTGGCAAGTGGGATGCAAGAAGTCAAAAAATACGTCTACGATCCCCAAGTTTGGCAAGTTCGTCCGCTAGATATAACTTTCATCATTAATTCTTTTGCTCAATTACAGCAACAAATTCCAGTGCTGCAAGGAAAAATGGATAGTTCGCGTTTAGGGATATCAGGTCACTCTTTTGGAGCCTATGTAACTATGCTTTTAGCAGGCGCAACCGTAGATACACCTTGGCAGCAAAATGTTAGTTACAGCGAAGTCCGCGCCTCCGCATTTTTAGCAATATCGCCGCAAGGAACGGGACAATTTGGCTTAAATCCCCGCTCTTGGCAAGGTGTAAAGTCTCCTGTACTCACTATTAGCGGATCTAGAGATCGAGGCTGGGAAAAACAGCCTCCAGCATGGCGCTTAGAGGCGTTTCGTTGTCTACCTCCTGGCAATAAGTATCATTTATTGATTGCTGGTGCTAATCATTTTTCTTATGGCGATCGCCAAGATGCGGATTTAATGTTTCGTCGGTTGACAAATCAAAGATACCCAGAGGCTTCGCCGCAATCAGATTTACTTAAACAAAAGCGAATTAGCAATTATATTCAAACTATTAGCGTTGCCTTTTGGGATGCTTATTTTAAACAAGTAACGGCTGCTAAAGAATTTTTGTTATCTAACTATATTCAAGCTTCTAGTCAGGGAGAAGCTACGGTTTTTAGCAAGTAAAATAGTCAGCCACGATCGGGTTGCTATTTGTAACCTAGTTGCTGCGCTAACTCTGCTACTGCTGGTAAAAAGCCGCCGCCATCTGAGCGCCAAGGTAAAGCTCCTTCCAGGGTACTGTAGCTTACAGTTCTTTGTTTGAATACTGGCGAACCTAAAAAGTTTGGATCGTTACCTAAATGAGCGCCATAAGGACCAAAACAAGCATAGGGAGAATCTTCAGGATGTAACATGGCATTCATTGCTGAATCGCTCCAAGCCAAGCCAAGCCATTGACAAATATTTTCAAAATGCAAACGTGGCTCATTTAAGATATCTTCTCCTCGTAAAAACATCTGCCTTTCTGGCGGAATAATTTGAAGAAAATCTCTAATTCTTTGTTGCATTCTGTACCATAAATATTGAAAATCAATAGTAGCTGGACTCGTTGAATTGTCAATACAATTAATTAAAAGAGGACTGATAGAACGCGTAGCCCCAACTAAAGATTTTTGTTGTTCTTTTTGTAACCTAATTTGTGGTACGAGCTTCATTAAAGATTCACCTTGAGGCTTGGGATGGCGAACCAAATGAAGATAATAAGCCCCAGGAAATGCTTGATGAATTCGCTTTAAGCTTTGAGTATCTAAAGCGTAAGCAGGACTTTTATCAATAATTCTTAAAGGTGCAACTTTGTGACAAATCTCTTGATAAACTTCTCCTGTAGTATAATGAATACGATTTAACATCCACCGCCGAGCCATAGCAATAGATAATATAGTTTGTTCGCCAGCATATAATTGGCTAACTGTACGTAGTAAACCATGAGATTTTTTTGGTTGCTCTTTGAGTTGTTGCAACCATTGCTCCATATTATCGGCGGAAAACAAACTTAATTCTGGTACGCCATAAATCTCAGGATGCTGGCCTAGCATAGCGCAAAGTAGCGAAGTGAAGGAGCGGGGAGAAGCAAGAATAAAAATAGGTTGAGGTGACATAAAAATTTAATTAGCTAAATGAAATTAGATGTAGAACGCGATCGCACTTTCAATAAATAAATGTACTTTTTGTCCTATTGTTTGCCTTTAAATTATGACTACTTTACCAAGACAGCGCCCCTTTGAGCCAGCACCAAATCCAGGTTTAAAATTTGCTGATTTTTCTCAAATAAGTGAGAACGGCTTTGGAGATGGTCATAATAGCTATGCCCATTCTATGGCTTGGTTTAAAGAGCGTTTATATGCAGGTACTACCCGTTCTAACTTATGTTTGCTTAAGCTGCAAAAGTTTGTAGGAGAATGGAATTTAGCTGCTTGGCCTGTAGAATGCCCCAACGATCTGGAAGGATTTTATCAACTAGACAGACGAAGTCAAATCTGGCGCTACGATCCTACAGGGAAAAATTGGCAGCAAGTTTCCCAATCGCCAATGGTAATGGGGAGCGCCGGAGAATTAGTGCCAAGAGATATGGGTTATCGGGCAATGGCAGTGTTTCAAGGAGAATCTGACCCCGAACCTGCCTTGTATGTAGCTACTATGGCTCCTGGGCGCGCGCCGGGCCCTGTAATTTTGCGATCGCTTGATGGCGAAAATTTTAACGTTGTCTCTGACTACGGCATTCTTGGCTTACCTATCACTAGCACTAGGCTACTGGTTCCTTTTAAAGGGCGATTATTTACTTCTCCAACTAGCACCAGAGGCGGTCAGCCCAATATATCAGGAGTTCCGGTAGTTTATGAAAGCCGCGATCCAGCTTCGGGTCAATGGCAAGCTGCAAGTATTGGCGGGTTTGGAGATGCAGGAAATGAAGGGGTATTTACACTTTGTGCTTTTAACGATGCGCTGTATGCAGGTACTCTAAATTGTCAAGGCTTCCAAGTTTGGCGCAGCGATTGTCAGGGAAATCCTCCCTATCACTGGACAAAAGTTGTTGATAAAGGAGCGGGACGCGGAGCGCTAAATCAAATTGCTTTAAGTATGAAGGTGTTTAATAACGCCCTGTATGTAGGAACGGGTATTCAAAACGGCGGTCATGATATTGCCAATCGCATTGGTCCGGCGGCGGGAGAATTGATTAGAATTTTTCCAGACCATTCTTGGGAAATAGCTGTAGGAACGACTAGAAATACTCCCGAAGGAAAAAAGCGCAGCCTTAGTGGGTTTGCTCCTGGATTTGGTAACTTTTTTAATGGCTATTTTTGGTGCATGGAAACGCACCAAGGTTGGTTGTATTTGGGTACTTGTAACATTACAAGTTTGATGTTGAGTTGGTGTACTTTTGACCAAAATCAAAATGGCAAGCTGCGTCGATTAGTAGAAGAAGTTGGCATTGATAATATTGTTAAATATCAAAGCGGGTTTGAATTGTGGCGCAGCCGAGATGGAGAAAATTGGTTGCCTGTAGATCGTCAAGGCTTTAGCAATTCTTACAATATTGGCATCAGAAATATTGTTTCGACCGACTACGGATTATTTATTGGCACTACTAACCCTTTTGGACCCAGAGTAGCAGTCAAAGAAAACGATCGATGGGTTTATACCGATAATCCCAAAGGTGGCTTAGAGGTTTGGTTGGGTTCGGTATAAACCTAAGTTTGACTCCAAGCTAATAACTTGGAGTCAAGACTTTTTTATAAACAATTTTGCCTGTAATGTCGTGAATGTTGGCGGTAAAACTAGCTGTTTGGGCATCAATATCAATAGATCCAAAAAACTGATTATTGGGCGGTGGTAAATTGGGTTCGCTAGGAACGATAGTAAATTCATACTTAGCACCAAAGCTAGAATCTAGCGGTAAATTACCTGCAGGGCCAAAAGCGCCAGCATGAATCGGGCCAATGACAAATTCCCAAAACGGTTCAAAATCTTGAAACGTACCGCGACTCGGTTCGTAGGAAATGGCGGCGGGGAAATGCACGTCGGCAGTAATCCAAACTACATTTTTGATATTGTCGTCTTTGATAAATTTGAGCAAATCGGCAAGTTGGGCTTCTCGACCTAGTACCCGGCTGTCGTTTTGACTCCAAGCATCGTAATCGCCAGCGCTACCAGTAATAATTGATAGTGGAACGTCGGAAGCAATAACTTTCCAAGTTGCCTTTGAAGCTTTTAATCTTTGTTTAATCCACTGTAATTGTTCTGGACCGAGCATTTCTAAGCTAGGTTCAGTATTTTTATCGTTATCGCCGCGAAACGATCGCTCATCTAGCAAAAATAACTCTAAATGCCTGCCGTAGTTATAGTTGCGGTAAATTTCTTCGCCACGAATGGGGTTGTATTCAAAAAATGCTTGTTTAGCGCGTTGGGCGAGAGTGCTGGCAGCGATGCCATTGTAAGGAGAAGCAGTTAAAATTTCATTGGGATACCAGTTATTGGTGACTTCGTGGTCGTCCCACTGGACGTAAATCGGCGTTTCGGCAAGAAAACGAGCAAATTTTTCATCGCCTAAGTTGTATTTCCAGTTTTCTCGAAATTCATCTAAAGTTATGGCTACAAAGTCTTTGGCGGGTTCGTTCACCCAAGTTCCACCACCGACACTAGCAGGAATTTCTTTCGTGGGGGGAATAGCATTATCGGCGTAAATCATATCGCCTGAAAACAAAGCAAAATCCGGGCGCAGTTTCCGCATTACGTCAAAAATGACATAGCCGCCGCTAATTTCTTCGCCATCACTAGCAGTAATTGTTAAGTTGGGATTGCGCCCCCAACCTTGTCCTGCCATATCTGCCGCCCACACAAAGCGGATAGGACGGGCTTGGAAGCTGGCGGGGGCGGTACGAAAGCGACCAATTAAGCCTTGGAGCGAATTATTAAACTGAGTTCTTAACCCTCTTACAAAGCGAACTTGGTAGTAATAAGTTGTATTGGGACGCAAATTAGTTAATTCTACAGAGCCAGTATAGTCGGTTTCAGCGCTAACTCTTGCACCGACAACGCTATCAACACGCCCCCGGAGGTTAGGGGAAGTGGAATAATCTACAATTAAACGAGAATTGCGATCGCCACGCCCCCAAATTATGGCGCTATTTGCTGTTACATCCCCAGATTGAATACTAATATTGCTAGTTACTGCTTGGGCTGCTTGAGGAAGCAACAATTTGTGAGTGAGAATCACACCAGTGCTGGTAGCGCTGAATGTTAGAAATGATCGCCTTGTTAGTTTGCCAGGAGGCATAAGCAAGAACCTTGATAAGTTTTGCCGTTAGTTTAAAGTCTGGTGGTAAACTCCTGATAAAGCCCTGGTTAAAACACGAAATGCGATCGCACTTTGTAAATCTAAATCAGGTAGACAAATGCCGATAGAAAATATTGCTGATCTTATTATGAGTATCAGCCTTTAACACATTGTTTTTGCGCCTTTTGAATTTTTTGCTGTAAACGCTCTGGTACGCCTAATTGAGCATTAGCATACAACCGCTCAAATTCTTGCTGATAATGGGCTGCAACTGTGGGGCTATGAATAACTAATAAAGTCTCATCATTGCTAGTATTGGCTGCTTCCGACCAATTGTGAGAGCCAGTAATTACCATATTTTTATCTATAACTGCAAATTTGTGATGCAATAAATCGCCTTTAAATAATTGGGGTACGCCTACTGTTGTAATTGGACTAGACCAAGGATGATTATTTGCTTCTACTTTACACTTGTTACTAAGACTAACTCCCATCATGTCTAACGCTTCGCTGTAAGAGCGATAAATAAAATCTGGCTCAATCACGGCGCGAATTTGGACATTATGAATACTTTGTTGTTCTAAAGTATTGGCAATATTTTGATCGGAAAATACAAATAAAGCCAGGTCTACCGATTGGCTAGATTTACTCAGAGTTTTAGCAATTAAACCATTGGTGCTTTGACTCCAATGGGAAGTTGGTGAAGTTGGCGAAAACTGCACGTCAATAGTTGTATTACCGACTTGGACTTGTTGGGGGAGACGATAAGGCTTTTTTACCCCAAAAGCGCGATCGCTATTCCACATTAAGTTAAATTCTTGAGTAAATATCGCTGCTAATTTGGGGCTATCTATTTGGACTAAATTGTTTGCATTACCCGTACTTTGGGGATTAGTAATGTCTCCATGTATATCACTACTGGTAAAATTAGCAGAAGTAACAATTACCGTGCGATCGTCCACAATTATAAATTTGTGGTGCATCAAATCGCTACCCTTTGAACCATCCGCCGTATCATCAATTACAGGCACTTGGGCATTGCTCAAAATCAACACTGCATCCCCTTGTTGGATTTCCTCAGCACTGAGTTGACCGTCTTGATTGCGATCGCTTAATTTTCGTAATTCGTTATATTTTGCGGTTTCCCGTGCGGTTTTTCCGGCTTTAGCTGCTTCCAAAGAATAATTGTAAGTATTTTCTAAAATTACCCGAACTTTTACCCCAGCTTTTTGTCTTTCTACCAGCGCATGGGCAATTTTAGGCAAACGTAACTCTTGCACTGCAACATCCACGCTAGATTTGCTTGCAGAAATTGCGGCAATAATTTTTTGTTCTAAATCATCTCCATTTCTTTGCTGTTGTTGCAAGTCTTGATATTGAGAAGACTCGGTATGATTAAAATACACCTGTACCAAAGGATCTTGAGGTAAAGGACGCGGATTTTGTTGGGAATGTACCCCAAGACATCCCGTGAGGAAGCAAGAAAAAAATGTATAACAAAAATGCTGTCTAAAATTCATAGAATTGATTTAGCAGATAAAACTATAGTTCCCCAAAAACTCCTCGCACTTACCAAAACTGCTAATTTTCCTAGCTGCGCTTTAAAGTAGATAAGGAAACACAATTTCTTCAAAGCCAATGCAAACAGATAACTCATGCAAATTTATCTAGACTACAGCGCTACAACTCCACCACGAACGGAAGCTAACGAGGCGATGCAATTAGTTTGTACTTCTTTGTGGGGGAATCCTTCTAGCTTGCATGAGTGGGGAGGACGGGCAGCAACAGTATTAGAAAAAGCTAGGATGCAAGTAGCTTCCTTATTAAATGCCGCAAATTCTGAATCAATTATTTTTACCTCCGGCGGTACAGAAGCGGATAATTTAGCAATTATGGGTGTTGCACGTAACTATGCGACACCCCAACACCTAATTATTTCTAGGGTGGAACATTCCGCCGTTACCGAACCCGCCAAACTATTGCAACAATGGGGTTGGGATGTTACTTATTTACCTGTAGATGCTTCTACTGGGCGAATTAATCCAATAGAATTACAAGCGGCTTTGCAACCAAATACTGTATTAGTCTCGATTATCTACGGACAAAGCGAAGTTGGGACAATTCAACCGATTGAAAAATTGGGAAATATTGCCCGAAATCACGGTGCTTTATTTCATACGGATGCTGTACAAGTGGCGGGACGTTTGCTTTTAGACGTGCAAAAACTACCCGTAGACTTGCTTTCTCTTTCTAGCCACAAAATTTATGGTTCCCAGGGTGCGGGGGCGCTCTATGTTCGTCCGGGGGTGCAATTAGTGCCTTTATTGTGTGGTGGGGGACAAGAATTAAAGTTGCGATCGGGAACTCAAGCATTACCTGCGATCGCCTCTTTTGGTGTCGCCGCCGAGTTAGCAGCTAAAGAAATGCCTACAGAAACCGCTCGTTTGATTAGTTTGCGCGAACAATTATTTGACGCTTTAGCAGATACCCCTAGTTTAATTCCTACAGGCGATCGCATTTATCGTTTGCCTCATCATGTTAGTTTTTATTTGGCTATGGCAGACGGCGAAAATATTACCGGGAAAACTATTGTCCGTCAGCTAAATTTAGCCGGAATCGCTATTAGTGCGGGGGCGGCTTGTCATAGTGGTAAACTTTCCCCTAGTCCCGTACTTTTGGCAATGGGTTTTTCGGAAACTGTAGCTAGATCCGGCATTCGTTTAACTTTGGGGCGCGAAACTACCGCCAGGGATATTGATTGGACGGCGATGGTACTAAAACACGTATTACAACGCTTGAACCCAGTAAAATTTGCTGTAAGTTATTAATTTTAAAAATGTCAGAACTACCTAAAACCCTCGGTGAAGCAGTTTCTCAAGCCCGCAAGGCTACCCAAAATGCGATTTTAGATGGCAACAATCGGTTGCAAGTAGAGATTTTATTGCCCGAACTCAATCCGATGCCTTTAGCAGAACGTTTTTTGAGTTTAGAGTCAGGTGATAGTCATAATTTTAATAAAATATTTTTTCCCGATGCTGGTGCGGCGGCTTTGGCTCGTCGTGATTGGGGAGAAGTTGCTTTTGAGCTATTAGATATTAGTACCAAAAGAGTGTCGGTAGAGGAGCAAATACTACCCGAAGATGAGGCGATTTTATGTATTGCGCCTACTGCTCAAGAAGTTTTGCAGATAGAAAAGTTGTGTAATGCTATGGGGGAACGCCCGGTTGTTTTACTCAATCCTCGGCTGGAAGATGTTTCTATAGTGGGGATTGGTTACGCAGGTAGACAGTTGCGCGATCGCTTTTTGAAAAATATTCAATCTTGTTACTATTTACGTCCTTTAGAAGAAGGTACTTTATTTCGCTGCTATCCGGGATTATGGCAAGTTTGGCGCGAAACTCCTGATGGCTACGAGCTAATTAAGGAATTGCCCAATAAACCTGTAGGCGACGATCTCGATCTCATTTTTGCAGGGGCAACTGTTACTCAATCGGAGGATACGCCTAAGCCTAAAAAGTTGAGTATTTTTGCTGGTATGCAAAGGTTTATGAAAGCTCTAAGCCGTTGAGAAATTTTTGTGTTGTGGAGTTTTCTAGTGAAGAAAAACCAAGATATGGGGGGCAGACCCCCCATTGGGGGACGAGTTGCCTCCCCCAAACCCCTGCAAAAGGGTCTGATCTTTGTGTACGGGAGTTTTTGGCAAGTAGATCCTCTTGTCTGTGGTGACAACTTGATTAAACAAAGTTTTCTTGTTGACTCAAAAATTAGTTATTGGTACGAAGGCTTTTGTCCTCAAGGTGGCGAATTGCTCAGATTGCCACGCAACCAAGTAGTAGAAACCATTGCTGGTGAACTAATGCAACACCTGGCTAGTAATGAACTTTATTCCCGTAAGGGGAAAATGTATGGCGTACTTTTGGGCGAAACTAAGTCAGGGCAACAGCAGGTAATTAAGGCTTTTTCTGGGCTTTTAAATGGTAACGGTACGGTGGAGGGCTGGGTTCCTCCTATTCTAAAATGCGATCGCACTGCTTTAAACGAAGCTTGTACTCTGGCTAAATTAGAGTCAATAAAGCAAGAATTGATTGCTCTACAGAACATCCCCGCACAACAGCAGTACGATTTGTTGGCGCAAGAATTTGAAAGGCGATCGCGCGAACTTACTTTACTGCACGTTCAACGCCAGCAAAATCGGCAACAGCAACGCCAAAGGCTCTATCGCGATGATGCAGCGCTAGAACAATTAAACGAACAAAGCCGCCGCGATGGTATCGAGCGCAAACTGTTTAAACGCGAACGAGATGCCACCCTAAAGCCGCTCAAAGCTCAAATCGAGATTTTTGATTCCCGGAGGCGCGAACTAAAACGACAGCGCAAAGCCATATCTTGTCAGCTTCAAGCCCAGATGCACGAAAACTTTTGGTTAACTAATTTTGCTGGGGAATCTTTACCGCTAACTGATTTAATACCCGCAGGTATCCCGACGGGAACCGGAGAATGTTGTGCGCCTAAATTACTCCACTATGCTGCAACTATTGGTTTAAAACCACTAGCGATCGCCGAGTTTTGGTGGGGTAGTTCCTCCGCAGATAAAGTACAAGGGCAATTCTACGGTGCTTGCACGGAGCGCTGTCAGCCATTAATGGGCTTTTTATTATCAGGCTTGCGATCGCAAGCTGTAGTTTTAAATCCTACGCCGCTAACTATTTTGTATGAGGATGATTGGTTAATTGCAGTTAATAAGCCGCCAAAGTTGCTATCTGTACCTGGACGTTATAGCACCTCACAAGATAGTGTTGCTGGGCGTTTGAGACTGGCTACGGTGCATAGATTAGACTATGAAACATCGGGTATTCTTTTACTAGCACGCGATCGCCTAACTCATCGCCATCTGAGCCTACAATTTCAACAACGAAAAGTCCGTAAGGTTTACGAAGCAATCCTTGCAGGGGTTGTAAATAATGCTAGTGGGATAATTAATTTGCCACTTTGGGGAGATCCAAATAATCGCCCCTATCAAAAAGTTGACGAACAAAAAGGTAAGCCAAGCATAACTCAATACAAAACTCTAGCTACTAATAACGGTTGTAGTCGGATGGAGTTTTTACCCCTAACTGGGCGCAGCCATCAACTCCGCGTCCATTCTGCGGATAGGCAAGGTTTGGGCATACCAATATTAGGCGATGTATTATATGGTTGCAATGCTAAGGTAAACCGCTTGCATTTACACGCTAGAGAGCTATGTTTTAAGCATCCCCAATCAAAAGAGATGATTTGTTTGCAAACTGAAACTCCCTTTTAGTCGGCAATGGATGTAACGGCTTTATTTCTGCCAAACACTAACAAAATACCTAGTACGATCGCACTTGCTACGGCGGTAGTCAAGATTGTTGGATTATCTAAATGACGAATTGCGATCGCTACATACGCCCAAATAAATACACAGGTAAAAGCTATATCTGCTCTTTGAATTGCAACGGTTGCGGCGATCGCAGTAGCTACTACTAACATTATCGCCGTTCAGTAAGTGCTATTAATTCCCCCAGGGATAATTCGTTGCTTAAAGAAATATTAGAATGACTGAGGAGAACGAGTTGGAGAAAAGAAATGGGGGCAAACTTAATCACTTCACTCCAGGAGATTAGAGATTTCCGAGCATCTCAAGGG
>JAESGR010000428.1_pt1 | contig 34286 bp, 43 predicted proteins | sample 9269771 | NCBI WGS metagenome assembly JAESGR01 (sample SAMN15739572, study PRJNA653492) | algae metagenome | isolation source: Chroococcus sp. CMT-3BRIN-NPC107 and co-occurring heterotrophs from well... | place: USA: Clark Mountains Wilderness, California | collected 2010-04-18 | reverse complement strand
GATGGTGATCTTGACCAGCGTGGACCTGATGGTCAAGCGCGTGGATGCCCCGGGGGTGTTGAAGTATCTCGATCGCATCCGAATGGCAGCAAAGCGGGGTTCGGACCTCTCGAAGTCGCTGCTGGTGGTTTCCAGGGGTGGACGTGGTGAAACCGAAATAGTCGAACTTAACGAGCACCTAAAGCGCTTGGCGGAGCTGGCGCGACAAAGCCTGCGGGGAGACATAAACTTGAATCTCCAACTTTCGGGGAAGGCGCTCTTTGTTAAGGTGGATACAACCGAGCTCGACTTAGCGATTCTCAACCTAGTGTCCAATGCCAAAGACGCACTGCCTCAAGGTGGAACCGTGACACTGGGCACCTGCGAGGTGCTTGCGGGGGGCAAAGCACATGCTGAGCTACAATGCCAGGACAATGGTACCGGCATTCCGAAGGACGTGCTTCCGCATGTAATCGAGCCGTTTTTCACGACCAAAGATGTGGGTCAAGGAACAGGCTTGGGATTGAGCCAGGTCTACGGCTTCGTGAAAGCAGCAGGTGGTTCAACCAGCATCGACAGCGTGGTCGGCCAAGGTACCACGGTAACTTTTAAACTGCCTCTAGCCGAGCCAGCGCAAGCTTTAGCTCCCACCTTTGATCAAACAGGAGGCCCTGAGGGAGTACAGCTGTCACTGGCGCCGGTAGAGACGACCATTATGCTGGTTGACGATAATCACGAGGTTCGAGGCGCCACAGCTGAGCAACTTCGGAGCGAAGGCTTCCAGGTTGTCGAACAGCATGGTCCAGCTGAAGCGCTCAAGTACCTCGAGCAAGATACCCCCGCAATTGTCGTGAGCGATATTGTCATGCCAGGGGAGATGGACGGGGTCGGCCTGGGCCTGGAAATTAGACGCCGCTGGCCGAAGCTGCGTGTTATTCTTGTTTCTGGTTATAGTACCAAATGGCAAGACGCAGAAGCGGCCGGGTTTCACCTCATTGGAAAACCTTATGAAGTTTCCCAGTTGATCAGCGTCGTCCAACCGAGCATTGGACCATTACAGCAGAAGCAGCAGGCGGGGCAAAGCGCTATCTCTGCGCCAAAGTAGCTAACCGCGCCATCTCTATCGCGCCCAAAAAGCCACCAGGTGCGCGGAGCGGTGACTACGATGCCCGTCGTTTATGGGCCCTCTCTGTCCAATGTGTCTCTGCGGATCAAAGACGTTCGTTTCTCGCAGCGCTTGCGCCTTCTGCTTGCACCTGTACTATCCGCCAGGTTGAACGGCCCACCTATGCTAATAGCGCAAAATCACTGTGCAGGACATTGATCTGCTTAGCCAGCGCCTCAAATCGGCAGAACAAAGAAGGCGTTGTTGCTAGCCTCAGGTTCAATCCCTAAAGTACGATCTTGTAGAGCTTATCTACTTGGGCGATTGCCCCACAGAGCTGTGTCGCGGCGGTATATTCGCCCCGCAAATCTGCGGGCCTCTCCCTAGATCGCCACAAACCATGAATAGGCCGGAACGTTGACAATTATTCTTCCGAGAATGGACGCCGGAGTGCAGGGCTTAAACGAAATTCTCGGCGGAGGATTTGTGGAGGGCGCCTCCTACATAGTTCAGGGTCACCCTGGAGCCGGTAAGACCATTCTGGCCAATCAAGTCGCCTTTGCCAGCGCAGCTGCCGGCCGCAGGGTTCTTTATGTGACTCTGTTGGCAGAGACCCACACCCGATTATTTCAGTCACTGGGCACATTAGACTTCTTCGACCAGTCTCGGCTTGGCAATGGCGTTGCCTATGTCAGTGTCTTCCAAACGCTGCGGGACGAGGGTCTTTCGGCGGTAGTTTCTCTCTTGCGCCACGAGACCAAGCGTCAGGGAGCCTCCCTCCTGGTGTTCGACGGCCTGCTGAACGCCCGCGATCGGGCCGAAACTGATATCGACGTCAAAACCTTCGTGGCGGAAGTACAAAGCCAAGCCGCTTTTGTGGGCTGTACAGTTCTGTTCCTCGCCAGCACACGACTGGCAGATGATAGTCCCGAGCACACAATGGTCGACGGTGTGATCGAGCTCAATGATGAAGTTTCGGGTGTTCGCTCAGTTCGGCGGTTGAGGGTCCGCAAATCTCGAGGAAGCCAGGCGTTAGGGGGCTTTCACCAGTTCGAGATCACCCAAGAAGGGATCTCGGTATACCCTCGACTGGAGGCCCTTTTGGCCAGCCCTTCCACTCCAGACAAATTTTCATCCGAGCGCATCGCAAGCGGGGTTGAGGGATGGGACGAAGTATTGGGCGGCGGCTTACCACAGGGCTCGGTCACCATGCTCTTTGGTCCATCTGGTAGCGGCAAGACCTCGTTGGGCCTCAGCTTTCTGTCTGCCGCAAGCGTCAATGAACCCGGCCTGCATTTCGGGTTTTATGAAACACCTGAGCGTTTGCTGAGCAAGGCCGACGTATTGGGTATTAACCTCAGAGCTGCCCATACAGCAGGTGCAGTCCACATGGCATGGCATCCGCTAACGGAGAATTTGACCGATAAGCTCGCGTACGATCTGCTCGAAAAGGTGAGGCAATCCGGCGTAAAGCGTCTGGTGATTGATGCGTTGGCTGGTTTCGAGCGTGCTTCGGTCTATAAGCCGCGCCTCGTAGAATTCTTCGCAGCGCTGATGAATGAGTTGCGGGCCTTGGGCGTGACGACCCTGGCCACTTGGGAGATGCAGGACTTCGCGGGCCCCAGCGTTGTCGCGCCTGGGCCAGAGATATCGAGTATCCTAGATAATCTGGTAATGTTGCGCCAGGTCGAGCTCAATTCGCAGCTCAAGCGCGTTGTGACGGTGCTCAAGGTCCGAGATGCCAAGTACCCTCCACAGCTCTATGAGCTTTCCTTTGGGAACAGAGGCCTTAAGATCGCGTTGCCATTGCGACCAGTTGTTGGCGCCACGACAGGCATTGCCAGTTCCCCGGAGCCCTAATCTTGGTAGTTCTCTTCAAAACCGGCAAGCTATGGCCATAATTGTCATTGCCGAAGACGAGTTCCTACTAGCCGATTTGCTGGCTTCGTTTCTTGAAGACGAAGGTCATGAAGTCAGGTCTGCGCCACATGGACTCGCAGCATTGAAGCTTGTGCGGGCGCACAAGCCTGACCTTGTAATTACCGACTTCATGATGCCACTGATGACTGGTCTGGAGCTTGCAAGAGAAATCCGGGCCGATGACAGTTTAGCAAAAATCCCGATTTTACTGGTGAGTGGGGCTCAGGGTGATATCGGGCGAGAACATCCAAAGATATTCGACGCGGTTCTCGACAAGCCGTACGATCAATCTGCTCTTCTTGTCACGGTTGGAAAGTTGCTCGCCTCATAGCGCAGTTTTGCCCCTGATCACCCGTGCCAAATAACTTACATCTGCTTTTGAGAGAGCCAGTCCTAAAGCGGACTGGCAGTTTCCTATCGGCAGCGAAGTTCGGGCGAGGGACCGGTATTCGACCTACGCCGGTCATTCAGAGCTCCTCGCGAGTCACTTAGAAGCTGCCGTTTAAACTTAGTGAGGCCTGCAGTGGGAAGGCGCACCAGCGTTATGCGGGGTTCAGCCCGCGGCGCGAAAAGAATGATGCGGGCGGCGACAAGATTCGACTTCCTGGTACCGGATGGTTGCGTGAGCGTTCATGTTGCGCTATCCGTTGATTCAACAATAATTGAGATATTGAGATGAAACTGGAAGAACCACAAGCCCTCAATGCATTCGGAGCGCTGTCGCAGGAAACACGGCTGCAGATGGTGCGGGTTCTGGTGCAAGCCGGACCAGGCGGGATGTCGGCTGGTGCAGTGGGTGAAGCGGTCGGCGTCTCCTCCTCAGGCGGCTCCTTCCACCTTGCCCATTTGGAGCGGGCCGGGCTGATCACCTCGCGTCGGGAGTCCCGCTCCATCATTTACACTGCCAATTTCGAAAGTCTTGGCGCCCTTGTCGAGTTCCTGATGCGCGATTGCTGCTCAGGTCATCCTGAGATCTGTGCGCCCGCTGCCGCTGTTGCTGCCCAATGCACCCCTACCCAGAAGGAGAACGCGTGTGCCCGCTGAAGACCGCGTCTACAACGTCCTGTTCCTGTGTACCGGGAACTCTGCCCGCTCGATTTTGGGCGAGGCCATCCTGAACCATGTCGGCGATGGCCGCTTCATGGGCTACTCCGCAGGCTCAACGCCCAAGGTGCAGTTCATCCCATGACCCTGGAAACACTGAGCAACGCCGGCACCTCCATTGAGGGTCTGCGTTCCAAGGCATGGGACGAGTTCGCTGTTCGAGGTGCTCCGAAGATGGATTTCATCTTCACGGTTTGCGACAATGCAGCTGGTGAGACCTGCCCCATCTGGCCGGGCCAGCCGATGACAGCGCATTGGGGCATTGAAGATCCCGCTGCCGTTCAGGGACCTGAGTTCAAGCAGCGGGCTGCCTTTGAGGATGCGCTTCGTTTCCTCCGCCACCGCATTGGTGCGATCATCAATCTGCCGCTCGCCAGCATCGACCGCATGGCCCTGAACTCCAGGCTCGAAGGCATTGGCACGATGGACGGCACCACTACCAAGTCGTCAAATGTGGCATGACCGATCTTCCACGCCGCCTCGCCGCCGAGGCACTCGGAACCGCCGTCCTCGTGGCGACGGTTGTCGGCTCGGGCATCATGGCCGAGACTTTGACCAGTGACGTAGCACTCGCTCTGCTGGCGAATACCATTGCGACAGGGGCAATCCTCGTGGTGCTCATCAGCACCCTAGGACCGATCTCGGGGGCGCACTTCAATCCAGCTGTGTCCCTGGTCTTTACTCTTCGCCGTGAGCTGATGCCGAGGGAGGCCGTCTTATATGCAGTGGTGCAGATCGCGGGTGGCGTTGTCGGCGCCATCCTGGCGCATGCCATGTTCGAGCTGCCGCTGCTACAAGCCTCAACCAAGATCCGCACGGGCGGCGCCCAATGGTTCTCGGAAAGCGTCGCTGCATTCGGACTGGTCGCCATCATCCTGGCCGGCATCAAGTTCGAACGAAGGGCCGTGCCCATGCTGGTCGGCCTCTACATCACCGCTGCCTATTGGTTCACGGCGTCCACGTCGTTCGCCAACCCTGCCGTGGCTATCGCCAGATCGTTCACCGACACCTTCTCTGGTATTCGCCCCCTTGATCTCCCAGGGTTCATCATCGCCCAGATGGTCGGTGCGCTGATCGCCCTGGCCCTGATGTCCTGGCTACTGCGCGTACCCTATGGCAGTTCCCTCCCCATCAATCCGGAAGACCCGTCATGACCGTCACCATCTACCACAACCCTGATTGCGGCACGTCCCGCAACACCTTGGCCATGATCCGGCAGTCCGGCGTTGAGCCACAGGTTGTCGAATATCTCAAGACGCCGCCGAGCCGCGAACGCATCATGGAGCTGGTTTCCGCTGCCGACATGTCACTGCGTGATGCCTTGCGGAAAAAGGATACGCCTTGTAAGGAGCTCGGCCTGGCAGATCCAGCAAAGACTGATAACGAGTTGCTCGATGCTATTGAACAGCATCCCATCCTGCTGAACCGCCCCTTCGTGGAGACCCCGATCGGCACTCGCCTTTGTCGCCCATCCGAGGCAGTGCTCGACATCCTGGAGAACCCTAAAATCGGTCCGTTTGTGAAGGAAGACGGTGAAGTCATCATCGACGCCGAAGGAAAGCGGCTTGTCTGATCTACCGAACGTAGCGCCCGCGGCCTTCGAGGTTCCGGACTTCTCCAAACTGGTTGCGCCGGCTCTGGACCACAAGCCCCGTATCCTGATGCTTTATGGCTCACTGCGGGAGCGCTCCTGCGCCATCCGCCCTACCCAAGGTCGCACGCTGGCTGTCATGCAGGTGTCCGGAGGATCGCAGTCGTTTAACGCCGTAAACCAGATGCGTATTCTGGGGCGCTGGATGCGGATGGTGACAATCCCCAACCAGTCGTTCGTTGCCAAGGCGTTTCAGGAGTTCGACGAGGCGGGCCGCATGAAACCGTCATCATACTATGATCGAGTGGTCGACGTCTGTGAGGAACTCGTCAAGTTCACCCTGATCAATCGCGGCGTATCCGACTACCTGACCTCTCGCTACAGCGAGCTCAAGGAAGCCGCAGCAAAACTCGAGGAGCGGGTCGGCTTGAAGTCGATCTAAAGACGATGGCCGATAGCCACTCAAACGCTGGCGCCATTTGGGCGCTTGGGGTCACCCAGATCATCGGGTACGGCACCCTCTATTACAGCTTCAGCATCCTGGCCCCAAGCATTGCTGTGGACCTGGGCGTTGCTGTGGAATGGATCTACGGCTGCATTTCCTTGGCATTGCTGGCAGGCGGGCTCGTCTCTCCATGGGCGGGCGGGTTAGCCGACCGGGTCGGCGCCGGCAAGGTCATGTCGCTGGGATCGATAGGTGCGGCAGCAGCTCTGGCGGTCTGTGGTTTCGCGGGCCACACAGGCACCTTCCTCGCCGGCATGATCCTCGTCGAACTGGCTTCTGCGTTCGTGCTCTACGCAACAGCTTTCGCCTTTCTGGCGCAGACGACCGGCAGCCAAGCGCAGCGTAGCATTACCTACCTGACGCTCATCGCAGGTTTTGCCTCGACCATCTTCTGGCCGCTGACCACCTTGCTGCTGCAGACCATGGATTGGCACCAAGTCTACTTCCTGTTTGCGGGCTTGAACCTGGTTGTGTGCTGTCCGCTGCACCTCTGGTTATCCCGATTCGCCCGGATCGCCGCCGCCCGCCCTGTGGAAACAGTGGTCGCGTCGGCACCGATGAGCGTCAGCAACGGCAGCCTCGTCTTCGTCCTGATCGTGCTTGGGTTCTCCTTGGCGGGGTTTGTGTCAGCGGCGACGCTTTTCCACATGGTGCCCATGCTCGGGCTACTCGGACTTGGGACGGCCGGTGTATGGGTGGCCTCGTTGTTGGGGCCCGCCCAGGTCGCCAGCCGACTGATCAACATGGCATTCGGCAAGGACTTGCCGGCCTCCGTGCTGGCGGTCGTTTCGGCCATTACCATGCCTCTGGCGCTTGGTACCTTGGCGCTCTCCGCGCCATCGGCTGCCGGTGCCGTCGCATTTGCCATAGTCTTTGGTCTAGGCAGTGGATTGTTCAGCATCGTGTCCGGCACGCTGCCGCTAGCCATCTTCGGCAAGGCAGGGTTCGGCAAGCGGCTGGGCTGGATAGGCATGGGGCGCCTGGGCTTGTCCGCATTGGCGCCGTTCGCATTGGCGCTGGCACTTGGGGCAATCGGTCCCAAACCCTCCTTGTGGATACTCGCATCAACCGGCCTCTTGTGCGTCGCTGTCTTCACCGAAGTCTGGCGGCGCTGTCCTCGATCAGGATCAAGAGTGACAAGCTCCCTCGCTAGCGGCAGTTGATGTCCGCAATATTGGCCTCCGTTCGAAAAGCGGACAGTCTGTTGTCCACCCCCAAGTCGAAGTTCCAGCAGGCGTCGCTGTCGACCCCATTGCAGCCGTTGGCCCAATCGCTAGGCTTTCCCAAAAACCTAAAGTCCGATTGCCAAGCATGGCGCTCACTGAGCGCCATGCCTGACCTGGCGACCCGATGCTATCGTGCGGCCTCTTCGATCAGCTCGGCAACAGCATGCGGCTGAGACACCATCACAACGTGGGAAGCTCCCTCAACGACAACCGTGCGCTTCGATCCTGCCCGTTCAGCCATGAAGCGCAGCCCTTCGGCCGGGATGTTCTTGTCACCGCTGCCGTAGACGAACCACGAGGGCAGCGTCTTCCATGCAGGCTCTCCAGCAGCTTCGGTCAAAGCTGCTTCTGTGATGGGCCGCTGACCAGCCGCCATCAGGGCTGCTTGGGAAGGGGATACGTCATGGGCGAACTGCTGGTGGAATTTTGCCTGGTCGATATAGAGATCCACGCCACCTTCCTTGAGAGTAATCGGTGCAGCCAGGGCCTCGCCCAATGTGCCGCCCGGAAACTTGCCGGCGAGCTCGGCTGCTGCTTCGCCCTGGTCTGGTGCGAAGGCTGCCACATAGACCAGTGACTTGACATTGGCGTTGCCGTTCGCAGCGGCCGAGATCACTGCACCGCCGTAGGAATGGCCGACCAGCACCACCGGTCCAGGGATCGCTGCGACCAGCCCAGAGACATAGCTGGCATCGCTTGAGACGCTGCGCAGCGGGTTGGCGGCTGCAACAACCCGGTATCCTTTGCTTTGCAGGAGCGGAATGACGCCGTTCCAACTGGCGGAGTCGGCAAATGCGCCATGGACGAAGACAATGGTTGGTTTAACGGTCGGGGAGGCGGAGGCGTGGTTCAAGTCGGGCATGATGGGTTCCTTTGTAGAAATGTGTTGGCGGTTTGTGGAGAGGCCGACCCTGGCTCAGGTCAGCTCCTGATGAATTCGAGCACGTCGGCGTTGAAGCGATCTGCGTCCACCTCGGCGAGGCCATGTGATCCGCCAGTGTAGATTTTCAGGACTGCATTGGGGATGATCTCGGCGGCTTTATGCGCAGAGGCTTTAATGGGAACGATCTGGTCGTCATCGCCATGGATGATGAGGGTCGGCCGGTCGATACGCTGCAGATCGGCGGTGTAATCCACCTCCGAGAACTCGTGGATCGTGTCGTACTGTCCCTTGATGCCTCCTTGCAGCCCGATACGGCGGAAGTTTTCCCGCAGGCCTTCGTTGGTGGCAACGCCTTGCCGGTTGAAGCCATAAAAGGGGATAGTGAGGTCATAGTAGAACTGCGACCGGTTCTTGGCGGTGCCTTCGCGGATGCCGTCAAAAGCCGCGAGGGGTGTGCCGTCTGGGTTAGCGTCGGTCTGCAGCATAAGAGGCGGCACGGCGCCGACCAACACCACCTTGGCAACCCGCTCCGTTCCGTGGCGACCGATATAGTGGGACACTTCACCGCCGCCGGTTGAATGACCAACCAGGATCAGGTCGCGGAGGTCCAGGGCTTCGATTAGCTCAGCGAGGTCATCGGCATATTGATCCATATTGTTGCCCTCCCAAGTCTGGTCGGAGCGGCCATTGCTGCGGCGGTCATGGGCAATCACTCGAAAACCGTGCTGCCCGAAGAACAGCATCTGCTGGTCCCAGGCGTCGGAGGACAGCGGCCACCCGTGCGCAAACAGTATAGGCTGGCCAGAACTCCAGTCCTTGTAAAACAGGCGGGTTCCGTCGGTAGTGGTGAAATAAGCCATTTGCTTCTCCTTCTATTCGTGTACCATTTGTTTGTGCACGATCTATCTCTTTGCCAGTCACCTGTTTGTCAATCGCTTGCAAACAGATCGTGCGCGATTTATCTAGCTGGGAAAGGAGACACCATGATGAACAAGGATCAGGAAGGCGCTGCAAACATTGCAGCCGTCGGAGAGCTGCTCTGCTTCTCCATTTATTCGGCAGGCCATGCGTTCAATGCGCTGTATCGGCCGCTACTCGACGAGATCGGCCTGACCTATCCGCAGTATTTGGTGATGATAGCGCTGTGGAACCGCGATGGGCAAAGGGTCAATGAGCTTGGAGACGCTCTATTCCTGGACTCCAGCACCCTTACTCCATTGCTCAAGCGGATGGAGGGAGCGGGCCTGGTCACGCGAACACGCAATCCAGACGACGAGCGGCAAGTGCTGCTCAACCTAACCGACAAAGGCTGGGCTCTGAGGGACAAGGCGGGAACGATATCGTCCTGCATCGAGGAGGCTGTGGGGCTCGATGCTGCCGCGGTGAGTAAGGTTCAAGCCGCCGTTGATGCTATTCGCGATAATATCCACAAGCGCTCCTAATCTGGTCACCGCTCGATGGAACCTTGGTATGGCTGCGACCGACCCCCAATCGGTCATTAGCCGTCAGTTCTAAAAGTCCGTAAGCTGCCCTTCATCTGCTCACGTCGGCAGCATGTTGGCGCCCGATCTCGAACGTTCGGATCACCTGCTTCCGTCTCGAAAGCCTCAATTGCAGGAGTAAGCTGGCTTAGCTAAGACGCATCCGTTTCTGGTGTTTTGGCGGGCTCATGGCAGCCATTGACTCGCTCAAATTCCTGTTCCTTTGCGTAGGTTGCAGGTCGGAGCCGAACTATTGATTCACGGCAGGCGTTGTTGGACTGAAGAAAATCTTCGGAGACCAATTATGTCGAACAATAAGCAAGATCGCGCCCGTGTAGCAGGCGGCCAGGACTACGAGGTCAAATACGAAGCCAACAAGGAGGGCGTTTCGAAAGCTGACGTGAAGGAGGCGATCAAAGAAGTTGGCAACAGCCGCAAAGCGGTTGAGAAGAAGCTCGAAGACTGATCATCTGACCCTGGAGGGGCTGCATCCTTCCCATCTCCATGCAGTAGCGTCGCCGCACCATGGAGCCAATATGCCAGTTGACCGCCAGGAACTTATTGCACGTCAGGACGCCCTCGCGAACTTCGGTGATCTTGCGCTTCGCTCGAACGACCTGCAAGCCATCCTTACCGAGGGCTGCCGCCTTATTGGGGGTGCCCTTGGAGCTGACCTGGCCAAGATCATGGAGATCGAGCCCGACCGGAACACCGCCCTAGTGCGCGCCGGGGTGGGATGGCGCCCGGGCATCGTTGGTGAACGGCGAGTGTCTCTGAGCGGCAATACCTCTGAAGCCTACGCCATTGGGGAAGGAAAGCCGATCACCACGCCAAACATTTCGAGCGAGTCCCGCTTCGACATCCCCGACTTCATGCATGAGCATGGTGTGGTCGCGCTGGTGAATGTTCCAATATTCCTGCCTGGAGGCGCGGCCTATGGCATTTTGGAAGTCGACACAAAGCGCCCACGTGAATTCGCCGACGAGGACATCGGCTTCCTCCGAACCTATGCCGGTGTGCTCGGCCCTGTGATCGACCGGCTGTACAAGATCGCCGATCTTGAGCGCAGCACCGAACGTTTCCGGCTCGTTGTTGAGAATGCTCGGGACTTCGCGATCATTTTGAGCAATCCCGATGACTTGATCACAGCCTGGTTTCCGGGTGCGGAAGAGGTCCTCGGTTGGAACGAACAAGAAGTCCTCGGAAAACCGGTTGCGACCATCTTCACCGACGAAGACAAGCAGAGCGACATCCCGGCTCGCGAGACAGGCAGTGCCGCAGCCAAGGGGAAATCCCCCGATGTGCGCTGGCATGTCACGAAGTCAGGGGGGCGGGTGTTTCTCGATGGGCAAACGATCGCACTGAGACACTCCGATGGGTCGTTGCGAGGCTTCCTCAAGATCGCGCAGGACCTGACGGAACGAAAGCGCAATGAAGAGCGCCAAATGGTGTTGCTGGCCGAGTTGCAGCATCGGGTGCGCAATGTGCTCGCCATGGTCAGCGCAGTTCTGAACCGGAGTGATGTGTCGGTTAGTGCCAAAGACTTTCGCGACCGATTAAGCGGCCGGATCACAGCGATGGCTCGCACCCAGGCGCTGCTCACACGGGGCGCCGGTCTGGGCGTTGATCTGGAGGGGATGATCCGCGAAGAACTGCTCGCCCAGGGCGCTGGAGACAGACAGTTCATTTTGACAGGACCTGGTATAACACTTCCGCCCAAGGCTGCGGAGGTCCTTACGCTGGCTGTGCATGAGCTTGCAACCAACGCCAGCAAGTATGGAGCGCTCTCGAAACCTTCAAGCCACATCCTGGTGCAATGGAGTTTAGAGGGCCAAGGCCAACAGACCTGGCTCGATTTCCAGTGGTCTGAACATGGGGTGGAGCTTGCAGCTGGGGCGCCTCAGCGCAGGGGATTTGGTACCGAACTGATCACCGGCCGCGTGCCCTATGAATTGGGCGGGACGGGGAAGATGACTTTAGAAGCGGAAGGACTTGTGTGTCGCCTCAGCTTCCCGTTGGGCGCAGGTGAGAGCATTCTGCAGGCCGGCATTTCCCCTACTCAGCGGATATAGGAGTGAGACGCATGAGCGACAGGACACCCCTGGATGGCCGATCCGTACTGGTCGTCGACGATGATTTCATTCTCGCCATGGACGCTCGCGACGCCCTGGAGGATATGGGCTTGGCAGTCGTCGGACCGTTCAGTGGAGTAGATCTGGCGCTCGCATCCCTGCAGGAGAACCGTCCAGATGTGGCTGTTGTTGACCTAAATCTCGGTTCCGGCCCGAGTTTTGATCTCGTTCGGGCACTCACGGCTCAAGCAGTGCCGACCTTGATGGTGACGGGGTACGACAAGAACATAATCCCGCACGACCTTGCGAGCGTGCCGTACCTGCAAAAGCCGATCGCGATGAGCCAATTCGTTTCATTAGTGGGCCAGCTGCTCAGCCCAGTTTAACGACTTGCCGGCGGCAAAAAGCATCAATCCTCTGCGTTGCCCAAGCGCCGTGCTCCTATTCTTTACTTCGAGCACTTTAGCCGTCAGGCGCATTTCATTTGTCACGTCTGCTTTATCTTGACAAAGGCGCTGTAGCCCCAGAGTAACTGGCTAACAATGGTCAGCGTGGCAGTGCGGCCGCCTATGTTCGGGGAAGTCTAACCAGCTATTCTGGTCTCCGATCACGCGGTCGACCCGGATCGGGTAACCGGCTCGTCACGTGGCCCGAGGGCCGAAAGCGCGAGCAGGATTGCTCCGCTAGTGGCATGCAGCAAGAGTGGCAGCGTCGCGGACAGGCCGCTTTCATGGAGCACCAACACGATGTCTCCCGCAGGAATTAGAGCGCTTACAGCTAGCAACCGGCGCGTCGCCTTGCCTGAGATCGGCAACAGGGCAAGGATGAAAAGGCAGAGTGCGATGTCGCGAATGCCAAGAGCACGCACATACGCCAGTTCAGCCGTCCCGGGCAGGTATATTCCGAACACTGAAGACGCAAAATTGGGTACGAGCACAAAGAAGGCACCCAGCAGTCCCAAGACCAGCGCCACGGCTGTGGTTAGCACACCCCAAAGGTTTCGTGATTGCGGCATAGCCCTGCTTTGCTGTTCCAGTTAGGCTGCGAGAGTGGGAGCAAATGTTCTGCCAAGTTCCCGTTGCATTCTCAGGAGGCAAACTCGCCGAAGGCTTAAAGGATCAACACACGTACGCATGGTTTCATCGACTGCCTGATGGGCCTAACGCTCATTGTTGTGCCTCTTCTTTTCGGCTGCTGACTCTCAGCGAGCATTATGCCGCGTCCGTGCCGGACTGAATGCTTTGATGCTTTGCGATAGTGCCGATGTGTCTCAGGACATGTGAGCACCCGTTGGTGTTTGGAAACAGTTCTGTTGCTACGCACGTGATGTCGGAGGCCCGATGCCTCGCTTTTATTTTCATGTCAAAGATGGCGCCGACATACGGGATGAAGTTGGGACTGAACTGCCCAGCATCGATGCGGCCAGAAACCAAGCCATAGCATCGAGCTCAGAAATGATTCGGGATCTTGGCCGCAAGTTCCGGCTCGCCGCGGTTTGGCAGATGACCGTTACCGACGAGAATGGACAAGAGCTGTTCGAGCTTTCGTTCACGGCAACAATCAAGGCGGTGTCATGAGCTTCAATCCGAGCCACGAAGGCGGTCTCTAAAGGACAGAAGCTCGCACGGCTGGATCAGGAACTCCCGTCAGGAGTTTTGTTCTTGAAAGCGGATTTTACCTTTTCAACGCCGTTGCGGATCATTCCGCGCTCAGGTGGCAACACCAGGTCACCGGCCCGGTCCATGACCTCTGGGTCACGATCCTGGGTTCGCATGAGATGCAGGTAGTTGGTCTCGTACTTGGCCGCTTGCTTTAGACGCGGTGGGTCCAAGACTGTCAGAACTTTGCCTTTGAGTTCAATCAATCCCTCGCTCCTGAGCTCTTGCAAAGTCCGGTTGACGTGAACGGCTGTCATGCCGGTGGCATCGGCGAGGTCTTCCTGGGTCATAAAAAACGGCAACGAGTCGTCGGTGGTTTCGGCTATCACGCGGTAGCGGATCAACAGCTCATAGAATAGATGCGCGATCCGCTCCCGGGCGTCTCGGCTGCCATGATCGACGATCCACTCTCGCAGAATGGCGGAGTCCGTCATTGTGCTCCACCAAAGGGCCTTGGTGAGTTTGGAGGACTCTGTCAGCAAATCCTCCACAACCTTGGCGGGAATGAGCACACACGTGGTATGGCTCATCGCGGTAATGCTGTGGTCCAGTGCGTCAAGGATGAAGACTTCGACATCACACAGATCGCCGGGAACAAGCAGCGCCATGATCTGCCGCTCACCATTGCGCAATGTTTTGGTGCGAGCTGCCAAACCGGTGAGAACCAGATGGATGTCCTCCACCTTGTCGCCTTCACCGATGATGTCCTCACCGCGCTCGTAGGAGCGCGTGGGGAATGCCAGCAATTCGTTCAGCCGCAGACGCTCTTCCGGATCAAACCGGGTGAACTGCTCCAACTTCATTGTCAAAGGATTGGCCATCTAAGCGCCCTCTTGAAAGTCAACGCCACCAGGGCATATGGGGGTTCCACACCCTTGGTCCTGCTGTTTGATTACATTGTAGCGGATCTGCTGGTCGCCGCCAGCGCCCACGGCAAGTGACTTGAAAGCATAAGCCCAACTGCAGCTACTATGGGTCTGTAGGCAACGCCGATCAGGTTTTAGCGGCACCTGAGCCCAGCCGCGGGTATGAGGCAGCTCGCGATCGTTTCGCGCTTTTCTTGCACTCCCCTCAAATGTTAGAGCGGGAATACCAGATCAGGAGTTTATGGGCACTAAGTAACGAAAGCCCATTCCATAACCGATCTGATCAATCTTGCGCTCCGGCGCGAGATCAAGCGCGCTGTTGCAGAAACCCTGCAGCAAAGCGAAGCCCTCCACCCCTGCTTGCCGATCAACAAAGCCACTGGTATCGCCATGGCGCGGGCGCATGTTCCAGAACAAGACCGCCCTTTTGTGGCCAATGAAGTCTGCCGCGAAGGACTAAGGCTCCGCCTGGTGCTGGAGTTCGGCTGAAGCTCTGGAGCGGATGTGCGGAAGCAACGGTCTCCACTTGCTGTGCTGCGCTAGTAAGTGGGGAAGCGGGAGACCGCTGTAGCTCACTGCGTTCATAGTTATGAGGCCTATCCTATGTTGTGGGGCCTTCGTTCCAATGTGTGCCTATGTCGGGTGTGGGCGGTCTCGCGCCTCACATTGTTGCATAACATCACCAGCGGCTTGCGAGCGTCGCCAGAAAGCGACCATGCACAACCGCCATTCTAACCTCATCATTCGTAGACTTGAAGCCATTGGAACTGTCACCGATGAGGCGCGAGAGGCCCTAGACAACCTGCCGGCGCGAGAGCGGGAAGTATTTCGCGGTCAGGACCTGATCCGGGAAGGTGACAAGCCGACCGAGTGTATGCTTGTGCTTTCAGGCTTCCTCTACAGCTACAAAGCCTTAGCTGACGGCACCCGCCAGATTGTGTCATTTCACGTGCCCGGTGATATGCCAGACCTCCAGAGCCTCTTCATCGAGACAATGGATTTCTCGATAGCCTCTTCCACTACGAGCACCGTCGCAGCGATACCCCATGATAACATCCGTAAACTGCTCAGAAGCCAGCCCAACCTTGTGGATCTGTTCTGGCGCGACACGTTGATCAACGCGGCCATTTTCCGCACCTGGGTCATGGCCACTGGTCGATTGGAAGCCAGCGAGCACCTGGCACACGTGCTTTGTGAGCTTTATGCCCGGTATGAAGCAGTCGGATTGACGCAGGACACAAGCTTCGCCCTTCCAGTCGCCCAAGCCGAGCTTGCCGATGCGCTTGGCCTTTCAGCCGTTCACGCCAATCGCACTGTACAGGCACTCCGCGGCGAGGGAATGGTGGAGATGGAAGCAGGGCACGTCACCATCCTGGAGCTGGGGCGGCTGCAGACATTCGCCCAATTCGATCCCACCTATCTACATCTGAGTCACCCCACCAAGCATTCTAAGTGACTATCCGGAACTGCCGGTCTCCCAAACCAGCTTGCTCCTGCCGGTCTCGTCTGGAGCCCAGATGTCAGCAGACCTATGCTGATCACCGAATAATTCAATCAGGTGAATGCAAGAAGAGATCGCCTCCTCCTTGCTTATCATGGGACCGAACGGCTTGCCCTCACAGTCCACCCACCAAAAACCACCGATCAACACAACCAGATAGTGGCAGGTCGAGGTCTTGCTTGGTGTAGCATTTGGGTCAATGAAGTTCAACGAGATCAGTGCCTTTGCTCAGGACCCACGATAGCACACCCTGCGAGGATATGAACTAACTTGGAAAGACCAACGATGACTCTGCAGGATCAAAGTGGGCGTTATCGTCAGAACTCCGAAGACGTCCGCTTTCCGCCGAGACGCACCTAGAAGCGGACAGTCTCTTCTCCACCTTTTGCCGCAATGAACACGGTGCGAAAAATTTGATAATGCACCAGCAGTATATGCGATACCTTGCTCAGACACACCAAGGGAAGCGTATCAGTAACTCTGACATCGTGGGTGTCTGTGGCAGGTAACTTAAGATGTTCCTTTACCTTTTGCACACTCTCTTAAAGCCGGGCACTGCTGCATCATAGACCTGGAAGGGGCTGAAATATGGAAGAAGTTCTGACCACGTTTGAGTTATCTTGTCAGCCGCCCCTGGCCAAGGATGGTGCCCGCGGCCGCTCTGGCCCCTTTTTCTTAGGGCCTTCAATCAAGCCCTCTCGAATAGCTTGCTTCCGAGCTTCCTTGCGAACCCGGCGCACCGCTTCAGCTGCTACACGCACGCGCTTTTCTGAAGGCTTCTCGAAATACGAACGTAGCTTCATTTCCCGGAAGACGCCTTCGCGTTGAAGCTTCTTCTTGAGCACCTTGAGTGCCTGGTCGACATTGTTATCGCGAACTTGAACCTGCAAACAATTTCCTCGCTTGGTAGCCGCTTCAACAAGAGGCGAACGGCATAGCGCTATGAGCGCTTCTGGAGCCCACCTAACACAATCGATCGCCGACCGCACTAGCTCAGCAAAGCGACTAGCCAAAAGGTAAGCGGATGCTGACGAGAGATGACTCAGCGAAGTGTTTTTTGCCAAGCCACATCAGAGCCATTCTTATGGCTGCGAGCGACCTCTGTCCGCCAATCATAGCCCTTAAGGAGGACCATGGCTTTGGGATCAAAGGTGAGATTACTGGCTTATCCGATTTCAGGGACGCTTTCCAGCAGACCACACCCGCCGTAGTAACGATCATCTTTGGCGCAATGGCAAAGCTAGGGTCATCTGGGTGAAGGCGTAGAGAACGCACCATTTCAGCAAATATAGCTTCTGCTGCGTCCTACCGCTCATCTTCAAGATTGAGCATAATCATATGCAGGTAAGCCTGTTTGGTGCCATCGCCGATGGCAATTGAGGAAAGATCTGCATTGATCTCCTCCATCTCTGCGCAACAGCGGAACTGTACAATTATCTCGTGCCCGGCACTGTTTACTCCTTTGTCGTCGAAAATGGGGTCTTCATCTGCTATCTCGCCTGTCGCTGCCACCATAGCGGCGAAGCCTTCTGCCAGCGATGCGGCACCCGTGCCGGGCACAATGAGCTGGATCAGCGCTGCGCCGCCGTCCTCTTCCTCGGTTACAGTGGTCGAAGCTGTTGTAGGCTCGGCAGATGGATCACTCCTGGCCGTGCTTCGTGACGCCGCTGAGCAACCGGTCGACCCACAACGATTGGTGGATGTTTCGACTGATGGTACCGTTGGCAATCAACGCGTGCTCATCGACGTACCTCCTGATGCCAGCTGGTTTGCGGCTAAACTAGCACCTGATGGCAGATCCATTCTTGCCAGTATTCGCGACCAACCAGCGCTCCTCCTTGATCGGCTAAGCGGCAAGCGCTTGGTGAGCTATCTTGGTGCAAATGGGCTGCGTGGGCTTGGCTTTGCCGAGAACGGCGACGTCTTGTTGTCCGATGGCCTGGGCAGCTTTGACCGCCCATTGCCCCAGCCAGCTTTGCGCTTCGGCCTTGATGGAGTGCGGAAAGGAGAGGCAACAGCTAAAGAGACCGTGCCAATCTTCACCGATGGCATCGCCGCAGCGCTGACCCCCGACGGCAAGCTTATGGTGCAGCATGAAGAAACTCTAAACGAAACCGGAGTAGTGGCCCTGCGCGTCATTGAACCGGAGTTTGCGTCTTGGGCCGGATCTCTCATGCTGGCACCCGTCAGCGGTTGGATGGACCAAATTCTCCCACGCCTTTGGGTAAGCCCGGATAGTAAGTTCGTTGCCGCTTCGTTCGACAGCAGTGATCAATGGGGAAAGATCAATTCTGCCTTGATCGTGTGGGAGCTTGAAACCAAGCAGCTTGTAAATCTCACACCGACCTGGCGAGCGATATGGGGGAATGTTGTGTGGCTACCTAATGGACGCCTGGCGGCAAGCCGGTACAATATCGATTGGCACGACAGCGAAGTCGCCATTATCGCTTATAATCGATCTATAGCCGGTCAGTAACGACGTTGCTTATAAGCATATGCCTGATTGTGCCTTCAACGGCCTTCTCCGAAGTGATTTGACCATGACGGTGACTGCGATCCATGTCGAACAAAGATACGGCTTGGCGCCACTCCGAAATGCATGACGATGGCCAAGCTTAGTGGCGAGAGCAGCCTCGCTCAGGCCGTTTGACTCGTTTCTCGAGAGGAGGCCCATGCTGCAGTGACCAGTAGCGTGCCGTAGCCGAGGAACAGGAAGGCAGCGTACCTGCTCGCCATAGCGGCCGGCAAGCTCGGCACCGCGGCGCCGAAGTTCAGCATCACTATCACCTCGCCGAGCAGGCCAGGTGCCGCGAACAGCGATCCAGCGCGTCCCCACTCCAGCCGTGGCGTTCGTGACCATTGCGCGGTCGCGACAAACAACAGCACAAACATAGCACAGATCGTAACAGTGCTGAGCCAGTAGATGAGCTGGCCCGATCCGAAGAGGGAACCCGCCAGAAAAGCGAGTGCACCAGTGGCGGCTATCCAGACAGCTGTGCCGAACCCAAGCCAACCCATAGTTATCTTCACCTTGTCTAAGTCCCGTCCTTATGTAACGTTTGCTTCATATACTCCGATGTAACAACTGCTTCAAGAGAACTTATGGCTGATCCAGCAAGTCGGGCACTGGAACTCTGTTTGAACGCTGCTCTCGCGCAGGGTAGCCTCACACTAGGGCTGCGCGATTACGGGCGGCTCACCGGCGTCAGCGCGCGTATGTTGGTCCACCATTTCGGGACGAGGTCAGGCCTAGAGTTAGCGCTCCTTGCAGAAATCGAACGCCGATTGTTGGGAGAGGTGCTCGCTCTAATTGCCGAACGGGGCTCATCGCCGAGCGATATCGTACGCCACTTCAAATCCACTAATCGCGCCTCGATGCGCCGCCTGTTGCGCCTACTTGTCGGGCGTGCATTTTCTGGCGATCCCGCTGCGGCGCAGGTATTAGCACTAGAGCGTGACCGGTGGCGGTCGGCGCTTGCTGCTCGGTATGGCTCGGCGGAGGAGGTTGAGCAAGCGCTCTTCACAATAATCGGCGGCGCGTTGGACACGCTAATCGCGGAAGCCTAAACCAGACATCTAGAGAGATCTAGAACTTGGTCAGACAGCAGATCATCGTGCTCGCATGAGCCGTATCAGCGGATAAGTTGATCATTGCAGCCTTGTCTCTCGCCTCCTTCTCCATTGCACTAGCGTGCACTTAGAATATCTCCGGAACATCCGATTGAAACTCGAAAGAGAGGCGAAGCCGACGGACATAGTAGTATCAGTTACCCGACGATCCGAAGACCTCAGAACTGCGGGGGCCATTTGCATCCGCATCATGATCAGGTACTTCTGTGAAGACTGCCCAATAGTGTCCTTCCAGGCCCTGCGAAAGTTCGACTCGCTCATGCAGCAAAGGCCGGCAAGCTGGGTAACCGTCCACTTTTCCCGCAATCTTTCACCAGAGCTTCTAGGGCCGGCGTATCCGCTGAGCGGCTTTCGGGCGATCGAAGATTAGGTAGGTTGAGAAGTTCGGTTTATCGCAGCCATCGTCTCCCCAAACATCGCCCGTACTGCACTGCCCCAATGCAGGCGTTTTTTTGCTGCTTCCTTGATAATGCGATGTACTGTCTGCTGAAGATGTAGGTCATTCGCCGGCGTGAAACTCAAGCCATCGGGCAATCCTGATCAGCAGGGCATCGGCAAGCGTTTGCTGGTCAGCAACTAGAAAGCCCGTTTCGTCGATCATGTCCGCCAACCTATTGTGGCGCTCAATAACTTCCTCTTAGCCTAACTCTCTCGATGCTGCCATCTTGGAGCACCTATCAGGCCTCGTGAAGGAGGATGTTTGGGGATACTAGACTGATGGTGCCGGCACGGCACGGCGCCTGTCCTTGGGTGCGTTCTCTCACAAGTTGCCCGATCTATTGCCCAGTCCACCTCTTGGAAGCCGCGGGCTTGCATCCATTCAGGACCATCCCGTTCGGCAACGATCCTGGCGCCAAATCATCGAGCCAGCTTGGTGACGCGCTTGTTTCCGCCCGCGGTATCTCCGATTATTGTTGTAAGCCGCAGTTGCTGGAAGCCGTACTCGAGCAGCGCGGCAGCAACATCGAGCGCAAGGGCGAAGCTGCCCCATTTGGCGGGGGCGAGTTCGATACCTAGAACTGCTACCTCGTCTGTCGATCTACGAAGTCCTGCGCAGCCGCAAAGCTCTCCCCTATGTCTGTCGAATACACCAATCTGGAAATTGCGACGCGGCGCCGCTTGGCTCCATCCCCTGAACAGATCAAAGAGTTCACCAGCTCGCTGAGTATCGGAGGCATCAAAGTCGTAGAGTGCGAGATAGCGAGGGTCCGACTGGTATTCCAAAAACGCCGCTCGGTCGGACTCTGTGAAATCCCGCAAGAGAAAGCGTGGATGCTCAATCAAAATTGGTGTCATGCCGACTCGAATCTTTTTTGATGTTCAAAGGAAGAATGTTAGTGCCCAAAACAGCCGCTCGTTGCTTGAGATAGTCGGAACGTTCTCAGACTAGATGATCATGTAAGCCGTTCACCGAAGTGCTGTGACAACGCAAGGTGGGGAACACCTGGGCTGAGCTGGTCGCGTATCGTTGCGCATGCAGAACAGCTAAGAACCTGGCGCCAGGTGAGTCTTCCTTACGAGTGCCACCGGTAAGCGATCAGTTTTGCTCTCCTACCAGAAAATTGCTTTCTTCCACAAAATATGGCTGCGACCTTCTCATGCTGGCCCTCTCGACACGGGTCGCAATCGCGACGTCTTGGACTATGTCTCCCACCTACAGCCTCGATATTGGCCTTGTCACCGGCAAGATGCTTAAGTTTCCTGAGTTTGGCATAAGAAGCAGAGCCATGGCAGCGTTGATGCTTGATGGGTCATTTCAATTGTTATCAGTGTTCAATCTGATCTGATTCACCTAGGCAGTGTCCCCGGCTGAGCACTGTACCTCAAGCGGATTGGCCTAAGCTTTGCGGTCTATGAAAGAACAACACAATGCCTGACGTGATGATCTACGGCGCCTCGGGGTATATGGGAAAACTATTTGCCCGAGAACTCGTTCGCAGCGCTGTAAGACCGGTTTTGGCTGGGCGCGGCCCAGCCGTTGAGCGGCTTGCGCAGGATCTCGGTTGCCGATCAGTCATATTCGGGATTGAAAATCGGGCGGACATCGCTGAACGGCTGAAGGGCGTTTCCATCCTGGTCAATTTGGCAGCGCCGTTTGCCGACACCCAGAACCCGTTGGTTAGCGCCTGTGTGGCAAGTGGTACCCACTACATCGACATTGCGGGTGAGGTCGACGAGATGCGCCGGGTCCACGCTTTTGACCAAGCTGCGCGTGGGGCCGATGTGATGCTGATGCCTGGGGCAGGGTTCGGAGTGGTGCCCACCGACATTGCCGCAAACATCGCCAAGCAGAGACTGCCAGATGCAACGATGCTCCGGATTGCGTATGCTACCGAAGGCGGTGCTTCGCGCGGAACGTTGCGCACTGTCTTGCGAGACATCGACCGGCCAGGCATTCGGATTGTGGAGGGCTCGAGCGTCGTCGCTGCACCGGGCGAAACCCGGATGGAGTTCGCTGTCGGCGCCCGGTCCTTCTCCGCCGTCTACAATCCTTGGCGGGCCGATCTTTTCACTGCAGCCATTTCTACGGGTATACCGAACATTTCGACTTACTCCGCTTTCCCTGGGTTCATCGTTTCTATGATGAGTGGGAGACTGCTGTGGCTCCGAGACCTCATGTTGCACCAGCTGCTGCGGTTCTTTCCCGAAGGACCATCGGCGCGCCAATTGCTTAAAGGCGCGACCTTTGTTGAAGCGGTGGCTGACAACGGTACAGCAACGGCTCGAGTGGCTTTCAAAGGACCCGAGGCATATCTGTTCACAGCCCTTTGCCTCAAAGAGATTGTGGTGGCGACGATAGCTGGACACTGGACTGCAGGGTTTCAAACACCAGCATACTACGGCAAAGACCTCCTGGACCGCGTCGGGGTGGAGTGGAGTTGACGCGACCTACATGCAAGTGCGCTGGTGATAATACGGCTCTAAGTATAGCCACAGCGCTGCGACTAAAACTAGTGGCAACCAAGCCGGGCGCAGGTTGCAGGGCGTTGGCCACTTAGGGGTCATTAGACGATTTCTAGCAGCTACCAAGCGCTGCAGGGTCTTTTCTACCGCAGCGCCCGCCAAGATCGACAAATTGAGGATTTGAGCTGTCGGCAATCCGATGTCGGCGGACTCCACGTTAATTTTTCTGAAAAAATGTATCAGGTATGGAGAAAGATCGAAGCGTCGGTTGTTGGCGTTTAAATGCTTCTCCTGTGGGCGTCCCTAGTTGACCGCCTCCGGCTTGCTGTAGCGCTAACCGTGCACCAAAACGTTGTCTACTTGAAGCAAATTAGCACCCCCACGATGAAGGGGATTGAAGGGACTAATTAGTTCCGAATTGTCTTTTCTAATCCATTTCGCTCGATAGACTGTGACTCAGTGCAAACCTGCAGAAATCTCAAAAGAATAATGATTACAAAGCTTTGCTGTATCTCTTCTTTTCATCGAACATTAGTTGTTAGGTGAGATTTCTACGATCTGAACGAAGAGAATTCTTTTTGTGGCAACAGGTTAGGGCGGGTGAAGGGAAATTGTAGGGAAAAGGGGAGCAACCAAACACCCGATCGAAGGCCTGATCTACTCTAAGCAAAACGCCCAGGGTGATGTTCAAACAACGCCATGACCCATCCCAGTAAGGGATGGTCAAACTTGTAGGAATTCTCTTCAGCACAGTCCTCGGCCTCTGCCCGGTTGCGGATCAACACACCGGCGTCGGCTGCAGCCAGCCAAATCGGCCCATCTTGCAACGCCGCATCCAGGTCGCCTATCTCGGTCATCAAGACGACGGGGCAACTGGAATACTGATGCAAGATCTTGTTGGCGGACATGGACCCAGTCAAAGGCTGGAGTTTACCCACTTCATTTGGGGCCCAGAGCTGGTTCATTCGTGGCCGTTTTGCGTGCGCTGCCACTTTGCCTCCAAGCGGTGCTGCGGCGCCAAGCGCTGGCAAGGAAGTGTCAGTGGCGCCGCTCCGCGGAGGGAACAATTCCAAAGCCGCAACACCCCGCAGCTCGGGAAACTGTTGTATCACGTTGCGCACCTGGAGCGGGCTGGCCGTTACTGCTGCTAGGCGCAAGGACAACAACACCTCTTCCTCACCCGGGGAAAGTTCTGGAACAGTGCCGTTATCCACAAGGGCCTGCGCTCGCGCCCGCTTGATCTCGTCCATGATCTCGCGCTTGAGGTGAGCGGCCTCGTGTTGTCCAGGCCGGTGACCGATGTAGCGCCAAGTGGTTGCCGGGTCTGAGTGACCCAAGGCATTCTGTACTACCTGGATATCCTTGTGAGCATCGTAGAGCCGGGTTGCACCAGTGCGGCGCAGGTCATGGAACCAAAGATCGGCAATGCCGGCGTCTGCGCGAACCTTATCGAAGAAGGTAACCAGCATGTACCTAGTCAGCGGTAGGGGAGCATCGCCCAGCGCTAACGGTTTTCCCGGCCAATCATCCATATCAGGACGGGTGAAAACAGACTGTGGGTGCAAGCCAAGCTGCTGTTCCAGTATTAGTTTCATGGGGGTATTGATGGCCCGAACGAAAGGCTTGCCCCCTTTTGTTTTCATAGTAATGGTGCGTGCAATCAGATCCACGTTGGACCATTTTAGGTTTTGAACAGCGACTTTGCGCAGCATGGACTCCATGGCGAACTCAAGAATTGGCCAACCCGGTCCGGCTGCCCTTTTCAGGCGGACTTCCTCTTCGTAGGTTAGAATGCGATGGCGAAAAGTGTTTGGATAAGAGTGGTTTCGCCGCTGTGGTCGGGTGCTCCAGGATATTCCTAGGACGTCTCGAGCGTGATTGACGATGCTAAAAACAGGATTGAGAATCACCGTGTTGATAGTGGAATGTGAGATGCCATTCCAATGGCCTGAAGTCTCGTCATCTTCTTCTTCATCGTCGGCGAGTTGCTGAAGGTTGGCCAGATGGTCGCTGAGCTGTTTCACCTCTAATGTCGAATGCAGTTCGGAAGGGTCGAGCAATCCCTTTTCAACAAGTGCAGCCTCTGCTGTTCGATCCAAACTCGTGCGACGCTGACCCCAAACGTAGCCCTTGATACTTTCACGTAGGATCAAAAGCGTAACTGCCTCATCGTTGATTTCCACGATGGGCTTATTCGCACCAAGCATGCGGGCTATGTACTGGATAGTTGTCGAGTAGTATTTGCCCGATTTCCTCTTGAGCAGGGCTGCTGCACCAACAGCGTCTGCCAGTTGACCTACAGTCGGGATCTCAATTTTCGGTGGTAGAGCCGGAGCCTTCTCCGTGTCGGATGTCGACATCGCGAGACGCGCTTCTTCTTTAGCGTGCTTCTCGACTACTTTTGCTTTCTTTTCGGTAGTTTCAAACGTACTTCCTTGAAAACGCTGCCCTTTATATTGAAAATCATAGTGATAAATCTTGCCGCGCAAAGTCAGCGACATTCTATCCTCCTTGAAGCTTCCGCCCTTGCGCGCTGGTGAATGCGGCGGCGGACCTCATCCAGATTGGTGCTCGTCCGCTCGATTTTGCTTTGACGTGCCTCGAGAAAACAATCGATATGCGACTGCAGGAACCGGCGTCGTGGGTGCACGTCACCTGTTCCAACTCGGATAAAGCCAATTTCGCCAGATTGCACATGCCGGCGCAAAGTTCTGACGTGAACACCCAGTGCTCGAGCAGTCTGTGCCATAGTAAATTGAGGCGGTACACTTGGCTCGCAATGAGCATTGTCGACCATGATAATTAAGACCTATCGAGAATGTTCACTTACCGTGGCAATCTAAAGCAGCGCCGCTCCATTGCGTGCACCTTAACTTGCCAAGTGTTAGAAAATTTTGGAGAGGCTAGATTAAGGTCCCACCAGCAATCGGGACCTCGCCGCAACGCGCCGCCAGATACCCCGGTTTGAGACATGCGCGCCGCATACTGTCTTCGCTGCAATTAGACTCGATGGTAAAGATACATCCGCAAGCAGGCGCCATCGGTCGATCACGCCAGGGATTTCGCCCAATATTCCACGCTCAGCAAGCCAGCGTCGGCGCGTAGACATGGGCGAGAGAAGCGCAGCACTTTCCCGGCGGCGTATATCACTACCGGCCCGGATGACAAAACCTCGAGAATGCTCGAAACCGCGGGCCCAGATACCGCAATAAGTCAGTTCAAACTCGTCGTCTCCGTCAGGCACTACGGTGCTGCCGATGGCAATTGTACCATCGTCTTGGTCTTGGCCTGCGCATAGCGACAGTGGCAGACCTCCAGGGTCCAAGGCACGACAGCCGGCGGCGTAAAGGAGTAAGCGCCCGTGGGCAAGCCAGCTCTCCAATGAGTCCCGCTCAGGTCCATTGAGCGCGGCGGGAGAGGGAATGCGGTCCACCTCAAGTTGGCTGCTTTGAGACTCTATAACTAACTCGTGCAGCCGTGCTTCGAGATAACGTACGTCCGACTTACCCATACGGTCATCTACGGTACTCAGCACGTAGACGTCGCTGTAATCTGCCTTCTTGGGATCAAGCGCATGCTCTTGTAGCCGTCGACGAACGTCACTTGCTTCGCCGGGCCGCACACCTAGGAACGGAGCGCCGCTGGGCGCAGGCCTTGTGAGTAAATAAACTCCGGCGACGGGTGGCAGACCAGCGCCCATCAAGGCGGTGAAATCTTTCCATTGTGCGGCATGTACACGGAGGGGAGATGTCTTACTCTCGACAACACGCAGTCCTCTGGCTTCTCCCGTAAGGTAATGCACTGACACTCCGATACCGGTCATAGCTACTCGCTTTCAAACTCGAAAAAGGTGGTGGAAGCACGCAAAGATCAATCGGCAAGTGGGCTGAACCTGAGTCCACGGTCTTTCGACTTAAACCATCATCAACGGAACGGTTCAGGCGTCGTCTTGATCTGTTTGCCCGAGTTCGGTATGTCTGCCTGAGCGAGGAAAGCGCACGACATTGCTTTCCGTCGGCAGAGCTTCGGCGTTCGACGTTGCAAGTTCCTGCATGCTTCGCGCCATGGCAATGAGGGCTTGATGCGTTGCGACCTCGCAAGCATCTTGTCCAAATTCATCGTAGATACGAACAATCCGAGCTAGGAGACGGACGAGAAGGACTTCAACCATCTGCTAGATGGCGCCTGTCGCCTGTGTTCGCTTTTAAAAATTCAAGAAATTGCTGCTCGGAGACGTATTGTCTCTCCAATAGATGCTTAGCCAAAGCGTCAACCGCGTGCTCATGCTCACGGACCAGTTCTAAAGCACGTAGATAAAGACGTTGCAGGTCCTTCTCCACAGCAGCACGAGCTATAGAGCTGATTGCAAGAACCTTCGGCACGTCCTCAGGGTCAGCTTGATAAAGTAAGGTGTCGCCAGCTCCTGCGCTGAGGTGCAGCATGCCAAGCAACCTTGTCGACCAAGCTAAGTCGCTGCCCGCATTTCCTCCACTGCCCATTCCCGGATCGCCGAGCAGTACTTGCTCGCTTGCCCTTCCACCTAGGGCCTGAAGGACCATGGATTCAATCTCACCGCGGGTCGCAAGCTCTCCACGTTGTATCTGAGTGTGGCCTGACATATTTCCTTTGGGAACAATGCTCACGCCTTTGACCGTTATGCCTAGAGCATGAGCGACTATGGCGTGACCCGCTTCGTGCAACGCTATTCTACGCAGCTGTTCAGGCGATACCTTCGGCGCAGGCGCGATAGCATTGAGCAGGTCGGTCATTTCCATGGACCTCTGAGCCTCTCGTGCTGTACGCCGTGCTGTCTTAACCCAGCCGGTTACGTCAGCTCCAGTCCCTCCCACAGCTAGTCGTCCGGCCTCGATCAGATCCGCGCCCTGAAGATCTGCACCAAGATGCTGTTTGAAAATGCTAGCAAGATCATCAGCACCAGGAGGATGTATCTGGACCACTTTGTCCATGCGCCCTGGCCGGAGCAAAGCGTCATCGAGCCTTTCGACATGGTTTGTTGCGCCAATGATAATCAGATTGCTGGCCGCACTGCTGACAGCGCTGTCCAGCTTCAACAGCAGGTGGGTAATGACTGGTAGCCAATAGTCACGGTTACGACTGTCTAAACCGTCTCGCGCCGGAAGGCTGTCAAGTTCATCGAGCAGCAACACCGTTGGCGTTTTCGCGCCAGCTTGATCAAACACCTCATCGATCTTCTTGATAACTCCGTCTAGGTGACCTGTCGAAGACGCAAACCATTGCGAGACGCTGCTCGCGACTAAAGGGCAGCCAATGCTTCTCGCAAGGCTTCGCGCTAGAGTAGTCTTGCCAAGCCCAGGCTTGGACGAAAGTACCACACGGGATTGCCAGTCCCTGATGTTCAGAGCGCCGCGACGCCAAGCCTCAACATCGCAAACCAGATTGCTGGCCCACTCCTGTGCTTCCCCATAGCCGTGAAGGTCCTTCACAAGCGGCGCATCGGCAATCTGAGGGTCAACTGCCAACTTGCTTGCCTTAGCTCGTTCGATTCTTTCAAGGCATTCCGCAGCGGTAGAATTTGCTCGGATGGCAGACGCCAGCTCATCGAAACTCAACCCCGCTGCAAAGGCATCAGGTAACTCACCCGGATCCGTTCCCGTGACCGCGCGTATTACGGCGGATATAACGCGACCGGAAGGCTTTGGAAGGACAAGGAGCTGATCTGCATTCGCCAACATGGAGGATGGCAATGTTGAGGTGTCATGAGCAACGCCAAGCACGCGACCGCCAACGGTCAGTGAGGAGACCACCTGTCCCGAACCATCGCCAGAGTTTTTGAATCGGCTGGGTGTCGGCTTGCAATACTCGTAGTCCCAACCGCCTAGCTGACGAAGGTAGCATTTGACGGGAAACGCCCAGTCGCTTGATGGAACCCTTACGACAAGGCAGTAGCCGGTGCGATCGCAGATGCTTCGGATGCCGTGCATGCCGATTGCGTTTTCGACAAGCGCCCGTGGCAGCAGTTCATCGGCTCTCGGACCGTGTTTTTCATCATTCTCGTCGGGCACGTTGGCGTAAAAAGGATCGGAAGCAAGAAAGTCATCAGGGTCAATCATGCAATCTCCACAAGAGAACTTAACCGGAAGCCGGAAGACAGTGTTGCGATTGATGCTCGAATTTCAGTTGGTCAGGCCGACTCGTGTAATCGGCCCAAGTGCGTAATACCGGGATAACGTACGTGCCCATTGCCGCTCGGCATCCACGGCGAAGATTTCGGAGGTGACGATCAGCTTCCCATCCGCGATCTGCGGATGACCATATGATGTTCCCATCAGGACGTATCGGGGCTGCTGATGAAAGCACCATTGACGCAGGAGCGGCGCCTGCGCGACCTGTTCTTGGCTTGGCTCTTTGCCAGCTGCAAGGCGCCGCAAGTCGTTTGCCAGTTGCTCTAAACTTTCGGCCGTTTTCAGAGGATCGTTTCCAAGGAAATGACTGACCATCAGCGCGCCATCGCAAGACTGACGCCGCTTGCTGGCAGGATGGGCGCATTCAAGTCGATGTCGAGTATGCCTGAGACGACCAGCTGCAACACGGCGTCAACCGGCGTGGGATGGTGCAGCAAAGAAGCCACCGCGGATAGTGTCGAGCATCCTTTTTGCATCAGGTGCTCAAGAACAATCAGGCGATCGGCAGTGCTGACACCATGCGGCAAATGTTGCGTACCAGGACCTACGCCTTGAAGCTTGTCCATGACGAAAGACTCTGGCAGCAGAAGCATAGTCTTCCCATGGGAAGCTGCCACCTGTTTTACCTGCAAAAAAGCTTCCATAAAGTCAGGATGGCTCCAGATGCGGGTCGGAATACAAACCAGGCAGGATCGCGTGCCTCTGCTTGCTACGGAAAAGGCGCAGTAGTGCCGCTCGTCCAAGCCGCTATCGAGGAGTAAACTTTCCACCTCATCATCCGGCCCTAGAAACACCAAGGATCGACAGGAACGCAGCATGGCTTCAAAGCTGCGGCGCAGTTTGCTTGGGTATGAGGCGTTCAAGTGCTCCTCGGCGTCTACCACTTCTTCAAGCCATAGCTTATTCAACGCAGGCAGCATGCTCGCTCCTTCGAATCTGCAAATATTTGGTGGTGACCGTGAAGCTAAGCTGCGCTTAGGCGCTGTCAGCGAAATTTATTGTAAGGTGCGGAAGCAACTACAGTGTTGTCCGCTCGCAAGCCGCAGTGCCAAACAACCCCATGGATCGTGTGCGCTCCCGGCCGGGCAAGTGGGTATTAGTTGAGCAGATAATGCGCCCAGAAGAGCCTGGCGGTAAGGTTTCGCTTTAGCCTCATCAATCCGTGAGGCTGACTGGGGAAGCACAAAGGAGCGATGACCTTGCTGGAACATTTGGAGTTTGGCTGCTTGCAGTCGCTGCATGCTTCGTGGATGAAACCAAATCCGGTCCGGCACACCGATTATGGTCACAACCTCACCATCAACACGGAGCCGGCAGCTGGCCAGGGTGGGAATGGGCTCTAGGCTTTCACCCAATATTTGTTTGAGTGGGCCAGCGGCTCCAGCTCGTCCCGTGACTTCTGACCCGGGAAACAAAGTAAACAGTGCTCTGGATATGCGCTGGCGCTTGCTTCTGTTCCTCTTGCGAGATCGAGAAGGCGCAGCGTGTTCTTTTTCTTGAACATCAGGCAGCATCGATCCTCCTCGCACCTCGTGCGACATGGCATCAAATTCAACGGGAAAGGAAGGTCTGCTGCGCGGCTGCCAACTAGGTGACTGCTCACTGCTTCCATTGTTTGCTTCTAGAACGAAAGGCTCCGGAAGTCAAGTAGAAATGCACAATTTGTGCACTGGCACATCCGTATAGTTAATTGTACGCTAATTTGAAAGGAGAGTTGCTTTGGAAGGAGAGCTGCCAAGTGCGGCGCAGTTGCGGGCAGCACGCGCATTGCTCGGGTGGAGTCAGGATCAGCTGGCTTCGGCTAGCGGAAAGGCCCGCCGGACAATCGCGAAGTTCGAACTAGGCCAAGGAGTCATTCAGCCAGATACTGTACGTGCGCTGCAGACATGCCTTGAACAAGCTGGTGTGGTGTTCACGCGCGACAAACACACCGAAGGGGTTCATAGGCGCTTCACATAGTTTGATCACATAGGCTGGTTAGACTACCTGAATACGAAGGTAATCTCCTTGTAGCAGGTACATTCCGTCAAATTGGGGCTGCAAGCCACAACTTGCAATTGCCGTTGTCCTGGAAATCGATTTAGGCGTTCCTGGACAGTTCGGCCTTGGCAAGACTGTCATGCGGGGTACTTAGAGGTACTTTGCGGTACTTGAACCATCCCCAAACCCCCGGATATCCTAGGCAAACGTGGTACTTCACGGATTATCAAGGTACTCCTTGGTACTCAATAGTGGTGCTGCCCTGGTGTTGCCCGGAGACAAGGATTACCAAATTTTAAATTGAAGCTCACCGACGCCCAGGTGGCGAAGGCGACTCTGCCTGCAGGTAAAGACGAACTAATGGTTTGGGACACCGAAGTAACCGGCTTCGGTTTGCGAGTACGTAAGAAGACCAAGACCTATATTGTCATGTATCGGCCAGCTGGCGCAGGTCGATCTGAGAATCCAAAACGTTATAAGATTGGAACTACTTCCATCATCGAGACCGCCGCCGAAGCGCGGCGCCTAGCCAGGGCAGTTTTGGGCAAGGTAGCCGAGGGAAAAGATCCGGCTGCCGAACGTACCGAGTTGAAGCGTCGGGCTAAGGCAAGGGTCGAGAGCCTGCTGTTGGACTACGACAATTTCAATGAAGAGCGTGGCTATGTCGACCGCGCCGGAACGCTCAGCACTCTGCAGCGCAATCTCAAGCACCTGTTCAACCGTGACATTGCGACGATCTCGGGGTCGGAATATGTGGCTATCCGTAAACGCTTGACCGATGAGGGGCTCAAGGGCGCCGCAGACACTTTCTGGTCTCGCTGTCGTGCATTCCTGTCCTGGTGCGTCAACGATCAGATCCTGCAGATCAACCCTATCATTTCGCACAAGGCAACCAAGCGCACGCGGAAGGTCAAGATCGCCGACGAGGAAGATGAAGCCGGCGTTGTTATCCCGGGCGACAATCTCATGGATGTTTGGGAAGCTTGTGACATGTCCACGTCATTCGGCAGGTACATGCGCTTCCTGATCCTAACAGGTTGCCGGCGAACCGAAGCTTCAAAAGCGGCCCGGGCTATGCGCCAAATTGACAAGAAGCGCAGGCCGTTGCTGATCCTGCCCAAATACATCACCAAGTCGGGCCGCGACCACAACCTGCCGCTCACCAAGCAGATGGTGGAGTTGCTCAAGGGCTGCGAAGTGGACGCACGTAGCGACCTTTATTTTCCGTCTCGGGTTACAGAGCGCCCCATGCAAGGCTGGGCAAACATGTTGACTAAGTTGAAGGACAAGTCCGGCGTCGAGTTCGCCCTGCACGATTTGCGAAAGACCTTCCGCACCGGGCTCGCCGCTTTAGGGGTTGATAACGACATTGCGGGCATCTGCCTGAACCATTCGCGGCGCGGGCTGGAAGCGGTTTACAACAAGCATGAAGCGTGACCTGAGCCCCAAGTTCCCTCCGGTTTTTAGGAGAGTCCTTGGGTTGATGTTTGGCCCTATGCGGCCTGCTTTTCCAGTGCCAGTTGCGTGGCGAACTCGTTGGGCGTGAGATTGCCCAGCGAGGAGTGCGGTCTGTGGCTGTTGTAGTCCTCCTTCCATGCACTTATCCGGTCCCGCGCCTCGTTTAACGACGAGAACAGCGTCTCGTTGAGGCATTCATCGCGGAAGCTGCCGTTGAAGCTCTCGATGAAGCCGTTCTGCATTGGCTTGCCGGGAGCGATGTAGTGCCAGTCGATCTGCCGGTCCTGGGACCAACGCAGGATCGCCATGCTAGTGAACTCGGTGCCATAGCACATTGGGAAGCGGCGCAGCGGAGCTGGCCAGGGTTGCGCAGCAGCGCCGCTTTGGGTGGCCATGGCCGGCCAGCAGGTCTCTAAACTGGAGGTGTTCAACGCCTCAATTTGGAGACTGACCGACCATGACCACTAAGCAGATTACGCCATCTGACGCCGTGCTGGTAGCGATCGATATCGCCAAAGCGCGCAACGAGGTCCTCATTGAGATGCCTGGCCGGCAACGCCGGCGCAAGCTCTCCATCCGCAATACTCGTGATGACCATGACAGGCTTGTTGCTCTGCTGCTCGAGACTGGCAGGACGGTGATCTGCGGCTTCGAGGCGACGGGCAACTATCATCGGCCCATCGCCTGGCGATTGATCCAGGCCGGCTTCGACGTCCGGCTGGTCTCATCGATGGCGGCCGCTCGGACGCGCGAGGCTTTACACAACAGTTGGGACAAGAACGATCCAAAGGACGCACAGGTCATCCTGCATATGCTGGGGATCGGCGCCACTCAGCATTATCACGACCCCCTGCTGGTCGGGATCAATGATGTACAGGAGCTATCCAAGACTCACGAGGCGATCTCACGTTCCAAAACCGAGATCCTGCACCGGCTTCTGACCCACTATCTGCCTTTGTACTTTCCGGAGGTCGAGCGCTTCCGCCAAAACAGCCGCAGCGACTGGTTTTTCGCGTTCCTTGTGATGTTCCCCACACCGGCCAGCATCACTGTGATGGATGAGGCGGCTTTCATCGAAGCTGCCTGGCATGTGGTGGGTCGCAAGGTGTCCAAGGCCAGGTTGCTGGCCGATATCTACCAGACAGCCCAAGCATCCATCGCACTGCCCATTCCGCTCGATGCACCAGCCATCACCATGTTCCGCATGGCGCTGGCCCAGGCCCGCAGCCTGATCCGGCAGCGCGATGATATTGAGAAGATGGCCGATGGCATGCTGGCGCCCAGTCCCGACTACCAGCAATTGCGCAAGATACCTGGTATTGGCCCGATCAATGCACTGTCCCTTATCGCCGAAGCCGGTGATATCCGCCGCTTTGGCCATTATCGCCAGTTCCTCAAGTTCTGCGGTCTGGACCTGTCCACGCACCAATCAGGCGTGTTCCGCGGACGAACCAAGTTGTCCAAGTATGGCAATGCCAGGTTACGCCGAACCCTTTGGGTGGCCGCACAAGTTGCCATCCGGCAGAAGGAGAACAGCTTCCGAGACAAATTCGAGCGCTACATTGCTCGCGATCGGGACAACCCCGATCTGCGGCGCAAGGCACTCACTGCAATTACCGCCAAGATGGCCCGTGTTGTTCATGCCATCATCAAAAGCGGTTCCGATTACCGTCCCTTCTTTGAGGGAACGGTGCCAGGTGGGAGAACCCCTCTCCGTAGAGCCGTGAGGGCGCACGAAGCGACCCTGTAGATAATGCTTGGGTCTTCCACCTGGATCTGCATCTCGTTTTAAGGACGGTCAGGGCCACGGCGCGACCGCTGGACCCTTTGTTTGCTATGGCCGAGAGCTCTTCTAACTCGGTGGAAGCCGCCTGGATTGACGAAGACCGGACAGCGGGTGCAAACTCCCGCATCGAGACCTGCTTGTCAAAGCAGCGCTTCTCTTCCGGACCTAGGACGTTGTCGCTGACCAGGTGAGCGGTCGACCGCGCCTGGCGATGATGGCGTCAAGTTCGCGCACCACCCGTCCACCGGACAGCGATGTATCGGCGACCAGAGCGAGGCACTCGCGCGTGTGGTCGTCCACCACGGTCAGCACCCGGAAGCGGCGACCATCGGTGAAGGCATCGCTGACAAAGTCCAGGCTCCAGCGCTGGTTGGGCCAATCTGGCACCAGCATTGGTCGCCGCGTGCCCAGAGCCCGTTTGCGACCGCCGCGCTTGCGAACCTGAAGCTTCTCCTCGCCATAGAGCCGCCTGA
>JAESGR010000427.1_pt1 | contig 34355 bp, 36 predicted proteins | sample 9269771 | NCBI WGS metagenome assembly JAESGR01 (sample SAMN15739572, study PRJNA653492) | algae metagenome | isolation source: Chroococcus sp. CMT-3BRIN-NPC107 and co-occurring heterotrophs from well... | place: USA: Clark Mountains Wilderness, California | collected 2010-04-18 | reverse complement strand
CGCGGACGGGCGAGTTCAGCACCTCGCTGGGGCCCGTCTTCACCCACCTCCTGCTCGCCGACGAGATCAACCGCGCCCCGGCCAAGGTGCAGAGCGCGCTGCTGGAGGTGATGCAGGAGCGGCAGGTGACGATCGCCGGCGAAACGCACAAGGTGCCGGAGCCCTTCCTCGTCATGGCGACGCAGAACCCGATCGAGACCGAGGGCACCTATCCGCTCCCCGAGGCGCAGGTCGACCGCTTCATGATGAAGGTGCTGGTCGACTATCCGAGCGAGGACGAGGAATTCGTGATCGCGCAGCGCGTCACCGGAACGGCGGCGACGGTGAGCGCGGTGGCGAGCATGGGCCAGCTCGCCGAGCTGCAGCAGGAGTGCCGCAAGGTCTACGTCGACCCATCCCTGATGCAGTACGCCGTGCGGCTGGTCAGCGCAACGCGCCGCCCGGAGCGCTTCGACCTCGCCGACATGGCCAAGTACCTGACCTTCGGCGCGAGCCCGCGCGCGACCATCGGCCTCATCGAGGGCGCCCGCGCCCTCGCCTTCATGCGCGGCCGCAGCTATGCCCTGCCGGAGGACATGACCGGCCTCGTCGGCGACGTGATGCGGCACCGGCTGGTCCTGTCGTACGAGGCGCTCGCCGACGGGCTGAACGCCGACGCCATCGTCGACCGGGTCATGAAGAAGATCCCCGTCCCTGACAAGCCGCTCGCGACCAGCGCGGCGGAAGCCGGCCATGGCCGAAGCTGAGCGGGGGACCGCGCCGGTCGATGCAGAGAATTCCGAGGCGCTGCTCAAGCGCCTCGAGTGGACGGTCCTGCGCCGCCTGGACGGCCTGCTCCAGGGAGACCACCGGACGCTGATGCGCGGTGCCGGTCTCGACCTCGCCGACCTGCGCGAGTACCAGCATCACGACGACGTCCGGCACATCGACTGGAACGTCACGGCGCGCCTGCAGCAGCCGTACGTCCGCCAGTTCACCGAGGACCGCGAGCTCTCGGCATGGTTCCTGGTCGACCTCTCCGGAAGCGTCGACTTCGGCTCCAACCGCTTCACGAAGCGATCGATCGCGCGCGATTTCGTCGCCGTGCTGGCGCGCCTGCTCACCCGCCACGGCAACCGCGTCGGCGCCCTGCTCTACGGCAGCGACGTCGACACCGTGCTGCCGGCGCGCGGCGGCCGCCGCCACGTCCTCGAGCTCATGAAGCGCATGGCGACGCGGCCGGCCGAAGCCGGCCCCGGAGCGACCGACCTCCGCACCCTCCTTCTCGCCGCACAGCGCACCATCAAGCGTCGGTCGACCTTGTTCATCGTCTCCGACTTCGTCAGCGCGCCCGGCTGGGAGAAGGCGCTCGGCCACCTCGCCCAGCGCCACGAGGTCACCGCCGTGCGCCTGTTCGACGCTCTCGAAATGGACCTGCCGGACATCGGCCTGATCACGATGCGCGACGCCGAGACCGGCGAGCAGCTGCTGGTCGACACCCACAACGCCGCCTTCCGCAAGCGCTTCAAGGCCGCTGCCGAACGGCGCGAGGGCGAGCTCCGCGAAGGGCTGGCCCGGGCCGGCGTCGACACGCTCGAGCTGGCCACCGACGACGACCTCGTCGACTCCATCCTGCGCTTTGCCGACCTGAAGAAGCAGCGCAGCCGCCTCGCCAACTGGAGCGGCCCGAAGCCGGGCGCGATGCGCCACATCCGGCCGGCTGCCGCCTGAGGGCACCATGAAGATCGCTCCTCTCATCACCTTTCTCTGGCCGACGATGCTGTGGGCCATGCTCCTGGTTCCCATCCTGGTGCTGGGCTACGTCTGGCTCATGCGCCGGCGCAAGAAGACGACGCTGCGCTACGCCAACCTGTCGCTGGTGAAGGAAGCCATGGGCCGCAGCAGCGCCTGGCGCCGGCACGTGCCGCCGGCGCTGATGCTGCTGGCGATCACGGCCCTGCTCTTCGCCTCGTCGCGCCCCGCCGCGCTGTTGACGCTGCCGTCGACCGAGCAGACCGTCATCCTGGCGATGGACGTCTCCGGCAGCATGCGCGCCACGGACGTGCAGCCGAACCGGCTCGTCGCCTCGCAGGAAGCGGCCAAGGCCTTCGTCGCCGACCTGCCGCGCAACGTCCGGGTCGGCGTCGTCGCCTTCGCCGGCACCGCGGCGGTGGTGCAGGCGCCGACCCTCAGCCGCGACGACGTCAACGCCTCCATCGATCGCTTCCAGCTGCAGCGGGCGACGGCCATCGGCAGCGGCATCGTCCTGTCGCTGGCGACGATCTTCCCCGAAGCCGGCATCGACCTGTCGCAGATCACCGGCCAGCGCAACATGCCGCCCGGGCCGAACGACAAGCCGAAGCCCGACTTCACGCCGGTCCCCCCGGGCTCCTACACCTCGGCGGCAATCATCCTGCTCACCGACGGCCAGCGGACCACCGGCCCCGATCCGATCGAGGCGGCCAAGATGTCCGCCGATCGCGGCGTTCGCATCTACACCGTGGGCATCGGCACCAAGGAAGGCGAGACCATCGCCTTCGAGGGCTGGTCGATGCGGGTGCGCCTCGACGAGGAGACCCTGAAGAGCGTCGCCAACATCACCCGCGCCGACTATTTCTATGCCGGCACCGCCACCGACCTGAAGAAGGTGTACCAGAGCCTCAGCACGCGCCTCGTCGTCGAGAAGAAGGAGACCGAGATCAGCGGCCTGCTCGCTGCCCTGGGCGCACTGCTGGTGATCCTGGCGGCGAGCCTGTCGGTCTGGTGGTTCGGCCGGGTGGCCTAGCCAGGTTACGTCCGCTTACCGGCGTCACGCTTCCGACACCAGCGGCACCGTCAAGTCCCCGCGCAGGCTGCCGAAGGAGGCGGTACAGCGTGGAGGGCTGCGGGAATGTCCAGGTACAGGGTCTACAAGTCGCCGGACGGCGACATCGTCCGGGTCAAGGTCGGTTTCTCGTGGCGGGCGTTCTTCGTCGGCTCGCTCTCGGCCATCGTCCGCCGCACCTGGCTCCTGCTGGTGGTCGCCAGCCTCTTCTTCGTCAGCGAGTCGTACTCGAGCGGTGCGCCGACGCCGACCTCGCGCACCGCCGCGCTGGCGCTGGTCGTGCTCGGCCTCTATGCCGTCTACATGCTGTTCTGCGGCGTGCACGGCAATCGATGGCTCGGCGAATCGCTGCGGCGGCGCGGCTTCACCCTGATCGGCGAAGAGAGTCGATAGCGCGCGGCGGCCGCGGCCGGGCGACCGCGTCAGCCGAAACGGCCGTGCAGGAACCAGCCGCTGCCGGTCTCGTCGCCTCCCTTTTCCAGCGCCGACAACGGCAGGCGGGCCCGGTAGATCCAGACCAGCGCCCCGTCGGCCGCCTCGGCGATGAAGTAGTCGCGCTCGGCGAGCTCCTCATCCCACCAGCCGGCTTCGATGCGCTCCGGTCCGGAGAGCAGGCGCAAGGCGCGGCCGTCCAGCAACGGTCGCGACCGCCTCTCGGCGAGCGGCTGCGGCACCTCCTCCAGCCACACCGGGCGCGCCACCGGGATGCCGGCGCCGGCCATCGCTGACGTTTCCAGTCCGGTCATGCCGGCCTTGCCTGCGATCACCGCAATCACCGCGACGGCCGCCCCCGCTCGCGTTCGAGCTCGCTTGCCTCTGGGCTCCGGGCGGCGCGTCGCGTCGACCGGCCGCAAGGCGCTCGCCCGCTCGGGCCGGTGATCCTCGAGCGCCGCCAGGCGCCGCACCTGCTCCGGGCCGAGGCGGGCCTGCAGCCGCTCGATCAGCCGCGTCAGGCCCTCGCTTTCGCTCTGCCGCGTCGGGAAGAGCTCGCTGTTCGGCGCCGCCCGCCGGGTGATGTCGTCTGCCTGCAAGGCGAGCTCGAGGGTCGGCGCCGGCAACTGCACCTGGCCCAGCCGCTCGCGCAGCAGGACCAGCAGATGCGCACTGTCGCGCGACGGCTCGGCGAGGGCGACGTCGAGCGCAGTCGCCTGCGGCGTGCGTTCGCTCTGCCAGCGCGATTCATGGTGCATGAGGAGACGGAAGCGGCGGACGAAGGCGTGCTGGGCCGAGAGCCAGGCGACCAGCCGCTCGAGCAGCACCGAAGCGCCGTGCAGCACCTGGGCCGTGCTGTCGGCGCGGGCGAACAGCTCGAGACGGCTTTCGAAGGAAGGCGCGAGGGCGATCGGCTCGCGCGGATCGGGCCGGCGGCCGAGAGCGGCGTCGATGTCGAGGAGCAGGCCTTCGCCGAAGCGCCGGGCCAGGCCGGCTCGCGGCAAGCCGAGCAGGTCGCCGAGCTGGCGGAGGCCCATGCCCTGCAGGGCCTCCCAGTGCTCGCGGCCGGGCCCGACGATCCAGACCGGAACGCCGGCCAGGGCGCGCCTCGTCGCCGCCAGGTCGGCCCCGCAATGCGGCGCCGGATCGAGGCGGGCGAGCAGGGCCGCGCCCCGGGCGGTGGCGGCGCTCGCGATGCGCACCGCATGGCCGAGCGGGCGAAGCGCTGCACCGAGCCGCTGCAGCAGGCGATCCAGGCCGCCGAAGTAGCGCAGGCTCGCCTCGACCTCCAGCAGGACGGTGTCGGGCGCAGCGCCGTCGTGTCTGGGCTGCAGGCAGACCTTCGGCGTGAAGGCCAGCGCCGCGTGGGCCACCGGCATCAGGGCTGCGGCATCGCGGGCCGCATCGGCCTGGCCGAGGACGATGCGCGGCGCCAGGGCCAGTGCGGTCGCCCGCTTCAGCCCGGGCTTGACGCCCTGCGCCTGGGCGGCCGCGTTGGCCGCGGCGATGCGATGGGCGTCGACCAGGGCGATCGGCCGCGGCGGCGCAGCGGCGTCGCTGCCGGCGGCAAGCGTCGCGGCGAAGGATTCGAGCGACAGCGAAGGCAGGTGCAGCGCGATCCAGAGCACGGTGAAGGCGGATGCAGGGTCACGAAGCGCCAGCGACGCGTCACGCGGCGGACCTGGGGACGAGACTCAGGCCTCGAGGTTGACGAACGTGGCGGCGCGCAGCGCTTCGCTGTCGCAGCGGCCCGCGCTGTCAGTGGCCGGCTGCAAGATGCTTTCCGAGCGTCGCCGCGCGGCGTTCGACAGCGTCGGCGGCAGGTCGAGCTGCAGCGGCGATTGCAGGGGCGGGCCGCGCCGCTTGAGGACGCGGACCTGAAGGCGATCGCCCCCGCCGGGCTGCAGCGCCAGGCGCAGCGGCGATGCCGTCGGCCGGGCGGCTGCCGCGCTCTCGCGCATCACGAAGGCGGCTCCGTCGTGGTTGTGGGCGGCGAGCTGCAGGCGGCGCAGGCGCTCGGCGCGAAGGCGCGGCGGCAGCCAAGCGACGAGCGCGCCCACATGGCCGCTCTTCAGCGCCTGCTCGAGTGCCCACAGGCTGTCGCTACCGGGAACGACGCGGGCCCGGGTGTTCACGACGAGCAGCTCCTCGACGTCGAAGCCGAGGCCGGCCAGTGCTTCCGCCGACAAGGCTGCGGGAGGATCGAAAAACATCGCCAGGCGACCTTCGCGCTGCGCCGCCACGAGCGAGGGGCTGAGGAGACGGACTTCACCGATACCGGCGTGGGGCAGCAGCAGCTCGGTCAGCGCCCGCCGCGGCCAGCCGCCGCCCGGAAGCGCTGCGTCGAGCGTGGGAAAGCCGCTCGGCACCGCCTGCACCCCCGTCCGCCCCAGCTGATGCGCGAGCCAGAGCGCCGGATGCAGGGTCTCGGGTGACCGCAGATCCATGCCCGGCGCGTCGGACCGCGTCGCACGCCGGGCTGACGGTGGCAAAAGGCGTTCGGCTGAAGGCGCGAGATCCATCGCACAACTGTATGTTTATACAGTTTCCCTGACAAGCCGCAGCCAGGAAGATGCTCATGGCAGCGAATCAGTTGCTTTCGGCACTTGAATCATCCGAGAATGGGCCTCGCGAAAGGCGCTCATGACCTCTTCCCCCCTGCCGGCCAACCCCCGAACCGACGCGATCCGCCGCTTCAACCGCTTCTACACCCGGCGCATCGGCGTTCTCCATGAAAACCTCGTCGACACCTCGTTCACGCTGGCCGAATCGCGCCTGCTGTGGGAGTTCGCGCACCGGGAGCGGGCCACCGCCGCCGAGCTGGCGCGCGATCTGCACCTGGACCCCGGCTACCTGAGCCGGCTGCTGCGCGGCCTCAAGGACAAGAAGCTGATCCGCAGCGAGCGCTCGGCCGACGACGCCCGCCACCTCCACCTGTCGATCACCGCCGCCGGACAGCGCGCCTTCGCCCCGCTCGACCGACGCAGCGAAGCCGACGTCGCCGCCTTGCTCGCTCCGCTTTCCGACACCGACCAGCGCGCCTTGCTCGAGGCGATGGAGGCCGTCGAACGCCTGCTCGGCGAAGGCCGCCGCGAGCGCCGGCCCTGGCATCTCCGGCCGCCGCGCAACGGCGACATGGGCTGGGTCGTCGCCCGGCACGGCGCCCTCTACGCCAGCGAGTACGGCTGGGACATGCGCTTCGAAGCGCTGGTGGCGCGCATCGTCGCCGACTTCGTCGATCGCTTCGACGCCGAGCGCGAGGCCTGCTGGATCGCCGAGCGCAACGGCGACAACCTCGGCTGCGTCTTCCTCGTGCAGGCGCGCGACGAGGCGACGGGCGCCGTCGACGATGGCACGGCGCAGCTGCGCCTGCTCATCGTCGAGCCGGGCGCCCGCGGCCTCGGCATCGGCGCCCGCCTGGTCGACGAATGCGAGCGCTTCGCCCGCGACCGCGGCTATCGGCGCATCGTCCTGTGGACCAACAGCGTTCTCGTCGCGGCGCGAGGCATCTACGCCCGCGCCGGCTACGTGCTGACCCGCAGCGAGCCGCACGAGAGCTTCGGCCAGTCCCTGGTCGGGGAAAACTGGGAGCTCTCGCTGGCCTGAAGGCGAGCCCGGGGATGTCATCATCGGCGGCAGTTCGAGCAACAGCCCTCCCGGAGACGACATGAACGGTTTGATGATGCAGCAGCCGCTGCTGATTTCCTCCCTGCTGGTGCATGCCGAGCGGCACCACGGCGAGCAGGAGGTGGTCTCGCGCCGCGTCGAAGGCGACATCCATCGCACCACCTACCGCGAGCTCGCCGCGCGAGCCCGGCGCATGGCCAACGCGCTCGCCCGCCTCGGCGTCAAGAGCGGCGAGCGGGTCGCGACGCTGGCCTGGAACGGCTACCGCCACCTCGAGGTGTACTACGCCGCCTCCGGCTCGGGTGCCGTGCTGCACACGCTCAACCCGCGCCTGCATCCGGACCAGCTCACCTACATCGCCGACCACGCCGAGGACCGCGTCCTCTTCTTCGACCTCACCTTCCTGCCGCTGATCGAGGCGATCGCGCCGCGCGTGCGGACGATCAGGAACTGGGTCGCGCTCACCGACCGCGCGCACATGCCGGCCAGCAGCAAGGTCGAGGGACTGCTCTGCTACGAGGAGCTGGCCGAGGCCGAGAGCGACCGCTTCGCCTGGCCGACCTTCGACGAGGCGCAGGCGTCGTCGCTCTGCTACACCTCGGGCACCACCGGCAACCCGAAGGGCGCGCTCTACAGCCATCGGTCGACGGTCCTGCACACCTTCGCGATCGCCCTCCCGGACGCGCTGAACTGCTCGGCGAGCGACGTCATCCTGCCCGTGGTGCCGATGTTCCACGTCAACGCCTGGGGCCTGCCGTACGCGGCCTGCATGACCGGCTCCAAGCTGGTCTTCCCCGGGCCGGGCCTGGACGGGAAATCCCTGTACGAGCTGTTCGAGAGCGAGCGGGTCACGATGTCGGCCGGCGTGCCGACCGTCTGGCAGGGACTGCTCGGCTACGTGCAGGCGAACGACCTGCGCTTCTCGACCATGCGCCGCACCGTCATCGGCGGCTCGGCGTGCCCGCCGGCGATGATGAAGACCTTCCAGGAGGGCTACGACGTGCAGGTCCTGCACGCCTGGGGCATGACCGAGATGAGCCCGGTCGGCACGGTCGCGGTGCTGAAGGGATCACAGAAGGACCTGCCCGCCGAGCAGCGATTCGCCATCCAGGCCAAGCAGGGCCGCGCGGTGTACGGCGTCGACATGAAGATCGTCGGGCCCGACGGCGCCGAGCTGCCCTGGAACGGCAAGGACTCGGGCGAGCTCATGGTCCGCGGTCCGTGGGTGATCGCCGAGTACTTCAAGGGCGAAGGCGGCGACCCGCTGGTCCGGGACGCCAACGGCGACGGCTGGTTCCCGACCGGAGACGTCGCCGCCATCGACGCCGACGGCTTCATGCAGATCACCGACCGCTCCAAGGACGTCATCAAGTCCGGCGGCGAGTGGATCGGCTCGATCGATCTCGAAAACATCGCCATGGCTCACCCGAGCGTCGCCATGGCGGCCTGCATCGCCGCTCGGCACCCGAAGTGGGACGAGCGGCCGCTCCTCATCGTCGTGAAGAAGCCCGGCGCGGAGCTGACCCGCGACGAGCTGATCGCGTTCTACGAAGGCCGCATCGCCAAGTGGTGGACGCCGGACGACGTGGTCTTCGTCGACGCGATCCCGCTCGGCGCGACCGGCAAGATGCTGAAGAACCGGCTGCGCGAGCAGTACGGCGACCGGTTGCTGGCCTCGTCCTGATCGCGCCCGCTCCGGCCGCACGCCGCACGAACGGGCCGCGGCCATGAACGTCGGCGCTGCCGCGGCCGCGGTCGCCTTCAGCCTGTGGGGCTTCTTCCCCTTGTACTTCCGGCTGATGCCCGAAGTCCCGCCGCTCGAGGTCCTCGCCAACCGCATCGTCTGGTCGCTGGTCCTCGTCGCCGTGGCCCTGACGCTGCGCCGGAACTGGAGCTGGCTCGGCGGCGTCGCGCGACAGCCGCGGGTTCTCGCCGCCTTCGTTTTCACCGCCCTGCTGCTGTCGGCCAACTGGCTGACCTACATCTGGGCGGTGTCGAACGGGCACGTGGTCGACGCCAGCCTCGGCTACTTCATCACCCCGCTGGTCAACGTGTTGCTCGGCTACAGCATCCTCGGCGAACGGCCGCGCCACGCGCAGTGGGTGGCGCTCGCGTTCGCCTCGGCCGGCGTGCTCTGGCTGGCGATCGGCGCCGGCAGCTTCCCCTGGATCGGGCTGGTGATCGGCCTCAGCTTCGGTGCCTACGGCCTGCTCCGCAAGATCGCGGTGATCGGGGCGCTGGAAGGCCTGACGCTCGAGACGCTCCTCCTCGCTCCGGCAGCCGCCGTGGCGATGGCGTGGTGGTGGGGAGGCAGCGCCACCAGCTTTCCGGCGCCGGACCTGGCGACGAACGCCTGGCTCGTCGGGCTCGGGCCGGCGACGACCGTGCCGCTGCTGCTGTTCGCCGTCGCGGCGCGGCGCCTGCGGCTCACGACCCTGGGCCTGTTCCAGTACCTCAGCCCGACGATCCAGTTCGTTCTCGGCGTCTGGCTCTTTGCCGAGCCACTGACCGCGGCGCGGCTGGCCGGCTTCGCCGTCATCTGGGCCGCGCTCGCGCTGTACACGATCGACAGCTGGCGCGTGGCGAGCCGCATCGGCGCGCAGCCGGCACCTGCAGTGCGTTGAGCGGGACCCCATCCGCTCGTCCGTCCACCATGGCTTCGAAGGCGGTCGGCGCTCGCAGCGCATCAGCGACTGCATGGCGCAGTCCAGCTTCCGCGAGACGCCGCTCTACCTCGACTACTACCGGCGCGTCGGCCTCGACCGTGTCATGGCCGTGCCGCTGCAGGTCGACTGCGACCTGCTCGTGAGCTTCGTCTTCAATCGCCGGGGGCGGAATCTCAGCGACCGGGAGCTCGCCCTGCTCGAGGTGCTGCGCGAGACGCTCGCCGCGGGCTCGGCCTCGGCTGGCACGAGCACGACGCGTCGCTTTTCCACGGCACCGACCGCTTCTTCCGGCCCGGCTACGCCGCCCACTTGGTGTCGAGCTGGATCCCCGCGCTCGACGGCGTCGAGGCGAAGCTGCGCGCCGGGGTGTCGGTCGCCGACGTGGGCTGCGGGCACGGCGCCTCCACCCTCGTCATGGCCGCCGCGTTCCCGGAGGCGCGCTTCGTCGGCTACGACTACCACGCCCCGTCGATCGCGATCGCCGCCCGCGCCGCGACCACGGCCGGGGTCGCCGACCGCGTGCGCTTCGAGACCGCCGCTGCACCGGACTCTCCCGGCAGCGACTTCGACCTGGTCTGCATGTTCGACTGCCTCCACGACATGGGCGATCCAACCGGAGCGGCCACGCACGTGCGCCAGAGCGTGGCGGGCGACGGCAGCTGGATGATCGTCGAACCGTTCGCGAACGACCGGCTCGAGGACAACCTCAATCCCGTGGGCCGCGTCTTCTACTCCGCCTCGACCTTCATCTGCACGCCCGCGTCCCGGGCCCAGAACGGCGCGGCGTGCCTCGGTGCGCAGGCCGGCGAGGCACGCATCGGCGCCGTCGTCCGGGCCGGCGGCTTCACGCGCTTCCGGCGGGCCGCGGCGACCCCGTTCAACCTCGTCTACGAGGCGCGGCCGTGAGCGGCGCGCAGCTCAGCCGGCAGCGATCACCTGCGCCGCGGCATTGACGACCGCCGCGATCCGGCCGATGTCGCGCAGCTGCTGCGTCGTCATGCCTTCCTTCTTCAGCAGGGCGTAGTGCGAGGCCACGCAGAAGTGGCACTTGCCGACGATCGAAGCCGCCAGCGCATAGGCCTCGAACTTCTTCTTGGCCACGCCGCCCGAGGCGGCGTAGGCGTTCATGCGCAGCTCGGCACGCTGGGTCTTCAGGTCGTCGTCGCCGGCCATCTCGAGGTACGGATACCAGGCGTTGTTCATGCCCATCAGCGCGGCGGCCGTCAGCGCGGCGTTCGCCTCGGTCGCCGGAGCAGCCTCCCTGAAGGCGCGGACCAGCGGCTGGCTCTTCGCCGCGAATGCCGCCGCCAGGGCGACGCCGAGTGCGTCTTCCGGAGGCAGGCTGGAGCGGGCGATGACACCGTCCAGGTTGAGCCGGATGTCCTTGGCGTAGTCGGGAATCTGCTCCTTGATGGTGCTCAGGAATTCCATGCTGTCGGTTCCTCGTGGTCTCGTGAAAAGGCCCGCCGAAGCGGGCCCTCGGTTGGCAGGCGCGAGCGGGCCGTCAGAGCGTCTGGCCGCCGACCGTGCGGTTGCACGGGCAGAGCTCGTCGGTCTGCAGGCCGTCGAGGATGCGAAGCACTTCCTCGGGGTTGCGGCCGACGTTCAGGTTGTTGACGCTCACGTGCTGGATGGTGTTGTCCGGGTCGACGATGAAGGTGGCCCGCAGCGCCACGCCTTCAGCCCGGTCACGCACGCCGAGCTGGTCGACCAGCGAACCGCGCGGGTCGCCGAAATTCCAGTGGTTGAGCTTGTTCAGGTCCGGATGCTCGCGCCGCCAGCCCAGCTTCGAGAACTCGTTGTCGACGGAGCCGCCGAGCAGGACCGCATCGCGTTCCTCGAACTGCGAGGCGAGCTTGTCGAAGCCGACGATCTCGGTCGGGCAGACGAAGGTGAAGTCCTTCGGCCAGAAATAGATCACCTTCCACTTGCCGGGGAAGCTCTTCTCGGTGAGGGTCTCGAACGCCGAGACGCCGTTTTCCTCGTGGTGGTTGAAGCGCGGCCTGACGCCGGTGACACTGAACGATTCGAGCTTGTCGCCGATGGTTTTCATGGGTTCCTGTGGGTTGAGAGAAGCGCCCGAGGCGCGACAGGAACGCAGTTTAGGCTATCGATCTACACAAACCAATTGAACTTCACTAAGACGCCCATTGGTCACCGTAAATCGCCGGCGAGGCTGGCGAGCGTCTCGGGCGAAACGCTGACGTGCGCCGGGTAGTTCGGGTGGTCGCAGCCCACCTTGACGCCGGCCCCGGCGCGCACCGCCTCGCGTGCCGCCTTGTCCAGCTCGAAGCGCAGGAAGTGCACGGCCGAGGTCTTCTCGTCGTTCTCGCGGTCCAGGTCCTCGTCGGCGATGGCGTAGACGCGGGCGTGGCCCTCGACCTCGACGAAGACCCGGTCCTCGACACCGATGAGCCGCGCCAGCTCGCGCCGCCGCTCGTTCGGATCGGGGTATTCGATGAGCATGGTCGCCTTCCAGTTGCTCCCGTCGGGCACCAGCGGACCGTAGGCCTCGATCTCGCCGAGGATGCCCGCCTCGTCGAAGATCTTCTCGATGTGCAGCATCTCCTGGATCTGCCGGCGCACCGTCGCCTCGTCCTCGAACTGCAGGCTCAGGTGCTCGCCGATGCGCACCATGCGCAGCTGCCGGTGCGCGATCGCGGCGGCGCGCTCGCTCTTCCTGATCTTGGCGTAGGCCTCGAGGGTCAGCAGGCTTTCACGGGCGATGCTCATGGCGTCCTCACTCCAGCCCGTACGCGCGGCGGACCAGGCTCAACGGGTGGCGGAGCTCGGCCGCGGCGAGCGAGCTCTCGGCCATGCCCTGCGCGATGTGGTGGCCGGCGAGAGCACAGTCGGAGCTGATGACGTCCGGCGACCCGTTCGCCATCGCCCGAAACACCGGCCGCCCGATCTTCTTCGCGATCTCGTGCGTCGGCGTCTTCACGCCGTAGGTGCCGGCGTGGCCGGAGCAACGCTCCACCGTCGTGAGCTCGACGGGAACGCTCTGGCCGACGAGCTTCAGCATCTCCTCGGTCTTGCGGCCGATCTTCTGCACCCGCCCGTGGCAGGGCACGTGGTAGCTCACCTTGCCGAGACCGACCTTGAAATCGGTCTTCAGCAGGCCGTCGCGATGACGCGCCATCAGGTACTCGAAGGGATCGAACATCGCCGCCTGCACGGCGGCCACGTCGGCCTCGCCGGGAAACAGCAAGGGCAGCTCCTGCTTGAACATGAGCGTGCACGAAGGGATCGCGGAGACGATGGCATAGCCCTCGCGCGCGTACCGGGCCAGCACGGGGATGTTGCGATCCTTGAGACGCGCCACGCCCTCGAGATCGCCGAGCTCGAGCTTCGGCATGCCGCAGCAGCTCTCCTTCTCGACCAGCTCGAACGGGATCTCGTTGTGGGCGAGGAGCGCCAGCAGGTCGTGGCCGATGCCGGGCTCGTTGTAGTTCACGTAGCAGGTCGCGAACACGACCACCTTTCCCGGGCTGCGCTCGCCGTCGACCACGCGCGCGGCTTCGCTCTTGCGCGCCGCGCCGCGGAAACGGCGCGTGGCCAAGGCCGGCAGCCAGGCGTCGGGGTGGACGCCGAGCGCCTTGTCGAGGACCTTGCGTACCGGGCGCGCCCGGTTGGCGGCATTGACCGCCTGCACGACCACCGGAATGCCGGCGAGCTGGCCGTGCACGTCCGTCGAGGCGAGCAGCTGTTCGCCTCGACCGACGCCGCCGCGGCCGAACTTGATCGCCTTGGCGCGCAGCATGACGTGCGGGAAGTCGACGTTCCAGGGATGCGGCGGAACGTAGGGGCACTTCGTCATGTAGCAGAGGTCGCACAGGTAGCACTGGTCCACGACCTTGGCGTAGTCCTTCTTGTCGACGCCGTGCACTTCGCCGTCGGCGGTGGCGTCGATCAGGTCGAAGAGCGTCGGGAAGGACTGGCAGAGGCTCACGCAGCGACGGCAGCCGTGGCAGATGTCGAACACCCGCTCCATCTCGGCGAACGCCTTGCCTTCGTCGCGGTAGTCCGGGCTCTTCCAGTCGATCGGGTGCCGGGTCGGCGCCTCGAGATTGCCTTCGCGCAGGGTCATGGGACGGGTCGTCTGCTGGCGTGCGTATCAACGAACAAGGGCCGCGCGGGCCCTTGTTCGGACGGGCGTGCTGCGGCGTTCAGTCGACGAACGCGTCGAGCGCCTTCTGGTAGCGGTTCGCATGCGAGCGCTCGGCCTTGGCCAGCGTCTCGAACCAGTCGGCGACTTCGTCGAAGCCTTCCTCGCGGGCGGTCTTCGCCATGCCCGGGTACATGTCGGTGTACTCGTGGGTCTCGCCGGCGACCGCCGACTTGAGGTTGTCGCGGCTCGAGCCGATCGGCATCCCCGTGGCCGGGTCGCCGCAGGCCTCGAGGAACTCGAGGTGGCCGTGCGCATGACCCGTCTCGCCCTCGGCCGTGGAGCGGAACAGCGCAGCGACGTCGTTCTGGCCCTCGATGTCGGCCTTGTTCGCGAAATAGAGGTAGCGGCGGTTGGCCTGCGACTCGCCCGCGAACGCGTCACGCAGGTGCTGCTCCGTCTTCGATCCTTTCAAAGCGGCCATCCGATGTCTCCTGTGGGTGCTGCGCCCCCGGTGCGACGCGCACCGGCGGGCGAACCCGGCAACCGTAGCGCGTTCGGCAGCAGTAGGCAATACGGGGGTTCAATGCGGTGGATTGGGTTGGCCTATGCGGCGCTGGCCGCGGCGTCGCGGCGAGGCGGCTTTGCTAAACTGCCGGCTGCAGTGGGGGGGTAGCTCAGCTGGGAGAGCGTCGCGTTCGCAATGCGAAGGTCGGGAGTTCGATCCTCCTCCTCTCCACCACTCGAACGAAGGCCTCGAAGCACCTGCTTCGAGGCTTTTTCGTTCCTGCCGGAGACCCTCACGGCATGCGCGTTTTCGTGAGGTCACGGTTCCGGCGTTCGGTCCAGAATGCATTCGTCATCACAGCGGAGACAGGACATGGCCGAGAACAACAGCAAGGGCCGGGTGGTGCTCGTCACGGGCGGGATGGGGGGCCTCGGCGAGACCATCTCGACCAAGATGGCCGACGCCGGCTACCGTGTCGTCGTCACCTATTCGCCCGGCAACACCAAGCACGGCGAGTGGGTGGCGCACATGAAGGAGAACGGCTACGAGATCACGGCCGTGCCGTGCGACGTGGCCGACATCGACTCGTGCGCCCGTGCGGTCGCCGAGGTTCACGCCAAGGTCGGGCCCGTGGACATCCTGGTCAACAACGCCGGGATCACGCGCGACATGACCTTCAAGAAGATGGACAAGGTCAACTGGGACGCGGTCATGCGCACCAACCTGGACAGCCTGTTCAACATGACCAAGCAGGTCGCCGATGCCATGGTCGAGCGCAACTGGGGCCGCATCATCAACGTCTCGTCGGTGAACGGCTCCAAGGGAGCCTTCGGCCAGACCAACTACTCCGCCGCCAAGGCGGGCGTGCACGGCTTCACCAAGGCGCTGGCCCTCGAGGTGGCGAAGAAGGGCGTCACGGTGAACACCATCTCGCCGGGCTACATCGGCACCAAGATGGTCACCGCGATCCCCGAGGAGATCCTCAATTCCAAGATCCTGCCGCAGATCCCGGTCGGCCGGCTGGGCAAGCCCGAGGAAGTGGCCGGGCTGATCATTTACCTCGCTTCGGAGGAGGCGGCCTTCGTCACGGGCGCGAACATCGCCATCAACGGCGGTCAGCACATGCAATGACGGCCGCCCGGCCGCGCCACCCGAGGAGATCCGCATGATCAAGTCAGGCATCGACCAGGACGCGATGATCACGATGTTCGCGGAGGCGAGCGCCAAGCAGGGCGAGAGCCTGCGCAAGGCGGTCAGCGAGGCGACGCTGAAGGCCCTGCAGGGCCGGGAGATGACGCTCTCGAACATCCGCAAGGTGGTGCAGTCGGTCGCCGGGGCGGCGTCGCTCGGCCTGGCCCAGAACCCGGCCGGCGCCGTCGACGGCGAGGCGCTCCTGGCCAAGACGCTCGCCGGCATCGACAGCGCGCTCCTGCAGGCGGTCGAGGCCAACCGCAAGGCGCTGGAGCAGTTCGTCGGCAACGGCGTGGCGCTCAGCGAGAAGCCGCTGAAGACCGCCCTGGCGAACGTCGAGAAGATGGAGGACGTCTTCTTCGAGGGCGTGGCCAAGGCCATGGAGGGCGCCGGGCCGATGCAGGCGGTGTGGCAGCAGGCGCTCTCGGCTTTCAAGACGAAGGGCACCGACACCGGGGCGCAGGCCTCGGCGACCGTGAAGGACCTGGTCGGTCAGGCGCAGAGCTTCATGCGCGAGGGCCGGGCCACCGGCATGCGGGCGGCGCAGGCCATGATGGACAGCTATGCGGCCATGGTCAGCGGGGTGCTGATCGGCATGTCCGAAGGGCTGCAGGCCGGCGGCGCCAAGCCACGGTCGGGCCGTTCGGCCTCGAGCTCCGGCACGGACGCCGCGGCGGCGGCCGCATCGGCCGCGGCAACGGCCTCGGAAGGGAATGCCGCGGAGCCGGCGCGAGCGGCCCCCGCGCGCAAGAGCCGGCCGGCGCGCAAGCGCAGCTAGAGCGGGCCGGCAAGCGCAGCTAACACGGGCGCGCTGCGCCGATCGCAGCGACGATGCCGGCGACGCGCGCCTCGACGGCCGCGTCCTGGCGGATTGGCCGACCCCACTGGCGCTCGGTTTCCGCGGGCCACTTGCTGGTCGCATCCAGGCCCATCTTGCCGCCGAGACCGGACACCGGCGAGGCGAAGTCCAGCGAGTCGATCGGCGTCCTGTCGACCAGGACCGTGTCGCGGACCGGATCCATCCGGGTCGTCAGCGCCCAGACGACGTCCGGCCAGTCGCGCACGTCGACGTCCTCGTCGGTGACGACGATGAACTTGGTGTACATGAACTGGCGCAGGAAGCTCCAGATCCCGAACATGACGCGCTTGGCATGCCCCGGGTAGCGCTTGCGGATGCTGACGATGGCCAGCCGATAGCTGCACCCCTCCGGCGGCAGATAGAAGTCGACGATCTCCGGAAACTGCTTCTGCAGGATGGGGACGAACACTTCGTTCAGGGCAACGCCGAGCACGGCGGGCTCGTCGGGGGGCTTTCCGGTATGGGTCGAGTGATAGATCGGGTTGCGCCGGTGCGTCAGCCGACCGATCTCGAAGACCGGGAACCAGTCGGGCTCGTTGTAGTAGCCGGTGTGATCGCCGAAGGGCCCCTCGAGGGCGTGCAGGTAGCCGCCGATCTCCTTGGTGGGGATGCCTAGCTCGCTCCGTCCGCTGAAGCCGGGAGCAGCCGGCGGGATGTGGCCCTCGAGCACGAACTCGGCCGTCGCCGGCGCCTGGAGCAGGACCCCCTCGTCGCCGACGCTGCAGTCACAGACCTCGGTGCGGCTGCCTCGCAACAGTCCGGCGAACTGGTATTCGGACAAGGTGTCTGGAACCGGCGTCACCGCGCCCAGGATGGTGGCCGGGTCGGCGCCGAGCGCCACCGCCAGCGGGAACGGCCGGCCAGCCCTGGCCGACGCGAACTCCCGGAAGTCGAGCGCGCCGCCCCGGTGCGCGAGCCAGCGCATGATGACCTGCCGACGGCCGATGACCTGCTGCCGGTAGATGCCGAGGTTCTGGCGCTTGCGCGACGTCGGCAGGCCCTGCGGCCCGCGCGTGATGACCAGCCCCCAGGTGATGAGCGGCCCGGCATCCTCGGGCCAGCAGGTCTGGATCGGCAGGCGGGACAGGTCGACCTCCGGCCCGTCGAGAACGACCTCCCGGCAGGCGGCGCGGGCGGTGAGCGCCGGCCGCATCGTCCAGACCGATCGCGCCATCTGTAACAAACGCCCGGCGTCGCCGAGCCCCTGGGGCGGCTCCGGCTCCTTCAGGCTGGCCAGAAGAACGCCGATGTCGCGCAGCTGCGACGCCTCGTCGACGCCCATCGCCCGGGCGACGCGACCGCTCGTCCCGAAAAGGTTGGTCAGGACCGGGATCGTGTAACCGACCGGGTTCGAAAACTGCAAGGCTGGCCCGCCCTCGCGCAAAACGAAGTCGCTGATCGCTGTCAACTCCAGGCGCGTGGAGACTGGCTCGCTGACCTGACGCAGCTCTCCGTCGGCCTCGAGTGCGGTCAGAAAGCCCCTCAGATCGTCATAATGCATATCGGTTTGTCATAAGGCAGGGTGCAAACAGGGTTGACCAGGAATTTCGAGCCTTCCTAGAATCGCGCCTCTTCGTCGACCCGGCTCCGCCAACCTTGGTTGGGTGGAAGTCCCCGGCCACCGGGCCGACCGCTTGCTGCCCCTCGAGGGTTGAAATTATCGCCATGCCACCGGCCGAGCCGCCCCCACGGCGTCGGCACGGCAAGGAAGGAGAGTGTGATGTCGAAACTGGCGCAGGCTTGCCGGCTCTGCGACACCTGGCGCGCCGCGGTCGTGCGCTCGGGTAGCGTGTTCGTGAAGGACGTGGGGCAGGGTCTCCTGGAGATCAGCCACAACTCGCTGGCCCTGCTGGGGCTGCTGACCGTCGCCGTCGTCCTCTTCGCTTCCGGACGCGAGGACGTCCGCCAGGCGCTCGAGGCGCAGACCCTGAACTGGCTCCAGGCGCGGCACGAAGCCCGCCTGCCGCCCCCGACGGAGGGCGAGCCCGACCTGAGCGAGCCGGACGCCATCGCCCGGGCCACGGCATCCGACCCGCGCGACCTCGACAAGCGGCAGGCGGCCGTCGCGATGTGGCTGTCGCGCCGCTACAAGGTGGCGCCGGAACCGGTCAGCCGCCTGGTCCAGGAGGCGTGGGTGGTCGGCGAGCTCGTCAAGCTCGACCCGACGCTGATCCTCGCGGTCATGGCCGTGGAATCGAGCTTCAACCCCTTCGCGCAGAGCCCGGTCGGCGCCCAGGGACTCATGCAGGTCATGACCAAGGTCCACGACGACAAGTACGTCGCCTTCGGCGGCCGTCATGCCGCCTTCGATCCGGTCACCAACCTGCGCGTCGGCGTCCAAGTCCTCAAGGAATGCATCGCCAGGGCAGGCAGCCTGGAGGCCGGCCTGCGCCACTACGTCGGCGCCGCCAACCTGCCCGACGACGGCGGCTATGCGGCCAAGGTCCTGGCCCAGCAGAACCTGCTGCGCCTGGTCGCCGGCGGCGCGAAGATCGCGCCGACGGCTCCCTCGGGCGGCGCAGCCGCCAAGCCGCGTGTCGCCGCCGAAGGCACGGTTTCGGCCCCGTCGCCCGCGGCGCCGCCGATCGTCACCCCCACGCCGGTCGCCGAGCCGGCGGACGCCCCGGACAAGATCGCGCTGCTTCGCTGAGGACGTTCCCGCGCTCGGCGCCGGACGTCGCGCCTGACCGTCACGTAGCATTGGCGGCATCCGACGCTGCCGTGTCCGCGGCGCGCGGCTCCCGGCGGCAGGCCGGGACGAGGACGCCTCCCATGTTTGATCGAAGCACCAGCACCCTGGCCCACGTCGACCCCGAGCTCGCTGCCGTGATCGAGCGCGAGAACCGGCGCCAGGAAGAGCACATCGAGCTCATCGCCTCCGAGAACTATGCCTCGCCGGCGGTGATGGCCGCTCAGGGCAGCCAGCTGACCAACAAGTACGCGGAAGGCTATCCGGGCCGCCGCTACTACGGCGGCTGCGAGTTCGTCGACATGGCCGAGCAACTCGCCATCGATCGCGTCCGGCGCCTCTTCGGCGCCGAATACGCCAACGTCCAGCCCAACTCGGGCTCGCAGGCCAACCAGGCCGTGTTGTTCGCGCTGCTCCAGCCCGGCGACACGATCATGGGAATGAGCCTCGCCGAAGGCGGCCACCTGACGCACGGCATGCCGCTCAACATGAGCGGCAAGTGGTTCAAGGTCGTGAGCTACGGGCTGACCGCAGCCGAGGAGATCGACTACGACGCCATGGAGCGCGTGGCGCGCGAGACCCGGCCCAAGCTCATCATCGCCGGCGCCTCGGCCTACAGCCTGCGCATCGACTTCGCGCGCTTCGCCAGCGTCGCCAAGGAGATCGGCGCCTTCTTCATGGTCGACATCGCCCACTACGCGGGGCTCGTGGCAGCTGGCATCTACCCGAACCCGGTGCCGCACGCCGACGTCGTCACCTCGACGACGCACAAGAGCCTGCGCGGGCCGCGCGGCGGCATCATCCTGATGAACGACGAGGCCATCGCCAAGAAGATCAACAGCGCCGTCTTCCCGGGCATCCAGGGGGGACCCCTGATGCACGTGATCGCCGCCAAGGCCGTCGCCTTCAAGGAAGCGCTGGCGCCGGAGTTCAAGGTCTACCAGCAGCAGGTGGCCCGGAACGCCGTGGTTCTCGCCGAGACGCTGATCGAGCGGGGGCTGCGCATCGTCAGCGGCCGCACGGAGAGCCATCTGATGCTCGTCGACCTGCGGCCGAAGAACCTCACCGGCAAGGAAGCCGAGACGGTGCTGCAATCGGCCCACATGACGTGCAACAAGAACGGCATCCCCAACGATCCGCAGAAGCCCATGGTCACGAGCGGCATCCGCCTCGGCACGCCGGCGCTGACGACGCGCGGCTTCCGCGACGAGGAGACGCGCCGCACCGCGAACCTGATCGCCGACGTGCTCGATCGCCCGGACGACGAACAGAACATCGCGGCGGTCAAGGCGCAGGTGGCGTCGCTGACCCGCGAATTCCCGGTCTACCAGTGAACAGGACAGCGGGATCGCGGCGCGCGACCCGCTGAGCGCCGATGCGTTGTCCGTTCTGCAGCCACGAGGACACCCAGGTCGTCGAGACACGCGACTCGGACGAAGGCGACGTCGTGCGGCGGCGCCGCCGCTGCCAGAGCTGCGACAAGCGCTTCACCAGCTACGAGCGGGCCGAGATCGCCCTGCCGACGGTGGTGAAGAAGGACGGCCGCCGCACCGAGTTCGACCCGGCCAAGGTCCGCGCCTCGATGACGCTCGCCCTGCGCAAGCGCCCGGTCAGCGTCGAGCAGATCGATGCGGCCATCGAGCGCATCCAGGACAAGCTGCTCAACAGCGGCGCCAAGGAAGTGCTGTCGGCGAAGGTCGGCGAGCACGTCATGCGCGAGCTGAAGCGGATCGACAAGGTCGCGTACGTGCGCTTCGCGTCCGTGTACCGGAGCTTCGAGGACGTCGACGAGTTCAGGCAGCTGATCCGCGACATCTGACGGTTCGCGGCCTCTGCCCTCGCGCGGTCGAGGGGGCGTGCAGGCCGGTGATGAACCCCCGATCGGACGCCCTCGCCGCGCCGCGGTGATTTCCCCTCTCGACGGGATCGCCGCCTCGTCGACGCCTTCCTACAGTGCTTCGCATGGACACGAAGCACGCGACGACACGACGCCAGGCCGGCCTCACGCTGATCGAGCTCGCGATCGTTGTCGTCGTCGCGGCGATCGTCGCTGCCGCTGCGGCGCCGAGCCTAGCGACCTTCATCGAGGCCCGACGTCTCGAGGGCGCGGCGACACGGCTCGCGGCCGACATCCACTTCGTCCGCAGCGATGCGCTGGCACGCAATCGCCCGCTTCGGCTCAGCTTCCAGGCTCACGCCGGCGCGACGTGCTGGATCGCCCACACCGGCGCGGCGACGCAGTGCACCTGCGCCGCGCCCGGCCCTGCGGTGTGCACCGGCGGCGCAATGGAGATCAAGACCGTGCGCCTGGCGGCGGCCGATGGCATCGCCCTCGCCGCCAACGTCGCCTCCATCGCGTTCGACCCGCTGCACGGGACGAGCACGCCGACCGGCACGCTTCGTCTCGTCGCCCCGAGCGGCCGCGCCATCCACCACGTCGTCAACGTCATGGGACGCGCGCGCTCGTGCTCGCCGGCCGGACGGGTCGCCGGCTACCGCCCTTGCTGAACCACCGAGGAGCTTCCATGAACACCCGCCCATTCCCTTCGCCGTCGAACGCTCGCTCGTGCCTGCGCGGCTTCACGCTCATCGAGTCGCTGGTCGCCATTGCGGTCGCGGCGATCCTCTCCAGCGTGGCCTACCCGTCGCTCGAGGCGCACCTGCTGCGGGCACGGCGGACCGACGCGCTCGTCGCGCTCATGAACGCACAGCTCGCCCAGGAGCGCTATCGCTCGAACCACAACAGCTACGGCACGCTGGCGGAGACCGGCCTGCGCAACACGTCGGCGTCCGGCTACTACTCGGTCCAGGTCACCGCCAACGGCGCCGATGGCTTCGAGGTCCTCGCCAGCGCCACCGCGCGACAGGCGCGCGACGCCGCTTGCCGCCACCTGCGGCTGGTGTCGCTCGGCGCGAACGTGACGTACGCCTCCGGTCCGGACACGGGGACGTCCAACCCCGCCGGCGTCAACCGCAAGTGCTGGAACCAGTGATGCGCCGCCGCCCGGAACGCGCGATGCGCCGCCTGGCATCGGGGTTGTCGATCGTCGAGCTGCTCGTCGGCACGGCCGTCGGCCTCATCGTCGTCGCCGCAGCCGCCGCCGTCGTCGCCGCCAACCTCCGCGAGAACCGCCAGCTGCAGCTGGAGGCGCGCCTGATGCAGGAGCTGCGCGCGACGGCAGGTCTCGTCGCCCGCGACCTCCGACGTGCCGGGTACTGGAGTGCGTCGGCATCCGGCGTGCGCAGCGACAGCGCCAGCGCACCGGCGCTGAATCCGCACCACGCCCTCAGCCCGGAAGCCGCCGCCTCCGATGCCGTTCGGCTCAGCTTCTCGCGCGAGGCAGGCGACGAGCTCGCGCTCGACAACGACGAGCAGTTCGGCTTCCGCCTGCGCAGCGGCGTGCTCGAGGTCCAGCTCGGAGCCGCGAACTGGCAGGCGCTCAGCGATCCCGGCACCGTGCGGGTCACCGCGTTCAACGTCACGCCCTCGGTCGACGCGATCGATCTGGGCGCCTTCTGCGAGCGCGAGTGCGCCGTGGGCAACACCGCCTGCCCGCCACGGCAGCAGGTCCGCAGCTTCGCCTTGTCGATCGAGGCGAGCTCGATCGTCGATCCGGCCGTGGTCCGCTCGCTGCGCAGCCGTGTCCGCGTGCGCAACGATGCCGTCGTCGGCAGCTGCCAGGAGTAGCCATGTCCGTCCCCGCCCGTTCTTCGATGCAGCGCGGCGCCGCCTCGTTGCTGGTCACTGTCCTCCTCTGCTTCGCGATGGTGCTGGCGGCGGCGTTCGCGACCCGCAACCTCGTCGTCGAGGAGCGCGCCTCGGCGAGCCAGTACCGGGCGGCGCAGGCCTTCGAGGCCGCCGAGGCCGGACTCGAATGGAGCCTCGCCCGGCTGAACGACAGCGATCGCATCGGCGCCGATTGCCGGCCGAGCGGCAGCCCGGGCGACCTCGCGTTTCGCGACCGCTCGCTGCAGATCGCCGCCTCGAGCGGCGCCATCACCGCGGTGCGCTGGAACGACGGCGGGACGCCCGTGCCGCTGCAGGCGGCCTGCGTGCGCGGCGACGCCGGCTGGACCTGCAGCTGCCCGACCGATGCGGCGCCGGTCCTGCCCTTGCCGGCAGGGCGCACGACGGCACCCGCTTTCAGCGTCGCCTTCCTCGACGGCCCGCGGCCCGGGCTGGTCCGGGTCGTCTCCACCGGGTGCACGCGATCGGCAGGGATCTGCGCAGCCAGTACGGATGCCGGGCACGAGGCGTCGTCGAGGCTGGAAGCGGTGTTCGCGCTGACGCCGTCGCTGCGCTCGGCGCCGTCCGCGGCGCTGACCGCGCGCGGGCAGATCGACGCCGGCCCGGCAGCCCTCGGTGCCCACCATCGCGACCCCTCGACCGGCGGCCTCGCCTTGCACGCCGGCGCTCGCATCGCCGGCTCGGCCCTCCGGCTGACCACGCCGGCGGGCTCGTCAGCCGCCGAAGGCATCGCCGCCGACGATCCGGCGCTGGCGTCGCTCGCCGGCAACCGACTCTTCGTCCGCTTCTTCGGCATCGACAAGAGCGCCTGGCTGGCCCAGCCGGCAGCGACGCGGGTGATCTGCGGCACCGACTGCGCCTCGACGATCGCCTCCACGGTGGCCGCCGGGGCACGCCTCGTGTGGGTCGAAGGCGACCTGGACCTCGCCGGGCCGCAGACCCTCGGCTCTGCCGACGAGCCGATCGCCCTCGTCGCGACGGGCGCGCTTCGCATCGACGGACCGGTCACCCTGCATGGCATCGTCCACGCCGCGTCCCTGCAATGGAACGACGCCGCCGCGCCGGGCGCGCTCGTCCGCGGCGCCGCGGTGATCGATGGCGACTACGGCGGCAACGCCGCGCCCGACTTCGCCCACGACGCTGCGGTCCTGGCGCTGCTGAAGACACGCACCGGCAGCTTCACGCGCATCAACGGCAGCTGGAAGGACTTCTGATGAATTTCCCGCGCCCTCCCCTCGTGCGCCGCCATGCCCAGCGGGGCGCGACGCTGTTCGAATCGCTGCTCGCCTTCGTCGTGCTCGCGGCCGGCACCGTCACCGTGGCGACTCTGCAGGCGACGCTCCGCCAGCAGGCCGACGTCGCCCGGGAGCGCTCGGAAGCGGTTCGCCTGGGCGAGGAGCACATCGAGCAGCTGCGCTCGTTCGCGACGGTCGCCGCCGCGTCCGGGGTTCACGCCTATGCGGCGATTGCCGACGACGATTCCGTGGTCACGGGCTCCCGACATGCGTCCTACCGCATCGTCCGCAGCATCGACGACGCGGCGTTCGGCGGCGCCAAGGCCGTGTCGGTCGCCGTGCACTGGACCGACCGGGCCGGCACCGCCCGGGAGGTGGCCTTCTCGACCTTCATCGCGCGCAACGATCCGGTCTATGCCGGCGCCCTGGCGCTCGGCGCCGGGGCGGTGCCCGGCGTGGTGCGCGGACGATCGGGACGCGCTGCCGCGATCCCGGTCGAGGCCAAGGATCTCGGCGACGGCCGCAGCGTCCTGAAGCCAGTCGCCGGAGGCAGCCTCGCCTTCGTCCTCGACAACCACGGCGGCGCCGTCGTCGGCCACTGCAGCGGCGTCGCCGCCGGCGTCGCCACCCGCGACCTCGCCCTCGCCGACCTGAGCGGTTGCACCGAGGTGCGCACTCTCCTGGTGGCCGGCACTGTCCGCTTCACGTCGGCCTCCCCGCCGTCGCCGGCCGAGGCGCGCGAGCTGCCGCTCGAGCTGGCGGTGACGCTGAGCCTGAGCGGCGGCAGCTACCCCGCCGCGCCGCAGTGCACGACGGAAGCGCGCAAGACGGTGCGCTACGTGGTCAGCCACAGCCTGCGCATCGACGCCGTCCCGGTGGACGCCTTGCCCGCGTCGCTCGGCCTGACGAGCTGGCACGACACCGGCGATCGCTTCCTGGCCTGGCACTGCCTCGTGACGCCGCGCGCCGACGGCCGCTGGTCGGGCCGCGCCGAGCTGGTCGCGAGCGGCTGGACGATCGGCGCCGGCAGCGGCGAGCGCCGCGTCTGCCGCTACGCCAGCGACATCGACGGCAGCGGCGCGATCGATGCGAACATCGAGCATCCCCGCGACTACAGCGACGTGGCCCAGGCGCTTCCGATGCAGAACTTCCTCGTCGTCAACGGCACCGAGACCTGTCCCGGTGCGCCCGCCGTCCGCATCACCGGCGAAGGGACGACCGTGCACGCCGACCTCGGAACAACGGCGCACCAGCCATGACGGAAGCCAAGGCCGGCGACGCCATGACCAATGACGCCTCGGCGATGGCCGAGGCGCTGGCCCTGGCGGCGCAGGCCATCGGCCTGTCGGAGCCCAACCCGCGCGTCGGCTGCGTCATCGCCAACCGGGACGGCACGGTGCTCGGCCGCGGCTTCACACAGGAGGCCGGCGGCGCACACGCCGAAGTCATGGCCCTTCGCGATGCCGCCGCGCGCGGCAGCGACGTCCGCGGCGCGACCGTTCACGTGACGCTCGAGCCCTGCGCCCACCGCGGCCGCACGCCGCCGTGCGCCGACGCCCTCGTTGCCGCCGGCGTCGGCCGCGTCGTGATGGCGATGCGCGATCCGAACCCGCTCGTCGCCGGACGAGGCGCGGCGCGCCTGCAGACGGCGGGCATCGCCACCGCATGGGGCCCGGGCGAAGCCGAGGCCCGCGAGCTCAACATCGGCTTCGTGTCGCGGATGGAGCGCGGCCGGCCCTGGCTGCGCATGAAGACCGCCGTCTCGCTCGACGGGCGCTCTGCCCTGGCCGACGGGACCAGCCAGTGGATCACCGGCGAAGCGGCACGCGCCGATGGGCATGCGTGGCGCAAGCGCGCGGGCGCGGTGCTCACCGGCGTCGGCACGGTGCTCGACGACGACCCGCGACTCGACGTGCGTCTCGTGCCCACCGCCCGCCAGCCGCTGCGGGTGGTGGTCGACTCGCGCCTGGAGACGCCGCCGGCGGCACGCATCCTCCACCGCCCCGGTGCCGTCCTCGTCTACGCGGCCGTCGACGACGCGGGGCGACGGCAGGCGCTGCAGGAACGCGGCGCGGAGATCGCCTTCATGCCGTCGGCCTCCGGCAAGGTCGACCTGTCGGCCATGCTCGCCGACCTCGGCGCCCGCGGCATCAACGAGCTGCACGTCGAGGCCGGCGAAAAGCTCAACGCCTCGCTGCTCGCGGCGCAGCTCGTCGACGAGCTGCTGATCTATGTCGCGCCCTCGCTGATCGGCCCCGGCCGTGCCCTGGCCGCCCTGTCAGGCCTCGCCGGTCTCGACCAACGCCTGCGCTTCGCGTTCGAGCGCGTGGACAAGGTCGGCGCCGACCTGCGCTTGCTCCTGCGGCCGCTGCCGGCGCCGGGCTGACGCGTCGGCGACTCCGCTGAGCGGGCGGGTCGCGACAATCGAGCCATGTTCACCGGCATCGTCAGCGCCGTCGGGCGCATCCTCGAGGCGCGTCCGCTCGGCCCCGGGGCAGGCTTCGGCAAGACGCTCGCGGTCGAGACGCCCGCCGGCTGGCTCCACGGTGTCGGGGCCGGCGACAGCATCGCCCTCGCCGGCGCCTGCATGACGGTCGTGGGCGTCGAGCTGGGGGCGAGCCGCTTCGCCGTCGAGGTCTCGGCCGAAAGCCTGGCCCGCACCGCCGGCCTGGACGGGCCCGGCGAAGTGAACCTGGAGAAGGCCTTGCGCGCCGGCGACCGGCTCGACGGTCACCTGGTGAGCGGCCATGTCGACGGCATCGGCAGCGTCAGCCGCTTCACGCCTGTCGGCGAGTCGTGGGAGCTGGGCGTCCGGGCGCCGGCGGCGCTGGCGCGCTTCCTCGCCCTCAAGGGCTCGATCGCCGTCGACGGTGTCAGCCTGACGGTCAACCGCGTCGCCGACGCGGGCGAGGCCTGCGAGTTCAGCGTCAACCTCATCCCGCACACCGTGCAGCACACCACCTTGCGCACCCTCGCGCCCGGGCGGCCGGTCAACCTCGAGGTCGATCTGATCGCCCGCTACGTCGAACGGATGCTCGGGCTCGCGCCTCGCGCCGACTGAGCCGCTCGCGCCCTCGCCCATCACCACCCACCTACAATTTCGCCATGCCGATCGCACCGATTCCCGAACTCGTCGCCGAACTCGCCGCCGGTCGCATGGTCATCCTCGTCGACGAGGAAGACCGCGAGAACGAAGGCGACCTGGTGCTCGCCGCCGACCTGGTGACGCCCGAGGCGATCAACTTCATGGCCCGCTTCGGACGCGGCCTGATCTGCCTCACCCTGACGCGCGAGCGCTGCGAGCGACTGCAGCTGCCGCCGATGACGGCGAAGAACGGGGCGCAGCACGGCACCGCCTTCACCGTGTCGATCGAGGCGGCGACGGGCGTGAGCACCGGCATCTCGGCCGCCGACCGGGCGCGCACCGTGCAGGTCGCGATGCGCCGCGACGCCAAGCCGGCCGACCTCGTCCAGCCGGGCCACATCTTCCCGATCCAGGCGCGGGACGGCGGCGTCCTCATGCGCGCCGGCCACACCGAGGCCGGCTGCGACCTCGCGGCAATGGCCGGCCTGGCACCCGCCGCCGTCATCTGCGAGATCATCAACGACGACGGGACGATGGCGCGCCTGCCCGACCTCGTCGTCTTCGCCGAGCGGCACGGGCTCAAAATCGGCACGATCGCCAGCCTGATCGAGCACCGCAGCCGCAACGAGTCGCTGATCGAGCGCGTCGGCACGCGCAAGATGCTGACGCAGCAGGGCGAGTTCGACTGCGCCACCTACCGTGACCGCACCGGCGGCCTGCACATCGCCCTGACCCGCGGCAAGTGGTCGGCGGCCGACGAGGTGCTGGTGCGGGTGCACGAGCCGCTGTCGGTGCTCGACCTGCTCGACGCCGGCCCGGGCGATCACTCCTGGCCGCTCCCTCGTGCGCTGGCGGCGCTGCAGAAGAGCGAGCGCGGCGCCGCCATCCTGCTCAACTGCGGCGAGGACGCGGCGAGCCTGCTGCCGCAGGTGCTCGCGCGCAGCCGCGGCGCGCGCAAGCCCGCCCTGCCGATGGACCTGCGCACGTACGGCATCGGCGCGCAGATCCTGCGCGACCTCGGCGTCGCCCGCATGAAGCTGCTGGGCAGCCCGCGCCGCATGCCGAGCCTGCTCGGCTACGGCCTCGAGGTGACGGCCTTCGTGGCCGACGAGCCGCCGGTCGCCACGCCCGTTCCTTCGCATGCGCAACGCTGAGCGAGGCGCGGCAGGGCGCCTCGACGGCCGCGACCTGCGCATCGCCATCGTCCAGGCCCGCTTCAACGCGACGCTCACGGAGCGGCTGGCGCACGCCTGCACGGACGAGCTCGTGGCGCTCGGCGTCGCCGCCGCCGACATCACGCACGTCAGCGTGCCGGGAGCGCTCGAGATCGGCGTCGCCCTCAACGCCCTGGCCGACGAGGACGAGCACGACGCGCTGATCGCCGTCGGCTGCGTCATCCGCGGCGAGACCTACCACTTCGAGCTGGTCGCGAACGAAAGCGGCGCGGCGGTCACGCGCGTCGGCCTCGACCATGGGGTCGCCATCGCCAACGCGATCCTGACCTGCGAGAACGTCGCGCAGGCCGAGGCGCGTGCCGACGAGAAGGGCCGCGACGCCGCCCGCGTCGCGGTCGAGATGGCGCACCTGCTGAGCCGGACGTGAGCGACGAGCGAGGGGACGCCGCGCCCAAGGCGGGCAAGCGGCCGGCGGCGCGGCGCGTGCCGCCGAAGTCGGCACGGCGGCGGGCGCGCGAGTTCGCCGTGCAGGGCCTGTACGAATGGCTCGTCGGCGGCGCCGATGCCGGCGTCATCGACGCGCACGTGCGCGAGCAGCCCGGCTTCGACAAGAGCGACGGCGCCCACTTCGACCTGCTGCTGCACGGCGTCGTCCGCGAGGCGGCCGACATCGATGCCGTCCTCGCCCGCCACGTCGACCGCAAGACGACGCAGCTCTCGCCGGTCGAGCACGCGATCCTGATGATCGGCGTGCACGAGCTGCGGCACTGCCCGGAGATCCCGTACCGCGTCGCCATCAACGAGGCGGTCGAGCTCGCCAAGGCCTTCGGCGGCACCGACGGCCACAAGTACGTCAACGGCGTGCTCGACAAGGCGGCCGCGGAGCTGCGCCGCGTCGAAGTCGAAGCGGGCGCCACGCGACGCGGCTGATCGCGGTGCGCGCCCGGCGAATGGTGAGCTTGTGTTACGAACGTAGGCGGCGACGCCTTTTTCACGCCAGCCCCTCCGGCCGCTCACTTAAGCTCGCGCGGTGAGCAGTTCGATCCCGCCGCCCCCCGCCACGGGCGACACCGAACCGGGGCCGCCGCCGACCCTCCCCGGCGTCGCCTTGTGGAGCGACTCCGATCCGCCGGCGCCGGCCGGGACGCCCGGACCCGGCTTCTCCGGCCTGGTGACGTCGCCGGGCACGCCGCTCCCCACGATCGGCCACATCGGCCGCTACGCGCTCAAGTACCAGCTCGGCGAAGGGGGTCTCGGCACGGTGTTCGCCGCGCACGACCCGCTGCTGTCGCGCCTGATCGCCGTCAAGACCCTCAATGTCGAGGTTCCCGAGGCGGAGCGCGAGTCCTTCAACGCCCTCTTCATCAACGAGGCGCGCGCTGCCGGCGGCCTGAGCCACCCGCACATCGTGACGGTGTTCGACGCCGGCATCAGCGACAAGCGGGCGTACATCGCGATGGAGATGCTGAAGGGTCGCGACCTTCGCCAGCTGCGCCAGGAAGGCTGGCGGGCGACGCCGTCGCAGGCCGCGCTCATCACCCGCCGGGTCGCCGACGCGCTCGCCTTCGCCCATTCGAAAGGTGTGATCCACCGCGACATCAAGCCGGGCAACATCTTCATGGTCGGGCGGACGCAGCCGCGCGTGCTCGACTTCGGCATCGCCCGGATCGCCCACCAGCACGACGGCAAGGACCCGCACTCCGGCGCCGGCTCGCCCTACTACATGGCCCCGGAGCAGTTCCGTCGCGAGACGGCCGACCGCCGGGCCGACGTGTTCTCGCTCGGCGTGGTCCTCTACGAGCTTCTCACCGACGTCAAGCCCTTCCGCGGCGACTCGCTGAAGCAGATCCGCGATGCGGTCCTGACCCACGAGCCGCCGCTCGCCAGCAAGGTCGACCCGTCGGTGCCGAAGGCGCTGGCGCTGATCGCCGCGCGCGCCATGGCCAAGGACCCGGAGCAGCGCTTCCGCTCGGCTCGCTCGTTCGCGCGCGAGCTGCGCGCCTGGCTCGACGCCCATCCGACCAACGGCGAAGGCGAGAGCGTCGCGCCGCCCCCGCCTGCGCCGGCGAGCCGTCGCTCGCTGCCGTGGGCCGGCACGGTGGTCGCCGGCCTCGCCGTCGCCTGCGCCGCGACGACCTTCTTCTGGTGGCAGGCGCAGGCCGACCCGCCGGTCGCGCTGATCGAGGCGTCGGGGGTGGGCACGGCCGAGGCGCCGGCCGCCGCTCCGGCGCCGCAGGCAGCCGCGCTGCCAGGCTCGGCAGCGGAGTCGCCCGAGCCTGCGTCCTCGTCGGCGCTCGCCTCGGCAGGCGCTGCGCCCCGACCCGCCGACCCGGCCAGTGCCGCGGCGGCCGCCGCCGGTGCGCAGGGCCCGTCGCTGCAGAGCCAGGAAACCATCCTCTCCGTCAGCCTCGGCCTGCTCTCGCCCAAGCCGCTGCCGTCGCCCGACGGACGCTCTGCGCCGCCGGGGGCCGCCGCGAGCCCGGCTGCCAAGGCGGCCGCGACGCCGGCTGCTACCCCGGTCGCCACGCCGGCCGTGGCGGCGGCGCCGGTGCCGTCGCCCGCGACACGCGAGTCCGCCAAGGAGGCGCGCGCGCGCGAGACCCGGCAACGCGAGCTCCGCGCCGTCGAGTCGCGGCTGGCGGCGGCGCCGCTCGCGGCACCGCCGACCGGCACCGTGCGGATCGCGATCAGCCCCTGGGGCCAGGTCGAGGTCGACGGCGCCGCCGCCGGCGCCGCGCCTCCCCTCACCGAGCTCACGCTCGCCGAAGGCCGGCACCAGATCGTCGTCCGCAACGGCGACTTCGCGCCCTTCGTCGCCTCGGTCAACGTCGCCGCCGGCCAGACGACGTCCCTGCGGCACAAGTTCGGCCCGTGAAGGGGCATGCACTCGCCGCGATAGCATCGGCGGCCTGGCTTCTCTCCGCGTGCGTGCAGGCGCCGCCGGCGCCGGTCGGCGTGCTCGACCTGAGCGCGCGCCCCGCCGAGAGAGCGCTCCTGGCCGGGCTCAAGGCCTATGACGACGCCCAATACGAAGCAGCCGAACGACAGTTCAGGGAAGCCCTGTCCGCCGGCCTCGCCTCTCCCAAGGACCGTGCCGAGGCACACAAGCGGCTGGCCTTCATCCACTGCGCCGCGGCCCGCCTCGTCGAGTGCGAGGCCGAGTTCCGGCGGGCCCGCGCGGCCGAGCCGGCGTTCGGCCTCGATGCCGCCGAGGCGGGGCATCCCGTCTGGGGTCCGGTCTACAGGCGGCTCGGCCCGCGCTGACGTCCGGGTGGGAGGGCGATGAAGGACGCGCCCGTGGCGCACCGGCACGCCGTGCGCGTGTACTGGGAAGACACCGACGCGGCCGGCATCGTCTTCTACGCCAACTACCTGAAGTTCTTCGAGCGCGCCCGCACGGAGTGGCTGCGCAGCCGCGGCTTCGAGCAGGAACGCCTGCGCGCCGAGGGCGGCATCGCCTTCGTCGTGACCGATACTTCGCTGCGCTGCCTGCTGCCGGCACGCCTCGACGATCTGCTCGACGTGACCGTCACCATCGAGCACCTCGGCCAGGCGAGCCTGCAGATCAGCCAGCAGGCGTGGCGCGCGGAGGCATTGCTCGCCTCCGGCTCGATCCGCATCGGCTGCGTCGAGCTCGGAACTTTCAGGCCGTGCCGCATCCCCAACGACATCCGACTCTCGCTCCGCTGAGAAGAACAATCACTCGATGAACCAGGACCTCTCGATCATCACGCTCGTCATGCACGCGAGCATCGTCGTGCAGGTGGTGATGGCAGGTCTGCTCCTCGCCTCGCTGGCGAGCTGGACCGTGATCTTCGGCAAGCTGTTCGGCCTGCGCGGCGTGCGGGCCGCGAACGACGACTTCGAGCGCGAGTTCTGGGCCGGCCGCAACCTGAACGACCTCTACGCCGACGCGAGCACGCCGTCGGCGAGCTCGCCGATGGAGCGGATCTTCGCCTCGGGCATGCGCGAGTTCTTCAAGCTGCGCGAGAAGCGGGTGGCCGACACCGGCGCCCTGCTCGACGGGGCCCGGCGCGCCATGCGCGCCAGCTTCCAGCGCGAGCTCGACGCCATCGAGTCGAACCTGTCCTTCCTCGCCTCGGTCGGCTCGGTGTCGCCCTACGTCGGCCTGTTCGGCACCGTGTGGGGGATCATGCATGCCTTCATCGGCTTGTCGAACATGACGCAGGTGACGCTCGCCAGCGTCGCGCCGGGAATCGCCGAAGCGCTGGTCGCGACGGCGATCGGTCTCTTCGCCGCGATCCCGGCGGTGATCGCCTACAACCGCTTCGCGCGCGACATCGACCGCATCGCCATCCAGCTCGAGAGCTTCATCGAGGAGTTCTCGAACATCCTGCAGCGCAACGCCGGGGCGTTGCCGAAATGACAGCCACATGCCCGCAGTGAGCATGCGCGGCACCCGCCGCCGCACCATCAACGAGATCAACATGGTCCCGTTCATCGACGTCATGCTGGTGCTGCTGATCATCTTCATGGTGACCGCGCCGCTGATCACGACCGGCGTCGTCGACCTGCCCACCGTCGGCAAGTCCGGGCAGCGCCCGCCGCGCTTCGTCGAGCTGCAGATCGGCACCGACGAGGCCCTGCGCCTGCGCGTCGAGGGCAAGGAGATCGGCCGCGCCACGCTCGCCAACCTCGCGGCGCAGGTGAACACGGCGCAGGCCGGCGATCCGGCGACGCCGGTCGTCATCGCCGCCGACCGCAACGTGAAGTACGAGAGCGTCGTGAAGGCGATGGACGTCCTGCAGCGGGCCGGCATCCAGCGCGTCGGCCTGTCGGTGAAGAGCAGCGCGTCGCCGTGAGGAGCCTGCCGGGATGAACACCGCCGCCATGGAGCGCGATGCGTTCGCGCCGCGCCGGCCCGACGGCATGGGGCGCGGGCTGGTCCTCGCCCTGATCGCCCACGCGCTGCTTATCGTGGCCCTCGCCGTCGGCGTCAACTGGCGCGCCAGCGAGCCGGAGGGCGTCGTCGCCGAGCTGTGGTCGCCCACGCCGCAGGTGGCGGCGCCCCGGTCCGCCGCGCCCGAGCCGCCGCCGCCGAAGCCCGAGCCGCCGGTGCCGAAGCCGCAGCTGCCTCCGCCGCCGCCGCGGCCTGCGGCGGTCGAGCCGGCCCGGCCGGATCCGCAGATCGCCATCGAGCGGGCGGCGCGGGAGCGGCAGGCGCGCGAGGAAGCCCGCAAGCAGGAGATCGCCCGCGAGCGCGAGCGCGAACGCCTGGCCGAGGAACGCGAGCGCGAGAAGAAGCGCCTGCTCGCCGAAAAGCAGCAGGCGGAGAAGCGCGAGCAGGCCGAGAAGGCCGAAAAGGCAGAGCAGGCGCGCAAGGAGGAAGCCCGCCTCGCCGCCATCCGCGAAGCGAACCTGCGCAAGATGATGGCGCAGGCCGGCACGAGCGACGACCCGCTGGCGACCGGCGCGGCGGCGCGCACGGCAGGGCCGTCGGCGGGCTATGCCGGGCGCATCAAGGCGCGCATCAAGCCGAACATCGTCCTCACGGGAGATGTGAACGGCAACCCGCTGGCGGTCGTCGAGGTCCGCCTGGCGCCCGACGGCACCATCGTCAGTCGAAAGCTCGCCAGGAGCAGCGGCTCGGCGGTCTGGGACGAGACGGTGCTGCGCGCGATCGACAAGACCGAGGTCCTGCCGAAGGACGTCGACGGCCGCGTGCCGTCGTCGATGGCGATCGAGTTCAAGCCGCAGGAGTAGGGGCGGCCGCGGCCCCGCGGCGACCTACGACTCGGGCGTGCCGTAACCGCCGCCGCCCGGCGTCTCGATCACGAACACGTCGCCCGGCGCCATCTCGACGCTGCCGATGTGCTCGAGCCGCTCGATGCGGCCGTCGGCGCGCTCGACCCGATTGATGCCGGGCTGCCCCGGCTCGCCGCCGGCCATGCCGAAGGCGCCTTCCTTGCGCCCGTTGGAGAGGATCGATGCCGTCATCGGCTCGAGGAAGCGGACGCGGCGGATACCGCCGTCGCCGCCGCGGAAGCGGCCGCGGCCGCCGGAGCCGGCGCGGATCTCGTAGCTGTCGAGGCGGACCGGGAAGCGGAACTCGAGCACCTCGGGATCGGTCAGGCGCGAGTTCGTCATGTGCGTCTGCACGACGGACGTGCCGTCGTAGCCCGGGCCGGCGCCCGAGCCGCCGGAGATCGTCTCGTAGTACTGGTGGCGGGCGTTGCCGAAGGTGAAGTTGTTCATCGTGCACTGCGAC